>Ga0265296_1000227_pt1 | contig 101545 bp, 98 predicted proteins | sample MunlanPumphouse1_FD_189073 | JGI IMG/M metagenome (GOLD analysis project Ga0265296, IMG submission 189073) | Groundwater microbial communities from a municipal landfill in Southern Ontario, Canada - Pumphouse #1 | ecosystem: Environmental > Aquatic > Deep subsurface > Groundwater | place...
CTGAAATCCGCCCTCCCGCCGACGCCGCCCGCCCGATGCGGAGGCGCGGCGTCATCATCCCACGGTTTCGAACCCTGGTAGGGAAACCGGCGTGAATTTTTGTCAGAGCTTTGAAAACCAACGGGTTCGTCGGCGGAATTAGGGGCGCTGGCGCCTGTGCGGCGTCCCGTTACCCTTCGGGCTGCGAAGCGGAACCGGGGAAGCCCTCATCCTCGACGGGCGGCGTCCAGTTCGGATCATGGACCGGATACCAGCCCTCGGCCAGATCGCGCCAATCGGGGTTGGCGGCCTCGATCAGCTTCAGCTTCCAGTCCCGCAGCCACTTCTTGAGCCGTTTCTCGCGGCGAATGGCCTCCACCACCCAGGCGTGCTGCTCGAACCAGACCAGCCGCGTGCAGCCATAGGCCTTGCCGAAGCCGTCGAAGGCGCCGGTCCGATGCTTCCACACCCGCGTCGTCAGGTTCGCGGTCATGCCGACATAGAGCGTCCCGTTCCGCCCGCTGGCCATGATATAGGTGGCGATGAAGGTGCGATGGGTCGGCATTCGCACAACCTATACGACGTATGACCTTTCGTCATCCACGCCCCTCTCTCTTTCGTCATCCTCCGGCGAGCGCAGCGAGACCGGGGGACCCAGCGGCGCGCGAGAGCGCGAACCTGTCGCGGACAAGATGTTCCAGCATCGCGCGGCGGATGGATTTCGCCTGACGGCGCCGCTGGGTCCCCCGGTCTGCGCCGCGAAGAGGCGGCTTGCCGGAGGATGACGAAAGGAGGGGGGCGTTGTGGTTGAGATAACAAGCCCTTCGAGACCAACCGCCCAGACGATGGGTTGCAAACGACCTCTCCCCTCTTTCGTCACCCTTCGGGCCGCGAAGCGGACACGGAGACCCAACTGCGCACGAGTGCGACCCTGCTGCGCTGACTAAGAACTTGATGAAGTTTGACAACTCTAGGAAGTTGCGCTTGATATTGCAGATTGGGCCGGGGTGCAGATGGCGAATAAACAGCGAACTTTGTCTTATCGGCGTGCGCAATGGTTCAGCGGCGCTCCCCGAGAGACATTAGAAACACTGGTAAGGGAAGTCATTTCCACCCGAACAAGTGCGGCTTCTACTCGCTTGAAGCGAGGCGACGAGGGCATGATCCAGATCGTGCACCGCAAGACAAAGCCGGACGGACGCCCGTTGCTGCTGCACATTACCACTCACAATGAGGGCGAAGCAGCGTCTGTCGTTCCCCGAGCGGGAAGGTCGTCCAATATCGACCTCTCGACGGCACCTGCACCAGATGGTCATGATTACCTGGACGGAGATGCCATGATCCTCCTGTCGGGCAACGATGCAATAATCTGCGTTAGCAATCTCCACGAGGTATCGGTCGCAAACTACCTGAGAAGGCTGGTTTCAGAGAAGGGCGGCACCCCGAAGAAGGCGAACTTCGACCTTATGAAGGTCGCCAACAAGACGGTCATCCGCAAGCTCATCAAGTCGGGCGTCCGCGCGGTGACGCTTGATGTAGGCGCCTTCGCAGAGACTTTCGAGGATGCGAACTCTGGACCGGATGGCCGAGGACAGAACGCCGCTACGGCCATCGGATCGTTTTTCCGGAACTTGATTGAGCAGGACCGTAAGTCGGAAGACTACTATCTGGACGAAAATCTGAATGCGTCGATCGTGATCCGTGCTGACATCCGACACGGAAAAGGCGCCGCGGTAGAGGCCGCGTCTGAGGTGGCGGACAATGTTCTTGATTTGTTCGAACACACGGATCAGAGTGAAGGTTACCAGATCGAGACCACGTCCGGGATCACCATCAAGCCGGATCAGATTGTCGTGCGCGAGCGGTTCCGATTCCCCGCACATGGCAAAACTATCGAGTACAAGGCGGCTTGGTCAAAGATGGAAGAATTCTATGCCCGCCTCCTCAGCGAAGGCGTCACAGCGTCGTAATCGAAAAGATCTCGACCTAACTAGGTTGATCATTTTCGTAGGTGGCGCGGCTCTGTCAGGAGCCGCCTCATACCTCTTGTCGCCGAGCCTTGCCCAAAGCAACGACGCCTTGGCGGCCGCCGCAGGCGTCTCGGCGACCTTCGCTGGGTTTATCATAGCAGTTCTAACAATACTGGGAGACGCTTCGGCGCTCCTCCCCGGCTCTTGGAGAGTTGCATCGATTCAGACGCGAGAAATTGCAGGAAGATTCCAGCGCCTTCAGTTCATATTCTATGTGTTTTTAGGCGCAACTTTTTCTTCTATTCTCATGTTGGCCGTTATCAACGAGAAGATGCCGTGGATTGAATGGGCAGCATACTTGAACGGCTTTTTGATATGTTACGCGTTTTTCACTTCATTCGAACTACCAAAGGCACTCCGCTCGATACATCGAGAGCGAACTGCCGCTATAGTCGAGTCTCGGAAGAACACCGCAGATCATCAAGAACCGCGATAGGTGCAAGTCAAGGACGGGACGAGGGCCGGCTGCCTGCGTTTATGAAGGCTGAGATGAGCACCGCTTTAGAGAAATCCCCGCCCCTCCCGATCATCCTTGGTCCTATTTCGCGGCCCCTGCTGACAAGGGACCTAATGCACCTGCGCCTTCCCGATCTCCAACCCGCCCTCGCCGGCGGTGACCGCAATCACCCCGCCGTCTTCGATCTCGCCGGCCAGCAGTTTGCGCGCAATCGGGTCCACCAGCTCCTTCTGGATCACCCGCTTCAGCGGCCGCGCCCCATACGCCGGGTCGTAGCCGCGGTCCGCGAGCCAGGCCAAGGCCGCGTCGTCCAGCGACAGGTTCAACCGGCGGTCGGCCAGCAGTTTCTCGAACCTTGACAGCTGGATCCGCACGATGCCGCCCATCTGTTCGCGGCCCAGGCGGTGGAACAGGATGATCTCGTCGATCCGGTTCAGGAACTCGGGGCGGAAGTGGGCGCGGACGGCGTCCATGACGAAGGGGCGGACGGCTTCCACATCGTCGCCCTCGCCCTGTTCGGCCAGATACTGGCTGCCCAGGTTGGAGGTCATGATGATCAGGGTGTTGCGGAAGTCGATGGTTCTCCCTTGCCCGTCTGTCAGGCGGCCGTCGTCCAGCACTTGCAGAAGCACGTTGAAGACGTCGGGGTGGGCCTTTTCGACCTCATCGAACAGGACGACCTGATAGGGGCGACGGCGCACCGCCTCGGTCAGGGCGCCGCCCTCGTCATAGCCGACATAGCCGGGAGGGGCGCCGATCAGGCGGGAAACGCTGTGCTTCTCCATATATTCCGACATGTCGAGCCGGGTGATGGCGGCCTCGTCGTCGAACAGGAACTCGGCCAGGGCCTTGGTCAGTTCGGTCTTGCCCACGCCGGTCGGGCCCAGGAACAGGAAACTGCCCAGGGGACGGTTGGGGTCGTTCAGGCCGGCGCGGGCGCGGCGCACGGCGTCGGAGACGGCGGCCAGGGCCTCGTCCTGACCCACCACGCGGCCGCCCAGGGCCTCTTCCATCTTCAGCAGCTTTTCGCGCTCGCCCTCCAGCATCTTGTCGACCGGGACGCCGGTCCAGCGGCTGACGACGGCGGCGATCTGTTCGGCGTCGACGACCTCGGGAGTCAGAGGGCCCTTTCCGCTGGTCTCGTTGGCTTCGGCCTCGGCCAGTTGCTTCTCGATCTGGGGGATCTGGCCGTAGGCGATTTCGGACGCGCGGCCCAAGTCGCCGGCGCGCTGGGCGTTGGTCAGCTCCAGACGCAGGCGGTCCAGGGTTTCACGCAGCTGGGCGCCCTGGCCGACCTTGTCCTTTTCGGCCTTCCACTGGGTGGTCAGGTCGTCGGACTGGCCTTCCAGATCGGCGATCTCGTCCTCCAGCTTCTCCAGCCGGTGCTGGGACGCCGTGTCGGTCTCCTTCTTCAGGGCCTCGCGTTCGATCTTCAGCTGGACCAGGCGGCGGTCGATCTCGTCCAGGGCCTCGGGCTTGGAGTCCACGGCCATGCGGACGCGGCTGGCGGCCTCGTCGATCAGGTCGATGGCCTTGTCCGGCAGGAAGCGGTCGGTGATGTAGCGGTTCGACAGGGTGGCGGCGGCGACGATGGCGCTGTCGGAGATGCGGACCCCGTGGTGGACCTCGTACTTCTCCTTCAGGCCGCGCAGGATGGAGACCGTGTCCTCGACCGTCGGTTCGGAGACGAAGACCGGCTGGAAGCGCCGGGCCAGGGCCGCGTCCTTTTCGACGTGCTTCCTGTATTCATCCAGGGTGGTGGCGCCGACGCAGTGCAGTTCGCCGCGCGCCAGGGCCGGCTTCAGCAGGTTGGAGGCGTCCATGGCGCCGTCGCCCTTTCCGGCGCCGACCAGGGTGTGCATCTCGTCGATGAACAGGACGATGCCGCCCTCGGCCGCCGAGACCTCGGACAGGACGGCCTTCAGCCGTTCCTCGAACTCGCCGCGGTATTTGGCGCCGGCGATCAGGGAGCCCATGTCGAGGGCCATCACCGTCTTGTCGCGCAGGCTCTCGGGCACGTCGCCGTTGACGATGCGCAGGGCCAGGCCCTCGACGATGGCGGTCTTGCCCACGCCGGGCTCGCCGATCAGGACGGGGTTGTTCTTGGTGCGGCGCGCCAGGACCTGGATGGTGCGACGGATTTCCTCGTCGCGGCCGATGACCGGGTCGATCTTGCCGTCGCGGGCGGCCAGGGTCAGGTCGCGGGCGTAGCGTTTCAGGGCGTCATAGGCGTCTTCGGCGCCGGCGCTGTCGGCGGTCTTGCCCTTGCGCACCTCGGCGATGGCGGCGTCCAGCTTGTCGGCGGTGGCGCCCGAGGCCTTCAGCACCTCGGCGGCGACCCCGCCCTCGCGCGCCAGGGCGGCCAGCAGGCGTTCGGTGGTGACGAAGGCGTCGCCGGCGGATTTCGAGGCTTCCTCGGCGGCGGCGAAGACGCGGGCGGTGTCGCCGTCCAGATAGAGCTGGCCCGAGCCGCCGGTGACCTGGGCGCGCTTCTTCAGCGCGGTCTCGGTGTCGGCTTCGGCGCGTTTGGCGTCGCCGCCGGCGGCGGTGATCAGATTGCGGGCCAGGCCGTCGCGTTCTTCCAGCAGCACCTTCAACAGGTGCTCGGGGGCGAACTGCTGGTGACGGCGGGCCAGGGCCAGAGACTGGGCGGACTGGACGGCCTGTTTGGCGCGGTCGGAGTAGAGATCGAGATTCATCGTGTCGTGTCCCCTCGTGAGGCGGAAATGGTCCGACGCGCCCTCTGGAGCAAGCGACGCGTCCGTTCGCCAGAGGAAGTGGGTGTGTTGAACCAGCCACACAAGAGCCCCCGACGGTCGAGGGTTCGCCTTGACCGGAATCAATTGCGGCGGCGCCGTCTGTCGTCCCTGGCCGACGGCCGGGCCGCAGACGCGAGCCGGCCTAGAGCCGCGTCTCCCAGGCCGTCCAGGCCGCGATCAGCACCAGCCCGCCCGCCATCAGGGCGCGGCCGCCTGCGCTCTGGTTGACGGCGCCCAAACGGCTCACGCGGGCTGCGGTGACGACGATCAGGCCGTGAATCGCCACGCTGACCGCCACATGCATCCCGCCCAGGGTCAGCGCCTGGGGCAGGGCCGGGCCGTAGTCCTGACGCATGAAGCCCGGCAGCAGGGCGATATAGAACAGCGCCGCCTTCGGATTCAGCAGATTGGCGGTCAGGCCCCGCAGGAAAAGCGCACGACGACGATCACGCGTCTGGGGCGCCGGACGGGCCGGACCGCCCTCGCCCTTCCAGGCTTCCCAGGCGAGCCAGAACAGAAACCCCACGCCCGCCCACCGAATGGCCTGATACAGGGCCGGCCAGGCCAGCACGATCTCGGTCGGGCCGAAGGCGGCGGCCAGCATCCACAGGGTCAGGCCCAGGGTGATGCCCGCCACGGCCGCCAGCCCCGCCGTGCGGCCCTGCGACAGGGACACCAGCGCCAGCCAGCCCATGTTGGGACCGGGCGTCAGCTCGATCAGGACGACCGCCGCCAGAAACGGCAGGATCACGCCTGGATCGACCGGCCCGTTCGTCAGAAATTCCATCCATGCCTCCGGCCCGAGGCCTAGGCCGCCTCGGGGGGCGGGTCCAATCGCGGGGCGTTCGCCGCCGGTCGCCTTCCGCGCGGCGGGGCGGGAACCTCCAGCTTCGCCATACGCTTTCAGCCGATGCTGAGATCCAAGATGAACCCGCGCGTCTTCTGGGGCTCGAGCGCCATAGCCGGGGCCCTGCTGCTGGTCGCCCTGGTCGCGCCCGGCGCCTCGGACCTGTTCTTCGGCCGCGCCCAGGCCTGGGTGATCGACACCTTCGGCTGGTTCTATGTCGCCTCGGTCGCCGGCTTCCTGGCGGTGGCGGCCTATCTGGCCCTGGGGCCGACGGGGCGGCTGAAGCTGGGGCCCGACGACGCCGAGCCCGACTTCCCCTATGTCTCCTGGCTGGCCATGCTGTTCGCCGCCGGCATGGGCATCGGCCTGATGTATTTCGCCGTCGCCGAGCCGATCCAGCATTACGCCGCCCCGCCGGAGGCCGCGCCCGGCACCCTGGACGCCGCGCGCGAGGCCATGGTGATCACCTTCACCCACTGGGGCGTCCACGCCTGGGCCGTCTATGCGATGGTGGGGCTCAGCCTGGCCTATTTCGCGCACCGCAAGGGGCTGCCGCTGACGCTGCGGTCCGGGCTGTCGCCGTTGCTGGGCAAGCGGATCAACGGGCCGATCGGCGACGCCGTCGATATCTTCGCCATCTGCGGCACCCTGTTCGGCATCGCCACCTCGCTGGGCCTGGGCGTATCCCAGATCAACAGCGGCCTGAACTATCTGACCGGCCTGCCCAATACGCCCTGGATGCAGGTGGGGCTGATCGCCCTGGTCATGGCGGCGGCGACCGCCTCGGTCCTGACCGGGCTGGACAAGGGGGTGCGGCGGCTATCGGAGCTGAACCTGGTCCTGGCCGTGCTGCTGATGCTGTTCGTGCTGGTGGTCGGGCCGACGGGTTTCCTGCTGAAAGCCCTGGTGCAGAATTTCGGCCTGTACCTGGACCATTTCTTCATCCGCACCTTCAACCTCTACGCCTATGAGCCGCGCGGCTGGATGGCCAACTGGACCCTGTTCTACTGGGCCTGGTGGATCGCCTGGTCGCCGTTCGTGGGCATGTTCATCGCCCGGATCTCGCGCGGCCGGACGGTGCGGCAGTTCATCATCGGCGTGCTGCTGGTCCCGACCGGCTTCACCTTCCTGTGGATGACGGTGTTCGGAAACACGGCCATCAGCCTGGACATGGGCCAGGCGGCGGGCGCGATTTCGCAGGCGGTGCAGGCCGATCTGTCGACCGCCATCTTCCGCTTCCTGGAGAACCTGCCGGGGGCGGCGATCACCTCGACCCTGGCGGTGCTGCTGGTGGCGGTCTTCTTCGTCACCTCGGCCGACAGCGGGTCGCTGGTGATCGACACCATCGCCTCGGGCGGGGCGGACGACACGCCGCGCTGGCAGCGGGTCTACTGGTGCACGCTGGAGGGACTGACGGCGGCGGCCCTTTTGCTGGCGGGGGGTCTGAGCGCGCTCCAGGCCGCCACCCTGATGGCCGCCCTGCCCTTCACCGTCATCATCATCCTGCTGTGTCTGGCCCTGATCCGGCAGATGAACGCCGACCTGAAGGGCGAGACGGTGGAGACCGAGACCCCGCCGCTGGGCGAGCGGTTGAAGCGGATCTTCGCCCCGGCCAGCCGCCGCGACATCGCCCGCCAGATGCAGCGTCACGGCGTCCCCGCCCTGACCGAGGTGCGCGAGGCCCTGGTCGCCGAAGGCCTGGACCAGAGCCGGGTCGAGGCGGACGAACAGGCGGTCTGGCTGGTCGTGCCCCACGCCGAGGGCCGCGACTTTCTTTACCGACTGGGCGCCCGGTCGCGCCCCCTGCCCGCCATCACCCCGTTGGACGCGCCGGAGGGTCGCCGCGCCATCGAATGGCGCATGACGGCCCAGACCGGCGAGGGGACCCGGCCGCGCGACGTGACCGGCTTCACCCGCCAGCAGATCGTCGCCGACGTGCTGGACCATCTGCAGGCCTGGCGGCTGGTCTAGAGGGGAAAGGCGCGTTAGCGTCACGGCAGTCTTCGCCGGAGCCTTTCCTGATGTCCCTTCGCCTGTCGCGCCGTTCCCTGTTCGCTTCCGGAGGCGCGGCGGCGCTGGCGGCCCAAGCCGCCGGCGGTCCCGTCTGGGCGCAGGCGGCCAATGACGATGCGGGTCTGGCCGAGGCGGTGGACGCCTATGTGACCCAGGCCATGGCGGCCTGGCCCGACCAGCCGGCGTTGGGGATCGCCGTGGTCAAGGACGGAACGCCGGTGCTGACGCGCGGTTACGGCGTGAAGCTTCAGGGCAAGCCCGCCCGGGCGGACGAACACACCCTGTTCGCCATCGCGTCGAACACCAAGAACGTCACCGCCGCCGCCCTGGCCATCCTGGTCGATGAGGGCAAGGTGGCGTGGGACGCGCCTGTTCGCACCTATCTGCCCGGCTTCACCCTGTCGGACCCCTATATCGGCGAACACATCACGGTGCGCGACACCCTGAGCCACCGCGCCGGGTTCGGCCTGGGCGCCGGGGACCTGCTGTTCTGGCCCAACAGCGACCGGACCCGCGCCGAGGTCCTGGCCCAAGCCGCCTTCGTGCCCATCGAGGACGGGTTCCGGGCGCGCTATCACTATTGCAACCTGATGTTCGTGGTCGCCGGGGCGGTGATCGAGGCGGTGTCGGGCCTGACCTGGGAAGACTTCATCCAGACCCGCATCCTGGACCGGGTCGGCATGAGCGAGACCGTGCCCCTGGCGCGGCTGGCCGATCCGGCCAGGTCCGCCCTGCCCCATGGCCGGGTCGGACCGCCGTTGCGCTATCAGGGGGCGATGACGCCGATCGCGGCCTCCATCGTCGAGGTGTGGAACTGGGATTCGGCGGCGGCGGCGGGCGGAATCTGCACCACCCCGACCGACTGGGCCAAGTGGATCGCCGTGCGGCTGAACGACGGCCTGCTGCCCGACGGAACCCGGCTGTTCTCGGAAGCGGCGGCGCGCGAGATGTTCAAGCCGAACATCATCGTCGGCAGCTCGCCCGGACCGACGGCGGAGCTGCCGAATCGGGCCATCGCCTCGACCTACGCCATGGGGCTGCAGGTTCAGGACTATCGCGGCGAGCGGCTGATCAGCCACGGCGGCGGCTCGCCCGGCGGGATTTCGGCCACGGTGCTGATCCCCGGCCGCAAGACCGGTTTCAGCATCTTCTCCAACGCCGAGGAAAGCTTCCTGCTGCGCGCCCTGCGCGCGGGCATCGCCGACCTGTGCATGGGCAAGGTCGATGTGGACTGGATCGCGGACTCCAAACGGCTGGAGGCCGAGGGCAATGCGAAATCCATCGCCGCCGCCGCCGAGATCGACGCCAAACAGGCGGCGGGCGCGGCGCCGTCCATGCCGCTGGACGCCTATGTCGGAACCTGGCGCGACCCCTGGTACGGCGACATCACCATTGAACGGAAGACCGAGGGCCGGGGCCGAAATCGCAAGACCGGCCTGTGGCTGAGCTTCACTCATACCCCGGCGCTGAAGGGCTGGCTGGAACCCTATGACGGCGAGACCTTCCGCACCCGGTTCCCGGACAAGCGCGAGGAGGACGCCTTCGTCACCTTCAGCATCCAGACCGCCAAGCCGGCCACGGCGACGATGAAGGGCGTGTCGCCCGACATCGACTTCTCCTACGACTACCAGGATCTGAAGCTGACGCGGATCTAGCCGATCAGCGCGTGATCTCGACCAGCTCCAGCTTGGCGTCCTGCCTGGGCCAGGGCAGGACCAGCCGCCAGCGGTTCTGGCCGATCCGTTCCAGCGCCCCGACCTGATCGCGGGCGGGGGTTTCGCCATAGGCGGGGAAGGTGTTTCCTGCCTCGCCCAGGGCCTGGGTTCCGACATAGACCAGGCGACGATCCGTATCCGGATAAAGCAGGCCGCGCATCCGCTGCGACCCGGCGGTCTTGGCCAGGATCAGATCGCCGCCGGGGGTCATCTCCACGGAACAGGCGGCCCAGGGCTGTTCGACAAAGGCGGCGCCCTGGCCCTCGGCGTGACGTCCCAGCCTGATCGTGCGACAGCGATAGTCGCCGGGCGCGGGCTGAAGCTGGCCCGCCTGGGCGGCGTTGGGATCGACCAGAGGCCCCAGGGCCTCGACCTGACGGGCGAAGCCGGCCGTTTCCGCCTCGGCGCGGCTCATGCGCCAGGCCTGATCGAGCCGTCCCAGCAGGCTGGCGTCCCCGGGCGTGGCGACGCTGCGCCAGTTGTCGGTCCCGCCCTGGACCCCGCCGATCGGGGTCGCCGCCTGCTGTTCGGGCGTCGCCCGGGCGGGCGGCGCGGCGCGGGCCGGCACGCCGGCGGCGGGTTCGGACACGGCGGGGGAAATCTCAGCCGCGCTGTTCGGGCTGTTTTCACCACAGGCCGCAAGGGCGGCGGTGGCGGCGAGGGCGAAGACGAGCGGAGTGCGGCGCATGATCGAGCTTCCGTGGGATACGCCCCCCCTAACGGCCGAGCCGCCGCAAGGTTCAGTCAGCCGCCGCTGGCGGGGACCAGTTCGATCAGATCCAGATTGGACTCATACTGCGGCCAGGGCAGGACCAGCCGCCAGCGCGCCTCGCCGATCCGTTCCAGCACGGCGACCATGTCGCGGTCGGGATTGCGGCCGTAGGAGTTGGCGGCCGGCTCCTGGGCCAGGGCCATGGAGCCGAGCAGCAGCATGTGGCGGTCGTTCTCGGGGAACAACAGGCCCGACGGACGCTGCGACCCTGTCAATTTGGTGAACTTCAGGCCGCGCGAGGTCTGTTCGATCCGGCAGGCGAACCAGCCGTAGATCACATAGCCCAGACCATCCTCGCCGCCCTGGGAGCCCAGTTTGACGGTGCGGCAGCGGTAGTTTCCGGGCGGCGGCGCCACGTCGGCGCGGCCGGCCCTGGGGTCGATCAGATCGCCCAGACTGTTCAGATCGCCGGATCCACGCTGGCGACCCGCCTGTTGCAGGGCCAGGGTCCAGGCGGCGTCGCGACGCTGATACCGGTCGCGGTCCGCTGCGGTGATGACGCCGCGCCAGTCCATCAGCACCGCGCCGGAGCCGCCGGGCGGCGGCGGGGGCGGTGGAGGCGGCGGGGTCGAGGCGCAGGCCGCGACGGCGACCACGGCGGTCAGGGCGAGACCCCGGACGAGGGTGCGGACGGTCGGGCGAGACTGAACGAACTGACGCATCAAAGCTTCCCTTAACGCTGGTCGGGCCCGACGCTCTAGAGGGCCGAGCCTTATGGCGAAGTCGTCCCTTTAGGCGCCGTATGGGCGGCCGCCGTCAAGGCCGCACGCCCATCGGATCAGGGCGCGCCTCAGTCTTCGCCGTCGGCGACAGCCTCGACCTTGCGGCGCGGGGCGCGGCGACGCGGCGCGGCTTCGGCGTCCGCAGCCGCCTCGGCGGCGGGCGCGGGGGCGGGGGCGGACGAACGGGTCAGGAAGCCCGGCAGGGCGGTCGGGGCGTCGTCATCCGAGGCTGCGGCGGCGACGGCCGGACGACGGGTGCGGCGAGCGGGCCGCTCCTCTGCGGCCGGATCCTCGACGGCAGGCGATTCGACCACCGGCTCGGCGCGCTCGGCCACGGGCGCGGCGTCCTGCTGGACGCCGTCGGCGGCTTCGTCCGAACCTGCATTCTCCTGGCCTTCGAAGCGACGGTTGCGTTCCTCGCGGCGACGCTCCCAGCGTTCGCGACGGCTCTCGCGGCGACCGCCCTCGCCCTCGGCGCGGGCCTCGCCGTCTTCGCGCGGCTCGCGGGGTTCACGCGGCGGCTGAGCGTCGCGGTTCTGGTCGCGGTCGCGATCACGGTTCTGATCACGGTTTTGGGTCTGATCCCGGTCACGATCACGATCCCGGTCGCGATTCTGGGATGGGTCGCGGTCGCGGTTGAAATCGCGATCCCGGTTTTGGTCCCGGTCGTTGCGGTCGCGGTTCTGGGTCTGGTCGCGCTCGGCGCCGTCCTGGTTCTGCCGGTCGGCGGCCTGCCGGTCGGCGGCCTGCTGGGCGGCGACGAAGGCGGCGGCCTGGGCGCCGGATTCGTCCTCGAAATCGATGTCGAAGCCCTGGTTCGACTGTTCGCGCGCGGCGATGTCGGAGAAGGACCGCTGCGGCTGAAGCGCGCGCAGGACGCGGTAATAGTGTTCGGCGTGCTGCTGATAGTTTTCGGCCAGCACCCGGTCGCCGCCGGATGAGGCGTCGCGGGCGAGCTGCTGATAGCGCTCATACACGGTCTGGGCGTTGCCCCGGACCTTGATGTTTTCGGGGCCTTGCGAGTCCCACGAACGATTCGGATTGGCGCTGTTGGCGTTTGAGGCGCCCGCCTTGTTCCGATTGCGTCCGCGCTGACGCTTCATGCCCTTGAAATCTCTCATTCGCGCTACCGTGTGCAGGGATGGAGCCCAGGCCAGCGGCCGGGTCCGTCCGTTTCGTGGTTCCGTCTCGCTCGGGGCCGATCCCCGATTGTCGAACTGTCGGAATGCCTTGTCGCCCGCATGGTGCGCCGGTCCTTTCGGGACCGACCGTCATGATCGGCTCAAGCCGCGAACAGACGGGTGTAGGCCCGGAAAGCTGCGTTTGAGTGGGAGACGAAGGAGACTTAGCCTGTGCGCCGTCCCTTTCCAAGGGGTTTTCGTCAAAGCGTCGCACCCCACGCCTAACAGCCCCGCTTTGCCGATGGCCCTCCGCTGGGCTAGGCATGACCTTTGCGACGACGACGAGGCTTTTTTCATGCGCGTTCTGGTTCTGGGCGGCGACGGTTTCTGCGGCTGGCCGACGGCCCTGCACCTGTCGGCCAAAGGTTGGGACGTGACCGTCGTCGACAACCTGAGCCGGCGCAACATCGACAACGAGCTGGAGGTCCAGTCCCTGACGCCGATCCGCACCATGGGCGAGCGGATCAAGGCCTGGAAAGAGGTGTCGGGCCGCGACATCGGCTTCGTCAACATGACGGTCGGCAAGGAGTTCGACCGGCTGGTCGCCCTGATCCGCGACCTGGCGCCCGACAGCGTGGTGCATTTCGCCGAACAGCGGGCGGCCCCCTATTCGATGAAGTCGGCGCGGCACAAGCTCTACACCGTCGACAACAACATCAACGCCACCAACCATCTGCTGGCCGCCATCGTCGAAAGCGGCCTGGACGTGCATCTGGCCCACCTGGGCACCATGGGGGTCTATGGCTACGGCACCGCCGGCCTGCGCATCCCCGAGGGCTATCTGAAGGTGACGGTGGACACCGACCACGGCCCGGCCGAGCAGGAAATCCTGTTCCCGCCCAATCCGGGCAGCATCTATCACATGACCAAGACGCAGGACGCCCTGCTGTTCCAGTTCTACGCCCGCAACGACGCCTTGCGGATCACCGACCTGCACCAGGGCATCGTCTGGGGGACGCAGACGGTCGAGACCAAGCTGGACGAGCGGCTGATCAACCGGTTCGACTATGACGGCGACTATGGCACGGTGCTGAACCGGTTCCTGATGCAGGCGGCGGTCGGCTATCCGCTGACGGTCCACGGATCGGGCGGCCAGACGCGGGCCTTCATCCATATTCAGGACACGGTGCGCTGCGTCGAACTGGCGCTCAAGAACCCGCCCAAGCGCGGCGACCGGGTCAAGATCCTGAACCAGATGACCGAAAGCCGCCGGGTCCGCGACCTGGCCGCCATGATCGCCGACAAGACCGGCGCCGTGGTCCACAATGTCGCCAATCCGCGCCAGGAGGCCGACGAGAACGACCTGGTCGTCGCCAACGACCAGTTTCGCGACCTGGGGCTGAAGCCCATCACCCTGGCCCAGGGCCTGATGGACGAGGTGACGGAGATCGCCCGCCACTACGCCGACCGGGCCGACCTGACACGGGTGCCCTGTGTCTCCGCCTGGAACCAACGCCGGGCCGAGGCGCTGGAAAATGAAGCGCGGCCGTATGCGCCGCCCCAAGTCCTGTCTGCCTGAGTAGATCGATGCCCGACGCCGCCCCTGCTCCTTCGTCCGGCCGCGAGCCGTGCCTGCTGGTCTTCGGCGGCGGCTATCTGGGCCGGGCGGCGGCGCTGGAGGCGATCCGGCGCGGCGGGCGGGCCGTCGCCACCTCGCGCGACGCCGAACGCCGCCGGTCCCTGTCGGCCGAGGGGATCACGGCGATCGACCCCGCCGATCCCGAGGCCCTGAAGACCGCGCTGGAGGCCGCCACGGCGGTTCTGGTCACGGCCGCGCCCGACGCCCACGGCTGCCCCGGTCTGCGCGCCCTGGGGCCGGTGGCGTCCCAGGCCTGGCCCGACTGGATCGGATACGTCTCCTCGACCAGCGTCTATGGCGACCGGGCCGGGGGCTGGGTGTTCGAGGACGGACCGCTGAACGCCGCCAGCCTGGAGGGCGCGCGGCGGGTGCGGGTCGAGCGCGACTGGCTGGACGGCGGTCAGGGCATGGGGCTGACGGTGCAGATCTTCCGCCTGCCGGGCTTCTATGGCCCCGGCCGCAGCGTGGTCGAACGGCTACGCGACGGGACGGCCAGACTGGTGCGCAAACCGGGCCAGGTCTTCAACCGCATCCATGTGGACGATGTGGTCTCGGCCCTGTTCGCCTCGATGGACCGGCCCAGGCCCGGCGCCGCCTACAATCTGACCGACGACGAACCCGCTGCGGCCGATGTGGTGGTGGAATGGGCCGCCGCGAAAATGGGCCTGCCCCGCCCGCCCGAGGTCGACTGGACCGACGACAGCGTCAGCGAGGCCATGCGGCGCTTCTATCTGGATTCCAAACGGGTCTCGAACGCCCTGGCCAAGGCGGAACTGGGCTGGCGTCCGAAATATCCGACCTGGCGCGAGGGGCTGGCGACGATGCTGGAGACGCCGCCGCCGTTGCGATTGGTGGGCTGATCACGCCGTCATCCTCGGGCGAGCCCGAGGATGACGGGTGAATGCGGTCGCGCGCTCAAGCCGCGAGCGACCGCGTCGCGAGCATAGCGCGCTTAAAAGGGCAGCAGGTTGCGCTGACGGCTGTAGCTCATGGTGCCGACATTGGCGCCCAGGCGCAGCCCGACACCGGTGCGGATGGGGGCCAGGACGATGCCGTCGGCCTGCTGATAGTTCACGCCCAGGCCGGCGATCAGATAGGCCGAACCTTCGACGCCCGGATAGCGACGATAGATCATGTCGGGGTGATACAGGCCGTACACCAGGGTGAAGACCCGGCTGGCGTTGCCGCCCCAGTCCCAGCCGATCGAAGCCCCCTGCCAGAACACCTCCTGCGAGGCCGACAGGTCCTTCATGTGCAGGGCGCCGCGCCCGTAGCGCGCGCCCACGACCACGGCGCCGGACCCTTCTTCGCCGGCGATATAGGCCGTGGGGCGGTCGCCCTGGTCGGCGAAGACCCGCTCGATGGCGCCGCCCACGACCTCGGCCGCGATGCCCAGCTCCTTGGACCCGGCCGCGACCAGTTCGTCGAAGCTGTAGGCCGGCGCCGTATTGTCCGAACGGATCGGATAATTCGGGTTGGCCGGAGCCGTGGCGCAGGCCCCGACGGACGAGGCGCCAGCGGCGGTGGCCAGGCCGGAAAGGATCAGTTGGCGGCGATGCATGGGGCGCTCCTAGAGGCGGCGAGGGACAGCCAGCGGGGACGCCGGGCTTTGTGACACCGTCCCCGACCTTTACGGCAGCCTTGCGGCTTCAAGGTTAACGGGGGCTTACGGGGAGGGCCGCCTGCGGGAAGGTTAGGCCGGGAGACGCAACAGCTGGCCGGACAGCGTCCGCTTGGCTATCGTCGGTCTTATGCCCCCCAAGACGCCACGCCGAGCAGTTTCCCCGTGGATCACGGTTCCAGTCGGGATCGCCGTCATAATCACCCTCGCCTACTTTCTGAACCAGCCCGCAAGAACGAGGCTGGACGCCGCCCGGCGCGACCTCGCCGAGGCCGGCTACCCTGGCGCCCGTGTCAATCGGGCTCAGACACCGAGCAACATGCGTCGCTGCGGCGTCGGTCAGATTCGAAACAAGGGCTATGCCTATGATTGGAAGACAGACGCCCACAGCGGTGTTTTTTGCCAGCCTGAAGACGGCCGCCCGGTGAGCGTGCTTCTCGATCAATAGGCGGGAAACGGCCTACGGCGGTTATCCGCAGGCCGCCTCAATCCGCGAAACTACGCCCGCAGCCTGCCGCCCTGCTTCTCCACCGCCGCCACGATCTTGGCGGTAAGGGCTTCGATCTCGGCCTCGGCCAGGGTCGCCTCGCGCGGCTGGATCACGACTTCCAAGGCGACGGACTTGAAGCCGTCGTCCACGCCCTTGCCGCGATAGACGTCGAACACCCGGACATCGGCGATCAGGGCCTTGTCGGCGCCGGCCGTAGCCCGGACCAGATCGCCGACCGGCTTGGCGTCCTCGACCACGAAGGCGAAGTCGCGGGTCAGGGGCATGAAGGCCGACAGGTCGGCCGATCCCCGCGCCTTGCCCGACTTGCCACGCGGCTCGGGCACGGCGTCCAGCACGATCTCGAAGCCCAGCATCGGGCCGTCGGCGTCCAGCGCCTTCAGCACGCGCGGATGCAGTTCGCCGAACTCGACCATCACATTCTTCGGCCCCAACTGCAGCCGGGCCGAACGGCCGGGGTGCCACCAGTCGCGGTTCTGGCCCTGGACCAGCTGCAGCGAGGCGACCGGAGCGCCGATCTCCTCCAGCAGGCCCGTCAGATCGGCCTTCACGGCGAACAGGGCGTCCTCTCCGGCGCCGGCCCAGTGACGGGCGGCGTGCGGGGCGACCAGGCCCGCGACGACGGTGCGCTGATCCGCCGGTCCGTCGCCCAGATAGACCGGGCCGATCTCGAACAGGGCGGCGTCGTCGAAGCCGCGCGCGGCGTTGCGCGCCGCCGCCTGGATCAGGTTCGGCAGGGCCGAGGGGCGCATGCAGTCCAGATCGGCCGCAATCGGGTTCTCCAGCACCAGCCGGTCATCCCCGCCGCCGAACAGGGCCGCGGTCGATTGCTTGGTGAAGGACCAGGTGACGGCCTCGGCGTAGCCCAGAGCGGCCAGGGCGCGACGCGCCGTGCGGACGCGGGCCTGGCGCGAACTCAGCACCCCGCCGGCGGGACGGGCGACCTCGGGCAGGGGCGTGTCGGGCAGGCTGTCGAAGCCCTCGATCCGCGCCACCTCCTCGACCAAATCCGCCCGGCCCTCGACGTCGCGCCGCCACGACGGCGGGGTCACGGTCCAGGGCTCGGCCTGACCGGCCGGGGCGGCCGTGACGAGGAAGCCGAGCTGGCCCAGGATGGTCCCGATCCGGTCGTCGTCCAGATCCATGCCCGTCAGACGCTTCACATAGGCGGGGTCGAAGGCGAAGGGCGCCGGGCTGGCCGGGGGCTCGCCGACGAAGACGATCTCGGACGGTTCGCCGCCGCACAGGTCCAGGATCAGGCGGGTGGCCAGCTCCAAGCCGGGCGTGACCGAGACCGGATCGACGCCGCGCGCGAACCGGTACTGGGCGTCGGAATGGATGCCCAGCGCACGACCCGTCTGGGCGATGACCAGCGGGTCGAACCAGGCGCTTTCAATGAAGACATCGGTCGTGGTTTCGTCGCAGCCGGTGCTTTCGCCGCCCATGACCCCGCCCAGGCCGATGGGGCGCTCGCCCCCGGCGTCGGCGATGACGCAGTCGGTCGCGGCGGCCGCATAGGTCTTGCCGTCCAGGGCGATCAGATGTTCGGGCTCGCCGCCCTCGATATGAGCCGTCTCGGCCGAGACCTGGCCGCCGCGCACCACGACCTCGGTCCCGACCAGCTTGGCCAAGTCATAGACGTGCAGCGGGCGGGCGCGGTCATAGGCGATCAGATTGGTCACATCGACCAGCCGATTATGGGATTTGACGCCGATGGCGGTCAGACGCTTCTGCAGCCAGGCCGGCGACGGCCCGTTCTTGACGCCCCGGATCACCCGGCCGGCGAAGACCGGACACATCTCGGGCGCATCCAGCCGCACGGTGATCGGCGACGGGAAGGCCCCGCGCACCACGGCGATGTCGAAATGCTTCAGCCTGCCGACGCTGGCGGCGGCCAGATCCCGCGCGATACCGGCGACGCCCAGCCAGTCGGGCCGGTTCGGCGTCACTTCGAAGTCGATGACCGGCTCGGCGCCGAACAGGCCGGCGACCGGGGTTCCGACCGGGATTTCCGGCGGCAGTTCCTGGATGCCGTCGCTCTCATCCGCCAGCTCCAGCTCCGAGGCCGAGCACAGCATGCCGTTCGACACCACGCCGCGCACGGGCTTCTCGACCAGGGTCACGCCCAGGCCGGGCACATAGGCGCCGATGGGGGCGTAGATGGTGGTCAGGCCCGCCCGTGCGTTCGGCGCGCCGCAGACGATCTCTTTCACGCCATCGACCGTCTCGACCTGACAGACCTGCAGCCGGTCGGCGTTGGGGTGACGCTCGGCCGACAGGATCCTGGCCACGGTGAAGGGCGCCAGTTTGGCGGCGGGGTCGAGAACCTCCTCGACCTCCAGCCCGGCCATGGTCATGGCCTCGGCGATCTGATGGACGTCAGCCTCGGTCTCGAGGTGATCCTTGAGCCAGGAAAGGGTGAACTTCATGCTGCGGCCCCGCCCAGACCGGCGATCATCTCGTCAAGGAAGCTCTGCGGCCCGGTAAAACCGACGCCCAGGAAGCGGCAGCGAATGAATTTGCAGTCCCTGATCGCGACCGTGCCGGTCACCCGCTCGGAGCCTACGGGCTTGAGCATCAGGCTGCGAGGGTCGCCCTGAGCGTCGCCCATATTGCAGCCGTCGAAGTTGCAGCCCGACAGGGGAAGCAGGACGGCGGGGCCTTCAATCAGGCATTCGATGAAGGTCCGGCCCTCGATATTCGCATGGCCGGCGCGGCGGGTTTCCAGAAACAGCTGCGGCAGCCAGATCGAACCGTTGCGATATTCCGGCCCGGGGCCGATGGCGTCGAGGGTGATGGCGTGTGTATCGGTCATTATATCAGCTCAGGCCCGAGGCCGGATTGGGGGCGGCGAAGGCCGAGAAGCCGTAGTGGGCCAGCCAGCGCGTGTCGGCGTCGAACATGGGGCGCAGGTCCGGCACGCCGTATTTCAGCATGGCCAGCCGATCCACCCCCATGCCGAAGGCGAAGCCCTGATATTCGTCCGGGTCGATGCCGCAGTTCTTCAGCACATTGGGATGCACCATCCCGCAGCCCAGGATCTCCAGCCAGTCGTCGCCGGTGTTGAACACCAGTTTGCCGCCGGACCGGTCGCAGCGGATGTCCATCTCGGCCGAGGGTTCGGTGAAGGGGAAATGGTGCGGACGGAAGCGCGCCTGAACCTCGTCCAGCTCGAAGAAGCGGGCGATGAAGGTCTGAAGCGTGGTCTTCAGGTGGCCCATGTGAATGTCGCGGTCGATCACCAGGCCTTCGATCTGGTGGAACATCGGCGTGTGGGTGGCGTCCGAGTCCTTACGGAAGGTGCGACCCGGCGCGATGATGCGGATCGGCGGCGTCTGGGACATCATGGTGCGGACCTGCACCGGCGAGGTGTGGGTGCGCAGCACCTTGCGCTCGCCCGTCTCGGGGTCGGGCTTCAGGAAGAAGGTGTCGTGCATCTCCCGCGCCGGATGTTTCGGCGGGAAGTTCAGGGCGGTGAAGTTGTGGAAGTCGTCCTCGATGTCCGGGCCTTCCGCGACCGCAAAGCCCATCTCGGCGAACAGGGCGATCATCTCGTCCATCACCTGCATGGTGGGGTGGACCCCGCCCTTGCGACGCGGCCGGGCCGGCAGGGTCAGATCGACGCGCTCGGCCTGAAGCCGGGCGTCCAGTTCGGCGGCCTCCAGCTCGGCCTTTTTGGCGGCGATGGCGGCGGACACGCGGTCACGCAGGCCGTTGATCATCGGCCCCTGTTCGCGGCGTTCGTCGGGGCTCATGGCCCCCATCCCCTTCAGCAGGCCGGAGACGGAGCCGGACTTGCCCAGGGCGGCGACGCGCACCTCTTCGAGGGCGGCGACGCTCTCTGCGCCGCCGATGGCGTTGATCAGTTCGAGTTCGAGTGTGGCGAGATCGGTCATTTGGCCCGTGCATTAGCGGGCCGGGGCGCGTTCGTCACCCTTGAAGGCGCGCGGCGGGACTGATCAGGGCGCAGAGGCGATGGCGGCAAGCTGGTCGGCCGGCGCCTTGTTCGCCGCGACGATCCAGGCGGGCGGTTCCGGCTCCCAGCGAATAGGTTTGCCGTCCGTGCTGTTCCAGCGGTGCAGCCACGAGATCCCGTTGGCCCGGACATAACGATCTTCATGAGCATAGATCGGGTCCGACAGGGCCTCTTCCAGCGTCACGAACCGATAGCCGCGCGCCAGATAGAGGGCGTGGATCCGCGGATAATAGGCCTGGTTCAGGCTGTTGGCGTGCAGCAGCAGGACCTGGGCCGGCTCGCGCCCGCCGGTCAGCTCGGCGCTATAGGGTTCGAAAAAGTCCAGCACCGTGGTCATATGGGCCACATAGGCTTCGCCGATCCGCCGTTTCAGCGCCTCATCGCCCAGTTGCTCGGCCTTGCGATAGACGTCGCCGAACATCCAGTCGTTGTTGTCGATCGTGACGGGCGCGACCGTATAGCCGCGCTGTGCCAGGCCGGCGGCGATGGCGTCATGCTTCTCCTGGATCTCTCCGGTGAACAGATAGGGATGACGGAACCAGCGCAGGGTCCGCCCGCGCGTCTCCAGCGCGGCGCGCGTGGTCGGGGCGCCGGCGTCCACATCGGCCAGATAGGCCTCGGCCGTCTTACGGTGGATATTGATGTGGCTGAAGCTGTGGTTGCCCAGATCCAGCCCCCCGTCCAGCCAGACGCCCAAGGCTGTCGGCAGGGTCGAGATGCGGGTCGGTTCGCACACCCTGCCCTCGTTGACGAAGGCTGTCCCCTGCGTGTCCAGCGGCTTCAGCATGGCCACGAAATCCGTGGTCAGCCGCATCAGTTCGGCGGGATCGCACAGCGCCGTTTCCGACGCCTGATAGGGCAGGTCGTCGAAGGTCACGGCGATGCGGCGGTCCTGAGCCGCCGCCGGGAAGGCCAGGGCGGCGACCGCCGCAAGACCGCAGATCAGGATACGTATCGCCATGAGGCCAGACTAGTCCGGACTTCCGCGCATGGGAACCGGCGCCGTTATCGTCCGCTTACGGATCAACCGTCCGAAACGCGCCGCGAAAGGTTCATGATCGGCAAAGCGGTTGTTAAATATCACTGGTTAAGCCCGCCCTCGTGGACATAAGGGGGGCCGAATGCCGCTGATCGGTGATTTCGTTGACTTGATCGCGCCGGTGGCTCCGTCCACGCCGGGCGCCGAGGTGTTCGAACGTTTCCAGACCGAGCCGAACACCCTGGCCCTGGCCGTCGTGAACGATGACGGGCGGCCGGTCGGCATCATCGAGCGCAACGCCTTCACCCTGCGCATGGCGGCCGAGTTCGGGCGGGCCCTTTACGCCAAGAAACCGGCCGAGAGCCTGATGGATCGCAACGCCCCCATTGCGGAGGCCAGGACCAGCGCCGAGGCCTTCTTCCAGGCCTATGGCGCGGCGGAACTGGGCGCCCTGCTGGGCGGCTTCATCGTCGTGGCCGAGGGACGTTATGTCGGCGTCGGCACGGCTCTGCAGGTCGTCCAGGCCGGCGCCGCCCTGCACCGCCAGCGCGCCGAGGAAATGGGGGCCCTGGCGCGGGACCTGGCCATAGCCGAGGCCGAAGCCGTCGCCTCCAGCCGCGCCAAGTCCGAATTCCTGGCCGTCATGAGCCATGAGATCCGCACGCCGTTGAACGGGGTTCTGGGCGTCGCCGCCCTGATGGAGCGGAAGCTCGAACAGGAAGAGCTTCGCCCCTACGTCCGCACCGTCATCGATTCCGGCCAGAGCCTGCTGCGGCTGCTGACCGACGCCCTGGACATGTCGCGCGCCTCGGCCGGGATGCTGACCCTGGAGGAAGAACCGCTGGACCTGTCCGCCGTCGCCTTCGACATCGACGCCCTGTGGCGGCCGCGCGCCGAGGAGAAGGGCCTGAACCTGACCGTCCGCACCGACCTCGAGGCCGGTCCCTGGGTCCTGGCGGACGGGATGCGGGTGAAACAGCTGCTGAACAACCTGGTCGGAAACGCCCTGAAATTCACCCAGACCGGCGGCGTGGCCGCCACCCTGGTCAGCCGCAGTTCCGACACGGGCCTGAGCGTCGAACTGACCGTGGACGACAGCGGCCCCGGCGTGCCGGAGGCGGCGGCCGCGACCATCTTCGACCCCTTCAATATCGGCAAGGCCGGACGCGAGGGCGCCGGCGCCGGACTGGGGCTGGCCATCTGCCGTCAGATCGCCGAACGGATGGGCGGCGGCATCAGCCTGGGCGTCTCGCCGATGGGCGGGGCGCGGTTCCAGGTCCGGCTGCCGCTGAGCGCCTGCGCCGCCGACGCGGGAGCCGTCGGTCCGGTCATGGCCGAGCCGACGCCGCACGAAACCCTGCATGTGCTGGTGGTCGACGACAACGCCACCAACCGCTTCGTCGCCGCCAAGCTGTTGGAGATGTTCGGCTGCACCGCCGAAATGGCCGAAAATGGCCAGGAGGCGCTGGACGCCGTCCAGGTCCGCCGGTTCGACCTCGCCCTGATGGACATCAAGATGCCGGTGATGGATGGGGTCGCCGCCACCCGCGCCATCCGCGCCCTGTCCGGCCCGGCCTCGCGCCTGCCGATCCTGGCCCTGACCGCCAACGCCGAGGAAGGGGACGAGCTGGACTATATCGCCGCCGGCATGAACGGCGTGGCCCAGAAGCCGATCCAGCCCGACGCCCTGCTGAACGCCATCCGCCTGGTGCTGGCGGCGGCTCAGACCGCCCCCGTGCCGCAAGCCGCCTGAGTCCGCCGGCTGAGTCCGCCGCCTGGCCCGTCCCCGGGCCAGATCTGGTCCTGAAACGAAGAACGCCCGCCCCGGGAGACCGGAGCGGGCGTTGATCTCTATCGAACGCGGACGGGCCTTGACCCGGCGCCCTTAGGCCAGGGCGGCGCGGACCTTGTCGGCCACGGCCTTGAAGCCCGCACCGTCGGCGGCGATCGAGGCCAGGACCTTGCGGTCCAGTTCGATGCCGGCCTTGTTCAGGCCGTTGATGAACTGGCTGTAGGTGAAGCCTTCGATACGCGCGGCGGCGTTGATGCGCTGGATCCACAGGGCGCGGAAGTTGCGCTTCTTGGCGCGACGGTCGCGATAGGCGTATTGCCCGGCGCGGTCGACGGCGGCCTTGGCCGTGCGGATCGTATTCTTGCGGCGGCCGGAGAAGCCCTTGGCCTGCTCCAGAACCTTCTTGTGCTTGGCGTGCGAAGTTACGCCACGTTTAACGCGAGCCATGTCGCTATTCCTTCAAATTCTTTGGGTTGAGATCCGTCGTACAGCGCGCGCCGATCAGGCGTACGGCATGTAGGACTTGATCTTCTTGGCGTCGGCGTCGGCCATGACCGAGGTGCCGCGGTTCTGGCGGATGTATTTCGAGTTGTGGCTGATCAAGCGGTGACGCTTGCCCGCAACCCCGGCCTTCACCTTGCCAGTGGCCGTGAATTTGAAGCGCTTCTTGGCGCCCGACTTCGTCTTCAGTTTCGGCATTTCGATCTCCTTGTTGGAGGGGCTACCGTCCTTCGGACTACTTGAGCCCGTTGGATGAGGTGTCTCTCCAGAGTTATGAACCGCCTAGGCATGCCTGTTCGCCCGGCGGTTCGGTACGCGAAGGCGCGGCTTGTAAGCGAAGACGCCCCGCGACGCAAGATGAGTCAGGACAAGGACTTGGCGGGCGCATTCGCCGCGCCCTGACCTCGCCGTATCGCCCGCCCGGCGTTCAACGCCATCACCGCCGCCGGAACGGTCAGCAAGGCCCCGACCAGGAAGGGCCAGTCGTGCCCCAGGCCCGAGAACAGCGCCCCGGCCACCATGGGTCCGAAGATCCGCGCCACCGAGCTGGAGGCCATGTTCAGGCCCAGCATGGCGCCCTGCCGGTCGGGCGGCGAGGCGCGGCTGATCATGGCCGAGATATTGGGCATGGCCAGGGACATGCCGCAGGCGCCGACGGCCATGACCAGGGGAATGACCCAGCCCTGGACCAGGGGGATCGACAGGCCGCCCAGCTCCAGCCGGGTCGCGGGGAACCAGGCGACCGGCGCCAGGACCTGAAGCACCAGCGAGGCGCCGAACAGCAGCATCCCCGTCGCCAGCACCCGCGCCTCGCCGAACCGCCGCGCCAGACGCCCGGCGAAGAAGCCCTGGTTCAGCGTGGATATCACGCCGACGATCATGAAGCTGAGCCCCACCTCGCGCGCGCCCCAGGCGTAGCGGCTCTCGGACCACAGGCCGAACACGCTCTCCATCGCCGAGAAGCCGGCCATATAGACCAGGGTCACGACCAGGACCCGCGACACCACCGGATTTGTCCGCGCGTCCTTCAGCCCCGCCAGGAAGGGCGGACGCGCCGCCGCAGGATCGGCCCTGGCCCGGCTCTCGCGCAGGAAGACGATCACCCCGACCGCCGCCAGGGCCGCCAGGGCCGCAGCCAGGAAGATCGGCAGTTGATAGCCCAGCCGTCCCAGCTGCGGCTGGGTCAGCAGGCCGCCCAGCCCCGGCCCGACGATAAAGCCCAGGCCGAAGGCCGCGCCGATCAGCCCCATCCGCCCCGCCCTCTGCTCCGGCGGCGTGACGTCGGCGACATAGCCCTGAACGGTCGAGATATTGCCCGCACCCAGTCCGGTGAACAGGCGCACCGCGATGGCCAGCCAGATATTGGGCACGAAGGCCAGCATCAGATAGCCGACGGCATTGGCCGCCAGCGTCGCCAGCAGGACGGGCTTGCGCCCGATCCGGTCCGACAGCCGCCCCCAGAAGGGTTCGGCGAAGAACTGGCCCAGCGAATAGGCCGAGAACATCAGGGTGATCTGCCACGCCTCGGCCTTCAGGCTCTGGGCGAAGAAGGGCAACAGCGGCACCACCAGGCCGAACCCGACCAGATTGATGAACACCACCGAAAACAGGACCGCCAGGGCAGGCGCGCGAACGGCGGGAGGCGAAGGCGTCTGGATCATGTCCCACGCTTAGCGCGACGCTTGGTCCGCGAGAAGCGCCCTCGCGTCGCCGCCCACTCGACCGCTCAGTTCGGCCCGACGGGGTTGTTCGCTTCCAGAAACCGCACCGTCTCGCGCAGCATCTGCTGGCGGGTGTCGGCGCGCGACAGCCAGTGGTCCTCGCCCTGCAGTTCGATGAACTCCACCGGCTTGCCGGCCCGGCGCATGGCCTCGGCCATGACCCGGCTCTGTTCGATGGGCACCACCGTGTCGTCCTTGCCGTGAATCAGCAGCAGGGGCCGGTCGACCGTCTCGGCCAGCCGGGCCGGCGACAGGGCGTCCAGCGCCCGGTCGTTCAGTCGCGCCGCCCCCATGAACCGGTTCCAGTAGCGCACCGTCTGGCTGTCGTTGCGGCCCTCCTGCCGCGCCTCCCAGTTGACCATGCGGCGCAGGTCCGACACCCCGGCGACGGCCACGCCGCAGCGATAGACCCCGGCGTCCAGCGTCAGGCCCGCCATGGCCGCATAGCCGCCGTAGCTGGCGCCGACGATACAGACCCGTTCGGGATCGATGATCCCCTCGGCCGCCAGCCAGCGCACCCCGTCCGACAGATCGGTCTGCATCTTGCGGCCCCATTCGCCGTAGCCCGCTTCCAGGAAGGCCAGGCCATAGCCGGTGGACCCCCGGAAATTGGCCTGAAGCACCGCATAGCCCCGTGAGGCCAGGGCCTGGGCCCACCAGTCGAAGCCGGCCTCGTCCTGCGACGCCGGCCCGCCGTGCGCCAGCACGATCAAGGGCAGGCCAGACGGCGCCTCAACCCCCGGCGGCAGGGTCAGATAGCCGGGAATGTCCAGCCCGTCGGCCGCCGCATAGTGGATCGGACGCATCTCGCCGACCAGATCGGTCGGTATGGTCGGATAGGCTTCGGCCAGAACATCGGCCTTGCCACGCGTGAAGTCGACCAGTTGGTACAGCCCCGGCTCCCCGATGTCGTTGAACACGACGATCAGATTCTGCGCGTCATTCCAGGATGTCAGCACCGGTCTCTTGCCAGCGAAAGCCCGCTCGATGGCGCCCCACCGCCGCGCCGCAGCCGGATCGACGAACTCATAGTGCGTGCCGTCCTCCTCCATGCGACCGCCGCCGACCAACAGGCGCGTGCGCGGATGATGGACCAGGAAATCGGGATGATGCTCGAACGGCAACCGGCTCCATTCGCCGGTGTCCACATTGACCTCGAACAAGACGTCGGCCGTCTCCGAATCCTCGTCCTCGGCGGCCAGATCCGGCCGGTCCGCGCCGACGATGATCGTACGCGGCGTCCGCCCCATGCCCATAAGGCTGGGCGTATCAACCGGCGCGTCCACCGCCCAGGACTCGCTGAACCCATGCCCCTTGGGCAATCGCAGCGACCACCGCCCGCCGCGCTCGACATAGCGGGCCATGGCGATCACCTTGCCGTCGCCGTCCAACACATAGTCCTCGATCTCGCGATCCATGGATTCCACCGACCGCCCGCGGCCGGTGGTCAGGTTGATCCGGTGCAGGTCGATCTGGCCGGTGGTGATATTGAACCCCCGCGCGAACAGGGTCGGCCCCTCTTCGGTCCGGCGGATCGAAGCCGGGCCGATCAGAACGGCCAGGACGTCCGGCGTACGATCCAGCACCTGAACCAGTTTCTTCTTCTCGAGGTCCAGCACCTGACCGAAGAACAACTCCCGGCGCGACACGCCCAGCAACGGGATGCCTTGCGTCTGCGAGGTCACGACCAGCACATGCCCCTCGCCGATCCAGCGCAGATCGCGAACCTTGGCGTCGCCGATGGCCGCGGCGAACAGATGCTCCCCTGTGGTCATCCGCGTCACCGCGATGGCGCGGATTTCGCCCACGACAGTGATCCGGGCGATCAGATCGCCGCTCGGCGAAACCTCCATGTATTCGACCGCCGGCGTGGCGCTGTAAGCCTCCAGGGGCGGCGGCGGCGAGGGTTCAGCAGCGTCCGGCTGAATCCGCGCCGCCGCACTGCCTCCGCACAGAACCATCGCGATCGCCACGGCGACCGCCTTCCCCACCGAACTCAACACCACGCACGTCCTCCCCCGAGTCGAACCTCCTTTTCGGACGCCCCGCCCGCAAGTTGCAAGAGGTCCGCGCCCCACGCGCGAAAAAAAGAAAGCCCCGACCGGGTCCGGTCGGGGCTTTCCAGATCAGCGATGGATCGTGCCGATCAGCGCGGCGCCAGGATCATGATCATCTGGCGGCCTTCCATCTTGGGCGCGAACTCGACCTTGGCGATTTCATCGAAATCGGCCTGGACCTTGTTCAGCAGCTTCATGCCCAGTTCGGGGTGGGCCATTTCACGGCCGCGGAAGCGCAGCGTGACCTTGACCTTGTCGCCCTCGTCGAAGAAGCGGTGCATGGCCTTGGCCTTCACCTCATAATCGTGGGTGTCGATGTTCGGACGGAGCTTGATTTCCTTGAGCTCGACGACCTTCTGGCGCTTGCGCTGCTCGGCCTTCTTCTTCTGTTCCTGGAAACGGTGCTTGCCGTAATCGAGGATCTTGGCCACCGGCGGTTCGGAGGTGGAGACGATCTCGACCAGGTCCATCCCGGCTTCTTCGGCGGCTTCGAGCGCGGAAGAGGTGGGCATGACGCCCTGTTTCTCACCGTTCTGATCAATGAGCAGAACGCGAGGGGCGCGGATATCCTGGTTCATACGCGGCCCGTCTTTCACGGGTGGCGCTTGCATGGGACGGCGAATGGGCGTCGTTTCCTTATGTGGTCAAAGAAGGCGTGTGTCGTGATGAGCGAATGCACGCGGCTGTCGCCACGTTCCCCTCAAGCCCGCAATATGCGCCGGGAAGCCCGGTTTTTCAAGGCTTGGCGGGCGTTCCGGCGATATAGGCGTCATGAAGCGCCAGCACCGCGTCGAAGACGTGATCGACGCTCAGATCCTCGATGGGAGCGAACTGGCCGCGCGTCTCGTTCGAGGCCGCCGTGCGCGTCTTCGGCCCCCAGGGACCGTACAGCCACCACTCCGTCGGGCCGAACAGGCCCAGTGTCGGCCGCCCCAGGGCCGCCGACACGTGCATCAGGCCGGAGTCATTGCCCACGAACAGATCGGCCCGGTCGATGGCGGCGGCCGAGGCCAGGATGTCGCCCTTGCCCACGAAGTCGATCCCGCGCGCGCCTGCGGCCACCAGCGCGGGCGTCGCCGGCGGCCGGTCGCCCGGCCCGCCCACGGGCATGAAGCGCCAGCCGTCGAAACGCGGCTCGGCCTTCAGCTTCTCGACCAGGGCGCCCCAGCGGTCGGCGGGCCAGCTCTTGCCCGGCTGGTGGGCGATGGGGGCAAGGGCGATGATGCGACCGGGACCGGCGCCGCCGGCCAGTTGCGGATCGATGACGGCGGCGGCTTCGGCCCGCGCCTGATCGTCCAGGAAGATTTCAGGGTCCAGCGGCGTCGGCGATCCCATCAGCCGCGACACCATCTCGACCTTGCGCAGCCCCGTCTCCCACGAGCGGTTATAGACGACGCGCCGTTTCGCCGGGATCAGATAGGCCAGGGCCGAGCCCCGGATGTCGACGACCAGATCCCAGCGGGTCGAACGCACCTGTTTCCACAGATCGACCCAGTGTCCGGCCCTCTTCTTCTTGTCGAGCACGATGGTGCGCACGACGCCGGGCGCATTGCGGAAGAAGGGCGCGGGCGGCCGGCCGCAGGCGACGGTGATCTGCGCGCCCGGAACCTGACGTGAAATCTCGCGGATCACGCCCGAGGAGATGACGCAGTCGCCGATGCGGTTGGAGGTGACGAACAGGACCTGGGGTGCGGACATACGGCCTTATCGACCGCCTTGACGGAAGATCAAGTCGCTATTGCTTGGTTTGCTTGAACTCGCCCGTCGCGTCGGAGGTCGGAGATTTCAGCTCTCGGGCCATCGTGTCCCGGATCTCGTTGAGCGCCGATGCGCTGCTTGTCTCCAGGCCCGCCGCCACAAGCGCATCGCTTAGGTGACGCGCCATGTCAGCAAGCATCACCCCCCAAGCCGTTGCTTCCCGGAATTCACTGTCTCGGTACGTCCCAACGTTGAGGACACAATGGAGACCACGTTTCGCCACCCAGACCCGAGCCATTTCCACGGACATTTCGTCCTCCAGCGCAGCAGGCGGAATTCCAATTGATTTCATCGGCGTCTCTCACGACACGAGGAGGGAACAGGCAACTTCGGACGCTCAATGGAACACCTTACCCGCCCCGATGGCGAGACGCTCGCCCTCAAACGCATCGAGGGCGCTGGCCCGACCGTCATCTGGGTCGGCGGCTTCCGCTCGGACATGGAGGGGACCAAGGCCCTGGCGCTGGAGGCGGCCGCACGCGACCGCGGCTGGTCCTACGTCCGCTACGACCATTTCGCCCACGGCCGGTCTTCGGGCGACTGGAAGCAGGCGACCATCGGCCGCTGGCGCGAGGACGCCATAGCCCTGATCGACAGCCTGTCCGGTCCGATCATCCCGGTCGGATCGTCGATGGGCGGCTGGGTCGCCCTGCTGGCGGCCCTGGCGCGGCCCGAGCGGATCAACGGGCTGGTCCTGGTCAATCCGGCCCAGGACTTCACCGAACGGCTGATGTGGCCCGGCCTGGCCGATCACGAGCGCCAGGCCATCCTGCGTGAGGGCGAGACCCTGATCGTCGAGGCGGGCCTGGGCGAATATGTCCTGACCCGACGCATGTTCGAGGAGGCGCGCGACTGGCTGCTGCTGGACGGCGTCATCGAGATCGTCGCGCCAGTCCACATCCTGCAGGGCCGCGCCGACGACGTGGTCCCCTGGCGTCACCAGGTCGAACTGATCGAGCGGCTGAAGGGCGGCGACGTGCGCCTGGACCTGATCGAAGGCGGCGACCACCGGCTGTCCACGCCCACGGACCTTGACCGGCTGGTGGCGGCGGTGGAGGGGATGCGGGGCTAAGCCCCCCGCGCCCCCTCGCTTCGTCACCCTCGGGCTTGACCCGAGGGCCGGGCTGTCCGCCGCATTGCGCCCCGTTGGGCGCAAAGTCCGCCCCGCATCCGGTCCTCGGGTCAAGCCCGAGGATGACGAAGGTTTGTGGGCTACTTCCCCCCCGTCAGCGCCCCATACAGATCCGTCCGCCGATCGCGGAAGAAGCCCCAGGCGGCGCGATACTTGTCCAGTTCATCCAGGTCGAAGCGGTGCACCAGCACCCCCTCCTCCTCGGCGCCCAGGCTCTCGACCAGATCGCCCTGCTGATCGGCGATGAAGGAATGGCCGTAGAAGGTCTGGCCGACCTCGGTCACCGTTTCATGCCCGATCCGGTTGGCCCCGACGACGGGAACCGCGTTGGACACGGCGTGCCCCTGCATGGCGCGCCGCCACGGCTGGGCCGTGTGCAGGGTCGCGTCATGCGGCTCGGTGCCGATGGCGGTCGGATACATCAGCACGTCGGCGCCCATCAGCATCATCGCCCGCGCCGCTTCCGGGAACCACTGGTCCCAGCAGATGCCGACCCCGACCTTGCCGAAGCGCGTCTTCCAGACCTTGAAGCCCGTATCTCCCGGCCGAAAATAATACTTCTCCTGATAGCCGGGGCCATCGGGAATATGGCTCTTGCGATAGACGCCCAGCGCCTCGCCGTCCGCGTCCAGCATGACCAGCGAATTGTAATACTGCGGCCCGTCCTTCTCGAAGATCGAGACCGGAATGGCCACGCCCAGTTCCCTGGCCACCGGCGCCATGGCCGTGACGCACGGATGCTCGCGCCATTCATAGGCCTGGGTGAACCAGTGCTCCTCCTGCGACACGCAGAAATACGGCCCCTGGAACAGTTCCGACGGCAGGATCACCTGCGCGCCCTTGCCCGCCGCCTCGCGCACGAGGTCGATCGTCTTGGCGATGTTCGCCTGCATGTCCTCGCCATAAGAGGTCTGGATGCCGGCGACGGAGATGGTTCTGGAAGTGGCGAGTGACGAGTGGCGAGTGGCGAGGGAAGTCATTTCGTGCGCTCCTCGAGCTTGGAGATGAGGCCGGAAAGCATCCGGCTGATTTCGTCGGCGGAGTCGAGCAGCCGCGTCAGTGCGGCGTCCTCCAGATAGGTCAGCCGTTGGGCGATAATCAGTTGGGTCTCCACCTCCGCCAGCGATCCCCTGGCGATAGAGAGGAAACGCAGAAATTCAGGCGTGGAACGCCGGGCGCAACCTTCGGCGATGTTGGAAGGCACAGACACGCAAGCCCGCCGGACTTGGCTGATCAGTCCAAAACGCTCATCGGACGGCCATTCGCGGGTCGCCGCATAGACAAGTTCGACCCAGGTCAGCGCCTTCTGCCAGACCAGCAGGTCGCGGTAGTGACGAACCTCGCCACTCACCACTCGCCACTCACCACTCATTCCGGCTCCTGCTGGGAGATGCAGTGGAACGAGCCGCCGCCGGTCAGGATGGCCTTGGACGGCAGCGGAATGATCTCGCGATCAGGGAAGGCGGTCGCCAGGGCCTCGCAGGCGAACCGCGCGGCCTCGTCGTCGCCGTAGGTGGGCACCACCACGGCGCCGTTGGCGATCAGGAAGTTCATGTGGCTGGCCGGAATCGGGCGTTCGTCCTCGTCCAGCACCAGGCCCGGAGACGGGATTCTCAGTACACGGAGCTTACGCCCTGCCGCGTCGGTCATGCCTGACAGATCGCGCGCCGTGGCGTCATAGACTTCGGCGTTGGGGTCGTTCCGCCCCCAGGCGATGGGACAGGCCACGACGCCCGGCGCGACGAAGCGGGCCAGGTTGTCGACATGTCCGTCAGTGTGGTCATTCAACAGGCCGTCGCCCAGCCAAAGCACCGCCCTGGCCCCGATGGCGGCCTCCAGCGCAGCCGTCGCGACCGCCTCGTCCTGGTTCCAGGCCGGATTGCGGTTCGGGTTCAGCAGGCACTGGCGGGTGGTCAGCACCGTCCCCTCCCCGTCGTGATCCAGCGACCCGCCCTCCATGACGAAATCGTTCCACGTAAGGGCCACGCCCGCATGCTCGCCGATCTGACCGGCGACCCGTTCGTCGCCCGGCATGTCGTATTTCCCGCCCCAGCCGTTGAACCGGAACGCCGCCGCCGTCGTCGATCCCGCGCCGAAGATCGGCCCTGTGTCGCGCAGCCAGATGTCGCCGAACTCACCGGCCACCACCTCGACATTCTCGACGCCCTCAAAGCGCGCCCGGGCGTCCGCCAGCACCTCGGCCTTGCCGACCATCAGCTTGACCTGTTCGCGCCCCGGCCCGGCCAGGGCCCGCACCAGCCCCTCGACCTCGTCCTGCGCCTGTTCCAGCGCCTCGAACCAGTATTCGGCATGGCTGGGCCAGCCCACCCACATGGCGCGGTGCGGAGCCCACTCGGCAGGAATGGCGGCGGAGATGGGAGCGGTCATCGGCGGGCAGGTCCTGTCTGGGGTCCAACGGAGCGGGCGGGCGACCCGCGAGCCGCGCCATATGGCCCCAACCGCCCCCGACTTCAACGGCGGGCTTTACGCAAAGAAAAAGGGCGGCCCGCGAACGGACCGCCCTTCGTCGTTTCAGTCTGGCTAAGCCTTAGAAGGCGTAGCGGACCGAGGCCTGGATCGTGCGCGGCGGGCCTTGGTTGGCGTACAGCGACGAGTTGGCGTCCAGACCGGTGCCCAGCGAGCCGAAATATTCTTCGTCCAGCAGGTTGGTCACGTTGATCTGGATGTTGGTGCCTTCAAAGCCGAAGTAGCCCAGGTCGAAGCGGGCGTCGGCGTTGACGACCGTATAGCTCGGCACCGCCAGGTCGTTGACGTCGGTCAGCCAACGCTCGCCGACATACTTGGCCTGGATGCCGGCGCTCAGCGGCCCGGTTTCGTACTTGGCGCTCAGGACGAAGGTCCAATCCGGCGTTTCCACCAGGCTCTTGCCGCCGACCGGGATGGTGGTGCTGGAGCTGGAGCGGTAGTCGTCCTGGATCTCGCTGTCGTTGTACGAAGCCGAGGCATAGAAGGACAGCGACTCGATCGGCGAGTAGCCGAGCTGGGCGTCGAAGCCCATCATGTCCACATCGCCGACGTTACGGTCGGTGCTGATGTTGGTTTCCGGATCATAGGCCGACAGGATGCGGTTCTGGAACTGGGTGTACCAGACGTTGGCCGAGGCGATCAGGGTTCCGGTTTGGTAGCGGTAGCCGGCGTCGTAGGTCTTGCTGGTTTCCGGGTCCAGGATCGGGCTGATCAGCTCACCGTTCGTATTGTACAGAACCGTGTACAGGTTGTCGGTGCGCGGCAGGGTCAGGCTTTCCGCATAGGAGAAGTAGACGCTGCTGGCGCCGTCGAAGCGCCAGACGGCGTTCAGGTTCGGCAGGATGTCATCGAACGTCTTCTCGCGGCTGTAGGGCGCGATGTAGTCGGTCGTCGAAGTGCCGATCCGGTAGTAGGTGTATTTGGAGGTCGAGTTCGGCGACACGGTCGTCGTCTGCGTGGTGCAGGCCACCGAGCTGGAACCCTTGGCCGAGTAGCAGTTCTGGTTCATGTCGCGCTTGAAGAAGGGCGCGCGGACACCCAGGCTCAGGCGCAGGTGATCGTCGATGAACTTGCCGCGGTATTCGAACGCCACCTGGTTCAGTTCGGCGTATGATAGACGGTCACGCCCACGCAGGTCGTAGCCGTCCAGGTTGGTGATGGTTTCACCGTTGCGGCCGCCAAAGTAGTTCGAGAAGCGCGGCTCGGACGGGTTGGAGAAGTCGATCGTGCCGTAGGCGCCCGTCTGACGGTGACGCGCCCAGTCCAGCGTATAGGCCAGACGCAGCGAGTGGTCGTCGTTGACGTTCCAGATCAACGAAGAGTTGATGCCGTAGCGCTGGGTGTGGGTGTTCGACGGGGCCATGACACGGACGGTGTCCAGGGTGTCGCCGTCGCCGTTCAGGTCAACGCCGCCCGTGGTCTTGGAACCGCGCAGCACGGCGTTGGTCTCGGTCAGGGTCGTCTGTTGCGAGCCGCCGTTGGCCAGAACGTACTGGAACGAGGGGTCGAATGTGAAGATCAGGCCTTCAGCCAGGGTGAAGCGCGACTGGCCGCGGAGGTTGCCCGTGTCCGAAGGGTTGACGCGCAGACCCCAGTAGCTGGTGCCGTTGCTGTCGACGTCCGCAACGCCGTTGCGGAAGGTCGGCGCCGTATAGGTCGGGACGAAGTCGACGTTCCAGCCGAAGGGGCTGGTGTCGGCCGTCGAACCGAGCGAGCCATCCGCGTTACGGAACAGGTTCGGGCCGTTGTAGTTGTTGTTGCGGTTGCGGTTCCAGTGCGCGGCCAGCGAGACGAAGTCGCCGTTGTCGCGGATCGGCTGATACACCTTGGCATTGTACTGGATCTTGCCCAGGTCGCCGATGCCCTTGAACTTGTCATAGGACTGGTCGGAATAGGCCAGCCAGGCGCGGGTGCCCCAGGGGCCGACGGCGCCGGTGTTCACCAGGCCCATGATGCGCTTGTAGTTGAAGTCGCCCAGCGAGCCCTTCACCCAGCCGCCGAACTCTTCGGTGGGGGTGATGGACGAGATGTTGATCGTGCCGCCCGTGGCCGAGGCCGAGGGGCTGTCGGCGTCGGTCGTGCCGGTGTTGACCGTGGCGCGGTCGATCAGCTCGCTATCCAGCTGCTGGTTCGTATAGAGGGCGTAGTTGCCCGAGTCGTTCAGCGGCATGCCGTCGAAGGTCTGGGCGATGCGGTTGCCGTCGAAACCGTGCAGGCGGATGTTGCCGCCCGACGAACCATACGGGTCGTTGTTGGTGAAGTTCATGCCGGGAACGAGGTTCAGAACCTCGTTGATCGACTGACCCGCAGCCTGGGTCGCAATATATTCTTGCGTGATCGTCGAACGGCTCTTGCCGACGTTCTCAGCCACGATGGCGCCGTCGATGCTGCGCGGGCCGCGCGCGCCGGTGACAACGATTTCGTCGACTTCAGTCGCTTGGGTGCCGGTCGATTGTGCGGAGGCGGCGCCGGCGCCGGCCAGCGTGCCGACGATGGCTGTGGTCGCCCAGAAGAGGCGCTTGCGGTTGATCATTGCATCTATCCCCAGATGAAGGCCGTACAGACCCTAAAGGCGACAGGCGGGGTCGCCTGTCGAAATCTGGCCCCATCTACGTCGGGTGTTGCAATGTCAGGCGACAGTTATATGACAGCGATATGACAAGGCCCAGCTGTGGCCCCTTCGCAACATTCATGCCGCCCTACGGGGGATTGCTTAGAAAATCCGCTCAAACATGTCGGCGACGCCATGCGCTGTCCGCCCGATCGCCCGGGGTTCATGGAAATTGCCGTTCACCTGGCTCTGGGCGATCACATGGGCGCGGAATCGGGTGAACAGGGCCGTGTCCGGCGCCTGGGGCGCCGACCAAAAGTCGTCCAGCGCCTGCTGGTCGGTCAATCCCTCGAAATCGAAGAAGGCGTCGCCCAGAACCTTGACCGGCGTATGGAAGCCCAGGGCGGACAGGGCGGCGCTGGAATTGTTCACCACCATGCCCTGAGAGGCGCGACACAACTGGGCCAGATTTCCGCCGTCGATGAAATCGACCCGGCCTTGCAGGCCGCGCTCTATGACCAGACGCCGCGTCACCGCCGCAAGATCGATCAGACCCGGATCCAGCGGATGGTTCTTCACCACCAGCCGCGCGTTCCGGGGCGCATGGGCGGCAAAACTGGTCATGACCTTGGCGAGGAAGGCCGTGTTGTCGGCGTACTGCGAATAGCGAAGCAGTTGCGCGTCGCCTTCGCGCTGGAGACAGACGATGAAGAATTCGCCGCGCGCGGCGATGACATCGACGTCATTCTCCGACGCTCGCCGCGCAGCCAGGCCCAGATAGCGCCGCACATGGCCCAGGCACTGGCTGAGGGGCGAGGCCGTGTAATGGTTGGCGTGCCGGGGAAACAGGAAGGCGCCCAACGTCTGGACCAGATGGTAGGCGGTTATGTTCACCACATGGTGAGGCAGGATCCGGCCCACGGGGATGGGGTCGGGAAGGACGGGTTCCGGCGCGGGATAGCCGTCGCGAAAACGGGGAAGGCCGCTGGACGCATTGACGCCGTTCAGCTCGACCGTGATCCAGTCTGGGCGGAAATATCCATTCTCCAGCACCCAGACGCGGGCGTCGAGCCCTTCGGTCGCCGACAGGACCGCACGATTATAGGGGCCGCCTTCGCCAAACAGAAGGAGATCGGTGAAGTCGGCCGCCACCTCCGCCAACCGTTCAGCCCAGACTTCGGCTGCGGCCTTGAACACCACGCCGCCGGCGCGGCGCCAATTCAGGGCGTCGCCGGCGTTGAAGATCATCCGCTGAACCGTCGCGCCCCGCGCCTCCAACGTCCGCGCCAGAGCGACCCCGAATCCGCCAAACGGCGCCGACACGATCAGGAATCGCCGGCCGGCCAGGCTTTGACTGCGGTGACGGGAGCCGACAGGCAGGATCGTCACCTCGCCGCCGCGCGCAGGCGTCGGGGGCGGTGCGCGAAGCCGCGATTGGACGGCCGGGGGGCTGTCCGCCCGAAGCCGGTACCGCCGCCGCCGACGCCCCGTGACCTGTCGATGCGACTGGCGAAGATCAACCATTTTACAGATCCCCAGTGCGCTTCAAGCGGCGCGGCGGGTCAAGGAACGACTCTTCGCCGCAATCGAGGCGTTTGGCGGAGACTGTGACCATTGGGCTTTATCTCGCTCGCTACAAAGGTCGGATCAACCCAAATTCCATAGTGCGGCGCGATTTCGACCAACCGTTACCGTCTCTCCACATGGAAAAACCGCCATCCTCGAACAAAGACGGCGGTTTTGATCCGTCCGACAGACGTCACTCAAGATCCCGCGCCCCCCGACCCGACTTTCGTCGGCCGGGGGGCCAGGCCTTAGAAGTTGATGTCGATCGTCGCGCGACGGTTGAGCGGCTCACGCACGCCGTCAGCGGTCGGCTTGGCCAGGGCGGTTTCACCCTTGGCGTCCAGGGCGATGACGCCGCCGTTGACGCCTTGGGCGACCAGGGCGTCCGCGACGGTGCGCGAACGACGGTTCGACAGGCCGAGGTTATAGGCCGCCGAGCCCGAGGTGTCGGTGTAGCCGACGATCAGGACGCGCGTCGGGCGACCCGACTTGGCGTAGGTCGCGGCCTGGCTGACCACCGAACGGGCCTCCGTCGTCAGGTCCGAGCGATCCCAGTCGAAGTAGACGACGAACTGGCGGGCGACCGGAGCCTGGGCCACCGGAGCCGGAGGCGGCGGGGGGGGCGGAGGAGGCGGGGGGGGCGGCGGGGGCGGAGGAGGCGGGGGCGGTGCAGCTTCTTCAGCGCCGAAGCTGTAACGCAGACCCAGGGTCACGGTGTGCGACTGATCGTAGTCGCCATCCCATTCGCCGAACGAGGTCGCGCCCGGACCCGTGCCCACCGTGGTCGAGGCGAACGAAGCGTCGCCCGTCAGATAGCGGTAGGTCAGGTCGATATTGGTGCGGTCGCCCACAGCCCAGGCCAGACCGGCGATCGCCTGAGCGGCGAACTTGGTCGAGTCGTCATCGGCGGTGAAGGTGGCGCCGCGGTTGGCGCGCAGGTTTCCGACCGTGTCGGTCTTGACGTGGTTCACGCCGGCGCCGAGGCCGACGAAAGGACGGATGCCCCAGGCTTCATAGCCGAAGTCATAGATGACATTGGCCATCAGGGTGGTGGACTCGATGTCGCCTTCCGGAGAGAAGCAGCCGCCGGTCGCCGGGGTCAGGTTGCACAGGCCCTGGGTGCCGGAGACGGCGCGCACGGTGCCGATGTCGCCCGAGCGATAGCCGCCTTCGAGTTCAACGCGCCAGTTGGGGTTGAAGCGATAGCCGAGACGGGCGAAAGCCGCCCAGCCGTCGTTCACTTCATAGTTCCAGTTGGCGCCCGTCGTCGACGATTCGGCGTTGATGTCGTCGATCATGTGGTAACCGGCGTCGATCGCGCCGTACCAGCCGTTCGGTTCCGCCGAGGCCGCGCCAGCTGCGAACAGCCCTGCGACGGCGACGGAGGCGAGAAGTTTGAGCTTCATAGCTTCCTCAATCTGTAAAATGCCTGAAGCCGAGCTGCTGCCCGACGTTCCCGAGCCAAACGGCATCGCTGGCCGGTTGTTCCGCCCGCCTGGGATGAATGTGGCGACTGTGGCGCCGTTTCAACACAATGAGCGAACGAGGGTCGGGAAACCGCGCCGTTCGTGACGTGTCCCGGCTTGCGTTGACGCCGCGTGAGGGGCCTAAGTTCGTCGCAGAGGAAACCGTTCTGGTCCAAGTCGCGCGTAAGGCGCGACAGGCCCGCCCAACACAGAAGGATCTCCGTCATGCGCGAAGCCGTCATCGTCTCCACCGCCCGCACCCCGATCGGCCGAGCCTATCGCGGGGCCTTCAACGACACCCAGGCCCAGCAGCTGGGCGCCCATGCGGTGAAACACGCGGTCCAGCGCGCCGGCGTCGATCCGGCAGAGATCGAGGACGTGATCATGGGCGCGGCCCTGCAGCAGGGTTCGACCGGCACCAACGTCGCCCGCCAGATCGCCCTGGCCGCCGGCCTGCCATCTTCGGTTCCGGGCATGAGTCTGGACCGCCAGTGCGCCTCGGGCCTGATGGGCATCGCCACGGCGGCCAAACAGGTGATGTTCGACCAGCAGAAGATGGCGGTCGGCGGCGGGCTGGAGAGCATCTCCCTGGTCCAGAACCAGTACATGAACCTGTACCGGGCCAAGGACGAGGCCCTGCTGAAGCTGGCGCCCCACATGTATATGTCGATGCTGGAGACGGCCGAGGTCGTGGCCCGCCGCTATGACATCAGCCGCGACCGCCAGGACGAATACGCGCTGCAGTCCCAGCAGCGCACGGCGGCGGCCCAGGCGGCAGGCCGGCTCGACGCCGAGATCGTGCCCATGACCACCTCCATGCTGGTCACGGACAAGGCGACCGGTGAGACCACCTCCAGGGAGGTCACCCTGTCGAAGGACGAGGGCAACCGGCCCGAAACCACCCTGGAGGGACTGAAGACCCTGAAGCCGGTCTTCGGCGGCGGCGAGGAGATCCAGCAGGGCGAATACATCACCGCCGGCAACGCCTCCCAGTTGTCGGACGGCGCCTCGGCCTGCGTCATCATGGAGGCCGGCGAAGCGGTGAAGCGCAATCTCCAGCCGCTCGGCGCCTATCGCGGCATGGCGGTGGCGGGGGTCGAACCCGACGAGATGGGCATAGGCCCGGTCTACGCCGTGCCCAAACTGCTGAAACGTCACGGCCTGACGGTCGACGACATCGGCATCTGGGAGCTGAACGAGGCCTTCGCCGTCCAGGTCCTCTACTGCCGCGACACCCTGGGAATCCCGGACGAACTGCTGAACGTCTCGGGCGGCGCCATCTCCATCGGCCACCCCTACGGCATGTCCGGCGCCCGCATGACCGGCCATGTCCTGATCGAGGGCAAGCGGCGCGGCGCAAAATACGGCGTCGTCACCATGTGCATCGGCGGCGGCATGGGCGCGGCGGGGCTATTCGAGATCTTCTGAGGTTCCCGTCTCCTCCCTGTCGCGTAGCGATGGGGAGGAGGCGTCTAAACCTTCTCGCTGACCTTGATCGCCACCCGGCAGCCGGCCTTGATCACCCCGCTCAGCAGCCGATAGGCCGGGGCTTCGCGGCTGCCGTGTTCGATGGCGTGATCGTGGTGGGCCAGTTCTTCGTCGCGGAACTGTTTCAGTTCGGCGGCCAGCGCGGGATCGCGCTCGCCGATCTCGGCGATCTGTTCGGCGTAGTGTTTCTCGATCACGCTCTCGACCGCCTCGGTGCAGGCGTGGGCCGCCTTCTCGCCCATCAGGGCCGTGCCCGCGCCCAGGGCCGAGGCCGCGATCCGCCACAGCGGCGTCATCGCCGTGGGCCGCACCCGGCGTTCGGTCAACAGCCGTTCGAACCGGGCCAGATGCACGGCCTCCTGATCCTGCATCTCGCCCAGGTCGCGCACCATGCCGCCGTGCGCCTTGCGGCCCTCGAACACGGCCTTCTGGGCGCGATAGATCAGGACCGCCGCATATTCGCCGGCGTGATCGACCCGCAGGATCTCATCCATCCGCGCCTTGTCGGCGCCGCGGCCTGGCCGGGGCAGTGGGGGACGAGGCCGGGAGTCGGGGGTCGCCGCGTCGGTCATGGCGTCAGGCCTTTTCGATCCGGGGGGCGCGGGCGTCCTTGGGGCGTTTGGCCGCCAGCAGGCTGAACCCCGCCAACGCGAGGGAGAGGAGGGCGTTCCAGCCGGCCATGGACAGGCCCAGCCAGCTCCAGGCCACGGCGTCGCACATGGCCACCCTCTGGGCCGGCCCCGTGCCGAGCGCCAGGGCGGTCAGGCTTTCCAGATCGACGTCGCCCCCGCCCATGCAGGTCGCGGGCAGGCTCCACCACTTGTACTCGCCGCCCATGTGGAAGACGGCGGTGACGGCGCCGGTGGCGAAGACGGCGGCCAGCAGGAAGGCGGCGATCCGGGGCGTGCCGCGCCGGCTGCCGCTCAGCAAGGTCCAGGCGGTGGCCACCGCCGCCACGGCGACCGCGCCCCAATAGACCTCGCGCTGTTTGAGGCAGAGGTTGCAGGGCGCCAGGCCCGCGAACCGCTCGAAGGCGTGGGCCGCGCCCAGCATGGCCAGCGACGCGGCCAGGGCGAAGGCGGTCCACCAACGGGTCATCAGGCGATAGATGTCTCTCATCGTGCAGCGGTCTTAACCCGCCAAGGCGTCGCCGTCGACTTACAGAAGCTTCAGCATCACGATCAGGGCGATCAACACCACCAGGCCGATCCCGGACCACAGCGCCAGGCGTTTCTCCACCTGGGCCAGCATGGCCGCGCCCCAGCGCTTCAGGATCCAGGCCTCGAGGAAGAACCGGCCGCCCCGGGTCACGACCGACGCCCCCATGAAGACCGGGAAACTGAAGGCCGCCAGGCCGGAGGCGATGGTCACCAGCTTGTAGGGAATGGGGGTCAACCCCTTGATCAGTATGACCCACAGCCCCCACTGGGCGAACCATTGGCGGAAATGATCCAGCCCGTCCGAATGGCCGAGAACCCGAAGGATCGCCAGGCCGAGATCGGTCAGGAAATAGCCGATGGCGTAGCCGAGAATCCCGCCCAGGACCGAGGCCAGGGTGCAGACCCCGGCGTAAAAATAAGCCCTCTCCGGCCGGGCCAGGATCATCGGCGCCAGCATCACGTCGGGCGGGATGGGGAAGAAGGAACTCTCGGCGAAGGCGACCATGGCCAGGGCGGGCGTCGCGTGGCGGCCTCGCGCCAGATTGAAGACGCCGTCATAGAGCTTGCGAAGCATGGAAATCCCCTGGCAGGGGCGACGCCCTAGCAAGACCTGCGTCCGACGTCACGCGCCGCGACATCGAAGCCCTCGCCGTCCGTTCCCGACGCCTCTAAAGGAGGCGTCATGACCCTCCCCTCTCCGTCCGGCCACGCCGACGACGTCAGCCACGACATCGCTCGCCTGTTGCGTCGGCTGTCCGACGACGGGGGCGAGGCCGGCCTGACCCTGGAAGAAATTCGCGACCGCCTGGACGAGCGCGCCTATGGGCTGCTGATCCTGCTGCTGTCGATTCCCTGCCTGGTCCCCGGCCTTTACGGCGTGCCCCAGGTGGTCGGGGTGGCTGTCATCCTGCTGGCCGGCCAGATGCTGGTGGGCCGGGAAGAGCCCTGGCTGCCGCGCTGGCTGCTGAAGCTGCGCGCCAGGGGTTCGTGGCTCAAGGCCATGGCCGATTTCGCCGAGTCGAAACTGGGCTGGATCGACCGGTTCTCCCGCCCCCGCCTGCGTCGCTTCGCCGATGGACCGGGCGAGAAGCTGGCGGCGGTCTTCATGATCCTGGCCACCCTGACCATCGTCCTGCCGATGACCAACACCATCCCCTCCGTGGCCCTGGCGCTTCTGTCGGTCGGCCTGATCCAGCGGGACGGCCTGTTCGTGATCGCCGGCGCGGCGGTGACGACGGCCTGGCTGACGCTCCTGGGCGTGGTGGCGACCGGGCTGCTGCTGGGCGCCGAATGGGCGACGCGGCTTCTGCCGGGCTGACCCCCTTCTTAAACGGAGGCGGGTTTTGGCAGTGCGATCCGGACGCCCATCCACAACAGGGCGCCGATAGCCGATATTCCGGCGTTGATGACCAGTCCGACGACCAGAAGAAACAGGAGAACGCCGACCGCCTGCACAGGCGAAGTGGCCGGAGCGCCGTTCATGAAGAACAGACCAGGCGACAAAAATGCGAGAAGTAGTCCCAACAGGGCCATCAGCACCTGAAACGTCGCCGCCACCGTGAATGTGACCAGGAACAGTCCGCCAAACGGTGCGCGTTTTAGATAGTCCATGTCTGTCTCCCCCAATGGCCACCCATCTGACACGCCAGGATTGCGGATGTCCATCAGAACTCCCTGACCCATCACGACCCCGTGGGACCGCCTTGGCTCTGTCGTCATCCGCGACTAGGTTCCGCGCCAATCGGCGGCCCCTTTCGGTTAAGCCCGCCACAGAAGCTACGCGGGAGACGCGCCATGAACGACATGACCCCCACCTCTGATCAGGCCCCTGCCCAGACGACGGCGGAACAGATCAACCTGGAAAACCCCCTCGGCGTCGATGGATTCGAATTCGTCGAATTCACCGGCCCGGAACCGAAGGCGATGATTTCGCGCCTTGAAATGATGGGCTTCACCCAGACCCATGTGAACCCGAAGACCGACGTGGTGCGCCTGAAACAGGGCGACATCTCCTTCCTGGTCCACCGCACGCCGAACGGCCAGGCCCAGGCCTTCGCCGCCGACCACGGCCCCTCGGCCAACGGCATGGCCTTCCGCACCAAGGACGCCAAGGCCGCCTATGAGGGCGCGCTCCAACGCGGCGCCGTGGCGGCGACCGATGCGAACGGCGGAGCGCTGGGCGACTATCCCTATATCCTCCAGGGCATCGGCGGTTCGCTGCTCTACGTCATCGACCAGTATGGCGACGCCGGCTCGCTGTACGACGCCTGGGACGAGATTGAGGGCTGGGAAGAGGCCGAGCGCAAGAATTCGATGGGCCTCGAGATCCTGGACCACCTGACCCACAATGTCCGTCGCGGCCAGATGCGCACCTGGTCCGGCTTCTACGGCTCGGTGTTCAACTTCGAGGAGCAGAAGTATTTCGACATCAAGGGCAAGGCGACCGGCCTGTTCTCGCAGGCCATGATCGCGCCCGACCGCGCCATCCGCATCCCCCTGAACGAGAGCCAGGACGACAACTCCCAGATCGAGGAATTCCTGCGTCGCTACAACGGCGAGGGCATCCAGCACATCGCCCTGACCACCGAGAACATCTTCGAGACGGTCGAGGCCATGCGCGCCCGCGGCGTCGATTTCCAGGACACGATCGAGACCTATTTCGAACTGATCGACAAACGCCTGCCCAACCATGGCGAGGACGTGGAGCGGATGCGCAAGAACCGCATCCTGATCGACGGGTCGGACGAGGAAGGCCTGCTGCTGCAGATCTTCACCCAGGACACCTTCGGTCCGATCTTCTTCGAGATCATCCAGCGCAAGGGCAACGAGGGTTTCGGCAACGGCAATTTCCAGGCCCTGTTCGACTCCATCGAACTGGACCAGATCCGTCGCGGCGTCATCAAGGTCGACGCCTGAATGCGGATGCGGCCGCCGACCTGGCTGCCCTGGCTCGGCCCGGTCCTCGCGGCCGGCGCCGGGGGCGGGGTCGGCTACTGGCTAGAAATCGGCTTCTGGCCGACCCTCGCCGTCGCCCTGGTCTGCGGCTTCGCCCCGATCATCGCCTACCGCCTGTGGAAGCGACTGCATCACAGGCGGTAGGCCTGTGCGGAGACGGGCGGAAAGCGCTCCCCCCGATCGGCTCAGGGTTCCGACCCTGCCGTCCGCATGATCTTCTCGAACTGGAACGCATCCCCGTCTCCGGGAAGGTCGTCCTGCGCCCCGGGATGATTGGGATCGGGGTGATATCTGTTGAAAAACTCGATGATCCGGAAGCCGCACTTGTTGACGTAGAAGTGGATGTTTCGCTTCTCGAAATACGGGGTGTGCGTCTGCCAGGCGATCGTCTCGGGAAAGCGCTCCTCGATGGCGCGCCAGGCCTTGAGGCCCAGCCCCCGCCCCTCCTCGCCAATCTTCAGAAAAAACAGGTCGAGAGAGTTGCGGTGTGTCACGGGGTCGATTGTGACGACGGCGCCGCCGACTTTACGACCATCGCACACGATGCGCAGAACCACGGCGCCAGGCGCCGTGACGGCGGCGTCCAACACCTCGTCCGAGGGAATCGGCTCATCCGGCTGGTTGCCGAACTCATCGACGACCGCGACGGCGAACGCATCCTGCAACTCGGCCTTGAAGATCGCGAACTCCGCGGGATCGGAGTCGGCAAGGGTGACTGTTTCGCTGGTCATCGGGGAGCCATACACGGCAATGGCCTGCAATTGGAGCCCGCCGGGGGTCGAGGCGGACGCGCGACGAGAGCCTGATTTCGACGGTTTTCCAACACCCCTTCCAAACCGGGCTATACTCCCGTCTGCGTTTCCCGAGGCGAAAGAGGTATGTCCATGTCATCCAGACGATACGCACACTTCCCCCACGCGCTCTTCGTCGTTTTCGCGGTTTTCGGACTCTCAAACCCTGTGCTGGCCCAGACCCCCGCGGCCCCCAGCTGGTCTCTCGCCATCCACGGCGGCGCCGGGACCATCGAGCGCGACCACATGACCCCGGCTCAGGACGCCGCCTATCGCGCCGCCCTGCAACGGGCGCTGGACGCCGGATCGGCGGTTCTGTCACAGGGCGGCTCGGCGCTGGACGCCGTCCAGGCCGCCGTTCAGGTCATGGAGGACGATCCCCTGTTCAACGCCGGGCGGGGAGCCGTCTTCACCGCGGCCGGACGTAACGAGCTGGACGCCGCCGTCATGAACGGCGCGGACCTGACCGCCGGCGCGGTCGCCGGCCTGACCACCACCCGCCACCCGGTCGCCGCCGCCCGCGCTGTGATGGAACAGTCGCCCCACGTCATGCTGATCGGTCCCGGCGCCGACGCCTTCGCCGCCCAGGCCGGGCTGGAACAGGTCGATCCGGCCTTCTTCTTCACCGAACGCCGCTGGCAGGGCCTGACCAAGGCCCTGACCGAGGCCGGCCTGCCCCTGCCCGCCCGTCCCGCCGGCGCGCCCGCGCCCGGAGCCCAAGCGGCCGTCGCTCCGCCTCTGAACGAGAAGAAGTTCGGCACCGTCGGCGCCGTGGCCCTGGACAGTCGGGGCCGCCTCGCCGCCGCCACCTCGACCGGCGGCATGACCGCCAAACGCTGGGGCCGGGTCGGCGACGTGCCGGTCATCGGCGCCGGCACCTACGCATCCAACGCCGACGGCTGCGCCGTCTCGGCCACCGGCTCGGGCGAGTATTTCATCCGCTCCACCGTGGCCCGCGACATCTGCCGCCGCACCGCCGACGGCGCGACCGTCCAGGCGGCGGCCGAAGCCGAGATGGCCGACGTCGGCTCGATCGGCGGCGACGGCGGGGTCATCGTCATGGGTCTGACCGGAACCCCGGCCTTCGCCATGAACACCTCGGGCATGTATCGGGGGGCGGTGTCTTCGACGGCCGCCGCGCGCGTCGCGATCTACGCCGACGAACCCTGAGCCCGATTTCAGACGATTCATACGTTTCATACCCTCTTTTTTTCAGACTGATCCCATGCCTGCACCCGACGACGAACTGACCGTGATGGCCGAGGAAGAGCTGGACGCCGCCTGCGCCATGCCCTTCGTCGAGCTGAAGAAGATCACCCCCTGGGGCGACTCCTATGTCGGCTTCGCCCCGTCCGGCCGCGAGGTCGAGGTGGAGCGCCGCTATCTGTGGGCGGTCGAACCCGCAGGCGGGGTGGTCGTCGAGGTCGAGGTGCGCGACCCCGCCGCCCGCGCCGGCGCCGAGGCCAAAGCCCTGCTCACCGAACATCGTTAACCTTTCACTTGGCCCAGCTTCGCCGCTGCGGCATGATGTGGCGAGTGGGGGATGACAATGCTGCCGACACAAACCGACTTTCCCGCCGAGGTTGTTGCGACGCCCGTGATCTGGGACGGCGCGACCGCGTTCATCCTTTCGCTCCTGAGCGCCGTGGCCGCCGCCGTCATTGCGAACTGGCTGGGCGTAAACGGCGAGCGTCGGCGACAGGAAGTCGTCCTGGTCACGATCATCAAGCGCAAGTACGAGATCATTCTGCAAGCGTCAGAACGCGCCATTCGCGCGGTCGGCGACGGAGAGCCGGCGGCGCGAGAGCTTGTGGCGACCGTCCGGCGCGAACTCGGATTTGTTCTGACCATCTGTTCGGGTCTTCCGCTCAAGAAGCTGGATGACGCGCTGGAGGGCAAGGCGGCCGACAAGCCCAAGCCGAAGCCCCCGGAACCGAGCCCGCCCCCAGTGCGACCGGTCCCGATTAGCTACAAGCTGGAAGAGGCGAAGGTTCTCACGTCCGGCCTCTGCGGAACGGGAGTCGAGGACGGCTATGTCGTGACGGAGGCCGCGCCGCCCCCACCGCCCGCGCCCCCGCCCTGCCCGTCTCCCCAGGAGCTTGTGGCGGCCCATCGCATCCAGATCCGACAAGCGGTCGAGGCGTTCCACATCTACTGGAGCGATCGCGCCAGCCGGATTTCAGAACTCTCGGCCCTCCAGCGCGCCTTCGCGACGACCCTGCCGCCCAAGGTGGAAAAGGACGACGCCCCGCCCCTCCCCCGTCACTGACCGCCCCTCTGTTCCCTCCGGCGCGAAATCGGTCTAGGCCTTGGGCATGAAACTCGCCTCGCTCAAGCACGGCCGCGACGGCCGCCTCGTGGTCGTCTCGCAGGACCTGCACTGGTTCACCGACGCCTTCCTGATCGCCCCCACCCTCCAGGCCGCGCTGGACGACTGGGACCGCTGCGGCCCCCGGCTCCACGCCCTGGCCGAGAGCCTCGAGCACGAGGCCGTGCCGCGCGGCCGTTTCCACGAACGCGACGCCGCCTCCCCCCTGCCCCGCGCCTATCAGTGGGCCGACGGCTCGGCCTATGTGAACCATGTCGAACTGGTCCGCCGGGCGCGCGGGGCCGAAATGCCCGCCAGCTTCTGGACCGATCCCCTGATGTACCAGGGCGGCTCCGACGGCTTTCTGGCGCCCCGCGATCCCATCCCCCTGGCCGACCCCGCCTGGGGCTGCGACCTTGAGGCCGAGATCGTGGTCGTGACCGGCGACGTGCCCCAGGACGCAACGCGGGACGAGGCCCTGGCCGCGATCCGCCTGGTCGGCCTGGTCAACGACGTCTCCCTGCGCAACCTGATCCCCGCCGAACTGGCCAAGGGCTTCGGCTTCGTCCAGTCCAAGCCCGCCAGCGCCCTCTCGCCCGTCTTCGTGACGCCGGATGCGCTGGGCGACCGCTTCAGGGACGGCAAGCTGCACGGCGAACTGACCGTCCAGCTGAACGGCCAGCCCTTCGGCCGCGCCGACGCGGGCGTGGACATGACCTTCGACTTCGGGACCCTGATCGCCCATCTGGCCAAGACCCGCTCGCTGTCGGCCGGGACGATCATCGGTTCAGGCACGGTCTCCAACCGCGACGCCGACGGCGGCCCCGGCAAGCCGGTCGCCGAGGGCGGCCTGGGCTATTCCTGCATCGCCGAGGTCCGCACGGTCGAGACGATCCTGCGCGGCGCCGCCGAGACCCCCTTCCTGGCCCATGGAGACACGGTCCGGATCGAGATGATGGACGACCAGCATCGTTCGATCTTCGGCGCCATCGAGCAGACGGTGGAGCCGCTTCCGCGCGACGCCTGACCACGCCAGATTGACCGATGTCGGCCTCGGGGGAGGCCTGGAGGACGACATGCCGCCCGAGAAACTCATACCGCTGTTGGTCTTCCCGGCCGTGCTGATCCTGGTGCTGCTGAAGAACCGGCGCAAGCGGCCGTTGAAGCCGCAGTTCCTGTGGATCATGCCCGCCATCGTCGTGCCCCTGATCGGGCTCGGCATCTGGGGCTCGACCTATAGTCCTCGCGCCGTCCACGCGCCGTTCGGCCCCGGCGCCTGGGCCGTGCTGGCCATCGGCGCCGTCCTGGGCGGCCTGGCCGGCTGGTATCGCGGCAAGACCGTCACCATAGAGAAGGAGCCGGACGGTTCGCTGATGGCCCAGGCTTCGCCGCTGGGTCTGATCCTGCTGGTCGTGCTGTTCGCGGGCCGCGCCGGCCTGCGCGACCTGATCGAGACCCACGCCGCCGACTGGCGTCTGAACGCCATGGCCGTCACCGACGCCTTCCTGGTCTTCGCCATGGGACTGATCGTCCTGCAGCGGGTCGAGATGTACATCCGCGCCCGACGGGTGCTGGCCGGCGGGACCGACAGCCATGTGGAGGTGGCGGCCTGATCGGGCCCCATCATTGCAGCGATCCCGAAATCCGCCTGCGGCGCTCGGCTGCGCCCCGCACAGGACGGCCGTCCGCGTAAACTTCATGATGCGGTGAAGACCCTCTGGACCCGGCTCATGCCCTTGTGGCATGAGACCGGCTCCGCTGCGGGCGTGGTGGAATTGGTAGACGCGCTGGACTCAAAATCCAGTTCCGAAAGGAGTGCCGGTTCGACCCCGGCCGCCCGCACCATCCTTCCTGTCGGTGTGTCTTCCCGCCGCCATATGGCGCGGAAACGAAGACGGCCCGCCCCGGAGCCAGCAGGTTCGGCACGCGTGGGCGCCGGAGCCAGACAGGTTCGGAACGGGCCGTGAATGATCGGTACGAATACTAAAATCCGACCAGCCGACATATTGGCATTAAGTCGCATTCTTGAAAAGTCCCCGCTCGGCGATCAGCCCAGTTCGCGGTGGAAGAAGCCGGTCACATCGGCCAGAATCGTCGCCTTCTTGCGGAACAGGGGCGAGAAGGTCGCGATCAGGTCGGCGTGGTCCAGACCCGGATAGAGCTTCGCCTCAGACCGACCGCCGACCGCCTTCATCCTCTGGTCCAGAATGGTCGTGTCCTCGGCATGGACCACGACGTCGGCCGTGCCGTGACCCAGCCAGATCGGCGGCGCGTCGGGACGCACGAAGGTGACGGGCTGGGTCAGGGTCGGATCGGGGGCGCGGCCGAAGGCGTTCCGGGACGCCCCCACGTCGAACGGCAGGAAATCATAGGGGCCCGCCAGACCCGCCGCCGCCCTGATCAGTCCAGGGCGGTCGACCGCCTGCATATAGCGGCGGTCCAGACTGATCATCAGGGCCAGATGGGCGCCGGCCGAATGGCCCAACACCCCCACTCGTTCCGGATCGCCGCCATAGGCTGCGGCGACATCCGCCGCCTTGGCCGTGGCGACGGCGGCGTCTTCGATGAAGGCCGGAAAGACCACCTGGGGCACGACGCGGTAATCGGGCAGGGCCACGACGAACCCCTGGGCGGCCAGGGCCTGGGCCGCCCAGCCATAGAGGTCGCGCGACCCTGAATCCCAGCCGCCGCCATAGAAGAAGACGAGGACCGGATAGGTCCCCGGCGCGGTCGGGGCGTACAGGTCCAGCCTCTGGCGGGGATCATCGCCATAGGCGATGTCGCGCGCCACCCGTCGCACGCCCCCGTCCCTCGGCCCCAGACTGTTGAGCAGGCCCAGGGGTGAACAGGCGGCCGCCATCAGGCCCGCAATGGGCGCCAACAGGCCGCGCCGGGTCATGCGATACAGTCCATGGCTTCCAATACGTCGTCGCCCCTCGCTCGGCCCAGACCCTTCGCAGATTTATCGCGCCCCGGCGATCAGCCGGCCGCAGTTCGCATCCTCGGCCAGGCCCGGATCGACGAAGGCGAACAGGGCCGTGACCGGCGCCACCACCGCGCTCAGAAGACCGGCGACCCCGCCCTGGCCGACCAGGGCGCGGACATCGACGCCGACCTGGGGGGCGGTCAAGGCCCCCTTGACCGTGATGGGCGCCCAGACCCGCAGCAGGCGCGGCTTCTTGGATTCGCCATCCACACGCAGGTCCAGGGTTTCGGCCCCCAGGTCGATCGTGCCTGTGCCCTGGGCCAGAACCACATCCGTATCGATGACCAGGGTCTTGACCGTCGCCGCGCCGCCCCGCACGTCGAAATCGGCGACGGCGCACCGGATCTGGGCCGTGGACTGGTCTCCGCGCAACAGTTTCAGCAGGCCGGCGCTGGCGTTGATGCCCAGCAGTTCGGCGAAGGCCGACCGCATCTGACCGTCGGGCACCACAAGGCTGAGCGAGCCCTTGGACGCCGCTGCGAAATCATGGATCGAGGCGCCGGGTCCTTCCAGCCGCGCACGGCCCAGAGCGCGCCCGGTCAGGGGCGCAGTTCCGTCGCGCGCGGGAATGATGGATTCCAGCGGATAGCCGGCCAGACGGAAATCGACGACGCTGTAGGGGATGTCGCGCGTCGCATTGATCCGGGCCGTGCCGTTCAGTTCGCCCCGATTGAAGTTGAAACTGACGGGATCGAGATCAAGGACGCCGTCCTTCAGTTCCGCGCCCAGGTTCACCGCCCGCACATCCAGGTCATTGGCCTTCACCGCGACCGCCCGATAGCTCAGGCTTCCGTCCATCGCCCGCAGGCGCTCAGTTTGCAGCGGCGCGTCGGGCAGCAGCTTGCCGCCGACGGCCACGGGCGCCTCGGTATTGGATCCCGCCGCATTCGTCACGGTCCGGGCGCCCAGGACGGCGGCCAGGTCGTCGATGTCGAGGCGGCGCGACGTCAGTTCCGCATCGACCCGCAATCGTTTCGCCGCATCGACCCGCACGTCGCCGGACAGGTCCGAGGCCCCGACCCGGCCATCGAAATCACTGAAGGTCCAGATATTCTCGTTCCGCTTCAACGCGCCCTTCAGTCGATAGGGCGGGGTGTTGGGCAGGGCGACCCCCGTCAGCAGATACAGGTCCGACAGGTCGCGCCCCTGCAAGCTCAGGGTGGCGTCGAACCGGCCCAGGTCGAACGGCCGGGTCACGGCCCCCTTGGCGGTCAGGCTGGAGCCCGCGCCGCTGACGCTCGCCTCGAAGTCATAGGGTCGGTCACGACGGATATTGATGAAAGGGCCGCCCCGGACGCGGAGCGTCAGCGGCGAGCCATTGACCTCGCCCTCGCCGTCCAGCACGAAACCGGCGTCGTCACCCTGCCCCTCGCGCGCATCGACCGTCGCCTCCAGTTTCAGACCGCGTCGCCGCTCGTCGAAGACCAGGCGGCCGTCGGTGATGACCAGTTGCTGGATGACCGGCAGTTTCATCCCCTCGCCCGTGTCGGGCTTTTCGGGGTTCAGGTCCCAGCTGTTGCGGCCATCCTTGTCGGTGATCAGCACCAGCCGGGGGCGGGTGAAGCTGAGCAACGGCATCTCGATCTGGCCGGCGAACAGTTTGCGCAGCCGCACCGAGGCGCGGATTTCGTCCACATCGGCCGTATCGCGATCCCGCGCCCACTCCGGGCCGCCGATCTTGAGACCCCGCACCACCGCCGAAGGCGTCCAGCTGAACAGATGGACGTCCAGGTCGCCCTGAAGCGCAATGTCGCGATCATACGCCGCCGAGGCCCAGCGTCCGATGGGTCCGCGCACCATGTTCCAGTCGAACAGGATCAGAGCCAGAACCACCAGGCCGATCAGAAAAAGGCCGACGCCCCCTGCCCAGGCCTCGGCGCGACCGGGCCGTCGGACGGCGGCGTACACCGGGTCATTCCGCCGCACCCAATCGTGAAAGCTTCGCGCGCGAACCACAGCCGGATCTATGCCCCTGCGACGCAGGTCCGACCACAACTCGTTCCACTTCAGCATCTTGGCCAAACAATCGGCTCCGTGAGCCAGACAGAACGCGCAAGTCGCGGTTTGGAGCCGCCCGGTCCCCTCCGACCTCTCCTGGCCTAAAATTTCGTCAGTTATGCGCTCAGTTGTCGCAAAAACTTTACAACGCGAAAATTCGGCGCATATTTCATCAGAGTCCTGATCTTAATTCAGGCCACAGGAGGATGCCCGATGACCCGTTTCGTATCACCCGCCCTGATCGCCGCCGTCGTGGCCGCGATCGCCACGCCCAGTCTGGCCCAGGCTTCGCGTTCCGAGGCCCCGCGCGCCGCCACGCTTCAGTCGGTGATGGTCTGCGCCAGCGACACAGCGACGCGCCGCGCCTACCAGCGTGAATTCGGCGCTGCGCCGGTGTTCGTCACCGCCCAGGAGGCCATAGCGGCCCGCCAGGCCGGGCAACGCTGGACCGCCCCGCGCTGCATGACCGCGCATCAGTACAACCGCCTGGTCTCCTCGACCCAGACGCGCGCCTCGTTGTAACCCCAGCCGATTTCCGGATGAAAAAAGGGGCGCGGCCTTGCGGCTGCGCCCCTCCTTCGATTCTGCGGTGCCCGGCCCTATTGGGCGGGGGTCAGATACTTGTTCAGCCAGCCGAACACCTCATTGTGCCATTGCAGGCTGTTGGCCGGCTTCAGCACCCAGTGGTTCTCGTTCGGGAAGACGATCAGGCGGCTGTCGATTCCCCGGCGCTGCAGCGCCGTATAGGTGGACAGGCCCTGGGCCGTCGGAATGCGGAAGTCGTGGTCGCCCTGCACCACCAGCATCGGCGTCTTCCAGTTCTCGACATGGTTGGCGGGGTTGAACTTCTGATAGCCTTCCGGCTTGTCCCACGGCGTGCCGCCGTATTCCCACTCGGTGAACCACAGCTCCTCGGTCGAATAGCCCATGCCGAAGGTGTCGAAGACGCCGTCGTGGTTGACCAGGCATTTGAAGGCGTTCGACCAATTGCCGGCGATCCAGTTGATCATATAGCCGCCGTACGAGGCACCCAGGGCGCAGGCGTTGGAACCGTCCAGGAAGCCGTACTTCTGCTGCGCGGCGGCCCAGCCCTTTTGCAGATCCTCCAGCGGGCGGTCGCCCCAGTGCTGGCTGATGGCGTCGGTGAAGGCCTGGCCGTAGCCGGTCGAGCCGTGGAAATCGATCATCACCACCGCATAGCCTGCCCCGGCGTAGGTCTCGGGGTTCCAGCGATACGACCAGCCGTCCCCGAACGAGCCCTGGGGTCCGCCGTGGATCAGGAAGGCGACGGGGTACTTCTTCCCTTCCTCATAGCCGACCGGCTTGATGACGTAGCCGTGCACCGTCTCGTTGTTCCAGCCGGGGAAGCTGAACTGCTCGTATTCGCCGAAGGCCTTGGCGTCGAAGGCCGGGTTGGCCTGGGTCAGGCGACGCGGCATTTCACGACCCAGATAGGTCTTGAAATACAGATCGCTGGGCGACTTCAGGCTGTCCTGGGCGAAAACGAAGCCCGACGGCGTCTGCTGGAAGGCCGAGACGTGGCCGGGGCCGGTGACCGGGGTGACGACGCCGTTGCGCGTGTCCACGGCGAACAGCCTGGTCGAACCCACGTCGCCGGCGGTCGTGTACAGGGTCTGGCCGTCGCGCGACCATTGCAGGGTGTCGGCCGAACGGTCCCAGTTCGACGCGATCTCGCGCTTCTGGCCGCTCTGAACATCCATCAACACGATCTGATAGCGATCAGCCTCGAAACCGGGCCGCGCCATCGCGCGATAGGCCAGGGTGCGGCCGTCCGGCGAAAACACCGGCCCCGCGTCCCAGGCCGGATTGTCCTGGGTCAGGTTGGTGAAGGTCCCGTCGCCGGTCAGGCCGTTGGTCTTCCACAGGTCGAAATTGGTGCTCCACGGCTCGGTCTTGCCGGCCAGGCGCGCCGAGAAGACGATGGAATCGCCGGCAGGAGTGAAGACGAAGTCGCTCTCGTCGCCGAACGGCTTGGACGGGGTGTCGCCGTCGAAGCCCTTGGTCACCCAGGCCGGAGTTCCGGTCGCCTGACCGTTGCGACCGATCGACTGGACGAACAGATGGTTCTGGGTGTGGTCGTTCCACGTGTCCCAGTGGCGCACGAACATGCGGTCGTAGACCTGGCCGGTCGTCTTCCGCTCGGCCACGGCCTTGCCCATCTCGACCGAGGCGTTCAGGTCGGCCGCGTCCGGATAGACGGCTAGGGACACGGCCACCTTGTCGCCGCTCGGGCTGATCCGATAGGCGTTCACGTCCAGCGGCAGATTGGTCACCTGCACCGGCGTCGCCGTCGGCGAGGCCACGCGCCAGACCTGGCTGGCGCCCGACTTGCCCGACAGGAAATACAGATTGCCGTCCCCGCCCCAGCGGGCGGTGTTGGCGCCCTGGTCCGAAATGGCCAGACGGCGCGGGGCGACGTCCGGCGTGTTCAGGTCCAGCATCCACAGGCTGCCGGCGCGGCGGTTCGCCTCCACGTCCGTCGTCGTGACCGAATAGACGACGTAGCGGCCGTCCGGCGACACCTGCGGATCGCCCAGCCGGTTGGCGGTGATCATGTCGCGGTAGGTGAAGGCGTCGGGCGTCGCAGGCGCAGCCGGAACCGGCGCGGGCGGAACCTGGGCCAGGGCCGGAGCGGCGCTCATCAGGGCGCCCGACAAGGCAATCCCCGCGCAGGCGGCGGACAGGAGAGAACGGTGGCGCATGGGGCATTCCTCGCAAAACTCGCAGCGGCGAGGCGTAGCACCACCGTTCGCCAGGCGAAAGTTGCTGACAGCTCAGAAGTTAGCTAAGTTACTTGGACCAAGGAGCGCGACATGACCACTGTCACCGTCCACCACGCCAAGACCCATCTCTCCAAACTGATCGCCGCCGCCGAACGCGGCGAAGAGGTCGTCATTGCGCGCGGCGACAAGCCCGCAGTACGGATTGTGCCCTTCCAGCCGGCGGCCAAGCCCGAGCGCAAGCCGGGTCGGCTGAAGGGCCTCGTCGCCATGGATGATCGTTTCTTCGACCCCCTGCCGGAAGACGAACTGCGTCTGTGGGAGGGCCGAGGCGAATGAAGCTGCTGCTCGACACCCACGCCCTCATCTGGTGGATGTCGGGGGAAGCCGGGCTCAGCCGCGCCGCAGAGGCCGCGATAAGGGACGGCGGCGCCCATGTCTTCGTCAGCGCCGTCTCGGCCTATGAGATCGCCCTGAAACACGGCATGGGCCGACTGCCCAGGGCTGGGCTGCTGGCCGAACGGTTCGAGGCCGAGGTCGATCTCGAAGGTTTTGACATCCTGCCGATCACCGCCCGCGAGGCGTCCCACGCCGGCCGGCTGGACCATACGCACCGCGACCCGTTCGACCGGCTGCTGATCGCCCAGGGCCTGATCAACAACCTGACGCTCGTCTCCAATGAACAGGTGTTCGACAGCTTCGGCGTGGCGCGCCTCTGGTAGGCTTGCTCCCTTTCGCCGAACCGGCGACAAGCGGTCGTCCATGAATTCCGCCGCCCTTCCCGTACGCCGTTCGCCCCATATCGTCGATGTCCTCATCGCCGAGCGCGCCCCGCGTCTGACCGCCTCTCCCTTCTGGCCGGTCGTGCGGCCGGCCCTGTATTCCGTGCTGAACTACAGAGCGGCCGTGCATATGGCCGACGCCATCCAGAACCTGTCAGGCGCCGAGACCCTGGACCATGTCTCGGACCTGCTGAGCCTGAAGGTGTCCACCGCCCATCTGGACCGTTTGCCCGCGACCGGCCGGTGCGTCGTGGTCGCCAATCATCCCACCGGCATCGCCGACGGGGTGGCGGTCTATGACGCCGTCCGACAGCGCCGCCCCGACGCCATCTTCTTCGCCAACGCCGACGCCCTGCGCGTCTCGCCGCGACTGGCCGAGACAGTCATCCCCGTCGAATGGGTTCACGACAAGCGCACCCGCGAAAAGACCCGCGCCACCCTGAACGCCGCCAAGGCCGCCTTCGAGGCCGAACGCTGCGTCGTCATGTTCCCCGCCGGCCGCCTGGCCCGCGAGAAGAACGGCGTCCTGACCGACCCCGAATGGGCGCCGACCGCCGCCTCCCTGGCGCGCAAATACGGCGCTCCGGTCATTCCCATGCATGTCACCGGCCCCTACAGCCGGCTGTTCCACCTGTTCGACAAGGTCTCGCAGGAACTGCGCGACGTGACCCTGTTCCACGAACTGCTGAACAAGGCGGGCAAGCCCTTCGGCGTCGTGGTCGGTCAGCCCATCCCGCCCGAACATCTGGACGTGGACTCCGTAAAGGCCACTGTGGCCCTGAAACAGTTCACCGAACGCACCCTGGCCGCCGATCCCGACGCGGTGTTCCCATGAAGATCGAACTCCCCGACGCCGAGGCCACCACCCGTCTGGGCCACGCCATCGCCCCCCTGCTGGCGCCGGGCGACAGCCTGCTGCTGTACGGGCCGCTGGGCATGGGCAAATCGACCCTGGCGCGCGGCCTGATCCGCGCCCTGACCACGCCGGACGAGGACGTGCCCAGCCCGACCTTCACCCTGGTCCAGTTCTATGAGAGCGACCCGCCCGTCGCCCATTTCGACCTCTATCGCCTGACCCGGCCGGAAGAGGCCTTCGAGATCGGCCTGGACGAGGCCCTGGACGAGGGCTGCGCCATCATCGAATGGCCAGAACGTCTGGGCGAGGCGCCCGAGCGGTTCCTGGGGCCGGACCGGCTGGTCATCGAAATTTCCGAACACGGCGACGGCCGTGTTGCGACCGTTTCCGGCGCAGGCCGGTGGGAAGACCTGATCGACCATGTCCGTTTCTGACCGCGAACAGCTTCGCCTCGACTTCCTGGCCTCCGCCGGCCTGGCACAGGCCGCCCGCGCCCCCTTGCCCGGCGACGCCTCGACGCGGCGCTACGAACGGCTGACCCCGGCCGACGGCCCCAGCCTGATGCTGATGGACCAGGCCCCGGCGGCCGAAAGCCCCCCCGCCGACCCGGCCTGGACCCCGGCCCAGCGCCAGGCCGCCGGCTGGAACGCCGTCGCCCGTCTGTCGGCCGGACGGATCGAGGCCTTCGCCGCCGTCGCCGCCCATCTGAAGTCCCTGGGCCTGTCCGCGCCCGAAATCCCGGCCCTGGACGCGCCCAACGGCCTGGCGGTGCTGGAGGATTTCGGCGACGCCCTGTTCGCCCGGGTGATCGAGGACGGCGCCGACGAGACGCCGCTGTATCTGACCGCCATCGAGGCCCTGGCCGCCCTGCACGAGGCCGGCGCCCCTCCCCAAACCCTGCACGGCCCCGGCGGCGACTGGCCCCTGCTGACCTATGACGAGACGGCGCTTCAGGGCGGGGCCGACCTGTTCGTCGACTGGCTGCCCCGTCTGGACGACCGCATCGCCTTCGACGCCGCCGCCGTGACGGCGTGGCGCGAGGCCTGGGCGCCCCTGGTCGCCTCGGGCGCAGGCGGCGCCTCGGTCATGGCCCATCGCGACTACCACGCCGAGAACCTGATCTGGCTGCCCGAGCGCGAGGGCCCCGCCCGCGTCGGCATGATCGACTTCCAGGACGCGGTCCGCGCCCACCCCTCCTGGGACCTGCACTCCCTGCTTCAGGACGCCCGCCGCGACGTGTCGCCGGCGCTGGAAGCCGAGGCCCTGGACCGCTATTTCGCCCTGCGGCCCCAGGTGGACCGCGCCGCATTCATGGCCGACTACGCCGGGCTCGCCGCCCTGAACGAGGCGCGGATCATCGGCATCTTCGCCCGGCTGATCGCGCGGGACGGCAAGCCCCGTTACCGTCAGTTCCTGCCGCGCATGTGGCGGCATCTGAACGCCAATCTGGAACAGCCGGCCCTGGCGCCCGTCGCCCGCTGGTTCGACCGCCACGTCCCCGCCGAGGTGCGCGCATGACCGCTCCCCCCAAAGCGCCCAAGACCGCAATGGTGCTGGCCGCCGGCCTGGGCACCCGGATGCGCCCGCTGACCGACGACCGGCCCAAGGCCCTGGTCGAGGTCGGCGGCCGCGCCCTGATCGACCATGTGCTGGACCGGCTGGCGGGCGCCGGGGTCGAGACTGCCGTGGTCAATGTCCACTGGTTCGCCGACCGGCTGGAGGGTCATCTGACCGCGCGCGGACGCGCCCCCGAGATCGTCATCTCCGACGAACGGGCCGAACTGCTGGAGACCGGCGGCGGCCTGAAGAAGGCCCGCCCCCTGCTGGGCGACGATCCGATCTTCGTCGCCAATATCGACAGCGTATGGATCGACCGTGGCGACGCCTTGGCGGACCTCGTGCGCCTGTGGAACCCGGACACGATGGACGCCGCCCTGCTGCTGGCCCGCCGTGAGGGCTCCATCGGCTTCGAGGGCGACGGCGACTTCTTCCTGGCCGACGACGGGAAACTGACCTTCCGGGGCGACGCCCCGTCCGCCCTCTTCGCCTATATGGGCGTCCACATCACTCGCCCCGGCTATGCCGACCACGGCCCCGACGGCCCCTTCTCCCTCAGCCCCCTGTGGCGCAAGTCCGCCGCCGAGGGGCGCCTGTTCGGCTGCGTCCTGGACGGCGACTGGATGCACGTCGGCGATCCCGTGGCGCGGGATCAGGCCGAGGCGAAGCTGGCGGGAGACGCGTGAGCGGCTTCGATCCTTTCACGGCGTCCAGCCCCCGCTGGTACGCCATTCCCGCGCACCGGCCCTTCCTCGAAGACCTGGCCGGCGGCGTCCTGGCCTGGCTGGGCGATCTGCCGCCCGAGACCCTGTCCGACGCCACCATCCTGCTGCCCAACCGACGCGCCGCCCGCGCCTTCACCGGCGCCCTGTCGAAACTGTCGCAGGGCCGCCCCATCCTGCTGCCCCAGGTCCGCCCGCTGGGCGATCTGGAGGAGGACGAGCCGCCCTTCACCCCCGGCGCCCTCGGCCTCGACTTGCCGCCCGCCATCCCCGCCCTGACCCGCCGGTTCGAAATGGCGCGGATGATCGTCGAACAGTTCGACAGCGGCCTGACGCCGATGCGGGCCCTGGACCTGGCCGACGCGCTCAGCGGCTTCCTCGATTCCTGCCAGCTGGAAGAAATCCAGAACCCCGAACGGATCGCGACCCTGGTGGACGGCGAAATGGCCGAACACTGGGAACGGTCCGCCGAGTTCCTGGGCCTCGCCGTCACCGCCTGGCCCAAACGCCTGGCCGAATTGGGCCTGGTCGATCCGGCCTGGCGCCGCGCGACCCTGCTGCGCCGCCTGGCCGAGCTTTGGGACCACACGCCTCCGACCCAGGCCGTCATCGCCGCCGGTTCGACCGGCACCGTCCCCGCCGCCGCCGACGTCCTGGGCGCCGTGGCCCGCGCGCCCCTGGGCTGTGTCATTCTGCCCGGCCTCGATCTCGATCTGGATGCGGCGGTCTGGGACCGGCTGGACGAACAGCATCCGCAGAGCGCGATGAAACGACTGTTGGACCGGGTCGAGGTCGCCCGCGCCGATGTCCGCCCCTGGTTCGCCCCGTCCCAGCCCCCTGCCGCCCTCGCCCGTGGCCAGGCCCGCCAGCGCCTGGTCAACGAGGCCCTGCGCCCCGCCGAGGCCACCGACGACTGGCGCCGCGCCATCCGCGACCTTCGCTCGACCGCCGCCGCGCGCGGCGAGGCCCGCGACCCCATAGCCGAAGGCCTGCAAGGCCTGTCCCTGCTGACCGTCCGCGCCGAGGAAGAGGCCGCTGCCGCCATCGCCCTGATGATGCGCGAGACCCTCGAAACGCCCGGCAAGACCTGCGCCCTCGTCACGCCCGACCAGGCCCTGGGCCGCCGCGTCGCCGCCCGACTGGAACGCTGGGGCGTCATCCCCGATTCCTCGGCCGGCGCCCCGCTGTCGCGCCTGCCCGCCGGCGCCCTGGTCGATCTGTGCGCCCGCTGGATCGCCGATCCGGTCCAGCCCCATCTGCTGCTGGCCGTCATCAAACATCCGCTGGTCCGGTTCGACCTGGGCGGCTCCCCTCAAGCCGCCGCCGTCGCCGCGCTGGAGGAGCACGCCCTGCGCGGCCCCCGCCCCCGCGACTTCGCCGCCATCCGCCGTCGCCTGCTGGAGGCGGTCGAGCCGGACCGACGCGGCAAGGCTCCGCCCGAGTGGAAACGGGAACGCCTGTCGGCCGCCACCCGCCTGGTCAATCACCTGCAAACCGGCGTCGAGGCCGCGACCGCCGTCTTCACACCCGACGCCGACCTGAACGTCGCCGCCTCGGCCCTAACGCGCCTGATCGAGACCCTGGCCGGCCAGGACGCCTGGGCCGGTCCCGACGGCGAGGCCGCCGCCGCCCTTCTGTCCGGCCTGATCGAGGGCGGGGCCTCGCTGGGCCGCATCGACCAGACCGACCTGGCCGAGCTGACCACGTCCCTGGTGCGCGAGACCGTCGTCCGCACCGGGGGCGCGACCCATCCGTCGCTGCGGATCCTCGGGGCCATCGAGGCGCGGCTGGTGCGCGCCGACCGGATGATCCTGGCCGGGCTGGAAGAAGGCGTCTGGCCCCAGGCCGCCCCGACCGACCCCTTCCTGTCGCGTCCGATGCGCAAGGCCCTGGGCCTGCCCCCGCCCGAACGCCGCCTGGGCCAGACGGCCCAGGACTTCGTCCAGGCCGCCTGCGCCGACGAGGTGATCCTGGTCCACAGCGAACGGCGCGGCGGCCAACCGGCCGTGCGGTCCCGCTGGCTGTGGCGGCTGGAGATGCTGACCCGCGGCGCCCATTCCGCCGAAACCCCGGTCGAACTGCCCCGGCCCCGCACCGTCCTGGACTGGGCCCGCGCCCTGGACGCGCCCCCGCCCGGCCCGCCGCGCTTCGCCAAACGGCCCGAGCCGCGCCCCCCGGTGCATCGCCGGCCGCGCAGCCTCTATGTCACCCGCATCGAACGCTGGGTGCGCGACCCCTACGCCATCTACGCCCTGTGGGTGCTGGGGCTGGAGGCGATGGAGCGTCCCGGCGCTTCTGCCGAAGCGCTCGCACGCGGCAACGCCGTCCACGCCGCCATCGAACGGCTGACCCTGGACTGGCCCGACGACCTGCCCGACGATTGCGAAGCCGTCCTGCACGACCATCTGCTGCGCGAACTGGGTGCGCGCGGGTTCGAGGATGCGGCCATGGCGCGCGAGGCCCCGCTCGCCCGCAACTGCGCCCGCTGGCTGACCGATTTCGAGCGCCGCCGCCGCGCGCGGGGTATCGACATCCTGGTCGAGCAACAGGGGAGCATGACCTTCGACGCCCCCGCCGGCCCCTTCACCGTCAAGGCCTTCGCCGACCGGATCGAGCTGGCCTCGGACGGGGCCGCGGTGATGGACTTCAAGACCGGCGCAGCCCCCAGCGCCAAACAGGTCAAGTCCGGCTTCGCCCCCCAACTGACCCTGACCGCCGCCATCCTGGCCGACGGCGGGTTCCAACGCACCAACGGCCCCGTCACGCCCGACGAACTGACCTATGTCCGCGTGGTCGGCCGCAAGACGGCGGGCGAGGTCATCACTCGCGCCTCAGGCGCCGAGGCCGCCGACCTGGCCCAGGCGGCGCTGGACGGGTTGAAGCGCCGCATCGCCCGCTTCGACGACGAGAACACCCCTTACGTCTCCTGGGCCGCGCCCCAGTTCATGGGCAACCAGGGCGGCAACTACGACCATCTGGCTCGCGTCTGGGAATGGTCGGTGATCGGCGACGGCGAGGACAGCGAATGACCGCCCCCTCCCCCCAGATCATTGCGGCCGACCCGCGCCTGACCGTCTTCGTCACCGCCAACGCCGGTTCGGGCAAGACCACCACCCTGGTCAACCGGGTGGCGCGGCTGCTGCTGGACCAGGTCGATCCCGGCGCCATCCTGTGCGTCACCTACACCAAGGCCGCCGCCGCCGAGATGCAGGCCCGGCTGTTCGACCAGCTGGGCGGCTGGGCCGTGCTGGACGACGCCGCCCTGTCGCGCGAACTGGCCCGTCTGGACGACGGCGACCCGCAGGCGATGGATCACGCGGCGCTTTCCCGCGCCCGCAAACTGTTCGCCCGCGCGCTGGAGACGCCGGGCGGGCTGAAGATCCAGACCATCCACGCCTTCTGCGAAAAACTGCTGCGCCGCTTCCCGCTCGAGGCCGGGGTCTCGCCCCGCTTCACCGTGCTGGAAGACCAGGCCGCCACCGCCCTCAGCCATTCCGCGCGCGAGGACCTGGCCCGCGCCGCCGTCGCCGCCCCGGACGGTCCCATCGGCTCGGCCTACAGCCATTTCGCCGTCGAACTGGACTGGCAGAGGTTCCAGGCCCTGCTGTCGATGATCGAAGCCAAGCGCGCCGACCTGCTGGACTATATCGACCGCGCCGAGGCCGGGACCGCGCCCGATCCCTACGCCCTGACCGGCGCCGAGGCGGGCCGCAGTCCCGAAGCGCTGGAACAGGACTTCGTCGCCTGGATCGACCCCGCCGAATGGAACCGCATGGCCGAGGCCATGGAGACCGGCTCGACCAACGACCGCAAGATCGCCGACGCCATGAGCGTCGCCGCCCCGCCCCACGCCGGTTTCGCCGCCCTGGCCGGGGTCTTCTGCACCCAGGCGGGCGAGCCGCGAAAGAGCATGGGCACCAAGTCGGCGCCGCAAGGGGCGGTCGGCTGGCTGCTGGACCTCCAGACCAAATTCCTCGCCACACGCGAAGCCCTGCGCAAGGCGCGGATCGCCGACGACACGATCAAGGTCCTGACCCTGGCCCGCGCCCACGCCGCCTTCTACGAGGCCGCCAAGGCCCAACGCGGCGCCCTCGACTTCCCCGACCTGGTCGCCCGCGCCGCCGCCCTGCTGACCCGCAGCGGGGCCGCCGCCTGGGTGCTGTACAAGCTGGACGGCGGGGTCGATCACGTCCTGATCGACGAGGCCCAGGACACCGCCCCCGAACAATGGGCCATCGTCCGCGCCCTGACCGGAGAGTTCTACTCAGGCCAAGGTTCACCCAATCGGGCCTCGGGCCGCACCGTCTTCGCCGTCGGCGACGAGAAACAGTCGATCTACTCCTTCCAGGGCGCCCGGCCGGAGCGGCTGCGCCAGGAACGAGCCGACTTCCTGGCCCTGGCCGAGGGCGCCGGCGAACCCTTCGCCGGACCCGAGCTGAACACCTCCTACCGTTCGACCGAAGAGGTGCTGGCCTTCGTCGACGCCGTCTTCGCCGATCCCGACCGCACCCGCGCCCTGACCGGCCCGCAAGGCGACATCGCCCGTCACATCCCCGCCCGCATCGGCCAGCACGGCGCCATCGACCTGTGGCCCCTGTTCCTCGACGAGCCCGCGCCCGAGACCGACGCCTGGGACGATCCGGTCGATCAGGAAAGCGTCGGCAGCGCCCGAAAACGCCTGGCCCGCGACCTGGCCCGCGAAATCCGCCGCCAGGTCGAAAGCGGCCTGGCCGTCTTCGACAGCCGCACCCGCGACCTGCGCCCCGCCGGCTACGGCGACTACATCGTCCTGGTCCGCCGTCGCGACGCCACCTTCGAGGAGATCATTCGCGCGCTGAAGACCGAAGGCGTGCCCGTCGCCGGGGCCGACCGGCTGAAACTGTCCAGCCATATCGTCTTCGACGATCTGATCGCCCTGGCCCGCTTCGCCCTCTTCCCCGACGACGACCTGTCCCTGGCCGAGGTGCTGCGCAGCCCCCTGTGCGACGTGGACGAGGACGGCCTCTACGCCCTGGCCGGCCGCGAGAACCGCAAGGCCGGCCAGCTGTGGCGCGACCTGCGCGACCGGGCGCACGAACGCCCCGAATGGACCCGCGCCCGCGACGCCCTCCAAGCCGCCATCGCCGCGCGCGGCGGCGACCCGTTCGCCTTCTTCTCACAGGCCCTGAACCGCGTGGACGACTTAGGGCTCTCCGGCCGCGCCCGCATCCTGGCCCGGCTGGGCCGCGAGGCGGAAGAAGCCGTCGACGAAACCCTGAACCAGGTCCTGGCCGCCGAGAACCGCGGCGCGATCGACCTGGAGACCTGCCTGGCCCAGCTCGAGGCCGCCGACGTCGAGGTGAAGCGCGAACTGGAGGGCGCGCGCGGCGAGGTCCGCGTCATGACCGTCCACGGCGCCAAGGGGCTGGAGGCGCCCATCGTCATCCTGCCCGACACCACGATGAAGGCGAAGGCCCAGGGCCCGTCCCTGATGCCCGCCGTCACGCCCGAGGGCGAAGGCGAGGCCTGGCTGATGGCCCCGGGTTCAGCCAAGGACGACTGCCCCGCCTCGGCCGACGCCCGCGCCGCGCGTCAGGCCCGCACCGACGACGAGACCCTGCGCCTGCTCTATGTCGCCCTGACCCGCGCCCGCGACCGGGTCATCGTCATGGGCCGCGCCTCCAGCCGGGGCGCCGAACCCGGCAGCTGGTGGTCGGTGATCGAGGAGACCTTCGACCGGCTGGGGGATCAGGTTCGCGAGCTCGACAACGGCGTCCGCCGCTTCGGCGTCGATCCCGAACGCCGCCCCGTCGCCACAGCCGTCGCTCAATCGGCCGACGCCCTTCCCGCCTGGGCCGCCGTCCCGCCCCCGCCCGACGCCGCCGCCCGCTTCGCCGCGCCGTCGCGGATGGAGGGCTCGATCCGCATCCCCGCCCCCTCGCCCCTGGCGCGCAGCGCGGCCGGCGGCGCATCGCTGGGCCGGTTCCGGCGCGGCGACCTGATCCACCGGCTGCTGGAACGCTTGCCCGAGATCGCCCCCGTCGACCGTCCCGACGCGGCGCGCCGTCTGCTGGCGCGCGAGACCGATCTGGACGAGGCCCAGCGCGCCGAAATGATCGCCGCCGCCTTCTCGGTCCTGAACGACGCCCGCTTCGCCCCCGTCTTCGGCCCCGGCTCCCGCGCCGAGGTCGCCTTGACCGGCGCCCTGCCCGGCCCGTCGAGCGTGGCGATCAACGGCCGCATCGACCGGCTGGTGGTGACCCCCGACCGGGTCCTGGTCATCGACTACAAGACCAACCGCCCCGCCCCCGACGCCCTGGACCGGGTCGATCCCGCCTATGTCTTGCAGGCCGCCGTCTATGTCGCCGTGCTGAAACGCCTCTACCCCGTCCGCCCGGTCGAAGCCGCCCTGGTCTGGACCGACGGCCCTAAACTGATGCCGATCCCGCAGCCGATGCTGGACGCGGCGTTGGCGGACAGTTGAATTGCCCGCGATTCGCTCCCACATCTGCCTCCGAACCCGGACGCTCCGGCCAACATCAACATGCGCTCAAGCAGCGAGGCCCGCGGGCCGAGCGACAGCGCCCCAAGGAGCCATTCATGGCGACTGTAAAAGTCACGGACGAAAGCTTCGACGCCGACGTTCTGAAATCCTCCACCCCCGTCCTGGTGGACTTCTGGGCCGAATGGTGCGGCCCCTGCAAACAGATCGGCCCGGCGCTGGAACAGATCGCCGACGAACTGGGCGGGCAGGTCACCGTGGCCAAGATCAATATCGACGACAGTCCCATGACCCCGTCCAAGCTCGGCGTGAAGGGCATCCCCACCCTGATGCTGTTCAAGGACGGCCAGATGACCTCGATGAAGGTCGGCGCCATGCCCAAGGGCAAGATCGTGGAATGGCTGGCCGAGGCCGGCGTCAAGGCCGACGCCTGATCGTCTCGCTCCATTGAAGATCAAGCGCCCGCTGGTTCCGACCGGCGGGCGTTTTTCATGCTAGGAGAGTCTCATGAGCGACGAAGACACACCGATCCCGGCTGACGACATCCCCGGCGAAACCCCCGTCCAGCGCGCCCTGCGCCTGAAGAAGGCGGCGCTCGACGCCCGTCCCCAGGCCCCGCGCGGCGGCCGTTTCCAGCGCGAACAGAACGCCCGCATCGCCGCCGGCAAGTCCCGCCCCTGGATGAGCAAGTAAGACAGCACACCAGACTCTCCCTCCCCCTGCGGGGGAGGGGGGTGGAGGCGTAGCCGGGTGGGAACGGCAGGGCGACACATCTCAAGTCAGATCAGTGCGCTTTTGCCTTGCCGCCCCCACCCCGTCGCTGCGCGACGCCCCTCCCCCGCAGGGGGAGGGAGAGATATCACTCCGGCCAGGTCTCCCGGCTGGCGCCCAGCACCTCGCCCGCCAGATACAGCGACCCGCAGATCGCCACGCGGCCGGCGCCCAGTCTAAGCGCCAGATCCAGCGCCTCGCCCACCGATCCCGCCGGCGTCGCCGCCAGTCCATGCCCGCGCGCCACAGCCGCCACGGCCGCAGGCTCCGCCGCCGCACCCTCGAACCCCACAGTGAAGACCGTCGCCTGGCTGTCTTTCAAGGCCGCAAAAAAACCACCCGCGTCCTTGTTCGCCAGCATGCCGCAGATCAGGGCCAGCGGACGCGGCGCCCGCGTCTGACGCTCGGCCAGAAACGCCGCCAGCGCCCGCCCGGCGTGGGGATTATGCCCCCCGTCCAGCCACAGTTCGGCGTCGGCCGCCTTGGCCGCCTCGCCATACGGACCGGCCGAAATCCTCTGCAGCCGCGCGGGCCAGCGCACGGCCTTCAGCCCCTGCGCGATCGCCGCCTCGGGCAGGTCCAGCTCCAGGGCCGCCGCCACGGCGACGCCCGCATTGTCGATCTGGTGCGCGCCCGCCAGGCCCGGCGCCGGCAGGTCCAGGAACCGTTCCTGGTTCTGGAACACCATCCCGCCCCGCTCGGCCCAGGCGTCGAAATCCACGCCCATGACCGTCAGCGGCGCATGGACCGCCTGGGCGGCGCGTTCGATGGCGGCCATGGCCGCCTCCTGCTGGCGTGCGATCACGCCCGGCGCCCCCGCCTTCAGCACCCCGGCCTTCTCCGCCGCGATCCCGGCCAGGTCCGTGCCCAGGAACTCCGCATGGTCGTAGTCGACCGGGGCGATCACGCTCAGCAGCGGCCGTTCGATCACATTGGTGGCGTCCAGCACCCCGCCCAGCCCGACCTCGACGATGGCCAGGTCGGCCGGCGTCTCGGCCATGGCCAGGAAGGCGGCGGCTGTGGTGCTCTCGAACACCGTCGCCTCGATGCCCGTTTCGGCCATCGCGGCCTCGATCCGGTCCAGCACGGCGTTCAGCGCATCGTCCTCGATCAGCCGACCCGCCAGCCGGATCCGCTCGTTGAACCGAACCAGATGGGGCGAGGTGTAGGCGTGCACCCTCAGCCCCGCCGCCTCGGCGATGGCCCGGATCATGGCCACCGTGGACCCCTTGCCGTTCGTCCCCGCCACATGGACCACCGGCGGCAGTCTGTGCTGCGGATCGCCCAGCGCCGCGCACAGGGCCTTCATCCGATCCAGCGACAGATCGATCCGCTGCGGATGTCGCGCGCGCAGCCGCTCGGAAATCGGGTCCAAGGCCGTCAGGCCGCCTGGCGGTTTCCGCCCATCAGCATGGACAGGATCTGGCCCAGGACGCGCGGCAGGTCGGCGCGCACAACGACCCGGTCGACCATGCCCTTTTCCTGCAGATATTCGGCGCGCTGGAAGCCCGGCGGCAGTTTCTCGCGGATGGTGGCCTCGATCACGCGCGGACCGGCGAAGCCGATCAGGGCGCCCGGCTCGGCCAGATGCACGTCGCCCAGCATGGCGTAGGAGGCGGTCACGCCGCCCGTCGTCGGATCGGTCAGGACCACGGCGTAAGGCAGGGTCGCGGCCTTCAGCTCCTGGATGGCCAGGGTGGTGCGCGCCATCTGCATCAGCGACAGGGCGCCTTCCTGCATCCGCGCTCCGCCAGCGGCGGTGAAACAGACCATCGGAACCTTGCGGGCCACGGCCTCGCGCGCCGCCTTGATGAAGGCCTCGCCGGCCGCCATGCCCAGGGACCCGCCCATGAAGGTGAAGTCCTGGACGATCACAACGGCCGCCTGGCCGCCGACGACGCCATAGCCGATGGCCATGGTGTCCTTGCGCCCCGCCGCCTTGCGCGCGGCGCTCAGCCGGTCCTTGTATGGCTTGCCGTCCGAGAATTTCAGCGGGTCTTCCGGCACGTCCGGCGTGTCGATGGACTCATACTGGCCGCCGTCGAAGGTGGCCTTCAGCCGCGTCGGCGCGTCGATCCGCATATGGCGGCCCGACGGCGTCACCCACAGCGACGCCTCCAGATCCGAGCGGTACAGCATCTCGCCCGTATCGGGGTCCTTGACCCACAGATTGTCGGGGGTGTCGCGACGCGACACGATCTTGCGGACGCCGGGCGCGAAACGGCTCAGCCAGCCGCCGCGCTTTTCCTGGGGTTTGTTCTTGTCGACCATGGGCGGGCTCTTAGACGGTTTCCGTCAGGGATGCACCAGTCCGCACCGACCGAACCGCATCGCCCAGCGCCTTGACCCGACCGAGCACGCGCGGCGCAACGGCTTCGCCGGCCTCCAACGCCGCCGCCACCTCGTCCACCAGGGCCGAACCAACCACCACCGCATCGGCCACCCGCGCGATCTCGGCGGCGCGCTCCGGCGTCTTGACCCCGAAGCCGACCGCGACCGGCAGGCCCGAGGCCTTGCGCACCCGCTCCACCGCCGGCGCCACGACGTCGGCGTTCGCCTCCTTGACGCCCGTCACGCCCGCGACGGCGACATAATAGACAAAGCCCGACGTGCCCTGGACCACGATCTTCAGCCGTTCGTCGTCCGAGGTCGGCGTCGCCAGACGGATCAGCGAGATCGAGACCTTGTCCAGCGCTTCGATCAGCGGCCCGGCCTCTTCCGGCGGGCAGTCCACCACGATCAGCCCGTCGATGCCGCAGTCGGCCGCATAGGCGGCGAAGGCGTCATAGCCCAGGCTCTCGATCGGGTTCAGATAGCCCATCAGCACGATCGGCGTGGCGTCGTCGCCCTTACGGAACTCCCGCGCCAGATCCATGGTCGAGCGCAGGCCGAAACCCGCCTTCATCCCCCGGATCGCCGCCCGCTGGATCGGCGGTCCCTCGGCCATCGGATCGCTGAACGGAAAGCCCAGTTCGATGATGTCGGCCCCGGCGGCGGGCAGGCCGCGCAGGATCTCCAGCGCCTCGTCGCGCGACGGATCACCCCCCATCACATAGGGAATAAAGGCCGCACGGCCCTCAGCCTTCAGCGTAGCGAAACGGGCATCGATACGGGCGGTGGTCATTGCGGCAAACTCCCGGCTGTGGCTTCCGGAGAGGGGACGACAACCGGCGTCGCGCACGGCTCGCCTGGAATAGTGGCGAAGCCCAGAAAGCCCGACGCCTCAGGCACCGCTACCTTACTTGTGTCGTAAAAGGCGATCATCTGCATCCCGTCGTAGCCGCCACCTTCGCACCGCTTCACGACGACAACGCGGTTCTCGTCGCCACCCGCCGCCAGCCAGCCCTTGGCCGCCAGATCGGCGATATAGGCGTCGGCCAGGGCGCCCACCTGACCCAGGGGCGCGGTGACGCACCAGGCCCGGCCGGCCAGATTGTTCAGCCCGCCGCAATCGGCCGACAGTTCCGCGCCCGGCAGCAAGCCGACATCGGCCGGCTGGCCTTGAGCGGCCAGGGGCGCCGGCGTCTGGGCCTGAACGGCGGTCGAAAGGCTCAGCGCGGCGGTCGCCGCCAGCAGGCTGCGGATCACAGTTCCACTCCCAGATGTTTGGCGACCTGGAAGATGTCCTTGTCGCCCCGGCCCGACATCAGCAGGACGATATCGCCGCCCTTGCCGACTTCGCGCGCCACTTCACCGGTCCGCGCCAGGGCGTGGGCCGGCTCCAGCGCCGGGATGATGCCTTCCAGCTTCGAGCACAGCTGGAACGCCTCCAGCGCCTCATTGTCCGTCGCCGAGCGATACTCGGCCCGGCCGATGTCGTGCAGCCAGGCGTGTTCCGGCCCGATGCCCGGATAGTCCAGACCGGCCGAGATCGAGTGGCCCTCGACGATATTGCCGTCGTCGTCCTGCAGCAGATAGGTGCGGTTGCCGTGCAACACGCCCGACCGGCCGCCCTTCAGCGACGCCGCATGGTCCGGCGTATCCAGCCCATGCCCCGCCGCCTCGACCCCGATCAGCCGCACGGTCGCGTCGTCGATGAAGGGGTGGAAGGCGCCGATGGCGTTCGACCCGCCGCCGATACAGGCCACGACGGCCTCCGGCAGCTTGCCCATCCGGGCCATCGACTGGGTCTTGATCTCCTTGCCGATCACCGACTGGAAATCGCGCACCATGGCCGGATAGGGGTGCGGCCCCGCCGCCGTGCCGATGATGTAATAGGTGTCCGAGACATTGGTGACCCAGTCGCGCATCGCCTCGTTCATCGCGTCCTTCAGGGTCGCGGCGCCGGCCGTGACCGAAAAGACTTCCGAGCCGAGCAGACGCATGCGGAACACGTTCGGCTGCTGCCGCTCGACGTCCACCGCGCCCATATAGACGGTGCAAGGCAGGCCGAAGCGCGCCGACACCGTCGCGCTGGCCACCCCATGCTGACCGGCGCCCGTCTCGGCGATGATCCGGGTCTTGCCCATGCGACGGGCGAGCAGGATCTGGCCCATGCAATTATTGATCTTGTGCGCGCCCGTATGGTTCAGGTCCTCGCGCTTCAGCCAGATATTCGCCCCGCCGAAATGTTCGGTCAGCCGTTCGGCGAAATACAGCGGGCTCTCGCGCCCCACATAATGGGTCAGGAAACCGTCCAGCTCGGCCTGGAAACTGGGGTCCGCCTTGGCCGCCTTATAGGCCGCGTCCAGCTCGTGGATCAGCGGCATCAGGGTCTCGGCCACGAACTGCCCGCCATAGGGCCCGAACCGGCCCTGCGCGTCCGGCCAGGCGTAGGCGTTGGACAACGGCTGGCCAGTGGGTAGGGCTTGGATGGGGGTTTGAGCGTTCACGAGTCCAACTTTCACGCAGGGAGGCGTCGTAATTACGTCCGACGCGCGTTTTGGATGAAGGCCGCGATCCGGTCGGCGTCCTTAACACCCGGCGCGCTTTCGACGCCAGAGGACACATCCAGCATCGGCGCCCCGGTGATCCGCAGCGCCTCGGCCACATTGTCGGGATTCAGCCCCCCCGCCAGGAACCAGGGATGGCGAAACGCCCGGTCCGCCAGCAGGGTCCAGTCGAAGCTGTGCCCCACCCCGCCGGGTAGCACAGACCCCTCCGGCGGCTTGGCGTCGAACATCAGGTGATCGGCGTGATAATCCCATTCGTCGGCGGCGGCGAAGTCGTCGCCATGCCGGATGGGCAGGGCCTTGATCACCCCCGCCCCGGTCAGGGCCCGCACGCCTTCCGCCCTCGCCGGCGTCTCGGATCCGTGCAGTTGCACGAAATCCGGCCTCAGCGTCCACGCGATCTCTTCCAGCAAGGCGTCGTCCGGATCGACCGTCACCGCCACGATCTTCGCCCGCCCCCGCGCCCGTTCGAACAGACGCGCCGCGGCTTCCGGCGCCAGATGGCGCGGGCTCTTGGGAAACACCACCGCCCCCACGAAATCCGCCCCCCCGTTGAGGGCGGCGTCCAGGGTGTCGGCGGTCGTCAGGCCGCAGATCTTGATGGCCGTCGTCATGGGATCACGACCTCTAGGCCGAGGTCGCAGGCCACTGCCGCCATATCCGCATCCAAGGTGGCGACGACGCAATCATTCCGCGCCGCGATCGCCAGATGCAAGGCGTCCGGCGCGCGCAGCCTTGCATCACTCCGAACCATCACACGCGCCTCCACGATGTCGCCGTCGATCACCGACAGAACTGTGCGCGTCTTCAACCACTGATCCAACTGCCGTTCCAAGGCGCGACGGTCCTTGTCGAGCAGATGTCGCATACGGCTCTTCACCGCGAGGGCTGAAGAAAACTCACTCAACGCCCAGCTGCTAAGCACGAAATCATCGACCCCGGCGATCCAATCCAATGCCCGTGGCGTGTGCCTATCGGCGTGGAAAAGGGACACCAGGACGCTGGTGTCGAGATAGAGAGTCAAATCTCTTCATCCCGCATACGCCGGACCAGGGTGACGGAGTCCATGGGCGCTTCCGATTTGATGCGCACCTTTTCCAACCAGGCCATGTCGATGGGGCCGGATGTCGGGACGGCCGCCTTAGCCGGCTCAAGCCGCGCGACGGGGACGCCGCGCCGCGTGATGGTCACGGCCTCGCCCGCCAGCATGCGATCCAGCAGCTTGGGCAGGTTGTTCTTGGCTTCGGCGACGGAGTAGCTGGACATGGCCATCAAGATAGCCATCTGGCGTCAAAAGTCCACAATCTCGGCTCAGACGAAGATCGATGCGATCTCCTCCGGCGTCAGCAGCCGCCACTGCCCCGGCGCCAGATCGGCCGGCAGCGTCAGGCCGCCCAGCCGCTCGCGGTGCAGGGTCTCCACATGATTGCCGGCGGCGGCGAACATGCGTCGCACCTGGTGATAGCGGCCCTCCGTCACCGTCAGCAGGGCCTCGGTCGGGGACACCACCTCCAGCACGGCGGGCGCCAGCGGCTTGTCCTCGCCCTCCAGCACCAGTTCGCCCGAGGCGAACAAGGCCCCCTCGGTCCCGACCAGCGGCCGCGCCAGCCCGGCGCGATACACCTTGGTCACATGGCGTTTGGGCGAAATCACCCGATGCAACAGGTCGCCGTCGTCGGTCAGCAGCAGCAGGCCCGTGGTCTGCTTGTCCAGCCGCCCGATGGTCGAGATGGCCGGATCGCGCGACCGCCACCGCCCCGGCAGGATGTCATAGACCAGCGCCCCCTCTTCCTTGTGCGAACAGGTCATGCCCAGCGGCTTGTTCAGCAGGATCACCAGACCCTGCACCGGATCCAGCGGCTCGCCGTCGATCTCCATCCGCGTCGGCAGATCGCGCGTCACCGGAATACGCCTGGACACGTCCGTCAGGTCCGCGCCGTCCAGCACGATCCCTCCGGCCTTGGCCATCCGCGCCATCTCGGCCCGCGACCCATAGCCCATCGACCCCAGCAGACGGTCGACGCGGGAGGTGGGGACTTTTTTCATGCGCTATCGCCCTTCGGGCTGCTTGAGCGCGGGCTCACTTCACCGCCTCGAACAGCTTGTACCCGCCCGCATCCGCGACCAGCCGCACCCGGTTGAACGCCGTATTCAGCTCGGCCTCATAGGGCAGGTGCCGGTTCGCCACGATCCAAGCGACCCCGCCCTTCTTCAGCAATTCGGCCGCCTTCCTGATGAAGGCCTGGCCCAGCCGGCGATCCTCGGCGCCGCCGTCATGGAAGGGCGGATTGCTGACGACGAAGTTCAGTTCGCCGTCCGCGGCCATCGTCCGCACATCGGCCCATTCGACGCTCGCGCGGGGGTCTTCGACATTCTTCCGCGCCGCCTCGACCGCCCGGCGGTCCAGGTCGATCAGCCGCAGCGACGTCACTGCCGCCGACTTCAGGGCCACCGTCGCCAGCGCCCCGTAACCGCAGCCCAGATCGACGCCCGCCCCCTTCAGCGCCGGCATATGCTGCGCCAGCAGGGCCGAGCCCGCATCGATCCGGTCCCAGGCGAAGATTCCTGGCTGCGACCAGGCCTCCAGCCCCGGCACGATCCGCGGCGCGCCCTCGGCTATGGCTTCATCGATCCCGGTCAGGGTCTCGGGCTTGATCACGATACAGCGGCGGTGGTGCGCCTTGGCCGTCTCGCCCACCTCGACGTCGAAGCCAGTCAGTTCCTTCTTCAGCCGCGACCCGCCCTTGTCCTTCAGGGCCATCACGTCCAGCCGCCCCCCGACCTTCAGCGCCCTCAGCGCCAGGGCCAGCGCATAGCGCCGCTCCAGCACGCCGGGCGGGGCGTAGATCATGACGTCGTCGACCGAGCCTTCGGCCACGGTCTCCAGGGCGGTCGAGCCGGGGATCAGGGGCGAGGTCTGAATCGCGGCGCCCGCTCCAGTGCTGGGCGGATCGAAGACGACCGGCGGTCGGCCGTAAAGAAGCGTGCTCATGCCCGCCCCTTAGAGGCAGACGCTGCAATTCGCCAGCGTCGCGGGACTCAGAACCCCGCCTGCAACAGCGCCAGCCCGACCACTCCAACCACGATTCGCCACCAGGCGAAGGGGCCGAAGCCGTGTTTGGACACGAAGTCCAGCAGGAACCGCACCACCACCAGCGCCGTCAGGAAGGCGGTCACGAAGCCCACCACGATCAGGCCGACGTCGCTGAAATCCAGCGTCTTGTGGTTCTTCAGCAGGTCATAGGCCACCGCCGCCCCCATGGTGGGCAGGGCCAGGAAGAAGCTGAACTCCGCCGCCGACCGCTTGTCGGTCTTCAGCAGCAGCCCGCCGGCGATGGTGGCGCCGGATCGCGACACGCCGGGGATCATGGCTAGGCACTGGAACAGGCCGATCAGGAAATAGATCCGCATCGGATAGGCCTCGGCGTCCAGCCATTGGGGCCGCTTGTCCATCCGGTCCAGCAGCAGCAGGAGGATTCCGCCGACGATCAGGGCGACGCACACCACCTGCGGCGTCTCGAACAGCACGGTCTTGATGAAATCATAGGCCAGGAAGCCGATCACCACCGCCGGCGCGAACGCGACCAGCAGCCCGATCAGGAAGCGCCGCGCCTCCGCGTCGAAGGGCCAGCGCGTCGCCAGGGTCCACAGCCGCCTGAAATAGACGCTGACGATGGCCAGCAGCGCGCCCAGCTGGATGACGATCTCGAACGTCTTGCCCGAGCTCTGGAAGCCCATGAAATGGCCGAGCAGAAGCATGTGGCCGGTGGAGGACACCGGTATGAACTCGGTCAGTCCTTCGACCAGACCGAGAATGATCGCTGCAAGCCAGTCAGACATGATATCCCCGTGGGGCCGGCCCGCCTGACCGAAAAACGTCAGTGGGAGCCCGGCTCGGGCCCCACATAGCGCAATCTCGCCCGGATAGGCGAGCCGTCCGCCGCCTGATCCACAGCATGGGCCAGAAGGCCGATCAGACGCCCCAGCATCAACAGGTCCCCCGCCCCCGTCGGACCCAGGTCCAGTCGGCGCGCCGTCAGGGCCAGGGCCAGACCGAAGCCCGGCGGCAGTCCGCCCGCCGCCTCGCCCTCGGTCCAGACCGCCTTCAGGTCCGCCGTCAGGTCCGCAGCATCCAACAGGGCGGGGGCGCGCGGATCGACCCGGCCGAATTCCGTATCCGCCGCGAAGCCCGGCGCGCACCCCTTCAGCCCGATCCAGCGCCGCGCCGCGCCGGTCGGATCGCGCCGCGCCTCGCCGACATAGGCCACGACATCGTCGATTTCCGTCAGCGGCGTCCCCCCCAGGGTGGTCGCGCCCGCCAGAACGGCGCCGGCCAGGGGTGCGCCCCCGCCCGCCGCCGCCCGCGTCGCCAGGACCGCGTCGTCCAGGCCGGCGTCGGCGCCCAGCACCAGGGCGCGACGGATCAGATGACTGTCGCGTTCGGCCGCCTTGAAGCCGCGCGCCAGCCGCTGGTGAAGATAAAGGCGGGGTCCCGGCCCGGAGACGCTGTCCACCACCTCGCTCAGCAGAGAGGCGGCCTCGCGCTTGAGGCTGACGGGGTCATGGGTCCGAAGCGCGCGGTCCTCGATGGCGCGGCGGCCCAGCACGGCCAGGACCCGCCTCTGGGTGGATCCGCCGACGATGGGGTCGATGCGAGGCTTCAGATCGGCGAAGGGATTGGTCTCGCGGGCGTCCCACAGGGCGCGCGCCGCCGTCTCTATGGTCGCGGTCTCCGCCAGTTGCACCGCGTCCAGACCGCGATAGAACAGCCGACCGTCGGCGATCAGCGACACCGAGGACTGGATGTCCGCCTCGCCCCGCGCCGCCGCCCCCATGACCGGCGCCCGCACTTCGGGGCCGTCCGCCTCGGCGCCGCCCTCGCCGCACAGCCGCGCCACGTCGGAGACGGCGTACAGACTGCGTCGGGGATCGGTGGGATCGGGTCGGGCGGCGATCCGGCCGCGACTGACATAGGCGTACAGGGTCTGGGCCTTGACCCCAAGCCGGGTCAGGGCCTCGCTCCGCGCGATCCAGCGTTCGTCAGCGCTCATGTCGTCCCCACGACTGATGCCCATCAACTATGTACGGCGTTCGACATAGCGCCGTTGTGTGTCCTTAACGCTAACGCACGCCGCAATCCAAAGGAGGCGCTCGAATTAGGGCCTGCGGTTGGCATTCCGCCACGATTGCGCGACAAGAGGCGGGAATGACGTCGCCCGCTCCTCCTCCCGCACCCGCGCCCCTTGAAGACGCTCATCTGGCCACCCGCCGCATCACGCGACTGTCGGTCGGGGTCGCTCTGGTGCTGATCGTGCTGAAGGCCTTTGCGTTGGGCGCCTCCGGTTCGGTCTCCATCCTGGCGACGCTGACGGATTCGGTGCTGGATCTGGTCGCCTCGCTGGCGACCTTCTTCGCCGTGCGCTGGGCCGCCACACCGGCGGACGAAGATCATCGCTACGGCCACGGCAAGGGCGAGGCCCTGGCCGCCATGGTCCAGGCCGGTCTGGTCTTCGCCTCCGCCATCTTCATCGGGTGGGAGGGGATTCAGCGCATCTTCGATCCGCGTCCCGTCACCTCCGGCGGCTGGGCGACCGGGGTGGTGATCGTCTCCATCGCCATCACCGCCTGGCTGGTCTGGATGCAGACCCGGGCCCTTAAGAAGACCGGCTCCATGGCCGTCGCCGGTGATCGCGCCCACTACGCCGCCGACCTGGCCGCCAATCTGGTGGTGCTGATCGGGGTGATCTCGGGCGCCTTCCTGGGGGCGCCCGGCCTGGACGCCGCCGCCGGCCTGGTGGTCGCCGTCTGGCTGTTCTGGGGGGCGACCGGCATGCTGAAGGCCGCCGCCGACCATCTGCTGGACCGCGCCGTGCCCGAGACGGACCGCGCCGCCGTCATCCACGCCGTTCTCGCCGACCCGCGCATCTCAGGCGTCCACCAGTTGCGCACCCGCATGGCGGGCCAGGTGATGATGGTTCAGATGCACGTCGATCTGGACCCCGACCTGACGCTGGACGCCGCCCACGCCATCGTGGTGGAAGCCGAGACCCGGGTGCTCAGCCATTTTCCCGCCGCCGACATCCTGTTTCACGCCGATCCGCGCGGCCGGGTCTGCCCGCCCGCCGCCGACACGCCGCCGCATGCCGCTCCCGGCGCGTCGGTATCGACAGCTGCCGCCGAACCACGCACGGCCGCCCCCACGACCGCCCCGCCCAAAGGCCCCTGGTCCTGATCCTGTCCTGATCGCGATCCGGTAAATGGACATTAACGGGTGTCGGCGCATCAAACGGCGATGTCCGAGTCCACCGTCCTGTTCCATTTCGCCTTCCAGCCCGCCTCGCGCGCCGCGCGCCTGGCTCTGGGCGAGGCGCGTATCGAATGGACCGACACCCCGGTCCGACCGTGGGAGGACGACTGTCCGGTCAACGATTTCAACCCCTCGGGCCTGCCGCCTGTCGTCCAGACCACGGATCGCGGCCGCCCCCTGACCCTGTGCGAACTGCCCGCCGTCCTGGGCTGGATCGAGGATCAGCAGAAGGCCCCCCTGCTTCTGTCCGCCGACCCCGCCGAACGGGCCGAGGCGCGCCGCCTGACCGGCTGGTTCGAGCGCCGCTTCACCGATGAAGTCGACGCCGTCCTGCTGCATGAGCGGATGGAGAAACCCCTGCTCAAACTGGGCCCGCCCGAGGCCCGCGCCCTGCGCCACGGCCGCGACGCCCTGAAATCCCACCTCGCCATGCTGGAAGACCTGGTCGCCGCCCGCGACTGGCTGGCCGGCCGCCGCCTCAGCCAGGCCGACCTGATCGCCGCCGCACACCTGTCGGTGCTCGACTATTTCGGCGAGATTCAGTGGGCCAACTGGCCGTCGCTGAAGACCTGGTACTCCAAACTCAAATCCCGTCCCTGCTTCCGCCCCCTGCTGGCGGACAGGTTCGTCGGCGTGCCGCCCTCAGCCTGGTATGCGGACCTGGATTTCTGAAGCCTACCACCGCCTCTCCCTCCCCCACGGGGGAGGGCGGTCGCGCAGCGACCGGGTGGGGCCGGCAGAGCACAAGCGCACCGCCGCCCTTACAACGCCTCCGCACCCAACCGCGCGATCCACAGCTTCGCCCGGCTGACCAGTTCGTCCTTGCGACGAAGGTCCGAGATATCCTCCGGCAAGCGATCCAGCTGCTCGAAGCGGAAATCCTCGGGCGTGTGCGCCTTCCACGCCGCCTGAAGCGACCGGTACGGGCTGCCGCCGTGGCGCAGCGCGAACCACAGCCCGTTCTGTTCGGTGTCGATGTGGCGGCTCTTGCCGACCCAGACCTGGCCCGTCGCGCTGCAGATCACGGCATAGACCCCGGCGATGGTGGGCCGCTCCTTGTATGCGGCGATCAGGCTCTTGCGATTTGTCTGGGTCATGGCGCTCTCTTATTTATCCGGGTATAAACATGACAGCTAATTTTATCCGGGTAAATACATGAGCGACGAAGATCGCGATCTGGTGCTGTTCGACGGCCCCAACCGCATCGCCAGAGGCTCGGACGCCGCTGTCGTGGCCGCTTTCCGCAAGGCCCTGGCGGCCTCGCCTCAAGCCGCGCTGCGCGTGTTCGATCTGGCGACCGGCCGCCCGGTCGACCTGGACCTCCGCGAGGCAGAACCAGCTCCGGCTCCCAGGCGCGGCCGTCCGCGCCTGGGCGTCGCCGCACGCGAAGTCACGCTTCTACCTCGCCATTGGGACTGGCTGGCGGCCCAGCCCGGCGGCGCCTCAGCCGTCCTGCGTCGTCTGGTGGACCAGGCCCGCAAGACCGGCGCGGACGGCGACGCGCGACGTCGCCGCACCGAGGCCGCCTATGGGTTCATGGTCGAGATGGCCGGCGACGCCCCCGATTTCGAAGAGGCCAGCCGCGCCCTGTTCGCCGGCGACCGCGACCGGCTCGCCGCCCTGATCGCGCCGTGGCCCACGGACATCCAGGGCCAGATTCTGGAGTTGCTAGACGGCGAGGCCGCATAGACTCGACTCTCCCTCCCCCTGCGGGGGAGGGAGAAAACTATGCTATCCCCCGCCCCGTGTCCGATCGCCTGAAAACCTTCATCCGCCAGCGCGCGGCCGAGCTCGGCTTCGATGTCTGCCGCTTCGCCTCGGCGGCCGACGCCTGGCCGGCGGGCGAGCGGCTGCGTCATTTCGTGGACGAAGGCCGGCACGGCGACATGGAATGGATGGAAACGACGCTGAACCGCCGCCAGCACCCCACCGCCATGTGGGACGAGGCGAAAACCGCCATCGTCCTGGGCATGAACTACGGCCCCGACGACAATCCGCTGGACCAGTTGGCCGACCGTTCCGCCGCCTATATCTCGGTCTATGCGCGGGGCGACGACTATCACGAGGTTATCAAGGGTCGGCTGAAACAGCTGGCGGGCCAGATCGCGGCCCGCAACGGCGCCGACATCAAGGTCTTCGTCGACACCGCCCCCCTGATGGAAAAGCCCCTGGCCCAGCGCGCCGGACTGGGCTGGCAGGGCAAACACACCAATCTGCTCAGCCGCACCCACGGCAACTGGCTGTTCCTGGGCACGATCCTGACCGCCGCCGAGATCGAACCGGACGCGGCCGAGACCGAACACTGCGGCCGTTGCACCGCCTGTCTGGACGCCTGTCCGACCAAGGCCTTCCCCGCCCCGTTCCAGCTCGACGCCCGGCGCTGCCTGTCCTACCTGACCATCGAGTTCGCCGATCCCTGGCCGGTCGAGTTCCGCACCCTGACCGGCTCGCGCATCTATGGCTGCGACGACTGTCTGGCCGTCTGTCCGTGGAACAAGTTCGCCCAGGAAGCCCGCGAAATCCGGCTGGCGCCCCGCCCCGCCTTCAACAGCCCGCGCCTGGCCGACCTGCTGGCGCTGGACGACGCCGCCTTCCGCGCCCTGTTCACCAAGAGCCCGGTCAAGCGGATCGGCCGCGACCGATTCCTGAGGAACGTCCTCTATGCGGTCGGCAATTCCAACGACCCGACCCTGATCGCCCCGACGCAAGCCCTGCTCAGCGACCCCGCCCCCCTGGTGCGCGGCGCCGCCGTCTGGGCCCTGTCGCGTCTGATGGCCCCCGCCGACTTCGCCGTCCTGCGTCAGGCGACGAAAGAGACCGACCCCCAGGTTCTGCGCGAATGGCATGGCCTGAGCGCCTAATTCTGCGCAAGCGGCCTCGCGCAGAAGACGGGGATCACCCCATCGCCGTCCCTGCGCCGGATCCGCCGCCCGGAACCTTGGCCACGTCCAGCAGCTTCAGCCGGAAGATCAGCACCGAGTTCGCCGGGATCTTGGGGCTGCTCTGTTCGCCGTAGCCCAGCGCCGGCGGCACGAACAGGATCCACTCGTCGCCGACGTGCATCTTCTGCAGGGCCTCGGTCCAGCCGGGCACCACGGTCTCGGGCGTGAACACCGCCGGCGCCCCGCGCGCGAACGAGCTGTCGAACACGGTGTCATCGACCCGCTTGCCCTCGTAATCGACCTTGACCAGGTCATTACGGTCCGGGCTGACGCCGCCCGCCGGACCCGCCTGGACCACCCGGTACTGCAGCCCGCTGGCCAGGGTCTGGACCCCTTCTTCCTTGGCGTTCTTCTCCATGAAAGCGGCGGCTTCCGCCTTGCCGGCGTTCGGATCGACCGGTTCCGACCGGCCACAGCCGACCAGCATCAGAACGGCGACGACGGCCGCCCTACCCCATCCGAAGTTCATAGCCGCGTTCCTTCAAGGCCTCGCCGATCTCGTCGGCGTGGGCGCTATCGCGCGTTTCGACCATGATGTCGAACTCCGCGCCCTTGGCCGGCACGTCCAGCGCCAGACGATTGTGGACCACGTCGATGATATTGCCGCCCAGGCCCCCGATCACCGCCGCCATGGCCGACAACATGCCCGGCCGGTCGTCGCCCAGGATGCGGTAGACCAGCAACCTCCGTTCACGGACCATCTCGCGATTCAGCACCACGGCCAGCATCCGCGCATCGATATTGCCGCCGCACAGCTCCAGCCCGACCTTCATCCCCTTGAACCGCTCGGGATAGGCCAGCAGGGCCGCCAGACCGCCGGCGCCTGCTCCCTCCGCCACCGTCTTCTCATAGGTGACGTAAGAGGCCACCGCCCGTTCGAAGTCCGCCTCCTCACAGACGAAGACCTCGTCCACCAAGGGGTTCGCCAGGGCGAAGGGGATGTCGCCCACCGCCTTGATGGCGATGCCCTCGGCGATGGTCTGGCCGGTGCAGACCGGCGGCTTGCCGGCTCGCCGGGCCGTGAAGGACGGATAGCGCGCCGCCTCGACCCCGAACACCTTAATGTCCGGCTTCATCGCCTTGGCCGCGATGGCGCAGCCGGCGATCAGCCCGCCCCCGCCGATGGGGATCAGCAGGGCCTCCAGATCCGGCGCGTCCTCCAGGAACTCGATGGCGCAGACCCCCTGGCCCGCCACGATCCCCTCGTCGTCGAAGGCCGAGACGAAGACATAGCCCTTCTCCGCCTCCAGCCGTTTGGCGGCCTCGGTCGAGCCGGTGAAGTCCAGGCCCTGGATCACCACCGTCGCCCCGTGGGACCGGGTGCCGTTGATCTTGGCGAAGGGGGTCCCCTCCGGCATCACGATGGTCACCGGCACTCCCAGCCGTCCGCCATGATAGGCTAGGGCCTGGGCGTGGTTCCCGGCGCTGGCCGCCACCACCCCGCGCTTGCGCTCTTCCGGCGTCAGCATCAGCAGCCGATTCAACGCCCCGCGCTCCTTGAAGCTGCCGGTGAAGTGCAGATTGTCGAACTTCACCCAGACCTCGGCCCCGGTCAGCTGCGACAGCTTGCGGGAATGGCGGGTGGGGGTGCGGTCCACCTGACCGGCGATTCGGCCCTGAGCAGCCTGGATATCGGCGAAGGTGACGGTCATGATCGGATTCCACTCTGCCGCCGGGCGATCGCCCGACGAATTTTCTCGCGCTTCTTTCGCGCTTTGTCGGTTCCCGGTCCAGAGGGCGCAACCTTGACCGTGGCAGTCGCGTTGTCGCTCGTGCGATAAGTGGATCGTCGCACCCCCGCGACCGGTCCACGATCATTTCCGGCCCCGCCTCCCCAGGGCGGTCCGGATTTCCGGAGGAAGCCCCATGTCGATCCGCCCCCTCGCCCCCGCCGCCCTGGTCCTGGGTCTCGCCGTCGGCGCCCTGTCGGCCTGCGCCCCCACCACCTTCCCGACCGGCGCCCCCGTCGGCGGCCCCGCCGCCTTCAACACCGCGGACTTCGCCTGGTCGGAACGTCCGGGCCAGGCCGCCATCGAGGGCCGCGTCACCTATACTCAGGACGGCAAGGCCTACGCCTGCGTCGCCTCGGCCGGCCTGACGCCCGACACCCCCTATACCCGCGCCCGCTTCCGCACCCTGTACGGCTCGACCGAGCGGGCCGCCGTGCCGGCCGCCGTGGTCCGCGCCCGCACCGTGCCGGACGCCAACGCCAACTACAGCGGCTTCGTCCGGGACACGCGCTGCGAAAACGGCCGTTTCCGGTTCAGCGGCCTGCCCGACGGCGGCTGGTTCCTGATCGTCCCGGTCCGGACAGGCGACGAAGCCCCCCTGGTGCTGATGCGCCGCGTTGACACCCGGGGCGGCCGCGTCGTCAATGTCGCCCTGTAACACCGGCCTGTAGCACCGGCCTGTAAGTCGTCGTTTGATACAGTAGGCGTCATCCAAGCGTTCCCATCCGCCCGGCCCGGACGGCCGTACTGGGGATTGACCATGAAACTCGCTCTGATCGCCGCCGTCGCCGCGGCCCTGTCCACCGCCCCGGCTGTGGCTCAGACCTGGTACGACGCCCCGCCCCGCCATGATGCCCCCCGGGACGGCGGGGCCTATCCGGGTCGGGACGCCTATCGTCCCCATGGCCGCAACCAGACCTATGGTTCCGGCGCTCGATACGACTTCAACGGCCAGACGGACCGGCCCGGCGACTATCGCTGCGACGCCTATTGGGACGCCGCCCGCACCGACTGCGGCGCCGCCTGGCGCGACCAGCGGCCGACCTATGCGCGGCGCTATCGCTCCGCCGACTATGGCTACAGCTATTCCAGCGCCCCCGGCGTCTATCCCGGCGCCTATGGCCGGCCGGACCTGGTCTATCCCGGCGGGGGCTCGGCCTATGGCCATGATCGCCCAGCCTATGGCCGCGACGCCCGCCGGGCGGATTGGTGTCGCGGTGCCTACCGCTCCTACGACCCGGCCAGCGGCTATTATCGCACCTATGACGGACGACTGGTCTTCTGCGGCTGACCGGCCGCTCACGAAGATGCGACCCCGGTAACGCGGATCGCCATCTTCTGACCACTCCGACCCCGGACAGATCCCTGCTCAAGAGACAGTCGGGGAGCGCCTTCTTGTCCCAGCACAACATCATCGGGTCCGAGGCCTTTACCCGAGGCCCCATGATCCTGATCCGCAAATACCGCGCGGGCGGCGCACGGCGCCGTCGGGCCCGCACGGCCACGGCCTTCGTCGCCGGGGCCGTAGCCATGCTGGTCGCGGGCCTGGTGGGCGCCGCCGCCGTCTTTGGCCCCAGCCTGGCGGGCTGATTGGGGCTAGGGCTGGCTCAGGCCAGCCACACCATCATTCGCGTCTCGATCTCGGCCCGCCGCGCCCGGCTCCAGGCCCGGCGGGTCTCGCCCGTGTAGAGAAAGCCGGACTTCTCCAGCACCCGGCCCGAGGCGGGATTGTCGGCGAAATGCCCGGCCACCAGGGCGCGTCGCCGCCACTTGCGACTGGCCCAGACCAGGGCGGCGTCCAGGGCTTCGGTAGCGAACCCCCGCCCCCAGTATTCGCGTCCGATCCAGTAGCCCGCCTCCGGAACCCGATCCTCGCCCTCGAACAGGCCGATGACCCCGACCGGCCCGGCCGCCTCATGTTCAATGACGAAGGTGTTGGCCCGCGCCGGATCCTGCGACGCGACCTGAAGCACGAAGTCGTCGGCGTCCTCGACCCGGAACGGATGCGGCATCCGCTTGGTCATGCGCGCGATGTCCAGATCATTGGCCAGGGTGGCGATGCGCGGCGCGTCCTGGGGCGCGGGCGCGCGCAGCACCAGACGCCGCGTCTCGACGATGGGGGAGGTTTCGATGACGCACATGACAGTCGCCTCTTCGTAAGGACCGCCACCTTGAAGGGCTCGGGCGGTATACGAGGCGGGGAAACGCAAACGGGGAGCCTGGTGATCCAGACTCCCCGCGGAATATCTTCCCTGGTCCGGATCGGCTGCTTTCAGGAGCAACGCGATCCGGAGTGTTCCAGACTGCGTTACTCGGCCGCCATAGCCTGGGCGGCGTCGTCATTGGCCGCGAGAACCGACACATAGCATCGGCCGCCGGCTTTCTTGGTGAATTTCACCGCGCCGTGGGTCAGGGCGAACAGGGTGTGGTCACGGCCCATGCCGATGTTCTCACCCGGGTGGAAGGTGGTGCCGCGCTGACGCACGATGATGTTGCCGGCCAGCACGCGCTCGCCGCCGAACTTCTTCACGCCGAGGCGCTTCGACTCGGAGTCGCGACCGTTACGCGACGAACCACCGGATTTCTTGTGAGCCATCTTGCCGCTCCGTCTTTCCTGAGTGTCCTACCGGCCTTTCGGCCTACTTGAGGACGTCTCTCTTTAACTGGTCTGGCGCTGTGAGGCGCCGGTGAATGTCTTAGGCTTCGTCGCCGGCGGCTTCAGCCTTGGGCGCGGCCTTCTTCTTGGCCGGGGCCTTCTTGGCGGGAGCCGAGCTCTCGACCACGACGCCCTTGACCTCGGCGCCGTCCACGTCGGTCACGACCGTCTCGATCGAACCCAGCGCGGAGGTCGCGCCGCGGGTGGCCAGGTTGCGGGCCCGCAGGTTGATCTCGGCCTTGGTCGTCAGATCGACCTTGCCGTCCCACTTGGCGGTCTCGCCGGCGCCTTCGATGCCGGTGATGCGCAGGACCGATTCCATCTGGCGGTGGCCGTTGGTGCGGCGGTAGCCCTGACGACGGGTCTTCTTGAAGATCTTGATCTTCTCACCCTTGCGGGTTTCGACCAGGGTGGCGCCGACGAAGGCGCCGTCGATCAGGGGAGCGCCCAGGGTCACACCCTTGTCGCCGCCCAGCATCAGGACGCTGTCGAACTTCAGCTCCGAGCCGGCGTCGCCATCGAGCTTTTCGACGACAATCGTATCGCCCGGTTGGACCCGGTACTGCTTGCCGCCGGTCTTGATCACCGCGTACATGTTGAAGCCTCAGCGCAAACGCAAAAATGAATACGCCCTCCGGAGAGACCCCCGGGGGCGAAGAGCGGCGACATATACGGAAGGGCGTCTCAGAGTCAACGCCGAACCGGCCGCTTTATCGTCAGTCCAGCGCGCAGATGTCCGGAAGGCCACGCAATCCGCCAGCGTTGTCCAGTCCGTAGCCCACCAGGAAACGGTCCGGGGCCTCCCAGCCGACGAAGTCCGGCTCGGGGGCGCGCGGCGCGGGCCAGGGCTTGCGGGCGAAGACGCAGGTCAGGACCTCTGAGGCCCCAGCCTCGCGCGCGATCCGTCCCGCCTCGGCCAGGGACAGGCCGGTGTCGAACACATCGTCCAGGATCAGCACGCGCCGCCCGGCGATGGGCCGCTGGAACGGGGCATAGACGTCGATCTTGCCCCGGCTGGTCTTGTCGTCGCCGTAAGAGGCCAGCCACAGGGCGTCGAACCGGACATTACGGCCCAGTCGCGACAGGGCGCGGGTCAGGTCGGCGGCGAACCACAGACCGCCGGTCAGCAGGACGGCGGCGACCGTGTCGTCGTCGATGACGGGGGCGATGCGCGCGGCCAGGTCCGCCACGACGCGGGCGATGTCGCCCTCGGCCAGCAGGACGGTCGGCTTGGGGGAGAGATCAGCCATGCGAGGCGGATACCGCCTCGCCGTGCCCGTTGTCCACCACGCGAATCGGGCGGGCCTCGATCGGCGCCTGGGCGTTGCGCGCGGCGACGCCCGGCGCGACCGCCGATCTCAGGCCGTTGGAGGCGGGCGCAAGCTCAGCATGAGCGTTCGCCGGCGCATGACCGCCGCCCGTTTCGGCGGGCGCGTGATCGGGCTCGTGGGCAGGAGCAGCATGAGGAGCCGCCTGAGGCGCAGCATGATCTTCGCCGTGATCCGCCGCCGGCGCCGCTTCGGCGGGCGCGGCGTGAGCGGCGGCCGGCTTGGCGTGAGGCGCGTCGGGCGTCACGAAATTGACCCCGATGTCGGCCGCATGACCGCCGGGATCGGGGATCAGGACGGCGAAGCCCTGGACCTTGCCGGGCAGGACGGGGGCGGCGTCGATGGCGACGATCCTGAACCCGACCTCTGCGCCATGCTCGTCCAGCAGGGCGACCCGGACGGGCGGGGCCACGATCTCGGCGTCGCGCACATTGCGCAGCGCGCCGGACACCAGAACCATGCCGGGATGATTGGGAACCTCCTTGGCCGTCATCGCCTCGAAGTCCAGGCCGACCGGGTTCACCGGCGTCCCGACTGCGGCATAGGCGGCGGCGGCGCGCGGGAAGGCCTCGACCACCTCGACCCGGAACAGGAAGGCCGAGACGATCAGGCCGACAAAGGCGCTGGCCAGGCCCGCCCACACCACGCCATGGGTGGCGGCGCGGCGCAGACGGCGCTGCTGTTCGGCGCGGGCGCGAAAGGCCTTGGGCAGTTCCGGCGCCGGGGTCTCGGCCAGGCTGGCGGGCTCGGGCGCGGGTTCCGGCTCGGGCGTGGAGATGACGCGCGGTTCGGGCGCGACGCTCAGTTCCAGCGGTTCGTCGCTGGTCGCGCGCCAGACTTCGCCGCACGATTTGCAGCGCACCTTGCGCCCGTTCGCGCCCACGGCGTCGTCGGGAATGAAATAGCTGGTGGCGCAGGCGGGGCAGGTCAGTATCATGTGGCTGACTGCGAGGCTGTCGCCCCCTCCTGTAAGGCGCGATTTCGCGCCCTGTCCCTGAAACAAATCTCAATGCCGTCCTCGCCACCCAGCGCCGTCGATTCCGCCCCTGTGACCGAGACCGTCCGCCTGTCGGGCGTGGGTTTCGGCTATGCGGACGCGCCCGACGTGCTGCGAGACGTTAACCTCATTCTGACGCGAGGCTCTTTCCACTTCCTTACCGGACCGTCCGGCGCCGGAAAGTCTTCGCTTCTGCAGCTTCTGACCCTGGTGGATCGGCCGACCACGGGGACCATTCGCCTGTTCGGCGCCGATGTGTCCGACATCGACCGGCGCGACATCCCGGCCTTTCGCCGCCGCATGGGGGTGGTGTTCCAGGATTTCCGCCTGCTGGACCACCTGTCCGCCTTCGACAACGCCGCCCTGCCCCTGCGGCTGGCGGGCGGGCACGAAGCCGACTACGCCGCCGATGTGGAGGAAATGCTGAAATGGGTCGGCCTGGGCCGCCGGATGGACGCCCGCCCCCCGGCCCTGTCCGGGGGCGAGAAACAGCGGCTGGCCATCGCCCGCGCCGTCATCACCCGCCCCGGCCTGATCGTCGCGGATGAGCCGACCGGGAGCGTGGACGCCGTCATGGCCGAGAAGCTGCTGCGCCTGTTCCAGTCGCTGAACCGGCTGGGCGCCACCGTCCTGATCGCCAGCCATGACCAGGCCCTGGCCGAGCGCTCGGGCGCCCAGGTCCTGCGGCTCGACCAGGGCCGGCTGACCGAAGCCGCCCGAGCCGCCGCATGATCCGCCTTTCCGACTTCCGGCTTTCACGGGGACGTCCCGGCCTGCTGCCCCCGGCGGCCGCCGGCGAGCCCTGGCTGATGACCGTCATCGCCGTCCTGTGCTTCCTGGCCTGTCTGGCCGCCGTCGCCGCCTCGGCCGCCGACCGCGCCGCCCACGGCTGGGCGCGTCAGCTCGGGTCCGAGGCGACGGTGCAGGTCCGCCCCCGCGTCGGCGAGACCGGCGACACCGCCGCCGCCCGCGCCGCCGAGACCCTGTCCGGCGTCGCCGGGGTCGAGGAGGCCGCGGCCCTGGATCGCAAGGCGGCCGAGGATCTGCTGCGGCCCTGGCTGGGCGACGCCGTCCTGCCCGACCTGCCCCTGCCCCATCTGGTCACGGTGCGGCTGAACCCGAACGCCCCCGCCAGCGCGGTCAGCCTCAGCCGCGCCCTGGCCGAGGCCGGGCTGGACGCCACGGTCGACGACCACAGCCTTTGGCGCGGCGAGGTCGAACGTTCGGCCGCCCTGATCACCGCCCTGGCCGGCGCCGCCTTCCTGGCCACGGCCTTCGCCGCCGCCGCCGCCATCGCCTACGCCACCCGCGCCGGTCTGGCCGCCGGGCGCGGGGTGATCGAGACCCTGAGCCTGAACGGCGCGACCGACGGCCGCATCGCCTGGCTGTTCCAGCGCCGCTTCGCCCTGATCGCAGCCGGGGCCGGGGCCATTGGGGCGGGGCTGGCGGGGCTGCTCCTGGCCTTCCTGCGGTTCCTGGGCGGATCGGACGGTCTGACCCAGGCCCTGCCCGTGACCTGGGGCGACCTGCTGCTGCTCTCGCCATGTCCGCTGCTGGCGGCTACGGTGGCGCTTGTCGCGGCCAGATTCGCCGCCATGCAGGTTCTGGGTTCAGGTCGGGGGTAGGGATGAGACTGCTCGTCGTCGTCGGCATTGTCGCCCTGATCTGGCTGGTCGGCCTGTTCGCCTTCGCCCATCGGGTGCGCGAACTGACGCCCGCCGAAGATCCCGCCCCGGCCGACGCCATCGTGGCCCTGACCGGCCCCTCGGCCGAACGGGTCAACGCCGCCATCCGCCTGCTGGAGCAGGGCAAGGGTCAGCGCGTGCTGATCTCGGGCGTCAATCGCGAGGTCCGCCGTCGCGAGCTGCGTGAGCTGACGCCGGGCTCCAGCCGTCTGTTCAACTGCTGCGTCGATCTGGGCTTCGAGGCCGAGGACACCGTCGGCAACGCCCAGGAAATCGCGGCCTGGGCGCGGTCCAAAGGCTATGACGACCTGATCGTCGTCACCTCCGACTATCATATGCCGCGCTCGCTGGTGGAGATCCGGGGCCAGCTGCCGGGCGTCAAACTGACCCCCTACGCCGTCTCGACGCCGTCGCTGGACAACAGGCACTGGTGGCGGGCGACGGTGACGGCGCGTCGGATGACGCTGGAATACATGAAATATCTGGCCGCCCTGGGTCGCGAGGGCGTCCGTCGCCTCAGCCGCGACACCCCCTCTTCCGACACCCCTGTCTCCGACCTTCCCGCCGAAAAGGCCCCTGCCTAAGTGAACACCCTGCGTTCCCTGCTCTTCACCGCCTGGCTCTATCTGTCGATGCCGATCGTCGCCATCGGCCTGTCGCCCATACTTCTGGCGCCGCACCGCTATGTGCAGGGGGTGTGCAAGCTGTGGGCGAAGATCGTGCTGTTCGGCCTGCGCTGGATCGCGGGGGTCAAGGTCGAGGTGCGGGGGCTGGAGCACGCCCCGTCGGGCGCCGCCCTGATCGCGTCGAAACACCAGGGGATGCTGGACATCGTCGCCCTGCTGGCGGTCCTGCCCGACGCCTGTTTCGTGATGAAGAAGGAGCTGATGCCCCTGCCCTTCTTCGGCTGGTTCGCCTGGAAGGCCAAGATGATCGCCGTCGACCGCGCCGGCCACGCCAAGGCGCTGAAGGACATGACGCGTCAGGCGCGCGAGCGCCTGTCCGAAGGCCGCCAGATCGTCATCTTCCCCGAGGGCACCCGCAATGACCCCGGCGTGCCCGGCGACTACAAGCCCGGCGTCGCCGCGATCTATCGCGATCTGGAAGGCCCCTGCTGGCCGGTCGCCACCAACTCCGGCGTCCACTGGCCGGCCCATGGATTCCGCCGCTATCCCGGCAAGGTGGTGTTCGAATTCCTGGAGCCGATCCCCGCCGGCCTGAAGCGCGGGGCCATGATGGCGTTGCTGGAAAGTCGCATAGAGACGGCATCTGCCGCCCTGCTGGAGCCAAAGGCCCAGCTCGAACGTATGGACTGACCTATTCCGTACGAGAAAGCTCCAAATGTCCTTGCGCACCCTGGCCCTGACAGCCGCCGCCGCAACCGCCTTCGCCGGCTCAGCCCTTGCCCAGTCCCAGCCCTATGAGCAGATGCGCCCCGCGCCCGACGGCTGGACCGTCGATCTCGGCGTCGGCGCCCTCTACAGCAAGGACAGCGGCGGCGACACGGGCTCCGAGACCCGGGTCGTGCCCTGGGTGTCCGCCAATTACCGCGACGTCGTCTATCTGAGCGCCATCGACGGTCTGGGCTGGAACGCGATCAAGACCGACGATTTCCGCGCCGGCCTGCAACTGCGTCCGCGCTTCTCGCCCGAAGACATCGAGGGTCTGGACCTGGATCGTCCCGACTTCGGCGCCGACGTGGCCGCCTACGCCTTCAAACGCCTGCCCGGCAATATCGTAGTCGGCGGCCGGGTCAGCCGCGACGTGACGGACGTCAGCGAGGGCACGGAATACTACGCCTCGGTCGGCCACCAGCGCGTGACGCCGATCGGCCTGATGAATGTCTCGGTCTATGCGCGCGGCGGCGACGCCAAGCTGGCCGACGCCTATTATGGCGTCAGCACCGCCGAGGCCGCCCGCAACGGCATCGACGCCTATTCGCCGGACAGCGGCCTGCAAGGCGCCGGCGCCAGCCTGTTCCTGCTGGTCCCGATCAACGACAAATGGGCCGCCGGCGCCCTGGTCAACTATGAGCGCCGCCTGGGCGACGTGGCCGACAGCCCCCTGTCCCAGGAAGACGACACCATCCGCACGGGCGTCTTCTTCGCCCGCCGCTTCGGCGGCTGATCCGCGTCAGCCTCCCGAGTTGTGATGCTCTCGCCAAGTCCGCCGGGCTTGGCGTACATCCTTTTCGCTCGTGTGAGGGTCTAGGTTGCACCCAAGGAACTGACCGCGCTCCACCTTGCTGTCGGATGTCTGAATAGGCGGCCCCTCAAGCACGAGGCCGCCCAGGGCTTCGCATCGCTGAGCCGGGTCAGTGGGCAGCGGCGGCAAGGGCGTGGCGCAGGCGGACACGCTCAGCACGATCACTCCACCCAACACCCCGACCGACCGCAAGCCCATGCTTATTGCGCCGCAAACTCGCTCAGCGCATCGATCACGGCCCGGTTCTGGTCTTCCGTCCCGATGGTGATGCGCAAGGCCTGATGCAGGCCGTAGCCGCCGACTGGCCGCACGATGATCCCTTTGCCGTTCAGATAATCATTGGCGGCGGCGGCCCGTTCGGCCCCGTCGAACACGACCAGCACGAAGTTTCCGGCGCTGGGCAGGACCTCAAGGCCAAACCCGCGCAGGGCCTGGGTCAGGCGCGGCTTCCAATTCGACACCAGCTCACGCGAGGCCGTCTGGTGCGCCTCGTCGAACAGAGCGGCGGTCGCCGCCTCAAGCCCCGGCACGGAGACGTTGAACGGAAGGCGGATGCGGTCGATGGCTTCGGCCACCTTCAGCGGCGCATAGCCGAAGCCGATGCGCAAACCGCCGAGGCCGTGGATCTTGGAGAAGGTGCGGGTCACGACGATGTTTTCCGCCGCCTTGGCCAGGGGGAAGGCGGTCTCCCAGTCGGCCTCGGTCACATATTCGGCATAGGCTTCATCGACCACCAGGATCACATGAGCCGGCAGGGCGGCGTGCAGGCGGCGGATCTCCTCGCCCGTGTTGTAGCTGCCGGTCGGGTTCGAAGGGTTGGAGACATAGACGATCTTGGTCCGGTCATCGACCTGGGCCAGCAGCGCGTCGACCTCGGCCTTGAAGTTCGGCTCGGGCGCCAGCTTGACCTGGGCCTCGCAGCCCAAGGCGCTGATCCGATAGGCCAGGAAGCCATACTGGCCGCAGACGATATTGTCGCCCGCCGTCAGATAGGTCTGGTTCAGCAGGGCGAAGACCTCGTCCGAGCCATTGCCGAAGATCAGCCGCTCGGGCTCCAGCCCATGCTTGTCCGCCACGGCGTCGCGCAGCTTGGTCGCCCGGCCGTCCGGATAGATGTGGATGTTCTTGATGGCGGCTTCATAGGCCGCGCGCGCCTTTTCCCCGGCCCCCAGCATGTTCTCGTTGGAAGACAGCTTCATCGGCTCGGCGACGCCGGCGATGGACGACTTGCCGCCGACATAGGGGGCGATGTCGAGGATGCCGGGCTTTGCCTGGGGTCCTTGGGGCGCGTCGGTCATGGGAAGCCTTGAACTCGGAAGATGAGGGGAAGTCAGAAGACGGGCGCGGCGCCGATGACGCCGGTCAGGCGGCCGGGGGCCGCGCTCAGCCGTCCGTCCTCGGCCTGCACATAGCCTGCCAATAGGAACAGCTTCAAGCCGCCCGCCGCCGCCAGGGGTTCGGCGGCCAGTCCGGCCTCGCCCAGGACCTCGACGATCCTGGCGTCGGACAAGCCGCTGTCAGTGACCCAGAAGCTGCGGTCGTCGCCCGTCGGGCCCGAGACGGCCTTCGACACAAGGACCGCCTGGGGCCGGGCGCCACGGTCGTCCGGCAGGGCGGCGACGATCCTCAGGTCCGGCCGGGCCAGCAGGCGCCCCCACCAGGGCCGATCGGACGACAGGTCGATCAGGGCGCGCCCGCCGCCCTCGACCGCCTTCAGCGCCGCGTCGGCCGACAGGGGCCGGACGCCCAGGCCGTAGCGGTCAGCCGCCAGGATCTGGGCCATGCCGCCGCTCGCCGTCAGCGCCGGCCCGGCCGCCGCCTCGATCCGTCCCCAGACCGCCTTCAGCGCGGCGGCTTCGGCCGGACCGGCGTCCGCCAGCAGGCCGCGCAGGACGATGACCGAGGCGTCGAACCGGTCCGCCATCCCGGCGGCGACACGGGCGCGCACCGCCGCCGCCACCGCCTGGTCCAACCCCAGCAGGTCCTCGTCCGGCGAAGCCGCTTCCAGCAGCCCCATCAGAACAGCTTGGGCGCCGGGGCCAGGGGGAAGGGTCCCAGCCAGGTCCGACCGTCGCGGAACACCAGGGTCAGGGCCACATCCTCACGCCCCGCCGCATCCGCCGCCCCCGCAGCAGCGGCGGCTCCAGCCGCCCCGACCCGGTTCACCGCCCCCTGGCGCGACTCCAACAGGCCCGACAGGGCCGGCAAGGGCTTTTGCGATTGCAGGGCCACCTGGCCGACCAGGCGCCCGTCCGCATCGGCCCGCAGCACGTCGCTGCTCAGAGTGGCGCGACTGTCGCCGGCCTGCAGATCGCCGCGCAGATTGCGGAAGGTCCCGCCGCCCTGGGTCCATTGGGAAAACACCCCCGCCGCATCCCCGACCTTCAGCAGGTCGGCCCGGCCGACTGTGGCCTCCAGCTGGGTGGTCAGTTGGCCGTCCTGGGCGAAGCCCTCGACCGGTCCGTCGCGGCGTCCCTGGCCGTCCACCAGCCGGAACATCACGTCGATGGCGTCGCTCGGGGCGGTCGAGCCTTCCAGATGGGGCCGCGAATAGAATTCGATCCGTGCGGCCCGGGCGATGGGGAAGGGCTCGCCGTCGGGATGGACGGTGAAGATCGGATTGACCAGTTCCAGCGCCAGATTGGGCCAGCGCTGGTCGATGCCGCTGGCGCTCATGCGGATGGCGTCGCCGTTGATGGCGACCTTGCCCTTGCCGGCCCGGGTCAGGATCAGCCCCTCGGGTGCGACCACGACCCATTTGGTCGGCTGATAGGCGTTGGCCTCGGCGTTCAGCTCCGGCGCGGATATGGCGTGACCGGACGGGGCGGCGATCGTCACATGGGTCAGTTTCACATTGGCGCGGAAAGGCCAGCCGACGATCCGCTTGTCGGCGTAGCGCACGTCCCAGCCCTGTTCGCGCAGGGCGGCCGACTGAGCCTCCAGGCCGGCGTCGATCTGGCGCGTCAGATAGAACCACCAGCCGGTCCAGGCGGCCAGGGCGATCAGCACGATGATGAAGGGGGCGTAGAGGCCCGCACGGCTGGGTCGCTGGGTCGGTGCGTCGGTCATTCAAACTCCGGGGTCGAGACGGCTATAGCCCAAGGAAGGACGACCGCCCAAGGCGTTCAGGCCGTGATGTCGACCAGCCGGGCCCCCGCCGCCCGGGCCGCCGCTTCGGGCGCGACCCCCAGCAACAGCCCGCGCTGGCCGCCGTTGATCAGGATCTGATCAAACAGAACGGCCGTCTCGTCCATCACCGTCGGTACGATCTTGCGTTGCCCAAAGGGGCTGACGCCGCCGACCTTGTAGCCGGTCAACCGTTCCGCATCGGCGGGCTTCATCATCTGCGCCGACTTGCCGCCGATGGCCGCCGCCAGCTTCTTCATGCTGACCTCGCAGTCGGACGGCGCGATGACGCAGGCAGGCGCGCCGTCGACCAGGGTCATCAGGGTCTTGAACACCTGTTCCGGGGCTTTTCCCACAGCCTGGGCCGCCTGCAGCCCCACGCGCGGCGCGTCGGGGTCATAGTCATAGGCGAACAGTTCGAAGGCGACCCCGGCCTTGGTCAGGGCGACGGTCGCGGGCGTGGTCTTCGACATTTCAGGTCATCTCGGGGTTCAGGAAACCGCGGGTCAGCGCCACGGCGTCAGCCAGACCCATGCGCTGGACCTCCGTGCCCGGCGGCAGGCTGGCGAACAGGCGGGTGGGGGTGGCCGCGTCCAGCATCACGAAGACCCCCTTGTCGTCGCCGCGCCGGATCAGCCGCCCGAAGGCCTGGGCGATCCGGGCGCGGGCCAGGGCGTCGTCATAGCCCCTCCCTTGCGAGAACTGGCCGCCCAGCCGTTCGCGCCGCGCCTTGTGCAGCAGATCCGGGCGGGGCCAGGGCACGCGGTCGAAGGCCAGAACCCGCAGCGACCGACCCGGCACATCCACCCCGTCGCGCACGGCGTCCGTGCCCAGGAGGCACGAGTTCTCCTCGACCCGGAACATGTCGACCAGGGCCCCGACCTCCAGCGGATCGACATGCTGGGCGTACAGGGGCACGCCGGCCTTCGCCAGATCCGGGCCGAGCCGCTCATAGACCGCCTTCAACCGGCGGATGGCGGTGAACAGGCCCAGCCCTCCGCCCCCGGCGGCCAGGAAAAGTTCGCGCATCGCCGCCGCCGTCTGGCGCGGATCGTCCTTGACCAGATCGTTGACGACGATGACCCGGCTGTTGGACGCATAGTCGAAGGGGCTCTCGACCTTCAGGGTGCGCGGCGGTTCGATCAGCCGGGCCGAGCCGGTGCGCAGACGCGCGAGGTCGAACGGGTCTTCCTGCAAGGGGTCGGACAGGGTGGCCGAGGTCACCAGCACCCCGTGCGCCGGCACGATCACGGCGGCTTCCAGCGGCACGGTCGGGTCGATCCAGTGACGGCGCAGGGCCACGTCATGGATGCGCCCGAACGCCGTCTCGGCCGACAGCCAGTCGACGAAGTCGGGATCGGGCTGGTCTCCGCCGTCCTCCAGCGCCGCCAGCATGGACCGCCAGCCCGGCAGGGTCATGCGCGCCCGCCTGTCCAGCCCGCGCAACGCCCCCTCGATCCGCGACCGCTGCGCCCCGTCCAGCTCGGCCGCCTCGTCGTCGAGGATGTCCTCCAGATGCCGCGACAGGGCCAGCAGCGGCGCCTCGAGCGCGGCCAGGGCCTGGGCCGCCGCGCGGGCGGTCTCGGCCACGGGATCGGTCACCGGCTTCAACGCGCACTCCATGCCGAACTCTGGGCCGCCCCCGAATCCGCCATTGCCACTTGCCTCGGCCGTGCGCGCCCGCAGCTGGTCCAGCGCGGCGGCCAGAAAGGCCTCGATCGGCCCGATCGGATTGACCTCGCCCGAGGCCGGGGCGACGCGGCCCGACACGCCTTCGCCCGGCAAGGCGGCCGAGGCGCGGATGGCGTCCTGCAAGGCCTTCAGCGCCGCCTCGTTGTCGCCGACCATGTCGCCCAGCCTTTGCTCCAGACCGCGCCCGCGCCGCCCCTTGCCCTCCGGCCCCCGGATCCAGCGACGCAGCTCGGCCGCTTCCTGCCCCGAAAGACAGGCGGAAAAGGCGCTGTCGGCAGCGTCGAACAGGTGGTGGCCCTCGTCGAAGACGATGCGTTTCAGGGCGGCCGTCTCGCCGTCCTGCTTCTGGCCCCGGGCCGAGCGCGCGCCGTCGAAAGCGGCCTGGGTCAGGACCAGGGCGTGGTTGGCGATGACCAGGTCCGCGCGTCGGCTGGCGCGGATGGTCTTCTCGACGAAACAGCTGCGATAGTGGGGACAGGCGGCGTGGACGCATTCGCCGCGCCGGTCCACCAGATTGGCCGCCCCCGCCGCATGGGCGGCGGGCATGGCGAACAGGCCCGGCAGCCAGCCGGGAAAGTCGCCGCCCGTCATGTCCCCGTCGCGCGTATGCACGGCCCAGCGTCCCGCCAGCGCCAGGCCGACCAGGTCGCCGTTCCCGAGCTGGGCCGCCTGGACCATGTCCTGCAGATTCAGGACGCACAGATAGTTCTCGCGCCCCTTGCGGATCACCGCCTTCTTCTTGCGCTCTTCCGGGTCGGGCCACAGGGCATGGCTCTCGCGGTCGATCTGGCGTTGCAGGGCGCGGGTGTAGGTCGAGATCCAAGCCGCTCCCTGGTTCCGTTCGGCCCACAGGGAGGCGGGCGCCAGATAGCCCAGGGTCTTGCCCGTGCCTGTGCCCGCCTCGGCCAGCAGCATGCGGGGGCGGCCCTCCTCGTTGCGCGGCGAAAAGGCGAAGGCGGCCTCGGCGGCGTAGTCCGACTGGGTCGGCCGCGTCTCGTCCAGACCCGAGGCCTGAAGCAGTTTCGCCAGCCGAATCCGCGCGCTCTCGCTATCGACCGGGGCCGACCCCGCCTCGCCACGCGCGGCCTCGTCCTCCCACTCCGTCAGACGGGTCCAGACGTCCAGGCCGGACCCGCGATGCTGGCGCGCGCGCACCCCGCCCGCCTCCAGCGCCTGAACCACGCGCTCGCCCCAGGCCCAGCCCGCGCGCTGCAGGGTCAGGGCCAGGACATAGGCGGCCTCGCGTTCCGGATAGGCGGGGGCCGCCAGTTCTCGCAGCAGCACGGCCGCCGCCTCGCGCAACACCGCCGCCTGCGCCTCGGGCGACTTCGGCTCCGCCAGCCCCAGCGACAGGGCCAGCCCCGTCGGCGACGGGGCGCAGAATCGCGCTGGCCGCACGAAGGCGTACAGCTCCAGCACATCCATCAGTTCGCCCGACCGCGGCGGCGGCGTCAGCCCCAGCCGCCGCGCCGTCAGCGACGCATGGGCCACCAGCACCGGCCCGCCGGTGAACAACCCCTCGGCCGCCCCCCGCCCGATCTTGCGCGCCCCCGCCTCGTCGCAGACCGCCCCCGCCCCCGGCGGGGTGGCGAGCGCCGGCGGCAGGTCGAGCCAGGGTTCGGCGCCGGTCAGGCGGGATTCAGCGATGACGGATTCGTCGGACACAGCCGATAGATAGCGACGTCGGGGCTGAAACGGAACGGGAACATGCTATATGCCGTTCGTGACGACCGCCGCCGTTCCCGCAACGCTTCCGCCGCTGTTCGCCGACTGGTTCGCCGGGCGCGGCTGGTCGCCCCGGCGTCATCAGCTGGAAATGGTCGCAGCAGGTCAGTCCGGCCGGCACGCCCTGCTGGTCGCGCCGACCGGCGGGGGCAAGACCTTGGCCGGCTTCCTGCCCAGCCTGATCGAGCTCGCCGAACGGGGGCCAAGGCCGCAGCACGGGCCGGGGTCGGGCGTGCATACCCTGTATCTGTCGCCGCTGAAGGCGCTGACCACCGACGTCGAACGCAATCTGACGACCCCGATCCGCGAGATCGGGCTGAACATCCACGTCGAGACCCGCACCGGCGACACGAAGCAGTCCAAACGCCAGCGTCAACGCGACTTCCCGCCCGACATCCTGCTGACCACGCCCGAACAGCTGGCCCTGTTCTGCGCCTGGGAAGGGGCGCGGTCCTATTTCGCCGACCTGAAATGCGTCGTTCTGGACGAGGTCCACGCCATCTGGAGCGGCAAACGGGGCGATCTGCTGTCGCTGGGACTGGGGCGGCTACAACAGTTCTCGCCGGGCATGCGGCGGGTCGGCCTGAGCGCGACGATCGAAGATCCGGATCTGATCCGGGGGTGGCTGAGCCCCACCCCCGCCGTCGAGGATGTGGCCCTGGTCCGAGGCGATCCGGGCGCGCCCGCCGTCATCGACGTGCTGATCTCCGAGGGCAAGGTCCCCTGGGCGGGCCACACCGGCCGCCACGCCATCCCGGAAGTCTACGCCGCCATCCAGCGCGCCGGCCTGGCCCTGATCTTCGTCAACACCCGCTGGCAGGCGGAGTTCGTCTTTCAGCAGTTGTGGGCGATCAACGACGACAATCTGCCCATCGGCCTGCACCACGGCTCCCTGGCGGCCGAACAGAGGCGCAAGATCGAGGCGGCCATGGCGCGCGGCGACCTCAGGGCCGTGGTCTGCACCTCGACCCTCGACCTCGGCATCGACTGGGGCGACGTCGATCTGGTCATCCAGATGGCGGCGCCCAAGGGCTCCAGCCGTCTGGTCCAGCGGATCGGCCGCGCCAACCACCGGCTGGACGAGCCGTCGCGCGCCCTTCTGGTGCCCGCCAGCCGGTTCGAGATGCTGGAATGCCAGGCGGCCCGCGAAGCGGTGGCCGACAACGCCTTCGACTGGGAGCCGATCCATATCGGCACCCTGGATGCGCTGGCCCAGCACGTCATGGGCGTCGCCTGTTCCGAGGCCTTCGACATGCAGGCCCTGTATGACGAGATCACCGGCTGCGGCCCCTATCGCGCCCTGACCTGGGAGCAGTTCGAGGAGGTGGTCGATTTCGTCGCCACCGGCGGCTATGCGCTGCGCACCTATGATCGGTTCGCCCGTATCGTCCGCACCCCCGACGGCCGCTGGAAGGCCCGCACCAAGGACATCGCCCAGCGCCACCGGATGAATGTCGGCGCCATCGTCTCGGCCGGAACCCTGAACGTGCGGGTGGCGGGCCGTCGCGGCGGGGCCTCGCGCCAGTTGGTCCCGGGCCGCAAGGTGGGCGAGGCCGAGGAATGGTATTTCGAACAGCTGACGCCCGGCGACACCTTCCTGTTCGCGGGCCAGGTCTGGGCGTTTCAGGGCATTGTCGGGACCGACGCCCTGGTCACCCACGCCAATGACAAGGAACCGAAGATCCCGTCCTGGGGCGGGTCCAAATTCCCCCTGTCCACCTCCCTGGCCGACCGGGTGCGGACCATGGTCCAGGACCCTGACCACTGGCGCGTCCTGCCGCCCGACGTGCAGGAATGGCTTGAGCTTCAGGCCGAACGGTCCGCCATTCCCGACGCCGAATCCATGCTGGTCGAGACCTTTCCGCGCGGCAGTCGGCATTTCCTGGTCGCCTATCCGTTCGAGGGCAATCTGGCCCACACCACGCTTTGCATGCTGTTGACGCGACGGCTGGACCGGCTGGGCGTCGGCCCGCTGGGCTTCGTCGTCACCGACTATTCCCTGGCCATCTGGTCCATCAAGCCAATGGACCAGATCGACCTGGACGCCCTGTTCCAGTCCGACATGCTGGGCGACGACCTGGAGGCCTGGCTGGAGGAAAGCTTCATGATGAAGCGGTCCTTCCGCAATTGCGCCCTGATCTCGGGCCTGATCGAGCGCCGCCAGCCGGGCGCCGAGAAGACCGGGCGTCAGGTCACCTTCTCCACCGACCTGATCTACGACGTGCTGCGCCGCCACCAGCCCGACCATCTGCTGCTCAAGACCGCCCGCGCCGACGCCGCCTCCGGCCTGCTGGACGTGGCGCGCCTGGGCCAGATGCTGGCGCGGATCGAGGGCCGGATCCGGCATCAGGCCCTGACCCGTCCCTCCCCCTTCTGCGTGCCGGTCCTGGTCCAGATCGGGCGCGAGCGGGTGGGCGGCGACGCGGCCGAAATGATCCTGGATGAGAGCGCCGAACATCTGATCGCCGAAGTCATGGACGAGGACGCGCCATGAACGCCGCCCTGCGCCAGACCCTGTCCCCCGCGCGCAAGCCCTGCGGTTCGTTGCGCGTTCAGATCGCGGGCGAGACCTGCGTGCTGCGCTGTTCGGGCGCCCTGTGGCTCCCGGCCCATCGCGCCCTGATCGCCGCGGACCTGCACCTGGAGAAGGGTTCGGCCTTCGCCGCGCGCGGCCAGATGCTGCCGCCCTACGACAGCCGCGCCACCCTGGACCGGCTGGAGACCGAGATCGCCGACCTCGACCCCGGCCTTGTCGTGTTGTTGGGCGACAGCTTCCATGACGCCCGGGCCATCGGACGGATGGCGGATGAGGACCGGGCGCGGCTGGACCGGTTGGCGGGCGGCCGAAACTGGCTGTGGCTGGAAGGCAATCATGACCACAAGGCCCTGGCCGACGACGCCCGGACCGAGGCGTCCCTGCCCGGCCGGGTCGTGGGCGACATGGCCCTGGGCGCCCTGCGCCTGACCCACGAGCCGGAGCCCCGAACGCCGGGGGACGACCGCCAGGGCGAGGTCGCCGGCCACCTGCACCCCGCCGCCCGCGTCGTCGCCTACGGCCGCGGCGTGCGTCGTCCCTGTTTCGTCACCGACGGATCGCGCCTGGTCCTGCCCGCTTTCGGCGCCTTCACCGGCGGGCTGGACGTGCGCGACCCCGTCATCGCCGGCCTGTTTTCCACAGAGCCCCTGACGGCCGTCCTGGGCCGCGACAAGGTTCACGCCATCGCCTGGGAGCGCCTGCCCTGATCTCTTCCGCCCAGCGCAGAAATTCGAGTCGGCGTTTACGGTCGGTTTTCCTGTGCCGCGTAACCTGGGTTCATGACTCTCAGAATGAGACCCAGCATGCAGGCGCAAGCGCAGCCTTTCGATCCCGCCGCGACCGCCGACGCCGTCGTCGATTCAGGCGTTGATTCCGCCCCCCCCTTCTTCGCGCCCGTCGTCGCTTCCGACGTCACGGATCAGCTCGAGGCGGCGCGCGCCCTGGTCGAGAGCCGTTTCTCCGACGCGGGCGAACGCCTGGCCGGATCACTCGAAATGGTCGGCCGGCTGATCGAGGCCCTCGACCGGCTGGGTCTGACGCTGAACGTCGAATCGGTCTCGCACACCAGCAACGAGTTGCTGTCGACGGCGGAAAGCCTGAACGCCCTGCCCCTTACGCAGAAACGGCGGGTGGCGGATCTGGATCAGTTGAAGACCGCCGGCGCCCTGCTGGAGGCCGATATAGACGTGATGCGCACCACGCTGCGCTATCTGCGCGCCTTCGCCCTGAACGTGAAGATCACGGCCGGCGCGACCATCCGGGCCGCAGACGAGTTCGCCGGTTTCGCCGAACGGATGTGTGAACAGTTGGACTTCGGCGTGTCCCAACTGGACCAGCTGGCTGAGGAGCTTACGCGGCTCGCACGCCAACTGGACGGCGCCCTGACCTTCGAAGAGGGGCTGGGCGGCAAGTACAAGGAGCTGATTCCGGCGGTGCCGGACAAGCTGGCGCTCGACGCCGAGACGCTCCGCGTGAACCACGCCCGCATCGCCGAGGTCGCCGCCTCGGTCGCCGCCATCGCGCGCGACATCCAGATGAAGGTCGGCAAGGCCCTGATGGCCCTGCAGATCGGGGACATCACCCGCCAGCGGATCGAACACGTCCAGCTGGGCATCCAGGTCGCGGCCCGCACGGTTCGCGAGGCGGACCTGTCGCCCGAGGCGCGTGACCGGGCCGAGCGCCGCCTGCTGCACATGGTCGCCGACCAGATGGCGGACATCGCCACCGATTTCGAGGCCGAAGCGGCCAAGGTCGTCCACAGCCTGTCCGGCATGGCCCAGGACACCAAACAGATCATGGTCATCCACGGCCTGTCCGACGGCGGGGGCGATCTGCGCGACCTCGAGATCAGTCTGGGTCGGGCCGGTCTGTTGATCGATGACGTCACAGCGGCCATGACCAACGCCCAGCGCATCAGCGGCGAGACCGTCTCGGCGGTCGAGGCCCTGGCCCGACGGG
>Ga0265296_1000228_pt1 | contig 101454 bp, 91 predicted proteins | sample MunlanPumphouse1_FD_189073 | JGI IMG/M metagenome (GOLD analysis project Ga0265296, IMG submission 189073) | Groundwater microbial communities from a municipal landfill in Southern Ontario, Canada - Pumphouse #1 | ecosystem: Environmental > Aquatic > Deep subsurface > Groundwater | place...
CAGATATCACGGAGCAAGTGACAAGGTTCGTGGAACGACTGCTAAACACAAGACCGCGCAAGAGATTGGCATACCTAACCCCTGTGGAAGTCTTTAGAAAAAATATGCATTTGACTTAGAATTCGTGCGAGCAAGCTCAGAGCCTTTTTTGCATAATCGACTAATCCCTATTCCTCCTGATAGGGTTTTATCGGGCATAATTCAGCAATTGCAGCCTGCAGATCGGGGTATGCCCCTACCCCAACCATGGCGTTAATTAACGCGCCTCGAGCCGCCGACTTAAAAGCGGCAGGCCCTGTTTGAGCGGTGACAAAAAGCGGTAAAAATAACCACGCGAGATGTGATTTTATTGCTTTTTGGAAAAATAACGAGCGACTCAAACCTCCCGTTAAAATAACTTTTTCTATCTTTATTCCAGGCATTTCCTCGCACAACTCTCTCACTAAATAAACAAGTTCCCCTGCGATTGAGTGCTGGATGCTTGCCACCTTGGCGGCAATTGACAGTTTATTCCAACCACGCGGATAAACTTCCTTCCAACCACCATGCCCATCCTCAACCTGCTCTATTATCATCTCTCGCCATTTCTCTTGTTCAGCTTTAAGGGCGAGAGCGTTAAGATCATTCAAGCTTTTGCCCTTCCCATAGGTCTGGACGAATCTATTATACCAAATAGCGCAGTCTGGAAGCATCATAAGCAGAAGCCGCTTTTGATAATATTCAAACGCCGCTGCTTTCCCCTTTATAGGAAGAGATGGATCACAGCAGCGAACGACAGTGCCGCTGCTGCCGGCAGAGACCACGATCATTTCCTCGTCCGCCAGTCCGCACCCCACGGCGCTGGCGTGATTATCACCGAGCCCCGCAACAACCTTCCAGCCGTTTAGAAGGCGCTTGATCGGTCCCCAAAAATCCCCATATTCAAAATCAAGGACATCGCCTACAATGGTTCCACTTTGAACCACTGGAGGAAACCATGCAGGGTTTAGTCCTGCTTGTTGGAGAACTTTGTAAGCGAGAGTCTTGTCTGACTGCCGCAAAAGTCCATTGCTTAATGCATCGCTCGTGCTTAGACGATAAGCACCTGTGAGCTTTGCGGCAATATAGTCCTCCGTTGTCATTACCTTTTTGATCGAAAGGAACATCGCCGGATCCTGCTTGATTGCCCACAAATATTTCGAGAGAATAAAACGAGGATCAATCCTCCCGACCACTTGCTCAGCACCCATCCTTTGCAATTGTTTCACTTGCTCCGTTGCCGCATTGCACTGCCAGCTTAAAGCGGGCAAGCAATAACCCCCCGACAACATGATAACCATATCATGCTGTCGCCAAGATAATGACGCGGCACCATCTTTTGCAAACCCATAGCCCATGCTTTGCAGCTTCTGTAAAACTGTTAAAAACATGGTTGGTAACAGTGCTAAGTCAAAAGCTGGCTGTTCATGCCACTTCATTCCTCCCAACATAAGTGTCGTAGCGAACACCTCTTCCCCATCGACAGTTCTCCCCACCACCGACAAGGCAGTGGTACTACCGTCGAACCCCATGTACTTAATGAGCTTTTGTTCACTCATGGTCGTGCCCTTTCCTTGTTTGATGAATGTTGTGATTTAAAGGTACAATTTTGATTTTATATGATTACAAAATCTAACCACGCTAAGCCGCGGGTGTCAATTATGTTCGTGGACTTGAACATTATGTGCGCAGGACTTGGAACGTGTATACTGGAGGTATGACTATCCTCCATGCCATTATTCTCTCCCTTGTCGAAGGCATTACGGAATTCTTGCCGGTGTCCTCTCTATAATATGAAAGAATCTCTTCGGATAAAACTTGGGTTCGCTTCGTATGATTTCAGCAATTCAGGATACGTGCTTATCTTCCAAAGCCTGCTTTTCCCTATTATCTTCACAAGTGCAGGAAGCCATCTGCGAATTAATCCTGATTCAATATGGGGATGGATTGTTGCGGTATCTTCTATCCTCGCCATTCTCATCTCTCCTTTTCTTGGTAAATACGCCGACCACCGAGGAAGACCTTTCATTTTTTCTCTTTTAGTTATTGCCGCCGGCAGCATCGCGGCACTCGTATCTGCATTTCTCACGTGGCATTTATTGCTGCTTGCCATTGGCTTTGTCATATTCAATACCCTGTTTGAATTATCCCAAACAATTTATGATTCCTTTCTCAAAAGACTGAGTACCGACAATGCCACCACGACTTCGCTTTCCACATTTGCCTGGGGATTCGGATATCTAGGAGGAGCATTGTGTGCGGTGTTGTATCTGATACTAGAAAAAATAAACGTCACCCCTTCAGCCATGCTGTTCTGGTTTGCAGTTCTCTTTACTATACTTTCACTTCCTTCGCTGCGATTCTTCACCCGCCGTGATAGAGCGGTGACACCTATGCACACTTTGCCCTTGAAACAAATACTGAAGCCAACAATGCCTCTCCCATGGCGACACTTGTTGATTTATTGGATCATTGCCGACTGCGTCGCGGCAATTATGTATTTTTCTCCCTTATACATGCATAAGGAAATTGGCATGGATACTAGTACGATCGGAGCGCTATTGCTCGGTACACAAATAATAGCGTTCCCTTTAACAATAGTAGCTGGCCACGTAGCCAATAAAATAGGTGCGGTGAAAATGATACAGATGAATTTAATTATTTGGCTCTTCATATTGCTCGATTTATTCTTTGCAAAATCGCTTACTCATATACTCATCATAGTACTTCCTTTTGCATTCGTGATCGGTTCCACGCAAGCAATACTTCGCTCACATTATGCCATGCACGTAGGACCGGAAAAGGCAGCGGAAGGTTTTGGTTTTTATGCGATCGCCCAGAAATCTGCCGCAGTACTCTCGCCCGTTCTTACCTCAATTATTATCATGCTTACGGGAGAGATTCGATTTGCATTTATTGCCCTCACGATTCTCTTGGTGGCAGCCTTTTTTCTTTCAACGCATTTACCCAAAATACCAAATAACAACAGTGGCTTAGTATGACCCTCCTCCACTCCCTCATCCTCTCCCTTGTCGAAGGCATTACGGAATTTTTGCCGGTGTCTTCGACCGGGCATCTGATTGTGGCGGCAAAATTGTTAGGCTTAGAGACGACTGTATTCAACACCAGTTTTGAAATTTTTATCCAGCTCGGCGCGATTTTGGCGGTCGTGGCGCTCTATGGAAAATCGTTTCTGCGGGACCGCGCCGCATGGCAGCGGGTGGCAGCGGCGTTTGTGCCGACCGCACTCATAGGGCTTGCGCTCTTTAAGATCATTAAGGAAACACTGCTCACTGACCCGCGCATAACCGTGTGGGCGCTGGGGATTGGCGGTGTCGCGCTCATACTCTTTGAATGGTGGCATGCGCGACGACCGCAAGAAGCTCGTGCCGAAACGGTTGCACAACTAAGCTGGCAAAAGGCAATGGTGGTAGGACTATTCCAATCATTATCAATCGTGCCTGGCGTGTCGCGTGCTGCCGCGACCATCATCGGCGGACTGGTGATGGGATGGAATAGAAAAACCGCAGTTGAATTTTCATTTCTTCTTGCCGCGCCTACCATGCTTGCCGCGAGCGGATTGGATTTGTTGAAATCAGGTACTTCATTTTCAGGGCAAGAATTGTCTCTGCTTGCGGCAGGGTTTATCTGCTCGTTTAGCGTAGCCTTGGTGGTAGTCAAATGGTTCGTGCGCTTCATAGCGCGCCATACGTTTATACCCTTCGGGGTGTATCGGATTCTCGCGGCGCTCGCGTTTGTCTGGGCGATGTGGTAAGCTTGAAGTATTAGAAAATTTCTCTGGATAAGACTAATTTTAATAGTAAATAATATGGACGAAATTAGTGGTTTCGAACGAGGCGCATCGAGTGCCTGGAAAATTATTAGAGAAGAAAATAATTACTATCTCCTTTTCCCACTAGATTATCTAGCACAGTTTAGTAGTGAGCCTGAAGGTACCGATCAAGCTAATAAAGAATTTAAAAGTTTGGTGAATAGAGACCCTCCTCTAACGTGTCGAGATGCGGCTGGATACAAAATCGAAATTACGAAAGAGGAAGCAGGGGAATTATTAATAGATCATAATAATTAAGGACGCGGTTTTCGCCATTCTTATCAATCCGATATTATTTTTTACGCTCATGATGTGGCTACTACTTCTCACCTGAGTATGAATAAAAAAACGCCATACGATAGCGCATGAATTTAAAGACGAAGCCGTTGAATGTATATAAAAATTATTCGAGCGTGAGGAGTAAATACATGAGCCCCATGCCACAGAGGAACGAGAAGAGCTGAATAAACGATTTTTTTATATTTACCTCTTTGTGGAGTTCGGGGATGAGGTCCGCGGTCGCGATATAGATGAAACCCCCTGCGGTGAGCGCAAGAAGGAATGGAACGACCCCTTCAAATCGTGCGCTTGCCCATACCGCAAGCAGCGTGCCCAAGACCGCAGTAAGGGCAGAAAAAAAATTATAAAGGAGCGCTTTCCTTCTCGTAAACCCGCTATGGATAAGGATCGCAAAATCCCCTATTTCCTGCGGAATCTCATGGAAGATGACTGCGAGCGTAGTCGCAATGCCCAATTCAGCGCTCACCAGATAGGAAGAGCCAATAATCAGCCCGTCGATAAAATTGTGGAACCCGTCGCCGACCAGGTTAAGCATGCCGACCGGGTGCTTCTCTTCCTCGCTCACATGGTGATAATGGTGCCATTGGATAAACTGCTCTAAACAATAGAAAAGTACGATCGAAATAAGTAAATAGATTGATATCGTAGTACTCCATCCGTGCTCTGCTACAATTTCAGGGAGGATATGAAGGAACGCATCGCCTAAGAGCGTGCCTGCCGCAAAGCTAATGAGAATAAAAATAACTTTTTTCAAACGCTCGGTATTGACCGAGATCGCAAAGAGCCCAACAAAAGAGACAAGGCTCACCGCAAGGACGCTGACCAAGGGATAGAGAAAAGACATAGGTTATGATATATTACTGGCTCAATCAGTATAGCTCGTTACTATAATAATACAACGTCTCGTCTTGCCGGTGAGATTTATATTTTACCGGCAGTATAGTGCAATAAAACTGCTGCATAATAATGCAGGAAAAGATGAAGAAAGAAATTATTATTGGAATAATGGGTAGTATAGTAGTGCTCGCCGGAGCAGGATGCTACATAGCACAATACCAGCGCCAAATACGCTTTTATGAGCCTATATCTCACCTCGAAAAATACACCGCATCGCCGCCCTTATCACCACCATGCTCATTTTGAGCCCGTGGTTTGCCATCGCACTCACTGTTATGGCTGTGACAGGATTATATATGTACTTTTATCCGCTCGTGAGGCGAAAAAAAATCCAAGATAATACTACACCCAACCAAAACGACAACGACCAGCCATAAATCTGGCATATTGATCACCTCCGCATACAACAACGCCTCCCCAAAAGGGGAGGTGTTTTGTGGGGTGCCCGAGCGGATTTGAACCGCCTCTAGAGGCTCCACAGACCTCTGTGCTAACCATTACACCACGGGCACCATACGAATTGATATTCAATTTTTATTTAACGTTAATCTTCTTGCATAACCCCAGTCAATACCGAGCACTTTGCCTATCTTACGGTATGAATAATCTTTATTTCTTAATTCCAATGCTCTCTTTTTTCTATATTCTGCCAACTTGAGTCTCGCGTCTTGGCGGTCTACTAGTGGCTGAATTGCTTTTAATGCTTTGAAGACATGCTCCTTTTTTACATGCACAAACGGCTTTACCTGTTGGAGAAACAGTTTCACATCTTTTTGTTTAGCAATGTAAAAAAGCCAGTTATCCTTCCAATGCGCTTTCCGTTTTGTGACCACTGCAATATGACCTGTCCCAATGAAATCTTGAATTTTTTGTAACACCCTAAGATGGGTCTGTGGAATATGAATACGGAACCCTTTACCATTGTGGGTCACTGAGCCTTCTCCATCAAAAAAACCTGCTATATAATTCCAACTCATCATACAATTTAAAGTATAGAAGAATTGTGGAGTACTGTGTATGCTGATTGTATATATTTGTCCACATCTCATTATACCCCGATGAGGAATCGCCTCGTCATCCCATGGGGTCCATCTTAGACAGAAGTCTTTCTAATTATTTATTGTACGATTTTGTGTTATTCAGGATACCACGCAGGATTACTCGCGACAAATAAAGTAAATTATCCTTCCCAATAATATTGCTCTCCCGCGGAAATAAGCACCATATCTCCCTCAGTCAATTTGATTGACATACTCCCGGAAGTTATTGTTCCAGAATCCGCCATTATGTATGCAAGCTCTTGGCAGTGTTCATTTAGTGCATTACCAGATTCAGGATAATGTCCATTGATAGTGACAAGCGCACCGTTCAAATAATCATCTCCAATAGGATATTCGCGGGCTACACAATGCTCGCTGTTTTTATGCTCAATGGATTCTTGCCGTTTGAGTATTTGCATACGATTATACAAATACCCCCGCGAGGAATTGAACCTCGATCAAGGGATTAGAAATCCCCTATTCCCAGCCTGCCATCGCCTCTGCCCCCGCAAGGAATCGAACCTTGATTTAGAGCTTAGAAGGCTCCCGTTCTATCCGTTGAACTACGGAGGCTCAGGCTATGGCGGGCAGGTATCCGTTGTCCGCCTCCATTATTTTAAATAATTCTGGCGGATCCGCCGAAACTACCATGAATAAGTGGAGGCGGAAACTACGGGGGCGTAGTTGCGTACTAAACCTAAATTTCTAACGAAAAATCGTTATGAAACTCATTGAAGATACCAATTAAAATTGTTTGCGTCAATGTGACGAATGGCCACTTCCCGCCTCTTCGGCGGGTCGCCGATGAGGCGACTCCCTCGTCTTCCCATGAAACGCGTCATAGACTTCTTTCAAATGTTTATCCGTGACATGGGTGTAAATCTGCGTGGTGGTGATGGACGCGTGCCCCAAGAGCTCCTGCACAGCGCGAAGGTCTGCGCCGGACCGCAAAAGATCCGTACCGAAAGAATGGCGGAGCGTGTGGGGAGAGACGTGCTTCATAATGCCTGTCTCGCGCGCATAACGGCTGACCAAGCGCTCCACGCTGCGCGGCGTCATTCCCATGCGCTCGCCTTTTTTCTTCGCATCCGAGGTGGCGGATGCGCGGTCGTGGCGGACAAAGAGATACGAGGAAAGGTCACGGCGTTTCGTAAGGTATGCCGCGAGCGCCGTACGCGCTTCCGGCGAAAGGAACACCACGCGGAGCTTCCCGCCCTTGCCACGCACCGTGAGGTCATTGCGCCTCTCAGGGATATCCCCTTTTTTAAGCGCACACAGTTCCGATACGCGCAAACCGGTGGAAAACAGCGTCTCCAAAATCGCCTTATCGCGCACACGCACCAATTCCTGCGCCGCGCCTTGCATGGGTGCATCGAGGAATCGCGCGAGCTCTTCGCCCTCAAGAAACGATACCTGCCGCTCCGGAGTGCGCGCGAGCTCTATCTTTTCCGGGGCAAGGGTGGGCACATCCCGCCGCGCGAGATACTTTAAAAATGCGCGCAGCGCAATAAGGTGGTAATTCTGCGTCGTGCGCTTTAAAGGGGCATCCTGCCCATCGCTTAATCGATTGAGCCACAACCGGTAACGGCGGACCAGATCAAGGGTGATGTCGTATGGCTCTGGATCCTGCGCCCATGCGGCAAAACGCTTTAAATAAAAACGGTAATTTTTTACCGTCATCTTAGACCGCCCCTTCTCCACCTCAAGATCCACCATGTATTCGTCGATGTAGTGAGAGATTGTTTTCATACGGTAATTATATTATACGACACTAAATACAAAAAAAACAGTGGGCCAAGTTCTCCAGAGAATGTTATACTTATATAAACGCTATGACTGAAACTCACGCTCCCCTCTCCCATATGAGTCCTTACCAAAAAGTACGGGATTTTATTTTGTGGCCTGCCGTGCATGGCCGCATACAAACAAAAATACTGCTTATCGCGTGCGTAGTAATAGTACTCGGCGCGGGTGGCGGCGCATGGTACGCGCATGCGGCGCGCGAGCCTGCGCGCCTGCTCCAACAAGCAGGGAACAAATTCCTCGCGCTCCCCGCGTATCATTATGAAATAAACGCCATTATCCCCCTTAATATACCCACTGCCTACGGAAACGATGGGCCTGCCATCCTTGCGCTACACGTAAAAGGAGATAGGGACAGGATATATAAACGCTCCACTTCAATGTATACCTACTCAATAACCGCGCCCGAGGGAGAGGTCACTGAAGCGGGGGAAGTATCAATAAAAAGCATCGATGAAGAACGGTACCTATTATTTAAAAATGCACGCGGTACGCATACGCCTCTCCAAGCCTTTGAAGGAATGGGATGGGTCAAATTTGACGCCCGCAAGTGGTATGAGAGCGAGCAGTTCCAGACGCTTGCGCGCTCCATGAGCCTGATCAATCCTGAACAAAAATCGAATGCTACCCGCTCGCCATCGCAACAATCCACTGCAATGGCACTCACGGCGCTGCTCACCAACCCCAAAACGTATACCTTGCGCGATGCGCCTTCTTGGTGGCAGTTATATCGAAAAACATCGCCACTCTCTTATTCATTCATTATCAATACGCCAGAGCTGCGGCAGATCACCTCGCTCATCACCCGCATCATTAAAGATTCATTGCCCTTGCCCATCGGAAATAATGAAAACGCAGTTGACTATGCGGATTCCGTCACAGGTGAAGTATGGATTGACTCGCGCGCAAAGGATGTCACACAGCTGAAAATGCGGATTGAGCCGCTTCCTTCTCTGCCCTATGGCCCATTCTCCATCGGCGCCATCGATATCAAAGGCGCCTTCGCCTCTGCCGCCCAAACGCTCGCATGGGATACCCCTGTGGAATCCGTGGCATTCGAGCACATATTCACGACCCTCATGAATGAATGGTTCGCGGGCAGCTCTATTGACATCACCGCGCCAGTGCAGGAAAGTGCGCAGGACACCGACGGAGACGGGCTGATAGATTATGTGGAATTCATGCATTATCAGACAGATCACCTGAACGAAGATACTGACGGCGACGGGTATGACGACGGCACGGAAATACGAAACGGATATGATCCGCTTATTCCTTACCTTTAATACGAACCGCGTCTATTCGTTTCGTACGCCGCCTGCCGCGAACGCGAGCGAGTCAATGAACAGTCACTGCTCATAGTACGCGCTCACTTAAGGGGCATTGCAATCCTTGCGATTCAGCCCCCCTCTTGCATCTCCCCCCTGCAAAGGGGGAGACAACGATACCATGTCCTCCCCCTCTTAAAGGGGGAGGTGTGGAGGGGGTGTCATGGCCAAGTGAGCACGTACTGCTCATATACTTGCTTTCCCTGCGGTAATATGCTACATTCTTAATCGCTTATTACTAGGGCGACAAGCTGGGCGTATCGTAACAAGAGCACACGAACGACTCGGTTGCCGCGACAGAAAGGGCCACTATGCTCACGAAAAAAAAGAAGGACGCGGTGATAAAGAAATTCCGCACTCACGAACACGATACCGGCTCCCCAGAGGTGCAAATCGCGGTCCTCACGGAAGAAATGAAAGAGCTCTCTGAGCACTTGAAGCTTCACCGCCATGATTTTTCATCCCGCCGCGGCCTCTTGCGTAAGGTAAGTCTCCGGCGGCGGCTCCTCCGTTATCTCCAGCGGGAAAATGAAACACGGTATGAAGAACTCGCCAAGAAGCTGAAACTGAAACGACTCCCCGCATTTACGAAAGACGCCACCTTGAAACAGATGGACGACGAACCGTTTATCGAAACTCCCGTGGAGGCAGAGGAATCAAAGGAAGAGACGAAAGAATAGATAGGACCTCCTCCGCACGGGGGAGGTTTTCTCATAAATAATATTTTATTTCTTAACATAAGTGCCTGGCCATCAGACACCTTAGACCACGGCCTGACGCGAAGCGTCAGGAATAACAAATGTCAAAGTTCAAATATCAAATTTGAAATTTGGATTTTGTCATTTGAGCTTCCGCTCCTCAAAGAGCGGTTTATGGGGTCTAATCGCTTGACGGTCAGGGCACACGAAAGGAAATGGTATGGATCCGAAACAATATACGTTCGAGTTGGGAGGAAAGACCCTGATGGTAGAACACGGGCGTCTCGCGGGACAAGCGCATGGGGCAGTCACGGTACGGTATGGCGATACCGTCGTGCTCGCCACTGCAGTGATTTCAGACAAGGAACGGGAGAAAGTGGATTATTTTCCGCTCCTCGTGGATTATGACGAAAAGCTCTACGCAGCCGGGAAGATAAAAGGCTCCCGGTTTATTAAGCGTGAAGGCCGCCCTTCGGATGAGGCGATTCTTACCAATAGGCTGGTGGACCGCTCTATCCGCCCGCTGTTTGACGAACGGATGCGGCGCGACGTGCAAGTCTATCTCTCCACGCTGTCTTTCGACCAAGAGAACGACCCTGACATTGCGCTTCTGAACGCCGCGTCACTCGCACTCTCGCTCTCCCCCATTCCCTGGGGAGGGCTTATCGCAGGCGTGCGGGTAGGGAGAGTGAAGAATGAGTGGGTTTTGAACCCCACCTATAAAGCGCGGGAGGAAAGCGAACTTGATCTGGTCATTGCAGGCACCGACGAAAAAATAGTGATGATCGAAGCAGGCGCGAATGAAGTGCCCGAAGAGGTGATGACCGCGGCTATCGAATTCGGCTGGAAGCATTTGCGGAACCTTATGCAATTTATGCGCGAGGTGATTGAAGCGCAGGGTATGGAGAAACGGAATGATTGGATTCCCCAGGTCACCGCTGAAGAAGAGGCGCGCCACGCCGTATTGAAGGAGAAGGCAAAGAGCTTGCTTGCCGGTAAACTGGAAAAGCTATTAGCCTTATCGTCAAAAGCGGAACGCGCGGCAGAAGAAGCGCGCCTGAAACAAGAACTTGATGACGCGTTTAAGGCTGATAATGAAGTCACCAAAGAGGATCGCGCGGAGGTGGATATTATCTTCCACGAGCTATGGGCGGAAGCAGTCACCGCGCGCGTCTTTCATGACGGCACGCGGGTGGACGGACGAACCTTTGAAGAAATCCGTCCTTTGAGTATTGAGGTGGGCTTGTTGCCGCGCACGCATGGCTCTGCCCTGTTCACGCGCGGAGAAACACAGGCCCTCTCGGTCGTTACCCTCGGTTCTCCTTCCTCTGAACAAACCCTTGATACCATGGAAGAATCAGGGAAGAAACGCTACATGCACCACTACAATTTTCCGGGGTTTTCGGTAGGCGAGGTTTCACCCCTGCGAGGGGTTTCAAGGCGCGAGATCGGGCACGGCGCGCTTGCGGAAAAAGCAATTCTTCCAGTGCTTCCGAAAGATAAGGAAAAATTTCCCTATACCATCCGCGTCGTTTCAGACATCATGTCATCGAATGGCTCCTCGTCCATGGCGTCCACCTGCGGTTCGTCCCTTTCCCTTATGGATGCAGGAGTGCCGATCAGCGCGCCCGTCGCAGGCATTGCCATGGGAATCTGGACTACTCCCGACGAATCACAGTATAAAATCCTCACCGACCTCCAAGGCATTGAAGACCATGACGGCGGCATGGATTTTAAAGTGGCAGGCACCGCGAAGGGCATTACCGCGATCCAGCTTGACGTGAAAATTTCGGGATTGACGCTTCCCATGATCCAAGAAACATTCGCCCAAGCGCTTAAAGGGCGCCTTAAGATACTTGAAAAAATGAATACGGTCATTGCTGCGCCCCGGCCTGATTTGTCCCCTTATGCGCCGCGCATCTACCCCTTGCAGATCAATCCTGACAAAATCCGCGACGTGATCGGTCCCGGGGGCAAGATCATCAATGAGATCATTGCCAAGACCGGCGTACAGATCGACATCGAGGATTCAGGGCTTATTATGGTCACCGCGCTCTCGAAGGAAAGCGCGGAGAAAGCGCTTGAATGGATTAAAAATTTAACCCGCGAAGTGCAGGTGGGTGAAACATTTCAAGGCAAGGTGACGAGGATTCTCGATTTCGGCGCATTCGTGGAAGTGCTCCCTAAGCAAGAAGGTTTGGTGCATATCTCACAGCTCGCGCCGTATCGCGTAAACCAAGTGACTGATATTGTAAACATCGGCGATGTCATCCCGGTGAAGGTAATAGAAATTGACGAGATGGGAAGGATAAACCTTTCGCTCAAAGAGACTGACTTCAATTTCCCGCCGCCTCCCGCCGGAGGATTCATGGCGCCTCCTGATGACGGCTCCAGGTATATAAACCGCGGCGGCCGTCCCGGCGCCCACGGACGCGACCGTGGCCACTACGACCGCCACTAAGATTGAAGTCAATTCACCAAAAACACCCCGCATCATAGCGGGGTGTTTTGTTATTGACAATAAAATTAAGGAGACTATATTTAAAATGTTATCTGAATATATTATGTATACAAATTGTATGTATCATCATTATAAAGGCACCCAGCTCCCCCGCTCAGACGCAATACAAAAATTAGTGGTGGAAAGAATCCTCATAAATCCTCTCACTGATGACCAGCGAGAGAACTCTAAAGTATGGGAGCTTAAACATAGTAGCAGTTGTATTCAAATAGGAAGGCTTCTTGCCATAAAACGCGGGCTTAACGTTGAATTAGCAGAAATCATTTGCGCGCTTCACGATGTATATGCCATTGACACGGGGCATTATGTAGAACATGCGCAAAGGGGAGCAGAAACCGCCAAGGAGCTCCTGCATACCACGAGCCAATTCAGCGATCAAGAGATTAAGGTTATCTGCGATGCGATACAAGCCCACAGCGATAAACACCTCTATAGTGACGACCCGTATAGCGAACTGATTAAGGATGCAGATATCTTTGATTGTTCTCTTTATGAGGGCACAAAAGAATATTACGAAAAACACAAACCAATAGAGGTACTAAAACAATACTACCATCGGATCCAAAAGGTCAGAGAAGAGTTAGGGTTGCCGCCAGATACTCAATTTACTGTGAAATAATCATATGACTTCAGACATCCTCTACGCGCTTACCTCATCCCATGCGCGCGCTCGGCTGCTTGAGTATTTTGTAAATTTTCAAAGTGAGGCTCAATTCCGTGAACTCCAGCAGAAGCTTTCTATTAACCCGCGTCAGCTCACGCTGCAGCTAAAAAAACTAAAAGAGATAAGTTTAATACATGAAAGGATAGAGGGAAAAAGAAAATTCTATCGCGCAAATATACACACCTCCTATTTTTCATCTCTTCAACAATTCATCAAAAGCCTAAAAATCGATCATGGGGAATGGTTCCGCTGGGAGCGCGCGGGCACTATCCATCACCTTTATATCGTACTTGAGGCTGCGATGCGCCCGATGTATGAATATTTCAGGTTATCATGGCCTTTAACACTAATTATATTTAAAGGAGAAAACGCGCTATGGTGCAATAGAATGAAAGATTTATCAAACTTAGGCGAACAAATTATACAATGGCATCAAAAAACAAATGCTAAAAAATATCACGACGATATCCAGGCACAAACAAAAAAACTTGAACATGTATATTTTTCAATACAATCAGCCGATTTGCCCAAGTTGCCCATAAAGCAACTGGGTAACCTCTACCAAGAACTCCATGATGAATACACACGGTGGTTTGCTTTATTATGGACTACTGAACCGGTCGCTATCAGAGCGGAGGAATTGTTAAAGGTGGAATTGAAAAGCGTTTCCGAGCGCGAATTCGCGCTTTTGACTTCTACCACTCATATATCATTCACACAAGAAATTGAAGACTCGCTACAAGCTATTGTCAGCGCTCTCCGACGCACGCATGGCAGCCCACACGATCCACGTATACTCGCAATGATTGATGCATTCCAGCAAAACTATTTCTGGATGCATAACAATTATTTTGAAACCAAGGTGCTCCAAAGGGAACATATAATATTGGAAGTAAAAAAACGACTCATAACGCCAGTAAAAGAGGGAGGGTATGCCCATGTCGCGAGTGCACAAAAGCTCGCCCTTATGAATAAATTAAAACTAGGAGCTCACACAAGGGCGCTCATTGAGATAAGCGACCACTTTATTTATCTCCAAGATATCAGAAAAAAGTGGATGATGAAGGCCGCACATTATCTGGAACTCCTTTTAGCGGAGGCAGGAAGAAGGTCTCATATGAGCATCCATCACATGAGATATACCCTGCCCGATGAATTCATGCCGATACTCCACGGTCACATTCCCCATGTAAGCCACAGGATGAAAAATGCAATGCTCGTATTTGCGGAGGGCGCGCTCCATGGAAAAATATTCGCAGGGGATCAAGCGTTACGTGAAGAACAGAAATATTTCCCATCAAATAATCCAATCCCTTCTTCTCCACATGGCGTGCTCAAAGGAAGAGTTGCCTGTCAAGGGAAAGCAATAGGCACGGTTAAGGTGCTCATGAATCCAAGCGAAGCGTATAAAGTCAATCATGGAGACGTATTGGTGACCTCCATGACGTCACCAGATTTTATCACTTCAATCAGGAAGTGCGTGGCAATAGTGACCAATGAAGGAGGATTAACCTGTCATGCCGCCATAATTTCACGCGAATTGAATATCCCTTGTATCATCGGTACAAAAAATGCCACACAATTCTTGAAAGATGGAGATAAAGTGGAAGTAAACGCTGATGAAGGAATAGTCACGGTGCTAGAATAATAAGTGAGTCACGCACAAATATTTATCCTCGAAGCAATGAAGGGAATCACTTTTTCGCGATCGCGAAAAGTTGATGCCTTCCACTTTTTCTGCTACTTTGATGACATGAAAAAAATACATGCTAAAAAAATAAAAGGAGAAGAGCGTTCGCTTTCTGATCTTATCCTTAAGATATTGGAAGGGTTGGGAATGCTTGCGGTCGCGTTTATAGCGCCCAACGTAGTACAATTATTCGATTCGGCAGGCCAAGAGAGACAATTTCCGAGAAAGCAATTACGGACTGCGCTTAAACGTCTCGAAAAGAAGGGCTATATTTCATGTGCGAGCGAACACAACGCATGGGAATACCGACTCACTCGGGAAGGACAAGCAATTCTTAAAAAAAAGCATATCGACGATATAACCATAACGCGCCCATCGAAGTGGGGTGGTAAGTGGCGGGTGGTAATATTTGATATTCCCGAAAAATATAAACAAGCGCGCGATGCGCTCCGCGGAAAATTACGGCACCTTGGGTTTCATTATTTGAATTTAAGTGTATGGCTCTATCCCTATGAGTGTCAAAACGAAATCAATGCGATTGTAGAGTATTACGGGGTGGGGCCGTATGTACGGTACATGGTAGTCTATTCGTTTGATGGGATGGAAATAGTGTCGCGAAAATTTCCACACCTCAAACCTTCCTAAGAAGATACGAGTATTGGCGATGACATCAACTTGGTGCGATCGCACCAAAGTGATGTCATACATACCAAAGTATGAAACGAATGATGAAGAGGAAAACAATAAAGTCACGGATAAAAAAGTTCAGATATTCCGTTCCTGACGAGGTGCTTGACCAGCTCGTGGATCTTTTTCGGTCATGGGGAATTCGGGAAAACGACTGGATGGTGGTAACTGCAAGTGCACTACAGCGGTATGGATACCATTTTGTAGACAAGAGGAATGTGGGGGAAATCGATATTTTAATGCGACGAGATGCTATGCCGTGGGGTACAAAAAAATATGAATGGACATATGTGCCCGCTTTAGGAACATCATGGCTGAAAGAGTTCAGGAGATTCATAAAAAAAACTGGATTTACGCCCCACTTACTCGCACTTCCGTTTGGGCCATGGCGAGCACGTGACATATATCACAGCGGAAAATACTTACTGCCTACCGGGACAACAATACGAACTGCATATCCTCAAGATATAATTACTTCACGCGCACGAATTTTAATTGACCGTGTAATGGGAGCCTCCTTTTATGACCGCATACCACGTTGGCGCCGGGAAACAAAATTTTTAGAATCGATCGCACATAAAAAACATGACAAAGCAGTATTAAAAGCGTGCGAATATTTTTTTAGAATCACTAAACGCATCAGTATAAAATATGTTTCAAAGACTGAGCGTAATGAGATTAAGGGATTGGGTATTGGTAAATCGAAAGCAAGAGGCAGAGTGCGAGTGATGCGACGCATTTCTCAGTTGGGTACAATAACACAAGGGGATATTATGGTTACGGATGATACTAATCCAATATTTCTACCTGTGATGATGAAGGTGAAAGCAATCGTAACTAATCATGGAGGCTTAACGTCTCATGCCGCGACTTTGGCGCGGGAGTTTAAGATTCCAGCAGTGATCGGGACGAAAGTGGCGACAAAAGTGTTGAAAACTGGAGACCGAGTGGAAGTAAACACAAAGACGGGAGTCGTCAGAAAATTATAGATGACATCATTTTGGTGCGATTCAGCCTTCCAAAGCCACGCTCCGTCGCCGAAGCGGCTATGGCGCGTAGGAGACTTCGGCGAAGGAAGCTCGCACCAAGTTGATGTCTTATCAACACCTCTATTACTTATCTTTAATCTTATGCGAACCCGCATTGTGGTAAGCGCTCTCATTGAACAGGAAGGGAAGATACTCCTTGGCCGCAAAAAGCCGGGAGTAGGCCCCTATCCTGATACCTGGCATTTGCCGGGAGGCGGGATTGAAGAGGAGGACAAGACGCTTGAAGAAGCGCTCCAAAGAGAAGTGAGAGAAGAAACCGGCCTGGAAGTCGCGGTAAGTGATAGTATTGGATTTGATGAAGATTTGGAACCGAACAAAGAGGGAGAGGAGACGCACTATATATTTCTGGTACATAAGACGCGGGTATCAGGAGGCACGCTGAAACCTTCAAGCGACCTTGTGGCGCTCCAGTGGTTCCCCCAGAATGAACTCAAGAATCTGCCTCTCACCATGCCTTCTCAAAAGCTTTTCATAAAAATGGGCATTGTATGATACAGTGAATGTGCTATGCAGCATATATTGTCAGCAAGTCAATTTAATAGGGAAATGCTTGATGAGTATCTCAAACGTGCAGAGATAATGGAGCGCGTGGCAGCGCAGGGCGGGAGTGATGATTTGAAGGGGAAAATTTTGGCGACGCTTTTTTTCGAACCGTCCACACGCACGCGGCTTTCGTTTGAAACCGCCATACTCAAGCTTGGCGGGCAAGTAATTTCGCAAGAGAGCGCATCGGTATCAAGTTCCGCGGCAAAGGGTGAGACGATAGAGGATACAATCCGGATAGTAAATGGGTATGCGGACGCAATTGTACTACGCCATCCAGAAATGGGCACGGCAGAGCGCGCCGCGCGCGTTTCCGAAGTTCCGCTCATTAATGCGGGCGATGGGCCGGGTGAACATCCTACGCAGTCGCTTCTCGATCTCTTTACCATACAAAAAGAACTGGGGCATATTGACAATATCCATATTGCATTCGTGGGAGACCTCAAATATGGACGTACGGTCCGCTCACTCGCGCGTTTCTTGACCAATTACACGAATGTGAACATGACATTTGTGTCTCCTGTACCCTTAAGACTTGGCGATGATATCAAAAAAATCCTTGCTGAACATCGCGTATCATTCAGCGAAACTGAAAACTTAAATGAAATAATAACGAATATAGATATACTTTATATGACCCGCGTGCAACAAGAACGATTTAGCGACAAAAGCGAATATGAACGCCTGAAAAATAGCTATGTGCTCACCGCGGATCTTGTGGGAAACATGAAACAAAGCGCACGCATCCTCCATCCCCTGCCGCGCGTGAATGAAATTGCGCCCGAGGTGGATCGCGATCCCCGCGCCGCCTACTTCCGGCAGGCGAGAAACGGCCTCTATGTAAGAATGGCACTGCTGCATACCATCATTAAAGGGAAATAACGCATGGACGTGCTCTTCCATTATTCAATCGCATTCCTTACATCATTTATCGCGAGCATCATCGGTTCAATCGCGGGAGGAGGCGGTCTCCTTTCCACTCCTGTACTCATTTTCCTCGGGCTGCCGGCGCCCATTGCTGTTGCCACTAAACGGTTCGGCGATCTCGGCGGCACTGCAGGCGCCATCAAGCGCTTCTCTTCCGATAAAAAAATCGTGTGGACCGTGGCATGGTCTCTCGCGATCGCAAGCCTCTTTGGCGCGCTCGTGGGAGCGCACCTGCTACTGCAAATCAACAGGGAGCTTCTCCAGCGCCTCATTGGCGTGATGATGCTGGCGCTGTGTCCCTTCTTACTGCTGCGCAAAGAGATCGGCGTGATGCGTACCCGAACTCATCCATTGGCAAAAGGCATCGGATACATCTTTTACTTTATTTTAGAAGCATGGACCGCTTTTTTCGGAGGAGGCTCCGGTATCTTTGCGCGCTATGTGCTTGTCTCATGCTTTGGCTTGACGCTCACTGAAGCAAGCGCCACGGACCGCGTTGCCGGGCTCGTGCTCGCCGTCACCGCCGTCATAATATTCGCGATGAATCGCGTTATTGACTATGGATATGGTATAGTACTTCTTACCGGAGGTCTCTTAGGCGGCTATATAGGCGCGCATATCGCCATAAAGAAAGGTGATGTGTGGGTAAAATACATATTCACCATTCTTGTAGGCATCTTTGGCATTGCCTTGCTTATTAAATAACTAAATCTTATGGACCAAACTTTCACTACCTCTTCTCCCAAAGCAACGCCGCGCGACGTGTTCCTGCATCTTTTAAGCGTTGGCACCCTATACGTAAGCGCGGTGTGCCTCATTGCGCTTCTTTTCCAATATGTGAATTATTATTTTCCTGATCCTCTGCAGTACTATGAGACGATCTTCGGTGTGCTGCGCCGCACCATCGCCACGGTGATCGTGGTGTTCCCCGTGTACGTGGCGACCGCATGGTATTTCCAAAAAGAAGCGGTGAAGGACCCTGCGCGGCGGGATATTAAAATCCGCAAATGGCTTGTGTATCTCACCTTGTTTGTGTCCGCAGTGACGGTCATTGTCGACCTCGTGGTGCTCGTCCATCGCTACCTGGGAGGTGAGCTCACTCCCCGTTTTGGACTGAAAGTGCTCGCGGTGCTGCTCGTGGCGGCAGGACTCTTCTGGTATTATCTCTGGGATCTGAAACGGCAGGTAAGCGTACTTCCGATAAAAATAAAAAATATTCTGCGCGCAACGGTCGGCATCGTAGGGATAGTGATCATCGGGGGATTCTTCCTCGTCGGCTCGCCCCAGAAACAAAGGCTGATACGGTTCGACGCGCAACGAATCACAGACCTGCAAATGATACAAAATGAAGTGATATATTTCTGGCAGCAAAAAAATTCCCTTCCGCAGGCGCTTGAAGAACTTAACAATGATATCAGCGGGTTTCGCGCGCCTCTGGACCCAGAAACAAATGAACAATATGAATACGGCATCAAAGGCCCACTTGTGTTCGAGCTCTGTGCGAACTTTAATACCACAGGAGACGAAGAGAACGCCCGGCGCGGCATTAAAACTGCACCAATCTACGGTACCGCTCAACAGAACTGGAACTGGGAACATGGGATCGGCCGTGTGTGTTTTAAGCGCACCATTGACCCGGAAATTTATGGTAACAAAGAGGGAAACACTATCCGCCCGACACCGCTCCCCTCGCCTCTGCCTGCCCAAAATATACCAGACTAATAGCGCATAATTGCCATGTCTACTGTAGTTAAAGTAGTCTATTTTCTGCTCTTTCTCGGACTGGTCGTCCTTCCGCATTTTATCGTAGAAGACATACTCTTTCTCCCGCAAGCATACGCGCAATCGCTCGGCTCGCTGGTGCTCGTGTGCGTTGGGCTACTTTTTTATTACCTCCATAAATGGGATTTGCGAAGAATGGAAAAAAAACTGGAAATATCGACTGACAAGCTCAATGACGCTTATACCTACCTAGGCACGGTGAACCGCCGTTTACCGCTCTTGGAAGGCGTGACTACTGACCTGTTACGCACGTCTGATATGGAAAATAACAAAAAGAAGGAGGTATTTGTAAGCCTCCTCGCGACGGTCGTCACCTCTCTCGTGCGTGCGGACTGGGGCATGTTCCGCTTTATTGAAGTAGAAAGTAAAAATACCGTAAAAGAATTCATCTACACCCAAAAAAACTACGTGCTCCTTAAAACAGAATTCAGCAACCAAGAACTGCTGGATACGCGTAGCAACACAGGGCGTATACATGAGCTACGCGATCTCTATGTGCTCCACACCTCTGATGCCACCACCTCTCTGCCATGCTTCTTAATTTTCCCTAAAGGAGATGAAGAGATCGGTGACGTACTGACGGTTATACAAAGCATCGTGGATCAGGCGCAGCTTTTTTTTAAATACTACTACCCCACCGCAGCGCACTAAGGTAAAGCGCGCTCTTTTAGTCTTTCCACCACCTCTCTGCGGTGGTGTATTCGTCCCAGGCTTTCATCGACTATTTTTAAGGCGGGCCCTTAAAAAACAAAGTGCTGAAGTGATTGCTTAAATTCACACTCAGCACTTTACGATAAGGCTCGCTCTGTGAGTAAATCACTCATAGCTGACCCTTAGAATAGCCTGATAAAGATTCTCATTTTCCTTTACCAGCATTCCAAACTCCGGCAATAGCTGATCCGGAAAATTAGCGACTCTAGCCGTGTAAGGCATTGAGTCGCTGTTGAAGTATTTTTGCAAATCGGCGTATCGCCGGTGAAATTCTTCCACCGACATATGATGGGGCTTAAGTACTGTTTGCCGTAACGAGAAATGATCCGAATTATCAGTTAATAGATTGTTCGGATTGGTCCTCTCGTATAATACAGTCCCCTTAAATGGAGTGAGTACGAAAAAGTGACAAGAAGTTAGCCCGAGCTCCATGCTCGTATAATTCAGAAGGTGGTCAAAATCATCTTGCGTGAAATTTTGATTTATCATTGACGTACCGTGTACGCTCACGGCATTTTGTCTGCAAATATTTATTGCCTTAGCATGCGATGTCGTCGTGTCCTCCTTTTTGTATGCCTCAAGCTGTTTGTCCGAGAATCCATCAATGCCAATCCAAGCCTCCACCAAACCTGCACTTGCCCATTTTTCCAGCAGCCAAGGATTCTTTGCGACCGTGTCTGCACGGGTGTACATAATGAATCTCTTGTTAATCCCCGAACTAATGATAGCCCCAGCTAATTCAAACATATAATCCGCTTCGATGAACGACTCATCGTCGGCTAAAAATATGTTCTCGGGAGTTAACGAGGCAATCTCTTGCACAATCCCAGCGATGTCTCGAATCTCATAACGCGGACAAATTTTCCAAAGGCAACAGAAGTTACATCTATATGGACAACCGCTGGAAGTCTTGATTGATACCACTGGCTGTAAAACCTGCTCAAACCCCGGTCTGCCGATCGCAATATGATATTTGTACCGCGTAGATAATTCCCGATTGGGATTCGGATAACTTTGTAATGTAACCGATGGCACAAAGCTAGTATCAATCATTGCTTGAACTACTTTCAGTCTTCTTCCTTGGGCGATCATCTTCACTGTCACGGGAAAATTACCCATGGGATTCCTCCATATGACAACGTCGACTTTCTGAAAGAAATCGTATGGCCACAACATCACATGTATTCCTCCGACTACTGTTATGATCTTGCGATCGATATCTTTAGTTATCTGGGCGAGTTGCAACACTCTCCCAGTATTGGAGGATGTTCTTGCAGAAAAGGCAATGACATCGGGCTGAAAAGCCCTGATCGTCTGCCTAAATGCAGTATCCGGCTCCGCTTCATTATTCAAATCAATTAGACAGAGATCGTGGTAGTCCTCTACTGTCGCCGCAACATAACTCAACCCCAACGGTTCAAAATTATAAAAGTGCATCCCCGCGTTGACCACTGGATTGAGAGAATCTGGCTGCACAAACAATATCTTCATTTTAATCACCTCTCTTTTTTGTATTTTATTTTTAACTGATTTTTAAGCTTAGCATGGGCATTCCAGAATACCCGCACTTATTTTCGGGAAGCATCTCCCCACCCACCTTTCTTTCCCGTACTTTCTATCCTTTATCTTACTGCACCGTTGCCACAACTCCGCGAGCGAAGAGTCGCGTATATTCCCAACAGTATCATCAGCCTCACAGAGTTTAATGTTCCCGATATCGTCCATATACATCCCGGCGCGAGCAATATCGCATGGTAAACCACCTGGGAATGCAACGGGGTCGGGGAAATAAATTCCTTCATGTTCTCTCAAAGTAACAAGTCTTTGTATGAGGTTTGTAATCTCACGAGGGCATGGAGAGTACTTTACTCTGATTTCAGGATCAGCCACCTTTCCAATTGGCATTAATGGACAGACGAGCGGATAGATATTATTATGCAGTGCAAAATTAAAGATATATGCTATCTTGCCGTAGTTCTGTTTCAGGAGGACAATTCCGAAACCCAGCCTCGTAGGATGATATCTATTGAAGCCAGCAGACAGTAGGCGTGTGAGAGCTTTATTTCTCAAGGTAGAATATCCTTTCCGTTGGACGATGCTATCCTGCTGTTGTCTCTCGTACTTGAGCATTACCGTAGCTCCTATATCATGAAGTTTCCGCACGATTCCATCACACGAAAGGTGGTGAATTTTTTGTGCGAGTTCATCCGATCCCAGCACATCTCCACAGGTGAATAAAACAGGAATCACGCCAAGATTTCTGATCTTAGCGAGCAGAGGGAGTATATCTTTCCGTAGTAATGGTTCTCCTTCACCGAGAATTTTGATACTTTTCCCTCCTAGTGCTGCAAACTCTTCAAACACCCGTACAATCTCATCTTGTGTTAATTTAGGTCCATGATTTACGCCGAAATACCCGCAATAGAAGCACTTGTTCAAACATCCACCTGGTAATGCACAGTCCATCGTGAGAGGGATGTTGTTTTTTCTTGCCTGCACAATATCTTTATCAGAGAATGTGCCTCCCTCATATCCAAAAATTTTTGTTGTGTTTTTCATTTTTTGTCTCCTTATTTTTTTCATGTTAAAGAACATGCTTTTTATTTTTGTTATTTCCATTTATAGAGTCTATTGATAACCCTTCTTTCAATGCACCCAGTATGCCAGCTGCCTCCAGATAATTCCGCGCTCGGTAAATATTACTCTTGCTGACATTTAGTTTATCAGGTGTCACATCTAAGACTGTGGTATTATTTGTCACCGTGATGATCGGAATATGTAACTTATTTGCAATCAATACTGGGATGCCTCCGCAAGATGTTTCTGGACATACAACCGCTTGTACATCATTCCGAGTAACAACACTTGAGTATTTTTCCTGTGTAAATATTATTCTTGGAGCTTTTGATAGCCCTTTAAGCACACACACCAGACCGCTTTGCGAAACATATTCGCCGGCAGAGCGAGAATCAACCACGGAATATCCAACTGGTTTGTAATTGAGAAGCGGCGCATGTCCGCAGGGCACGCCAAAACAATAACCAATCAGATGAGAAATAATCGCTTCCACGCCGCCGATAAGATTTGGCCATTTACCTCTTAAGTGTTTTTGGTACAAATTAGCATCAATCCCGTGAATAATAGAGGTTACCGCAATCGCGTCCGTGCCTGCTTTGAGAAGTTTTTCTGCATTCTTGAGCAACCCCTCTACATTTTTTATTGTTCCAACCATTGTTCCTGAAGGCGTCCTTTCGATTATCGCTCCAATACTCTCCGACATAACCTCTATAGCCGCGACGTTAATGCCGTGTACCGCTTGCATAGCATTAACGATATTTTCAACTAATGCGAGTCCTTGTTTATCTACTTTCTCAATAAGAAGTCCAATTTTATTATTTCTGACTGGTGCAAAGCCGATATTCCCTAGCATTAATTGATCAATCATGAATCCTTCAACATAGAGTGCACTGTTTGGAATATTAAAAAAATCAGATGCGTTGTACACATTTGGGTGTGTAATCATGACATCTGATACCGTGGCAAGTAATTGATTTGCTGGCGCGGCATCGCCTGCAAAACCACCAATACTAGCACCAATGCCGGTCGGAACTATATGAACTAACCCATAATGAGTGGAAGTTGTCTTTGTTTCATTGAGAGTAAGGACGAAAGGGTATTGGACTGAGACATTTGTAATAGTTGCCTCAACAATTGCCTGGCGACCCTTGATTGAATTTATACTCCATCGAAGAGGAAAATAGTTTTTTAATTGTTTATGAAATATTTTTAAGACACCGTCAAAGATGCTCTGACTTTTCTGCAGGCTTATCTTGAGTATCACGTTTTTTATACCTACTGTTCTTGTCATACTCCTGCGCTCTTTCCCACGCGAGTTTCCAAATTTCCTTCTGAGCTTGTGCAAAGGCGTGGCTTTTAATAATCATTCCGAACTTCTGTTCAAACTCCATAATTGCCACCTTATCGCTATAAATATTTACCTCAAGTCCGAAATCGAAAGGAAGATCAACTAATTTGCTTTCACGGAGATGATTTTTGTCTCGGGCTTTGACGGATTGTGCGTATTTGGTATTCGGCATTATAACCTTAATCGGTATTTTTTTATTTGTTCGCCTGTTGAAGTAATTTTCTATAAAATTTCCCAAGCGTTCATACACGATCTTGCCGCCGGCGTAAGCCAGAATTTCTTCTGAAGAGGTAAGCGTATCTTCATATACTTTCTTAATGCCCTCGATCCCTTCGTAAAAGCTTATTTCCGGTTTTTCTGTTCCAGTTTTATAAATTGTTTGCAGTTGGGCAATGATATCATCAACACTCAACTCGAGCTTTTTAGCGTTTCTCGTTACTCTTAAAACTATATCCTTAAGCCGCGCCGGGCTTAATGCCTTGATCGCCTTCCCTCTCCGCTTGTCTACAAGCAATTCAATCAACCCTTTCTCCAAAAGTGAATCAAGAACTTTATATCCCGTCACGCGGTCTATGTGCGCCGCTTGTGAAATTTCTGGCACAGAAGCGATCCCCAAGGTAAGGGAGGCGGTATAAAATTTGATTTCACTATGAGATAAACCTAATTTCTTTAAAAAGTTGGTTATTTTTTCTTGTGGAAGCATATATTTTAGTTGATATATAGTCAAATAATTATTATATTGTTAGAAAAAATAAGTTTGGTTAGCCAATAATATGATATCTTTTAGTTGACGATGTGTCAACTAATAATAAAACCAACTCTGTAAGAGTGGCTGATAAAGATAATTATATAATCCCCATTACGGGGAATAAATGAAATGCTTAGCCTTTCCACCACCTCTCTGCGGTGGTGTATTCGTCCCAGGCTTTCGCGGAGAGATCGTCTTCTTTTGTGGTGCTGAGTGAACGCAAATACATTTTCGCGATTTTGAGGTCAGTATGGAGAGGGATATGGCTGTCCACCGCCAATCTTCTGATAAAAAAGCCGTCAGTCCGCGAAGACGAGGTCTGACGGCGTTCAGGGATATTAATAACACAATCAACTTTCCTCCCCCTTATCCATTCGCTGACATTGGGGCTCCCCCCTTCGCTCACCTTGCGCAAGCACAACGTTTCGATGCCGTTATCCTCCAAAAAATTCGCGGTATGCTCCGTGGCGGCGAAAACGAATCCCTGACGGGAAAGTGCCTGGATATCAAAAAGAAGAATACCTTTGGCGGTATCTGGGCCGATCGAAAGGAGTATTGTTTTTTTAGGATAATAATTGCCTGCCGCCGCAATCGCCTTCAAAAAAGCCTCCTCATAAGAATCGCCGAAACAGGCCACCTCGCCGGTGGACGCCATTTCCACCGTAGGCTTCGGGTCCGCGCCTTTAATGCGGCTAAAGGAATACTTAGGCGCTTTCACGGCCACATAATCAAGGTCAAGGGTACGGTAATCTCCGCGGATATCCTCACCGAGCATGGCGCGGGTGGCGAAATCAATAAAATTATAACGAGACACCTTTGACACGAAAGGAAATGACCGGCTTGCGCGAAGATTGCACTCAATCACCTGGATGCGGTTGTCTTTGACGAGGAATTGGATATTGAAGGGGCCGGTGATATCTAACTCTTTCACGATATTCCTGCATACGAGCTTCACCCGCCGCGTCGTTTCAAGGAACAGCCGCTGTGGGGGATAGACGACGGTCGCGTCGCCCGAATGGACTCCCGCGTGCTCCACGTGTTCGGTAACCGCATATAGCACCAGCTCACCCTTTTGCGCGACACCGTCGATCTCCACCTCTTTGGCGCCCTCAATGAATTTCGAGACGACCACGGGATGATCCGGCGTCACGGCCGATGCCGCAGTAAGATAGCGGGTAAGCTCTTCCTCATCCTCCGCGACATTCATGGCCGATCCTGAAAGCACGTAGGACGGGCGCACGAGTACGGGAAATCCCGCGGCATTGGCAAACGCGCACGCTTCGCGCACGGTAGTGAGCTCTTTCCATGCAGGCTGGTCTATATTGAGCCGGTCAAGAAGCGCGGAAAACTTGTGCCGATCCTCTGCGCGGTCTATATTCCGGGCTGACGTGCCCCACAGGGGCACTTTGGCGTGCGCAAGAGACAGCGCAAGGTTATTCGGCACCTGCCCTCCCATAGAGACCACCAATCCCCTCGGACGCTCAAATTCGCAGATATCCAGGATGCGCTCCAAGGTCAATTCCTCGAAGTAGAGGCGATCAGACATGTCATAGTCAGTGGAGACCGTCTCGGGATTTGAATTGACCACAATCGTGCGAATTTTCTTGTGCCGCAAAGTTTTGGCAGTATTCACGCAGCACCAGTCAAATTCAACTGAAGAGCCGATGCGATAGGGGCCGGAACCAAGCACGATGGCGGGGCGCCGCTCACGCGTTACATCATGTGCGCTCCCGTGGTAAGTGCAGTAGAGGTAATTGGTCTTCGCGGGAAATTCTCCCGCGGTCGTATCAATTTGTTTTACCGTAGGCACCACGCCGCATTGTTTCCTCAACCTGCGGACCGCGTGTTCTGTATGGGCGCACGCCTCAGCGATGCACGCATCTGAAAATCCTAACTGTTTAAGTTTTTTTAATGCAGGTGTGTTGCGCCTCACTTCGTCCCATCCTTTTGCGCGTAAGGACGCATACGCTCCCGCAAGCGTTTTGAGATGCGAGAGAAACCATGGATCAATGCCGCTCAAGCGCGCGATGCGGGAGACGTTCACCTTGTGCCCTAGCGCAAAGGTAAAGGCAAAAAGGCGCGACGGCGTAGGAATGCGGATATCGCGGAGCGCTTTCTCAAGGTCATGATATCCGTTATTCATAAACAGTTCTTTTCCCAAGCACAACATCCTCACCGCCTTTTGAAGCGCCTCAGGGAAACTGCGCCCCAGCGCCATCACTTCGCCCACGCTTTTCATCTCTGAACCTATAGTAAGCTCGGCGGCGCGGAATTTCGTAAGGTCCCACCGGGGAATTTTTACTGCGATATAATCAAGAGCCGGTTCGAAAAAGCTGCCGGTCGCGCGCGTAATCGCATTGGGTATCGCATGGAGCGGAATCCCAAGCGCCGCTTTGGTCGCCACAAATGCCAGAGGATATCCCGTGGCTTTTGACGCGAGCGCAGACGAGCGGGAAAGGCGCGCATTCACCTCTATCACTCTGATACGAGGCATGACACGGCTTTTCACCCGAGGTTTCGGCTCTACTGCAAACTGGATATTGCATTCTCCCACAATATCCAGGTGATGCGCCACCTTGAGCGCCATGGCGCGCAATAAATGGTATTCCTTATTGGAAAGCGTTTGCGAGGGAGCAACCACGATGCTTTCGCCCGTGTGGATGCCCATGGGATCCATATTTTCCATATTGCACACGGTAACCGCATTGCCAAAAGAATCCCGCATGATCTCATATTCAATTTCCTTCCAACCTCCCAAGTACTCTTCCAAAAGGGCCTCTCCCCCCTGCGACAGCGCAGTGTTTAATAACTCCCTTAATTCACGCGGGTTGCGCGCATAACCAGACCCTAAACCTCCCAGCGAAAAACCAACACGTACCATGACCGGATAGGCAATGCGTTTTGCGAAGAGAAGCCCCTCCTCCATATTCTTCACGGTGGTGCCGCGCGGCACCGCGATCCCGATCTTTTGAAGCCGCGCAGAAAAAGCAGCCCTGTCTTCAGTGTCATGAATCGTTTTCAGGGAAGTGCCTAAAACGCGGACCCGATGCCGCTTCAGAACGCCCTCGCGATCCAACTCAAGTCCGAGGTTCAATGCAGACTGGCCTCCCACATTCAAGAGGATGGCATCAGGGTGCTCCCGCGCGATAATGCGCGCAGCAAAATGAAGGGTCAGGGGAAGAAAATATACCCGATCCGCAAAATCCGCGTCAGTCTGCACGGTGGCGATGTTGGGATTTAAGAGAACAGTTTTGATGCCTTCTTCCTTAAGCGCCTTAATCGCCTGCGAACCGGAATAATCAAACTCTCCGGCTTGGCCGATTTTCAAACCGCCGGAACCGATGATAAATACTTTCTTCGGAAGGGTCTTTTTTGATAATGTGTTTTGCATCACAAAGGATATAAATCAAAATGCAAATCTCAAAATCCAAAATGAAAGTGTAAAATTTATAAATTTTGATTTATCATTTTGATTTTTGATTTTTGGATTTTACATTTATACGGTAAGGTGCAGTATCCTTCATAGTAATTTTACAAACTCATCAAACAGATAATTCGTATCATTCGGTCCTGGATGCGCTTCGGGATGAAATTGCACCGAGATAAACGGCAGCCTCCGGTGTGCGATACCTTCAACGGTCTTGTCGTTGGCATTGCGGAACGATACGCGCCACTGCTTCGGCAGAGAAGATTCGCGCACCGCATATCCATGGTTCTGCGAGGTGAGCACGCAACGATGGGTGCCTTCAATGCGGCACGGCTGATTCTGCCCTCGATGGCCATAGGGCAACTTATATGTGTGAGCTCCCGCGGCAAGCCCCATCAATTGGCTCCCAAGACAGATGCCAAAGAGGGGACGCTTTTGCCGAAACGCTTTTTGCAGAAGAGCGATAGTAGCGCGGCACTGCATGGGATCTCCCGGCCCATTTGAAACCACAATGCCGTGAGCGCGAAGCCGGGTAAAATCATAGTCATAGGGCACGCGGGTGACCCGCACTCCGCGCGCTACAAGCGAACGCACGATACTTTCTTTCGCGCCGCAATCAACTAAAATGACGTGCTTTGCGCCTCGCCCGACATGCGATACGCGCGGTACCGTGACCTGTGCCACAAGATTTTCTTCGTTGGGATCTTTGTTTTCCACATACGCATGACTGTGCACAATCGTCCCGCGCATCACCCCGTGCGCTCTGATCTTTTTAGTAAGCGCGCGGGTATCTACGCCCGCAAGGCAGGGCACTCCTTCCCTTATCAGCCACCGCGAAAAAGAATGCACGCCCTCCCAATGGCTCCAATGCTCAACGCACTCGCTTACAATCACCCCACGGACCTGCATCTTTTTTGACTCCCAGCTCTTAGCGGATGGGACGCCGTAATTGCCAATAAGCGGATACGTAAACACGAGTATCTGCCCCCTAAATGAGGGGTCAGTGAGCGACTCGACATAGCCGACCATGCCGGTGGTAAATACTACCTCCCCCCCCGCAGATACAGGCGCCCCGCAGGACACCCCAGACCATCGTGTGCCGTCCACAAGGGCAAGTTCGCCCGCTAAAGGTGCCTTCCTAAAAGGCCAAAAAAATCCCCCTTGTGGGGGAATGGGAAAAACGGCAGTAGTTTGGGTGTTGGGCGCACGTCTGGTAGAGCGAAGAGGCATGGATGGAAAGGTTGAATTAAACCTTTATCTAAGACGCCCTGTAAAAATAACTTCACGCTTTGATTAACTGCCTTGCCTGAAATAATAGCATTATATACAAGAACGACCCTATAAGTTATTTTTTCTGGCACCCTAAAAGACAGTATAACGGCAAAAAGGCTATCAAACAAGTGGTTTAAGTCGAGTGTGCCCCCCCTGCCATCTTTAGGGGGCTCTAAGGCAAGATATTTTTCCACAGGCAGATGAATCCAAAGTGTTCATTTTTTCGCTTAAGTACGAATAAATTCAGCATTTTCCTCCCTTCTTGACTTTAGCTCTTTTCTCTGCTATACTGCTGATGTAAAAATAAAGTCACCCAAGTTAAGAAGCGGAGAGCGGAGGTCTCATCTTAGCTTTAAAAACCAAACTTAAGGTATTACCTCCGTTTTCTACTTCTCGAGGATAATATTCGCCGATATTATCCGCAGTTATAAAAATAACTGAAAAAATAAAAATAAAAAGTTTTATTTCGTACGCAATTACCCTTAAAAAAGGTATTGAATGTACGAGGAGGGAGGTAGAGAATATAGGGCTATTTAAAAATTCGGCAATAGCCTAAAGGGGCTTACATCATCATCTCCGCTTTTACCCACCAGGGTGAGAACGGGGTGGGTATTAGTCCCTTGAGGCCCACGCTGGACCCTATATTCTTTTTTATTCGGCCCCTAGCGGGGCCTCATTTTTTTTATTGCGCACTTATCCTATACATGGTAGTATCAATACACCTTAGGCGCCATAAAAAAAATAACAAATCCAGCCATTGGCATGATAGTTCTGGAAAACAAGGCTAAACCTTATGCTTAAGTGAAATGTTATTTTTTTAAGCGCCCTTACCTCATGATATGACTTTTCCGCTTTCACTTATCAAAGAGCAAAAAAAGAAACTCGAGCAAGAGCGCGACCAGCTGAAAAAACAGCTTGACGCCATCTCGAAACGCGGCAAGGGGAAAAAGCCCCGCGGGCTTGATGCGAAATTCCCCTCGTACGGAGACAAGGAGGATGAGAACGCCGCAGAGGTTGCCCAATATTCTGATGATCTTTCGCTCGAAGAGACGCTTGACCATGCGCTCGCCGACGTAGAGGGCGCACTGAAACGCATAGAGAACAGCACGTATGGCGTATGCCGGCACTGCGGCGAAGCGATCGACCAACGGCGCCTTAACGCGCGCCCCTCTTCTTCCTCATGCGTAAAATGCAAACAGAGGCTGAAATCCGGCGGAGGAAAAAAATAATATTCCATTGCGCGTAATCAGTGTATGGATGTGAGGAAGTATTGCGGAGATAACAACAATGACATAATCGTATCCGCGCTTTTCGTACTCGACCGTGTATTGAAATGGCGCGCGCTCACCCATCCTCCTTCCCCCCCGGATGGTTTTTTTGTATATCACCAAAATCCCGGCATCGCGTTCTCACTGCCTCTAGCACCTATCCCGCTGATCACACTGCTTATCCTTGGCGTCGCGACAGTCGCGTGGCTGTATATCCAGCAACGTAAAAAATCAGTGCGGCACGCGCTCCCCTACCTCCTCATACTCGCAGGCGCCGTTTCCAATATCATCGACCGTCCGCTCTCAGGCGGAGTGATTGACTATTTTTTTCTTCCCCCTTTGGGATTGTATTTTAACATTGCGGATGTCATGATAGTGGGAGGAATACTATTGCTTATCTTCAATAAAGATGAGAAGATAACATAATCCTTGAATGGATAAAATATAATATAAAATCAGGTCATGAATTTTCAATTCTCAATTTACAATTTTCAATCAATGACCTCATGTCTCTATTCTCATACATTGAACCATTGATTCATTGAAAATTATTTGAAAATTGATACCTGAAAATTTAGGTACTAACTTATGGCTACCAAAGTCTTTTCTGCGGCAATCGTAGGTTTGGAGAGCGAGCTCGTCGAAGTGGAGGCTGATGTCGGCAATGCGCCGTCCGCATTTATCATCGTGGGGCTCCCTGATAAAGCCGTGGAGGAATCAAAGGAGCGTATCAGATCAGCAATGAAAAATTCCGGATTGGAATTTCCGCGCCCCAAGGTCACGGTGAACCTCGCGCCCGCAGATTTGAAAAAAGAAGGCCCGAGCTACGATCTGCCCATCGCGGTGTCCGTGCTTGCCACGCAAGAAGCGTTCATGTGGGCTCCTGAAGACCAGCGTGCGCTGTTTGTGGGGGAATTGTCCCTTGATGGCCACTTGAGACCTATCCCGGGCGCGCTTTCCATCAGTCTCCTTGCGAAACGTAAGGGGTTCCCGCGGATTTTCCTCCCTGTGGAAAACGCGGCAGAGGCTAACCTTGTGCCCGACTTGGAAATCATGCCGGTTACTACGCTGTCAGCGCTCGTACTCCACCTTACAGGTGAACGCCAAATAGCGCCGCTTAATTACACCCCTCCCGCCCCTCCGGAGGGTTCAACAAGCCGGTATGATATGTGCTATATCCAAGGCCAGGAGCACGTGAAGCGCGCGCTCGAGATCGCTGCCGCGGGCGGGCACAATGTGCTGATGTCCGGACCGCCCGGCGCGGGGAAAACCCTGCTGGCGAGAACCCTCCCTTCCATACTCCCCACCCTCACGCTAGAGGAAGCGCTCGAGGTTACCCGCCTTTATTCTGTGTCAGGCGTGATGCCAAAGGAATCCCCGCTCCTCTGGGAACGGCCGTTCCGCGCCCCTCACCATACGGCGTCAGGAGTCGCGGTGGTGGGCGGAGGCACCATTCCCCGCCCGGGGGAAATCAGCCTCGCGCATCGCGGTATTTTATTCCTTGATGAATTTCCGGAATTCGGACGGGCGGTGCTTGAAAATCTGCGCCAGCCGCTGGAAGACGGCGTGGTGGCGGTCTCCCGCGCGGCAGGCACCATGCAATTCCCCGCGAAATTCATGCTCATCGCGGCCATGAACCCATGCCCCTGCGGTTATGCCACTGACCCGACGCGCCATTGCCTCTGTAGTGTGGGACAAGTGATGAAATACCAAAAACGGCTTTCAGGGCCGCTCCTCGATAGGATCGACATCCACACAGAAGTCCCAAGGCTCAAATTCGAGAAACTTGCCGACACTGCGGTTGCTGAATCCTCATCTGCGATCAGGAAACGCGTAGAGCAGGCGCGGCAGAAGCAATATGCACGCTTCAAAGGGTCCCCCATCCTTACCAATGCCGAAATGTCGTCGCGTGAAGTGCGCGAGTATTGTCCGGTGAGCGTTGGAATACAAACCATCCTTAAAAACGCGGTCACCACCATGCATCTCTCCGCGCGAGGCTATTACCGCGTGCTCAAAATCGCGCGCACCATCGCGGATCTCGGCGGCGAAGAGCCGATTACCACTTCACACGTCACCGAAGCGCTCCAATATCGGCCGAAGGTGGGAGAATGAGACAGTCTTCAGTTTATTAGTTTTTCAGTTCATCAGTCGTCAGATTGGAGGGCGGTATTGATATAGTGTATTCAATAAACGCAAGAAGTCCCCAGGATGCACGAAGTATCTGGGGACTTTCGGTTTTAACGATCGAATGGCATCTTGCGATTAATCCATTCGATCAATTTCTGTCGCCACCGAGGTCGTTTCCCGCCTTGAGGAAGGAGAGGGAAGGTGGTGTTTTTCCCAAATGGCGTGAGAAGGATGATGATGGTAAGGTAGGCAAGGTTGCTTGCCCACCTATGCCATCTGCGTGGGTGGGTGAGGGGAGAGCCCAGCGCGGCGAAGTCGAGGTTATAGAAGAAACTTGGATGACGAACTGTCTTCTCTACTGGCGCGGCGAAATTTACACTCATCCAGTTGTCGTTCTTCGGGATGAACATCTTCGCTAGATATGGTCTTGCCACTGCTCCGCAGAAGAAACTTTTACGAACACTGTACCAAACAGTCTTCGCAAGCGTTCGTAAGTTATCTTCAGGAAAGCCAAACACCATCAACAGCTCCGCCGTAATCCCGACTTCACGGCAAATTTCCAGAACACGGTCACCGAGGGATAACCGGTTGTGGGTTTTATTCTCATCACGCCAGACTTTCTCATCCGTACCGTCGAAACCGAACCCAACCGCAAAGAGGTTGGCTTTCATTACCAATTCGTGAAAGTTCGGCAAGGTTTTATAGGCAGTGATAAATGAGGAAATGCAGGAGAGTCCACGGATGCGAATCTGCACCCCGGTCTTCTCACTCACATCTCCCACAATGGTGAGAAAGTCAGCGAACAACCGCGGGCTTTGAAACAAGTCCAAACTGGAGATATAGAATTGTAATTTGGACAGTCCAAATTCTCTTGCCTTACCTGCGAGGTATTGCAGGTCGGTCCGAATCTTCTCGAGAGAACGGAACCGTTCCTGTCGTGATTTTGCCGCACCGCAGAATCGGCACGCAAAACGGCAGCCCTGCGCTACAAAGAGACCTGCTTCTTGCTCGAGATAAAGTTTCAACGCCTCGTCCGAGATAGTTTTGTACATCTTAACGCAGTCGATCTCAAACACATCTGGAAGTTGGTTAACGCCGAGTGCTTTTTTCAAGGTGCTATCATTGTTAATTTGGATAGGTTTATCGCCGAAGAGCGTTTTGAACTGATTAGGAAGCAATCCTTCAGTCACTTGTCCGCCAATAAGAATCGTGGCGCGAGGATTAACTTGATACACTTGGTTCGAGAACTGAATAGCGTCCGGCATATTAGAACTACCAACAAGAGAGGTACCAATAAAATCAGCTGCACGGACTTTATCTTGTACCCATTGCTCGTCAAGGGAGTTAAGATTGAGATCAATCAACTCGACCTCAAAGCCTGCCTCAATAAGTTGTGCACCCACAACGATCAGGGTGCTGGGCAGGTATATTTGCCGTTTCCCAAACGGGTACGGCAGATTAAACAGTGATATCTTTTTCATGATTTAGCTCCTTTTTAAATTGTCAAAGAATTTTCGATTTTAGTTTTAGGACTCTTACCAAGAGAATTCGAGCCCCAGCAGGTTTCCTGCCCACTGGGTTGGTTTCCAAAGCCTCACTTTACAGCAGAAGCGCCCCCATCTGGCTTTGACAAAGGGTCCAACTTTAAGCTGACGGCTCTCATTGAAGATCCAAATAAACTGTTCCCCAATTCCAATATCGAGTGATTTCTTTTTAAGAAGATGGAGGTCTGTGAGGTGGTAAAGCCATCTCCCCTTCCTAGTCACTGAAACTTGATTAAGGCCAGTGACATATTTGTTATCGACATAGCACTCAAAAGAAAATCCTGCATAATGGCCAAACAGTATCCCAATGGCTGGGATAATCTTGAGTGGAGTGATTTGGAATGGTGTCGATTTGCCGATGAATGTTTCTAAGGTTTTTTCAAAGTGGTTATATCTTGCATCTATCCAAATTCCGCCCACTTTGATACTCCCCCATAGAAATGGCTCTATCCCTTTTTCGGTAGAAGCCATGAACAGCGTAAAATCTTGCGCGGACGCGGTGTCCACGCATGCGAGGGCTAAAAGCACAAATAATATCTTTTTCATTGTATTTCTCCTTTAAATTGTCAATGATTCTATATTTCTATATTTCGGATTTTAACGAGGTAGTATATGCCTGTGATAGCAAATGTATAGGCTATCTAAGACACTTACATTAGATATTGCAATTTTTTGGCTAATATAATATAATAAAAGTGTCGGGGAAGTTTCCACAACATTGTCATGTAGAAGCCACTTTACGCCTTGAATAACGCAAGTTCACGCCATTGGTCATAACTCCCCTAGCCCCTCTTATCCTAAAGAGGGGGGAAATTGTGCGACACCCTCACCTTAATCCTCTCCCTTTCTAGGAAGAGGGGGTACGAAAGGAATATGAAAGAAGATTTATTAAAAATACTCGCAGATATTGGATTTTCGGAGAAAGAGGCGAAAGTGTATCTCGCCCTGCTTGCGCTTGAAGCGGCGACGGCGAATGAGATCGCAAAAAAAGCAGACATCAATCGGACATCAGCATATGATGTGTTGGAAATTTTAATTAAAAGAGGAGTGGTGAGCAAATACAAGAAGAAGAGCCGAACGTTTTTTAACGTGAGCGATCCGAGGAAACTCATTGCATATCTCGAGCATGAAAAAGCTGATCACGAGAAGACGATTGAGAAACAGAAGACAGCGGTGTCCGTAATCCTGCCCGAGCTTATTTCTTTGCAAATGCCCTTAAGCACGAGGCCGAAGGTGCAGTTCTATGAAGGCGAAAAAGGAATGCGGGAGGCGTATGAAGATACGCTTAACGCGAAGGAAGGAATCTTGGCATATGCAAACGTTGAGACTGTTCATGCGGGTATTCCGAATTTTTTTCCGGAGTATTATCAGAGGAGGACAAAACTAGGAGTACCTATTAAAGCAATTTTTACAGAAAACGAACTTTCGCGTGAACGCGCTTCTCATAATCGGGAAGAGCTACGCCAAACAAAATTTTTACCTGATGCAAGCATGAAATTCTCGCCCGAGGTGAACATCTATAATAATAAAGTACTTATCGCGTCATGGCAGGAAAAAATGGCTGTGATTATTGAGTCCAAGGAATACGCAGATCTCATGCGGCTGACGTATCAGTTGTTATGGGATCGGCTTTGACTTTCTAGTGCCGTTACAATATAGTTTTCGGTGATGCGTTTCCATAATTCATCCTATTTTATTATATATTTTATGAATGGTATATCTGAAATTCAAATTGTAACGGTACTAGATTCCGGATCAAGTCCGGAATGACACATACCTATGTCCCAACTCATTCGTTTCCCCGGCATGGTGGATATGCATGTGCATATGCGCGAGCCAGGGATGGCTCAAAAAGAAGACTGGCTCACGGGAACTTCTGCGGCAGTCGCAGGCGGAGTGGTTGCGGTCGTTGATATGCCGAATACCATTCCGCCCACGTTCACGAGTGAGGCATTAGATGAAAAGGAAAAAATCGCGCGCGAGAAAGCCCTTTGTGATTACGGATTCTATTTCGGTTCTGACGGCAGCAACCTTGGTGAATTTGAAAAAGTATATGACCGCGTATTAGGGTTAAAACTTTATTTGGATGAAACCACAGGTGCGCCACCTCGTCATTCCCATGGAAATGGGAATCCAGATAGTAAAAATAAATCGATTCCTGTTTTTTCTGGATCCCCGATCAAGGCCTGCCCCGCACTTGATGCGGGGTCGGTGATGACATTGAAGCAGGGGGCGAACACGTTATTACTTGAGGATGAAAAAATAATTAAAAGCATATTTCGCGCCTGGCCGCGCGGCAAGCCGATTCTTGTGCACGCGGAAGGCGAGAAGCTTGCACGCGCGATTATCCTAGCTCAAAAGAATTACCAAAAACTCCACTGCTGCCATATTGCCACGAAAAAGGATATAGAAGTAATCGCAAAGGCCAAGATGAAGGGAATATCACTCACCTGCGAAGTCTCACCGCATCATTTATTCCTCACCAATAAGGACAGAACGCGGCTAGGATCACTCGCAATGATGAAACCGGAGCTGGGTACGGAGGCGGATCAACAAGCATTGTGGAATCATATTCAAAAAGGCACTGTTGATTGCATTGCTACGGACCATGCACCGCATACACTTGAGGAAAAATTGACCTCAGATCAACACAGTGACCCCTCCTCTGTCCCCCCCTTACTAAGGGGGGGATGGGGGGGTCCTTGGGGCGTGCCCGGGTTAGAGACTGCAATGCCTCTGCTTTTAACTGCGGTTGAAGACGGAAAATTAACCCATGAAGAACTCACGCGACTTACCAATATAAATCCGTGCCGTATATTGGGAATACGTCCTGCAGGACAGACGTATGTGGAAGTAGAAACCGGCATACAATACCAACTGGATGAAAGAACGCTAAAAACCAAATGCGGCTGGTCGCCGTTTGCTGACATGACGTTGAAAGCGCGCGTGGCGCGTACGATCATTCGTGGCGTTGAGGTATATAAAGATGGTAAGATAGTGGCAGCGAAAGGCGTGGGAAGGCCGATCTTGTCATCTCCGACTTGATCGGAGATCTAGTCAAAACATTAAAAAAAACAATTCATTTCTATTGATTTCTGGATTCCCGCTGGAGCCTGTCCCGTACCGCGATACGGGGCGGGAATGACACCTACAACTATGACTACACTACAAACCACATTTTGCGGCGTAGAATTTGAGAATCCTTTAATTTTGCCTTCTGGCATCATTACTGAAATCCCCGCGCATAAAAAAGCAGAAGACGCAGGAGCAGGAGGCGTAACGCTCAAATCCTTTACCGTGCAGCCGCGCGAAGGGCACCCCTTGCCGCGCATTATAAAATATGACCATGGTTTCTTAAATTCCGTAGGCCTGCGTAATGCGGGTATTGAAAAAGGCAAAGAGGCGGTCAAGGAATATCTCTTGCACGCGGGCGTCCCCACCATCGTGAGCGTATTTGCGACAAATGTGAAAGATTTTGTCCGGCTGGCGGAAACGTTTGCGCCGCTTAACCCTGCGATGATTGAGCTTAATCTAAGCTGTCCGAATGTGGAAGACGAATTTGGCGACCCAAGCGGCAATACTGCCGAGAGCGCGGGCAATGCAGTGAAAGCAGTGAAAAAGGTTGCGGGCGCGGTGCCGCTTATCGCAAAACTGTCACCTAATGTGGCGAGCATTGCGGATGTGGCGAAATCGTGCGAAGCGGCAGGCGCCGATGCGATTTCTGCCATTAATACGGTAGGGCCGGGCATGGTTATTGACATTAAAACGCGTAAACCTGTGCTCGGGCATCTCAAAGGAGGCGTTTCGGGCGCGGGGATTTTTCCGGTTGCCGTGGCGAAAATCTATGAGCTCTATGACGCGGTAAAGATTCCCATCCTCGGCATGGGAGGCGTGACGAGCTGGCAGAATGCGGTTGAGATGATGATGGCGGGCGCGTCCCTGGTAGGCGTGGGTTCGGCAGTATACAGCAAAGGATATGTAGTGTTTGAGGAGATAAAGGAAGGACTCACAAGATACCTGGAGGAGAATGGATTCAATAATATTAATGAGGTGGTGGGGTTAGCGCACAACCATTAAATCCCAATGACCATCCTTCGACAAGCTCAGGATGACAAGAAGTCATTGTCATGGTGAGCCGAGTCGAACCATGGAATTTAGTGCTTGGAGCTTAGAATTTTATTGAGATATGACTTTTTTTGAAAAACTCACCGCGGCCATGCAGCAAAATAACAGCCTCCTCTGTATAGGCCTTGATAGCGATTTCGAAAAAATCCCTGAATGTTTAAAGAAAAAGACGAGAGGGGATAACACACCCCCGCCCGATGGGCGACCCCTCTCAAGAGGGGATTACTCAAGCCGGCAGCGGGCGGAAATAATTCTGGCATTTAACCGCGCGATCATTGATGCGACGAAAGACGCAGTGTGCGCATACAAACCGAACAGCGCATTTTATGAAGCGCTAGGCGGGCGGGGTCTTGAAATTCTCAAACAGACAATCCAGTATATCCGCGAACGCGCGCCTGCTATTCCTGTCATTCTCGACGCAAAACGCGGGGACATTGGCTCCACCAATGCCTCGTATGTCCAATTCGCCTTTTCGTATCTGAAAGCTGACGCAATTACCCTCCATCCCTACCTTGGGAGAGAAGCGCTCCAGCCGTTCCTTGATCAAAAAGAGAAAGGAATATTCGTATTGTGCCGTACCTCGAATCCGGGAGCGGGTGAATTTCAAGACTTGAAGGTGTTTCGTTTTCAGGGTCATTCTGACCCCGCAAATGCGGGGGAAGAATCCCCCACGAATGTGGACCGGCATGCGCCGGAGACCCTTCGACACACTCAGGGTGACACTAATGGCGAAGAATTGTATAAGGTGGTGTCGCGCCAAGTAGCGGAAGAATGGAATGCAAATGGCAATTGCGGGCTGGTCGTTGGCGCGACCTATCCTGAAGAGCTAAGAGAAGTCCGCACCATCGTCGGTAATATGCCAATTCTCGTACCCGGCATCGGCACGCAAGGCGGCGACGTGGAAAAGACGGTACGGGCTGGCATCACGGCTCAAGGAAACAGCATAATCGTCAACTCCTCACGCGGGATTATCTTTGCTTCGTCAGACGAAGATTTTGCCGAGGCGGCAAAAATAGAAGTATTGAAGTTAAGAGATCAGATTAATCAATATAGATAATTATGAAATGAGAATATAATATGCAAAAAATTATTATTGGAGTAATGGGACCAGGAGAGAGTGCCGCCGAATCAGACAGAGAACATGCTTATCAAATGGGGAAACTTATTGCCCAAGCAGGGTGGGTATTGTTAACCGGCGGTCGGAATAGAGGGGTGATGGATGCTGCGAGTAAAGGTGCAAAAGAGCATGGTGGCCTTACCATAGGAATCTTACCTACCTCAGATCCAAATACTGTGTCTGATGCTGTTGACATGCCGATATTTACAGAAATGAAAAGCGCACGGAATAATATCAATGTACTCTCTAGTAGAGTAATCGTGGTATGTGGTATGAGTGCGGGAACTGCTTCTGAAGTTGCAATGGCTCTCGTGGCAAACAAACCAATCATTCTCATTGATCAAAACAAAATAAGTAAGGATTTTTTTCAAACTTTAGGAAAAGAAAAGGTCAATTTTGTAGATACACCTCTAGAAGCTCTTGATAAGATAAAACACTTATTATGACCAACGAACAAGTGCTTGAATTTTTTAAAAACACTGGCGGTTATATCACAGATAGCCATATAGTGTACACCTCGGGAAAGCATGGATCGGCGTATTTGAACAAAGACGCGATTTATCCGCACACTAGTCTCGTGTCTGAGCTTTGCAAGGTTTTTGCTCAAGAATTCAAAGGGAAAGGGATTGAGGCGGTAGCCGCGCCCGCACTCGGCGGCATTATACTTTCCCAGTGGACTGCGCACTATTTAAGCCTTATGGAAAAACGCGAGATACTCGCGGTATATACAGAAAAAACACCTGACAACGGACAGATGTTTACGCGGGGGTATGATAAATGCGTTGCGGGAAAAAAGGTGCTGGTCGTGGAAGATATTTTAAATACTGGCGGATCGGTGCGCAAAGTGGTGGACGCGGTGCGGCAGGCGGGCGGCACGGCGGTCGCGGCAGCCGCGCTCGTCAACCGCGGGAGAGTTACATCGAAAGATGTGGGAGAGGTTCCGCTCTTCACCCTTGCTTCAATCAACCTCGAAGCGTGGAACGAACACGAGTGCCCTTTGTGCAAACAAGGAATTCCTGTAAACACCATCGTCGGCAAGGGGAGAGAATATCTGAAAAAGCAACAAAGCAACTCATGAATAATAAATCGCGAAAGATTATTGCCTTTACAAGCCTGGCCGGCTGCTGCATTTCTTTGGTTCTTATTCTTATTTTATCAGCACTTGATCAAAATTATAATCCCGTGACAATGGCACTGAGTACATTAGGAGGAGTGAATGGGATAAAAGGAATCATCTTTAACAGCGGCCTCGCGCTGTTCGGGATACTGCTCATCAACTTCAGTGCAGGATTGCATCAAACGATAAATAATGGAAAGGGATCAAAAATGGGTCCAATAATGACCGCAATCGGCGGCCTCGGCATGATTGGTGCAGCCTTATTTCACTGTGACGCGGGTTGTACAAACATTCTTTTAAGAATGACACTGGCAGGAGCCGCGCATATTTACCTTACTATTATTGCCGGCACTATATTAGCACTGTCGCCTTTTTTTATTCTCACAAGATTGCAGAAAGACACTGAATGGCGAGGATATCAACTATTTACGTTGATGTGCGGCGTACTGATTTTCATTCCAAACGTAATTTTTTGGATAAATCACTTTATGGGCAACGGGTCATCCGTCGGCAATATCATGCAGAAAATTTCAATATTTTTTCTTCTTCTCTGGGTGGGAGTTATGTCAGAAAAAATGTGGCGATTGCCAAATCGTTCTTCAGTTATACGAGCAACTTAATTGAAACGACACCATTATTTCTGAATTCGTTCCTCCATCTCTTTCAGCCTCTGCCGCTCCTTTTCAACCACCGATGGAGGCGCTTTGGAGAGAAAAACAGGATCTGAGAGACGGCGTTTAAGATCGACAATATACTTTTCCTGCGCTTCCCTATCTTTAGGAGAAGTTTTTTCTTTTTTTGGTACGTCTAACAAAAGATGGATATGGGAAAGGCTTAAGGTTGGTTTCTCAATCTTTTCGGTGAGCGTTAAAGTAACCTTTGTAAGATGCTCGATTAGTGCCGAGTGATCAGCAATGACCTCTCTTAATTCTTTAAGGCGTATGGCAATGGCGCCCTTGATCTTCTCTTTTGGATTCAACTTTTCCTCGGCACGGAATGCCCTTAATACAGTAATGAGCTCTTGCAATTGCGTAAATTGCGATATTGCTAAACTGTTAAATTGCTGCTTACTTGGTTGCGGCCACGACTGAATAAGGAGAAGGTTTTGATTGACACCCCCTCTCTGTCTCCCCCTTTCTAGGGGGAGAACCTGAGCGGAGAAATTTTTCCATAATTCTTCGGTAATGAAAGGCGTGAAAGGATGCCAAAGCTTGATAATCTGTTCAAGCGTATGGAGCAATATTGAGTCGGTGGATTTCTCTAAACTTTGTTTTTTTTGAAACTTTGCGATCTCGATATACCAATCGGCAAATTTTCCCCAAGTGAAATCATAAAGATTCTCAATCGCCGCGCTGTAGCGGTATTCTTCCATGGCTTTAGTCGTGCTCTCAATGATCGAGTCTAATTCTGACAGAATCCACTGATCCGCCAATGTGGCAGGTTGGGGTGTTTGTATCCTTGTGTCCTTGTTTCCTTGTTTCCTTGTATCTGCAGTAGTGAGGATGAAACGACCGATATTCCAAAGTTTATTCACAAAATTGCGGTAACCTGCGATTTTTTCCTCATAGAGCCTGATGTCATTACCTGGCGTGGTGCCCACCACGAGCGAGAGCCGCACGGGATCGGCGCCGAATTTGGCGACCATATCGAGAGGATCTATGCCGTTGCCCGCGGATTTTGACATTTTTTTGCCATCACGATCGCGCACAAGCCCGTGGAGATACACCGTACGGAAAGGAATGTCGCCTACCGCATAGAGCGTCATGATGATCATGCGGGCAACCCAAAAGAAAAGGATATCATATCCTGTTTCCATGACACTGGTGGGATGGTAAGTGAGGAAATCATTTCTCTCCAGGGGTTTACCCGCCGAAGTGGCAACGGAGGCGGGCCAGCCGAGCGTTGAAAATGTCCAGAGCGACGAAGAAAACCACGTGTCCAGAGTATCGGGATCTTGCTGTAGCGTTACAGAACCGCAGGTGGGACACCGAGAAGGGACTTCAGCAGAAACGATTACTGTGCCGCATACTCCCATCTTAACCGACGGGTCAAACGTATAAGTATATATCCAGGCAGGGGTATTGTCGTCGACGTTTTTATGAGGATAATGCCGTGTAAAGGCAGCTCGTAACTCTTCACACTTCTTATACGTCTTTCCATGTGCCGCATCATTTAAATCAATTTCACCTACCGTCGTATTCTCGATATTTGTGATTTTCCCATAGCCGAACACTTTACGCGTGGCGCTGTCCTCAAACACCACCACGTCTCCTACATTAAATTCATAATCGCGGAGGCGGTAGGTTTTCGTTTTATTATCGAACACTTGTGGTACCACATCTTCGGCAAATCCCATTCGCTTTACCGCATTGCTCCCGCAATACCACACGGGAATTTGGTGCCCGAACCAGATTTGCCTCGAAATGCACCAGTCATGGAGATTTTCCATCCAATGGAAATACGTCTTATTGAACCGGTCGGGAATAATCTTAATTCCTCCTCCCGAACGCACGGCCCACAATGCAAGTTCTTTCAAGGTCGCAGTGACGTCACACCCTCCCTTCGTCCCTCCCTTTTTAGGGAGGGAACCTGTAGCGTAGAACCGTCTCGCAAGGTTTAGATTCTTGATCTTAAATGGTTTATCAACCGCGATAAACCATTGCAGGGAGGGAAGCGGCTCTATGGGAGTGCCGCAACGATAGCAGAGCGAGATATTATGCACATAATTCTCATCAATCTTTTCCACTAATCCCTTTTTCTTAAAAATTTCCACTATTTCTTCCCGCGCCTCGCGCGCATTTCTCCCCGCGAATGCGCCTGCCGCGTCGGTGAGCTTCCCCTCTTCATCAATAATTTTCACCACCGGAAGCTTGTATTTCTGCGCAAGGAGAAAATCCTCGAAGCTATGCGCCGGGGTAATGGTCATGGCGCCCGTCCCGAATTCCATGTCTGCGACAGGATCCGCGATCACGCGCGCTTTTACTTTTCCGCTTATCCACTCCACCTCGAGCTCTTTGCCGACAAGGTCTTTGTATCTTTTGTCTTTCGGGTGCACGATGATGGTCTTGTCCTGGAATTTGGTTTCCGGACGCGCGGTGCCGATGACGACAGGGCCATATTTGAAATAATAAAATTTTGTCTTCTGTTCTTTATATTCCACTTCATCGTCCGCGAGAGTGGATTTGCAACGAGGGCACCAATTCACAATTCTGTTGCCGCGGTAGATGAGCCCATCATCGTACATTTTTTTAAACACCGTGCGCACCGCGAGAGAAAGGTCGGGGTCCAGCGTATAGCGCTCCCTCGACCAATCGCAGGAAGACCCCATACGGCGAATCTGCGTTTCAATCCGGTGGCGGGTGCCTTGCACAAATTCGTTGATTCTTTTCACGAGTTCTTTTCTTCCGATTTCGTGGCGGGTTTTCCCTTCTTTCTTATAAATCTCCTTCTCCACCACATTTTGCGTCGCAATGGCCGCATGATCCACGCCCGGCACCCAGAGCGCGCGCTTCCCCTGCATCCTCGCAAAGCGTGTCATAAGATCTTCAATGGTCAAAAACATGGCATGGCCAATATGAAGAGAGCCGGTCACATTCGGCGGCGGCATGGAGAGAGAGAATGACTCTTTCCGCGCGCCCAGCAGGTTATCAGGATTGAAAAAACCCGATGATTCCCATGCGCGGTATGATTGCTCTTCATCTTTATGTTCGTAGGCTTTCGGTAACAAATTCGTAGATGCCATATGATGCTATTATCATGTCTATTATACTCCTGATTGAAAATAAAAAACCACCTAACAAATGTTAGGGGCCCTGGATGAGGGCGGTACCACCCCTATTCCCCGATGAGATCGGAGCACTTTTCTTGAGCGTTCACGGGCTCGTCCCGGCCGGGTCTACTATTCCGAAACATTCGGAGATTCTTCCGGCAGCTTTACCCCTTTGGGTAACTCTGGTGACAAATCAGAGCTAAAGCTTGTATAAGCACTCTTTAAAACTAACTGAATCGCCGATTTGTGTCAAGCAACCGTTCCCCGTCTTTATGAGTGTGCGAAAAGTTTATCCAGAGAGTGCGTGCGGGAAGTAAGGATTTTACCTTTTCAGCCCACTCGATCACCGTAAGGGCGTGGGGATCATCAAGATGCTCACGGATACCGATATCGATAAGCTGCTGCGGAGTATGGAGACGATAGTAGTCAACATGAACGAGGGTAGTTATATTGTTCAATTGTTTTGGAAGCGTGTAGGTGTGAAGGAGAACGAACGTAGGGCTGGTGATATGTTTCTTAACGCCTAAGGCGCGGGCGAGGCCTTGCACGAATGTGGTTTTTCCCGCGCCCAAAGGGCCGACTAACCCCACCACATCGCCGCCATGCAAACCTTTTACTAACCGAGAAGCTAATTTGTTGGTGTCTGCAACAGAATGGCTAATCATAACTTCTTTATTTCGCATCTAATACTTCGCATAACCTACCGTGAGCATATCAGACCCGATGACCTTGCGAGTAACATTTTCCAATTTAAACGCTGATTTTAAAAAGCGCGCGCCAATTCCTCCCACCGAAGAGACTGCTTCGCGGCCGCCGATCACCAAAGGAGCGTGAAACCAATATACTTTCTGTACAGCACGGGCATCGAAAAATCGCCCTATCGTTTCGCCGCCTCCCTCCACTAACACTGAGTGAATACCACGCTCCCCCAATCGTTTGAGCAGTGCATGGATGGAAATTTCTGTATGATTAAATTGCCACACCTCAAAATCTGATTTTCGTAATTTTTTTATCTTTGCCGTGGGCGCTCTTTCACTCACGCATACAATGACATTTTTATCCCTCAATACTTTCGCGCGCACGGGAACCCTTGCCGCAGGATCCACGATGATCCTCACCGGATCCGGCACTCCTTTTGCCCTTGCTCCCAAATGCGGATTATCAGAGAGCACCGTGTGAATGCCGACGAGAACTGATTGGTAGGTGCTTCTTAAATCCCGCGCATAAGTGCGTGCCGCCTGCGAGGTAATCCATTTTGAGTCGCCCATCCTTGTCGTAATTTTTCCGTCCAAACTTGTCGCGACCTTCACTGCCACAAACGGCAACCACCCTCCCCGTCTCCCCCCTGAAAGGGGGGAGGATGTGGGGGGTCGATGATAAAAAAAGAACTCCTCATTCAATCGTTCTGCTTCTCGTCGCATTATTCCCACTTGAACCTTAATACCTCCTCGCCTTAATGCCTTTATGCCATTTCCCCTGACCAACGGATTGGGATCCTGGATCGCGCATACCACCTTCTTAATGCTAGCGCTGATAATCGCTTCTATGCAGGGCGGCGTCTTGCCCCAATGGGAACATGGCTCAAGTGTGACGTAAAGCGTGGCTCCCTTGGGATTCACCCGGCACCGCGACAATGCAACCGCTTCCGCGTGCGGCCCTCCATATCTCGCATGATAGCCTTCGCCAATCACCTGCCCACTCTTGACAATCACAGCCCCTACTTGGGGATTGGGAGCCACGGCAGTCACCGTCGCGCGACGGGCGAGCGCAAGCGCGCGAGCCATATATTTCATTTCATCTGTCCCCTTCATAGAGAACTGCGTTATCTGCGATCTAAAATGGTGAGCAAATGCCCCAGCCGGTCGCGTTTGGTTTTAAGATATTTTTTGTTATATCTCCCGGGTTTCACTTCCAGCGGCACGCGCTCTACAATCTTCAATCCGTACCGGGCTATGCCGGTAATTTTCTCGGGATTATTAGTAAGCAAACGAATTTTTTTTATACCCAGATCGGCAATAATCTGTGCGCCGACATGATAATCCCGCATATCAACGGGCAGCCTTAATTTGGTATGCGCCGAAACAGTATCTTCTCCCTGATCTTGCAGCGCATACGCGCGAATCTTGTTGGTAAGCCCGATGCCGCGCCCTTCCTGATTCAGATAAATGATCGCGCCCTCACCCGCATCATTTATTTTTTGCATCGCACGCGTTAACTGCGGGCGGCAGTCGCACCGCAGGGAATGGAACGTATCGCCGGTCAGGCATTGGGAATGAACGCGCAGGAGCGTCGGTTTTCCCGCTACAGGCTTTCCCTTCACCAGCGCGACATGTTCAATACCGCTGATGAGCGAACGATACACATACATCTTGAACGTGCCGAGCTCTGTGGGGAGCGAAGCGCTCGCAACCCGGCGCACCAATGGTTCGCGTGCGCGACGATACGCAATTAATTCAGCGATGGTAAGATAAGGCAAATGATGATGGCGTGCAATATGTTTCAACTGCGCGCGCCGCGCTGATCTTCCACTTTTCTCTAAAATCTCACAGACCACTGCGACGGGTTTCAATCCCGCAAGCTGCATCAGGTCAACGGCCGCTTCCGTGTGCCCTGCCCGATAGAGCGTGCCGCCGGGATAACTTCTTAATGGGAAAACATGCCCGGGACGGGCAAGGTCATAGGGGCGCGTGCGAGGATTTGCCAACGCCCGTATCGTCGTCGCGCGATCATAAGCAGATATGCCTGTGGTGATTCCTCGCTTTGCGTCCACTGATACGGTAAATTCGCAATGCGTCACCTCATTATTCTCTTCCTCAGGCACCATCGGAGGCAAGTGCAGCTCTTCCGCGCGTTCCCGTGTCATAGGTACGCACACAATTCCTCGGCCTACTTTAAGAAAAAAATTGATCGTTTTGGGTGTCGCAAATTCTGCAGCCATGACGAAATCACCCTCATTCTCCCGCTTCTCATCATCAGCCACAATAATTATTTTTTCACGCTTCAGCGCGTGCAATGCTGATTCAATTTTCTTATAGTTTTCCATAGATCGTGTACGAAATCCAAAAACTCTAGAATTTTCAACACTCAATTTTCAATTTTTCCCCCGACTTGTCGGGGGATCCCGTTGCGGCGGGACAATCAATATCTCAATGTCACAATTTTCAAACGTTTGATAATTGTTTCATTGAAATTAAATGAAAATTGAAGCTTGAAAATTATCAAAACAGTTTAGGGTTGAGAGTTTAAATTTTTCATCAATGTGACCATTTCCACTGCCGCGTTTGCCACTTCGTATCCTTTATTGTCCTTACCCTGCCCTGACCGCGCATCGGCCTGCTCAAGAGTATCGGTGGTGAGCACGCCAAACAAGACCGGCATGTGCGCGCGGAGATTCAGCTCCATGATACCCGAGGATACGGCGCGGGAAATATACTCAAAGTGCGGCGTTTCGCCGCGGATAACGACGCCAAGGCAGATAACGGCATCTGCCGCTTGTCTCTCTGCGACCACCGCGGCAACAAGGGGGATCTCAAATGCGCCCGGCACATAATACGCGACAATATCCTTTTCCGCCACACCGGCTTCTTCGAGCGCTTTTCTGGCGCCCCGCTCAAGCCCCTTCGTCACCTGCTCATTAAAACGCGACATGATGAGCGCGAATTTCATGCCTTTCCCAGATAGGTTTTTTGAAAATATATTATTTTCCATAGGTCATGAGTCTGTCAAGATAACGCGCAAGAATATCAACCTCAATATTCACCATATCCCCGACATGCCAATTCCCAAGGACAGTATGGGTAAGCGTATACGGAATGAGTGCTACCGTAAAGACCTTGCCACGCACACGGGCAACCGTAAGACTAATACCGTCAATTGCAACGGCTCCTTGAGCTGCAATATAACGCATAAACGATTGAGGAACTTTGATGATCATACGAACCTCTCTCTGTCGTCGTACCACCCTCAAGACCTTTCCCACCCCATCAATATGACCAGTCACAAAATGCCCACTCATCTCATCGCCGCTGCGTAATGGGCGCTCGAGATTCACCTTATCGCCGACACGCCAACAGTGAAAGGTAGTACGGCGACCTGTCTCGGGCATAATGTCCACCGTACACTGCCGACTTTTGTATTCCACGACGCTCACGCATATACCGTTCACCGCCAATGACATACCCTGTATCAATGTCCCAAAACCAGACGGCAAATCGACCGTAAGCCGCCAGCCATCCGTAGTCGGGACAATGCGCCGTATCGTACCTAATGATTGAACAATACCAGTAAACATAACAAATTATGATCGTGGCGATAGTTACCCTTATTCTACCTTCTTTCTGGTCTCACGAAAATACCACGAACGACCGGCTTTTGCTATACTCATTACCAATATGCTGAAAAAAGCAACAATCCTGGGTATTAAAAGGAACGTGTTCTTCTTGAGCGTGGTGTCGCTTCTTAATGACGCGTCCTCTGACATGATCTATCCTTTGATCCCGCTGTTTTTGTCTTCCGTGCTCGGCGCGAGCTATACCACCATCGGCATCATTGAAGGCATCGCGGAAAGCACTGCCGCGACACTGCGCATCTTCTCCGGGGCATTGTCGGATCGCCTAAAAAAAAGAAAAATATTTGCGGTCATCGGCTACAGCTTTTCCACGGTGGTGAAACCAATACTTGCGGTCGCCACCATGCCGTGGCACGTGCTGGTCGTGAGATTTTTGGACCGGGCCGGCAAAGCCACCCGCTCAGCCCCGCGCGATGCCTTGATCGCGGATTCCATTGAGGCGACGGAGCGCGGCAAGTCATTCGGCTTCCACAAAATGATGGATACCATGGGCGCGGCCATTGGCCCCTTGTTCGCCTTTATGCTCCTACGAGTGTTCCAAGGCAATTTCCGCCCTGTGTTCCTCTTGTCATTTGTCGCAGGCGCGGTCGCGGTGGGCACGCTTATTCTGTTCACCTCTGATGCCACACAAGTGTTCCTCCACCCGATCCAAGACCCTGTGAAAGCAAAATTCGCCCCGCACCATTTGAAAGAATTGCTGCGCGGGCCCTTTCTCCTCTTTCTTGCCGCGTCCACTTTGTTCGCGCTCGGCAATGCGTCTGACGCGTTTCTCCTTTTGCGCGCGCAGAACCTTGGCGTCGCAACTGCCCTTATCCCAATCATTTACTTCGTGTTCAATATTGTCTTTGCGGGTTTTTCGTACCCCTTAGGTAGACTCTCTGACAAAATAAACCGCAAGACGCTCATCATCGCGGGGTATTTTATTTTTATTTTGGTATACCTTGGATTTGCCAATGCGACCGCCCCATGGCATGCGTGGGCGCTGTTCGGGGCGTACGGACTCTACTTCGCCTTCACTGAAGGAGTGCAGAAGGCGCTCATTGCCGACTTCGTGCCTGAAACGCTGCGCGCAACCGCCTATGGCGCCTTTAACACGCTTACCGGACTCGCACTCCTTCCCGCAAGCATCATCGCAGGATCTCTATGGCAGCGCTTTGGCGCTCAAGCTCCTTTCCTCTGGGGCAGCTTCACTGCCATTGGCGCCATCCTCTTATTCCTACCGCTGTTCTCCCATAAAAGAGAGTAACAGCGTAAATCCGTGAGATAACCTTTCTCCAATATATAGAGATATCATATTGCGAATGAGTACTTGAGTGAACACGAGCGAAGGCGCGCCACAATTCGCCGTGAGGATTGTGTGAGCAAGCCCCGATAAGCTGTGGAAATTGTAAATGGAGGCTTATCGGGGCGGTCCCGCCAGGGATGCGAGTTCCGCAACCAGAATTGGGGTGCGCCCGAGCAGAAGTCCTGTTGCATGGTGTGAGTTCTATAACTACACTCCTGTAAAAAGAACTCTCTCCCTAGGGGGAGAGAATTCTTATTTTCAGCAACGCCGTTGCCTGCAAATTAATTATTGCGCCGGTAGGGTTGCCGGTTGGCCTGCGCCTGTGGGAGGAACTGTTTGCCCTTGGAACATGCCCTGCCCTTGAGGATTAAATCCGCCTCCTCCCATAAATCCCTGGCCTCCATTCTCTCCATCCATTACTTCCTGCTTTTCAAATCCCTGCGGTAACTGGAAATTGTAATTTACTCCCTTATCCGCTCTCACCGTCGGCATATATTCAGCGCCTCCACGCAGCTGATCAAGCGTATCAGAGATTTGCTCTTTGGTCGCAAATACTGATTCTACCTTATCGATAAGGTCATCAGCGGTAAAATTCTTTGAAGCTACTAGTTGCTTTAGCTCTTCAATCTGTGCTTTGAGCGCCGTGAGCAACTCCTCTGCGCCGCTGGTGTCAATTTTCTTGCTCTTAAACTTCTTAATCTGCTGCTCAAAAGTTTTTATCTCCTGCTTCGCGCTCGTTAATCCTTTGCTTACATTGAGCGCCATTTCCACGGAAGTGCGCGCGTTCTTCACATTATCCATCTGTCCGTAAAAATCATCTTCAATCTTTTCTAGCGCCGCTTCGGGATCTGTTGTGGTAAGAGCTTTGGCATCCTTAAGCGCAGTGCCCAGCAGCGATACTTCCTGCTTATATTGATTCAAAAATTCCGTGAGATCTACTTTCTTGTTTGCCTTTACCTGTTTTTCAATACGAGTCGCATCGCGTTCTGCGGTCTTAATATCTTTCTCGGCTTGCTTCACCATACCGCAAATCCTCGTAAGGTTACCGAGCTTCGGCCCCCACTCCTGCATCACCGATCCCACATCTTCAATATCAGTAATGACCTCCTCGAGCGCATCCGCGGTCTCTGCCGCTTGAATTTTGGTAACCATGCCGTCAGCAGCGCTTAAGGCATTTGATAATTCTTCCGGAAGACCGACTCCGCATTTTTGCAGTTTCGTTTTGATCTTCGCGACACTCGTCTTCATCATTTTAACCCCCTTCGCGAATTGTCCCATCCCTTGCTTCATCTGCTTGAAACGCATTTCATCCATTTTCTTCATTTGCTCTTCCGACGGGCCGCCTTGCTCTCCTTGACCGAATTGCCCTCCTTGATCGCCCTGCCCAAACCCTCCTTGATTACCAGGGCCAAATCCTTGACCACCGCCCCATTGAGTATTCCCTCCATTTCCTCCGGGACCGCCCATGCCCCCGCCTTGGCTTTGATTGTAATTACTACAAGGACCTGGCATATCAACGCCATTCACGCGGCAGGTCGTGGTCTGCGGTTCATTGTAGCCAGCCCCACCAGAGCCACCAGTGCCCATCGGACCAGGCTGATACTGGCCGCCGGACGGAGGTTGATATCCGCCAGAAGGCTGGTTGTACATTCCTTGATCGCCGCTTGGCGGTGGTGGCACACCTCCGCTTGAACCGCTCGGCGGGGGCGGCATGCTGCCGTCTTGCGCGGCATTCACCGTACTCTCTCCTAACACTGCACCTCCCAAGATATAGGTCACATACGTTTTCTTTGACTCGGGACTTTGCATGAGCGCAATACGCACTGCAGAACCATTCTTAGTAAACGTAAGTCCGTCATCGCTTTGTCGCCAACAATGCTGGCTTAAATTTTGAGAATAAAAAGAAGCAACTGATTCTGGCGTTGCTTTCATGGTATAGATAACGTGTGCGCCGTTCCCGTCGAAGCTGATCCGCTTGGCAGTATCGTATAAAGGCACGTTCGTGATGAGTCCGCGCACTTCCTGTCCTTGTGGTACACTCGCGCATACTATTCTCCCCTCTGCGCTATGTGCGACACGCTGTGATGCCCAGAGTGAGCTGATCGGCTCTGCACTCGTCATCTCGCTGTACTGGCTCGAGATGAGCGATGCAGCAAAAAGCGATGCTGCGCCGACCACAGCAATGCCGGATATTGCTTTTAGCATATGTTTTTGTTTTAATTTTCGGCTCACGCTACCGAAATGCTTAGTAATTACGTTCATTATAACACGGATTTCACCAAAATGCAACTTTATTATCCATTCAATCTAAGCGGGTCGTGTTATTTTCTTTTTTAAACCAATTTATAAAAAATAAAATTCCAATAAAAAATGCAGGTCCCGCAATAATGAGCGACCAAGATATCATATACCATTCAAATGGACTCATCATGAGCATAATAATATAGAGCACTCCGGCGAGTGTAAAAGCAATTCCTCCCACTATTTCATATTTCCATGAGATTAAGAGAACTGCCAATAAAATAAACGCGGGAATATTGTGCATCAACAGTCCTACAATTGTTTGCCAAAAGCCAAGCTTTAACTCAAAAACATCTAATGAAAACAACACGAGGAAGAGGATGAACATGATCGATAAGCCCCTTGGCGTCCAATATATAAATTTGCTAACCCTTTTTTCCATATTTCTGCATTAGGAAATATCAATATCTGGGGCTATTTTTATTTTAAAATTATATTGTCTTGTATCTCGGAAACTTCACTCACTTCAGCTCCATATCTCTTTATAATACTCAAAGTGTTGTTATCGATATAAAAATTAAACTCCTCACTACCATTTTTCTTTTGTAATTCAACGGCTTTATTGTAAAAAGTATAATTCTTGCCAACATTAATTTTTATTAAAACTCCACCAGCCATACTTAGTAGCGACTCACCAATACTCGGCCCCCTTTCTTCTAAAAATCCTATGAAGCCCGCACCTTGCCACATGGTTGGCATGTCCATATTATAAAAAGAATACTTAATAACTGGATCAGGAGATATGATGTCGCTGTATTTATCTAAGAATTTAAAATACAGCGCAGCGTTTTTACTGCCAAAAAATTCATGACTCACGTTAAGCTCTAACTTAACTAAAGCAGAAGAGTTATTTTTAATTTCGTCTAACTCTCTTAAGTACTTTTCTAATACTTCAACATTCTGATTCAATTCAATTAATTTTTCGCCGCTTAATTTAGCTATTGATATGCCGACTAGCTTCACTATTAGACCATCATCTTTATCGCGAATTAATTGGTCACCAAATAATAATAGCTGATAAAGATTTTCTTTTGCCTGCGAAAATTGATTGTGTGAAATTTGCTCATCCGTCAATTTAATAATCCCACGACTGAATGCACGCAAATTATTTAAAGGTACAATCATACTGTTACGATATAATATTATATCATCTGGCATATATTCTTCTGACAAACTCAAATACCCGGCTTGATTTAACAGGCGTAATACTTCCAGGTCGCCTTCACTAGGTATAATATAATTAAAAGCACTTACTTCTGTATCATCCTTTTGTTGTTTCCTATTATTCAAATTATTTATGAGTTCAATAAATTTTGTCGCCGAGTTACCGTTTCGATCAAAACTATATCCCGTAATATTATTTATATTAATAGTGGGATATAGATAGAAATCTTCCTGAATGTCTGCATTTTTATAATTTTTGTTAAAGTTAATTCTATAAAGATAGAAATTCGCAGTATAACTAACAACTAGTAATAAAGTAATAGCAACAAATATTTTTCTACGCTTTTTTAAAATAAAAACAGAATATATAATATTTAAATAAACATAATTAAAAAAACAAATAAGTACAATATATACATAAAAAGGTGTGTGGTATGTGCTTGATATATTACTCGAATTAAGATAGAAAAAAGCAAATAACGTACCTAAAATTAATTGCAGTAATACCGTGGCAGTAATCAATTTTGAAATATTATTTTGAACTAACTCTTTGTTATTTTTATTTAATATTTTAATAGTAAGAATAAATGCAACAGCTATAAATAAGATCTTAACAATTATACTAATTAGAAGAATGTTCAATAGTCTGACTGTTGAATAGCCTGATAGATTTAAAAGGGTGCTATAAGCACCATAAAGCAAACCGTAAAGCAGTCCATTCAAAAATAACATTTTTATTAATAATAATGTAAATTTTTTCATAAATAATTTAAAAATAATAAAACTCCGTATGTGATTAGTATACCAAATTTGAGACTGTAGAACAATACTTTTGAGAATGTTTTTTCAAGAAAACGAGTCGTTTAAATCGTGTAATAAGGGCTTAAAATTTCCGAAAGTCGAAAAATAGCTACCTTCGTTTGAGTTTTTCTACTGTCTCAAATTTGCATGACATGATATGTAGAATCAAAAAACATTACATTCCGCGCGCAAGTTTTAAGGCGCCCATGTAGGGAGGCTTTTTTAGAAGCACGATGTGCACCTTTGGCGCCGTGTGGTGCACAGCTTTTTTGAACGATGACAAGAGAATGTCGCCTGCCTGAAATACGCCTCCCCAGAGGATTAAGTCAAACGCGCGCGAGGAAAGCCCAGATCTCCGTATGACCGCACACGCCATTGAGCCAAGCTCAAGGGCGGCGTGCGCGACGATACTGCGCGCCACTTTATCGCCGCGATGAGCGGCGCGCACGCACAGAGGCGCCAATGCCGCGAGAGAAGTTTTATTGAATGAGGAAGTGTAAACTTTGTCCACGGCTTCGCGCATGTTCTTCACTCCAAGCTGTCTACAGAGCAACGGTTCAAGCGCACTGCGCCCTCCCCTGCCGTCAAAACTTTTCACCGCAGCCCGCAAGGTCTCGCTCCCTATCGCATACGCGCTTCCCTCATCAGAGAGCAAGGAGCCCAAGCCCCCTGCATAAGCCTCGCCCTTAGGCCCCACTGCATACGCGTTTGATCCTGTGCCTGCAATCACTGCTACGCCATATGGTTTATCAGTGCCTGCGGCAAGCGCAATCACGACATCATTTACCACTCTGAAACGATCTCCAATCTTTTTCTTAAAATGCTTGAAAATTTTCTGCGATAACATCTGCCAATCCTGCAGAGAGTCAACGCCCGACAGCCCAAATACTGCATACGCGTACGACGGAAATTTTACACACGCCTTTTTCTCCGCGGCGAACAACGCCTTCCGAATATTTTCCATCGCCCCTTTCAATCCTGCGACTTTATACAAAGAAGGGCCAGCAATTCCCGTCCCCACCACTTTTCCATGTTCATTCGCAATCGCTGCGGCCGTGCTCGTACCTCCCCCGTCTACTCCAAGATAATAATGCATAAATTCGAAATACGAAACTCTAAATCCTAAACAAATTCGAAACTCAAATATACAAAATCCAAAACAATTTTGAACATTCGAATTTTGGATTTGGTGCTTGTTTAAAAATTAGGATTTCTGATTTAGGATTTTCACGCTGTGTCCTCCAAACTCCTGCCGCAGCGCCGCGACCACTTTGTGCGCGAAACCGTCCTTGCACTGCCGCGAGCGCGCGCGCTCCTGAAGCGCAGCCTTAATGGCCGGCACACGCACGCCACGTCGCTTTGCTTCTTCAACCGTCCAATTCCCCGTCGTCCCTCCCTCAACATACGGCGCAATGCGTCTGAATCCTGGATTTTTGAGCGCATCTCTCGCCCATGCGATTAACCGCGAATCAATAATGCTCTTCTTCGTCCACACGTCAGCGACCTCGGCAAGTTTTAATTTAAAAAGTGATCCGTGCAATACCGCCAAGCCTTCACCAATCGCTTCCATCATCCCCACCTCAATGCCATTGTGCACGGTCTTTACCAAATGTCCGGCGCCTGAGGCTCCGCAATAAAGATAGCCCCCTCGAGGACGGCTCATAATCTTTAATAAGGGTTCAAGCATCTTGAAAGCTTTTTTCTCTCCTCCCGCCATAAAACACCATCCGTTGCGCGCGCCGCTTGTACCCCCGCTCGTGCCAATGTCCAGAAAATATATCCCTTTGCGCTTTAATGCCTTTGCCCGCCGCTGAGAATCAAGATAATTAGAATTCCCCCCGTCAATCACAATATCACCCTTTCGTAACTGACCAACTAATAAACTGATTAACTGAGTAACTGGCCTACCCTGCGGCACCATGAGCCAAATGATCTTCCTCCCTTTAAGCCGTGAGGCTGCATCCCGCGCTGACGACGCAATCACCGCACCTGCCCGCTTCAGGGCAGGATAGGCTTGAGAAGAGCGGTTATACGCCACCACGCTCACTCCATTCTTCAGGAGACGGAGCGCCATCGCCCCGCCCATTTTTCCAAGTCCTATAAATCCAATGGTCATACGCGTATTTTTTAGGCTTTGGGTGACACGTCGAGTACTATTTTCAGCTGGTTCGGATCCTGCAAGTCAAACGCTTTGGAGAAATCCTTCAGAGGAAACCGATGGGAAATGGCCCGTGTGAGGATGTGGTGATAATGCTCTTCAATCTCCTGCACCATGGCAACCGCCTTCTTGAAATGCTCGCGGTTCCCGTTCACGCTCCCGATAATCACCTGATTCTGCCTGACTATTTGCCGCAGAAGAAGGTCCGCGTCAAACTCCTCATTCCTCCCAGACACCCGCGGCACGCCGGTCATGAGGTAGATCGCGTTCCTGCTCATCACCGGGATAAAATCAATGGCGAGCTTGCTCGCGCCTGACGCTTCAAAGATAAGGTCAATCCGATCAATGCCCTGCGCCACCTGTTGGGCGGTGAACGCATTGCCGTCAATATAACTTGCGCCAAGTTCCTTGATGAATTGCACTTTGATATTATCCTCCGGCACAATCTCCACGTTATAAAGCTCCATACCGTGAAGCGCGAGTACCGCGGTTGCCAAAAATCCGAGAGGTCCTGCGCCAATCACAATGCCCTTCTTGCACCCTCCCCAATCTGTCGTGCCCCAACCATGCTGACGGTGGGGGCAGAAAAACGGCACACGCTGCTGGATCATGAGCATCTGCTCCATCGCCTTCATGATGATACTCATGGGCTCAATCCACACGCTGATAGGACCAAGATCTTTGGGAATCGTGACAAGATGATGCGCGTGCTCCACGACATACTCCGTCAGAAACCCGTGCAGCTTATGGATGCCCCGCTCCTTATACAGGCCGGTATAGCAGTAATCGCTCTGATGGTTGCGGCACGCGGAACAGATACCGCACCCCCTTCTCACGGTCGGCACCACATAATCCCCGGGCTTTATGTCTTTCACCTCTTTCCCCACCGCTTCTACGACGCCGTAACTCTCGTGCCCCAGCACGAGGAAATCCTCTTGCGCCGGCGCATCCACAAGGTGATGGCGGTACAGCGACTTGTCAGTGCCGTCAATCCCCGTGGCGATTATCTTTATCAATACCTCATCTGGCCGCTCAATGCGGGGCTTGGGGATATCAAAGGCAAATATTCCTGGTTCTTTTAATTTTAATCCCGCGGCAAACATAGGAATAAGAATTTATTATATGCGGTGCGAAGGTTTCAATAGATATACGCAGATATTCTTCAACTGTTTCAGTATATCCTTGTGTTTCCTATTGTACTATACTATCATCAATTTACACCAATCACACCCTCTAACCCATTAATTATGAAACTTTTCATTGATTCAGCCAATCTCGAAGAAATCAAAACCGCGCTATCATGGGGCATGGTGGACGGCTGTACCACCAACCCTACGCTTGCCGCCAAGAACGGCGCTAGCCCCGTTAGAAGTAATCCCGCTCAGCGGGATGCAGTTCCGACGCTGGAACGGACTTCTAACGGGGTAAACGATTTCCTCCCCATCGCGAAGCAAATCCTCTCGCTCGTCCCCGGACCTGTCAGCCTTGAAGTGCTCTCCCAAGACTATGCAGGCATGACGCGGGAAGGAGTGGCGCTCGCAAAACTTGGGAAAAATGTAGTCGTGAAGCTCCCCACCACTATTGAAGGCTTGAAAGCATGCCGTGCGCTCGTCAATAAAAAAATACGCGTCAATATGACGCTGGTATTCTCAGCTCTGCAAGCCTTGCTCGTCGCCAAATCCGGCGCGACCTATGTTTCTCCATTTGTCGGACGGCTGGATGACGCGGGGCACGACGGCAACGAGGTGGTGCAAGAAATTATTGAAATCTACGATAATTATGGATTTAAGACCCAGGTCCTGTATGCCAGCGTCCGCTCACCCTTGCACGTGAAACAAGCGGCGCTCATGGGATGCGACATTGCCACGTGTCCCTTCTCCGTTTTGGAAAAACTGGTCCAGCACCCCTTAACCGACACCGGGCTTAGCAAATTCCTCTCGGACTGGAAAAAGTCAGGGTTGAAACCTCTTGTCTAACTCCCCTAACCCCTCTTACTCTAAGAGGGGTACTCGTTTCTACTCCTCCTCTTGAGATAAGAGGAGGCTGGGTGGAGTTATGAATCAAATAATACAGAACGCCTCGACCGAAAAATCACGATCGAGGCTTTCTTTTTTCGCATGCGCTGGCTACTTCCCGAGTAGACGAAACTTGTCACTATGTACGAGAATCTCCCTCCCCAGTTTCACGAAAACGGAATCTTCGTAGACGTATGTATCCCCATACCGTACGTAGACGAGTTTTAAGTGATGAACACCGGGAGTGGTTAAAATCTCATCCGGCGCATCACCAACCCGCTCGCCGTCAAGGAACATCTGCGCACCGTTCCGGTCGAGGTTCACAAAGACCTTGACACTGATCATGGGAAGCACCGCCGGAACGACTAACTTGATTTGTCCGGATACGACTTCGAATGAAACGTCAGTGCACACCTCGAAGGCGATGGGGATGCCCTTGACGTACCCTACGAATTTTCCACGCTCGACCATCATGACCGAGTCGAACGTGGCCACGGTCTGAGCAACTCCGACGAACGGTATCGACAACGCGAGCACCAACACGAATAAAAAAGCAACGCTTTTCATAACGTACTCCCTTCGTGAGTTTGATGAGTTTGAAATGAATCGATTTTGGGAATTATTTTCACCTCTTTGTACCACGAACTCTCTCTCTCTCTCTGTCAAGTTTAGACGCTGTGAATAATAGCCTATCCATTCCGTCATTCCAGACTTGATCTGGAATCCAGAAAAATATACAAAATCGACGTTTCTTTTGGCTTTCTGGATTCCCGCCTTCGCGGGAATGACAGCTGACGCTGAAAAAGTTTATTAATTTACGTTCCCTAAGACGCGGACATGCGCGGAATGTCTCGCGAGCTTTAACGCGGAACTACGCGGAAATAAAAAAAAGGCCTATGGCCCGATGGTGTGTAATGGCGTTCTAAAGGCTTGTAAGGGCTTCTATTTCAACAGAATCGCTCTCACCGGCGACGCTTCAATGCCGATAATCTTCAATGGCAAGCAGACGAGAGTGTACTTGCCCGGTTTTACTCCCGTCAGATTCACTCCTTCCACTATGGCAACACCCGCGCGCAGTAGACTCTTATGCACGGGATGGCCGGGGTTGCCGCGGCGTTCCACGGAGAGATAATCAACGCCCACTAATTTAATTTTCTTCGCGGCAAGAAATTTGGCGGCATCGTTTCCTATCGCGCCATAGTCCTGATAAAATCTCTTCGTTAATAAATGTTTCCCGTTGCCCAGATTAAAAAGCAGCCGTTCGCCGCGTTTGATATGAAACCGTGCTAAATCCTTTACCTCAACTTCTTTCCTCTTCCCTATATTCAATCTTAAAACCCTGCACGGCCCGACAAGGTTATCTAGCGGAATTGTTTCAAGCGGTTTGCCGGATGACAAAAAATGCGCCGGAGCATCAAGGTGAGTGCCGGTATGCGCGCCGAACGAAAGGTTTGACACCCTGACGCCGTCCTTCGAAAAAGTCCGCACCGGCCGCGTGCGCAATCCCTGTTCTCCCGGCCATACCACGAGCGAGGAAGTAAGCGGTAAGGTTACGTCAATTATTTTCATAAAGAGAAGGTACACGAATTGTACCATTTCGCGGATAAGGAATCAAAGTTAAACATGTGATTTATTACCATAATTTCCCTCTTTTTGGTTGATTTTTTTGTCATTTTAAGGTAGGCTGGTGGCGAGGCTGTCCTATGCCTACTACATTGACCAAACCTATTGCGCAGCTGCTGGATGCATGCCAATCTCCCGAACAGGAAGCGCATAAAGAAACCGTCATCCACGTCGACGAAATGGTATCGCGCGCCGCTTTTTTGTATGAAAAAATCCGCAACGCCGTTGACTACCGTGAAGACCACCTCTTAAGGCGAGGCGCGATAGAGCGGATGCTGAAGCGCCTGCTCGTGCGCGGCGCGAAAAGCGAAGCAGTGGCCAAACCTCTCATCATTGAACTTATCCGTGCGCGCTACCTGAATAATGATGCGCTTCCGGAAAGAATCATCGGTGAAGTCGGGATTATTCTTGAACGCTATATCGCGCTGTGGAATGCCGCGCCCGCGGAAGTGCAGACGAACGCAGACCTTTTTTCTTGGATGCTGGGAGTCGCGGCGCGCGAAGTCGAGGAGGCGGTTGCGCCATCCCCGCATATCGACAAACTCGTGGAATCGATGTACCGGTCGCTGGTGGCGCATATCAAGCTCCCCAGCCGCATGACGGACGAGCGCGAAAAAAATACCCAGCTCTTCATCGCCATCCATCGCGCGCTGGTGCAATCGGATTTGCCCACTATCCGCTACAAACTCTTCGCCATTTACGCGCCGGGATGGAAAACGATCAATCCGGAACAAATCGGCTCATTGGGATGGAACATCGCTGCCATCTCCCAGGCGATAGAACGCGACCTCTCACACCCCGTCGGCGAGTCATTTGCGCGCCATCTCAAAAGATACGCTGCCGCATTCACCGTGCTCCATGACATTATTGAAGAAAAGCCGAAGGAAGCGACCGCAGTCCTTACGAACCCCGCCTCGCTCGAAGATCGGGTGCGGAAAGCATGCCAGCTGCGCTACCGAAAAGCAAAAGAAAAACTGGGCCGTTCCGCAGTGAGGTCCATCATCTTCATCTTCTTTACTAAAATGCTCATCGCCATCGTCCTTGAGATTCCTTATGAAATCTACCTCATTAAGTCCTTTAATCCCATTCCGCTGCTTATCAATATCACCATACCTCCCTTCCTTCTGTTCCTTGTCGCGACCACCACCAAAGTGCCCACCAAAAAAAACACCGAGGCCATTATCGCGACGGTGCGGGACCTCGTGGAAGAAGGGCGCACCATGACCCCTATAGAGATCAAACGCTACTCAAAGCCTATCTTTTCATCCATCATGCTCAGCATCGCCTACCTTACGCTCTATGGCGTGACATTCGGCTTTATTATCTGGGGATTGCGCACGCTCCATTTCAATATCATCTCAGGCGCGCTCTTCCTCCTCTTCTTGTCCCTCGTGTCGTTCTTCGCCATCCGCATCAGGCAAGGGGTGCGCAGGCTGGTGATCATAGAAAGGAAAGAAAATGTATTCACCTTCCTCTTTGACCTCTTTACCATTCCGATCATCCGCGCCGGCCGCTGGATCTCCATCAAGTCCTCAAACATCAATATCTTTGTCTTCGTTCTTGATTTTCTCATCGAAACCCCGTTTAAATCCCTCCTTGACGTCACGGAAGAATTCACGACGTTTATCAAGGAAAAGAAAGAGGAAGTGCTCTAGTGAGAAACTCTAAGTGCTAAGTTCTAAATTCTAAACATGATTCGACAAGCGTTCGACTGAGCTCACGCCGAAGGCTCACCATGACAACCGTCTTTGTCACCCTGAGCCAGACGAAGGGTGTTTGAATTTGAAGCTTGGAACTTTGATTTTTTGCACTCAAACCATGCCGTTACAAACTTATAAAAGGGTCATTATAAAAATTGGCACGGGAGTACTGACGAATAACGACGGCCAACTCGACCGCGCGCAACTGTCGTCTTCATTTGAAGATCTTGCCGGCGTGATCGCGCAGGGTATCCACGCAGTGCTTGTCACCTCGGGAGCGGTCGCGATGGGGAGAAGCGCGCTCACCGTCCCTCCCCGCAACGAGCACAGCCGCCAGGCGTGCGCAGCGATCGGCCAACCGCTGCTGATGCATGCGTACGGGGAGCTGGCGGCGCGCCACGGCCTTACCATTGCCCAGCTTCTTATCACGCGTGAGGATTTTGATAACCGCGCGCGCTATCTCAATATCCGCAATACGCTCCATGCGCTCCTCAACATGAACGTGCTGCCGATTATTAATGAGAATGACGTCGTCGCGGTGGACATCGCAGGGGGCGACGCGTTTGGCGGCAATGATGCGGTGGCCGCCATGGTAGGGCTTCTTATCGACGCAGACCTTCTCTTGATCCTTGGCGAAACGGACGGGGTGCTCGATGCCCCGCCTGAAACCGGAAGGGCGCAGCGCATTCCCGTAGTGGAACAAATAAACGAGGAACTTCTTGGCGTCGTGGGGAAAGACTCACCCTTGGGGAGAGGCGGCATGAAAAGGAAACTGGAAGCGGCCAAACTTGCGACCCATTCAGGCATTGAAACCATTATCGCCAACGGGCGGCAAGAAGGGGTGATCACCAACATCATCCTGCATGCCGCTGACACGGGCACCCGGTGTATGCCCGCGCAAGAAGCACATTCAAGCCGCGGCCGGTGGCTCATCGGAGGCGTGGTGCAAAAAGGTTCGGTCACGGTGGACACGGAAGCCGCCAAGGCGCTCCAAAAGGGAAAAAGCCTTCTCCCGATAGGAATCCTAGAGGTCCAAGGGAATTTCGGACGCGGCGAAGCCATTCGCGTGCTCGATGAACGCGGCGCCAGTATTGCCGTAGGGCTTGCCAATTATGCTTCAGGAGATTTAGATAAAATCAAACGCCTTCCTTCTTCCGAGATTGAAGCGATGCTCGGCTATTCTGCGGGTGATGAAGCGATTCACAAAGACAATCTCGCGCTTACCAACAGTACTTTAACGTATGGGAAATAATTTTTCTCCGCTTACGATTGCACAACGCGCACGGACCGCAAGCCTTGCACTCCAGGCAAGCTCTGCCGTAGTGAGAAGCCGCGCTCTTTTGCTTTCCGCGAGAAACCTTGTACGCCATAAGCGTGCCATTATTGCCGCGAATAAGGCAGACCTCGCGCAGGCAAAGGGAAAAGTGCCGCAGGCGTTTCTTGACCGCCTTTCGCTGAACGCGAAACGGTTCCGGGATATGGAGGAAGCGGTACAAGAAATTGCGCGCCAAAGCGATCCGTTGAATGAGCTCGTGGAGCAGAAGAAACTGAAAAACGGCGTAGTGCTTAAAAAAGTGCGCGTGCCTATCGGCGTGCTTTTTATCATCTATGAAGCCCGCCCCCATGTAACTGCGGACGCCGCTGCTTTAGCGCTCCGCGCAGGAAACGCCGTCATCCTCAAAGGGGGGTCCGAGGCGCGGAGCACCAATCGCCTTATCGCTCAATGTTTCCAACAAGCGCTAAAAAGCGCAGGACTTCCCCTCCATGCCGTGCAATTCATTGATACCGCCGACCGCACCGTCGTGAAAAAACTGTTAAAATGTGCCGACGACATTGACCTTGTCATACCCCGCGGCGGCTATGGCCTCGTGAAGTGGGCGCGCAAGGAATCTGACATTCCTTCGCTTTCCCACGCGGAAGGGCTTGACCATACCTATGTGGATGCGTCTGCGGACATTCCGCTGGCACTCAAGGTGATAGTGAATGCGAAGACGAGCTTCCCTGCAGCCTGCAACTCGCTTGATACCCTCTTGGTGCATAAAAAAATCGCTCCACAATTATTACCATTATTGCAGAATGGGTTAATACCCTATCACGTAGAACTGAGATGTGATACCGCTGCTCTGCGCATTTTCAAATCAAGGAAACCGCCTCTCATATCCCCTCCTTACCAAGGAGGGGAAGGGGAGGTCTCCATAAAAGCGGCAACCGCGAAGGACTGGGATACTGAATATTTAAGTTTAACCATGGGCATTAGAATAGTGCCAAACGTCGACGAAGCAATTGCGCACATCAATGCGCACGGCTCAAAACATTCTGAAGGCATTATCGCGCGCGATAAAAAAACAATCGCGTTATTCAAAAAAAATGTGGATGCAGCAGGTATATTCGTAAATTGCTCCACCCGCCTTCACGACGGCGGCGTCTTCGGGCTTGGGGCGGAAATGGGCATCAACACCGGCAAGCTCCATGCCCGCGGCCCGGTCGGCGCCAGGGAGCTTACGACCTACAAATGGATCGCGGAAGGGAAGGGACAAATTCGCACGTAAGGGTAAACAATCCAGTGTAAAACGCATACGTCACAACTCTAATTACGACAATGCCATAATCATATCCCCCGCTATTAGCAACGATCGTGGTATTTAGGCACAGGTATCTTTTCTAGTTTCCTCCTCCCGTGAAAATATAACTTTCATAACAAACCGCGTAATCATTTAACAGTTTAACAATTTATTTTATGCGCTCAAAAACCGCGCTCAAAATCATCCTCGTCATCGGCCTCGCCGGCTTAACATTCTCCGGTTACTTATCCTACTGGGAACTCCTCCGCGGCACGTGCCAGAACTCGCTCGTCTCCTGCGGCACCGGCGCCGCACCCGTCACCACGTACCTCAAATACCCCGCCTGCGTCTACGGATTCTTCATGTATCTGCTCGTCACTCTCATCGCCATCTTGGGCTTAATAAAAAAAGAACAAGTTCAATAATCTCTCTTCACGCTCACTCATAGAAACCCACTTCTGGCCTATTCCAAAAGTGGGTTTTATCTTTTAATTCATAACTTTTTAAATACCGCTAAAATTGCCCCGCGCTTCAGATGACTACTCCCTCCATCGCCTACTGTCTGCCAATATCTCTCCAATACGAATTGCGGAAACAATCCGCGTAATTGATCGATGGTATAGCTTCTCGTGAGAAAGCGTTCTCTTCCGGCACGCATCTCAACTGCCCTGATCGTGTGTACTTCGGTGATTGCCCACTGCACCACGTCCATGCATTCATCCATAAATTGATACAGCCACGGATTATCCCTATAAAGTTCCAGAGTATAGTCATCATCAATTGCCTGTCTCACGCCTATCACCAGATAATCGCCGGGAACGAGAAACCTCGTGAACATCGCAGCTGCCATTTGCTGGTCAGGAAAATTACTTAAGGTATTACCGATGAGAAAATAAACATACGATTCACCATCTATGCATATTGGTAGCTCCCCTAAATGTTGGAAGTATCCATGCACGCCACGACTGAGTATTGCTCCCTTAGATTCAGGCCGCACTGACTTGCTTACCTGATACACTCCCGCAAAAAAATAATCAAGAAATAACGAATTAAGATCAATCGCTTCTACGAGTAAGGGCTTACTGTTATCCGCAGAAACCACACAATATTCAACGATTTTTATTTCTACGTCCCCCGTGCCAACTCCCAAGAAAGACATTACTCTTCCGTGTGTCCTACGATTGAGCCACGGGAGTGCCTTCTCTATTAACGGCAACTCCTGCAAAACCGAACTATATGGATTGACACAGGCAGGAAGTGCGAGCCAAAAAACGCCGCGTTTCTCAAAATGTTCCTCCACGGCACTCCTGTCCCAATATTCGCCAAGTTGCGTATACCGAGGAATGCTTTGCGCCTTGATTTTCTCAAATAATACTTGCGCCGGCTCAAATCCGCCTATTCTCGTAGGAACGCCCTCTGAGCACAGGTGATTATTTCCTTCGCTATTTACAATATTTACCATACGGCGTAGTATATCTCTGTTAATTATTTCGACAATAAAATTTTATTTATTTCGCTAAAATTAAAGAAAATTAACCACCTCCAACTTATTATGTAGAAATAAATTACAACTATATGCGCCATATAGAATCCATCCTTCATACCCTCGGATTCAATAAAAAAGAAGCAAGGGTGTACCTTGCTTCCCTAAGGCTCGGACAAGCGCCTGCGAGTGAAATCGCGCGGGAAGTAACTCTTAACCGCGTGACTACCTATGAGGTGCTCAAGCGTCTGGTACACAGAGGCCTCGCCTCGGTTACAGAACAAAAACACGTAAAATATTTCAGCGTCTTGGGGCCTGACAAGCTTTTCCAGCATTTCAAAACGAATATGGATGCACTGCAACAACACATGAAAGAACTCCTCTCCCTCACGCAAGGGAAAGGAGCGCGGCCGCGGGTCTCTTTCTATGAGGGCGCAGAAGGCTTGCGGGACGTCTACCGCGATTTTCACGCCTACCGCAATAGCGAAGCGCTCTCTTTTACCAACTGCAGAGCGCTCTACGAAGGAATAGGCAAAAATTTCCTGTACCAAACCTACAAGAACCGACAGGCGCTCGGCATCACCGTGAGATCTCTCTGCCCTGACAATCCTGAAGATATTGCAGAGCAGCGGCAAGACGCGCGCGCGTCACGCCGCATCAAATTATTTCCCCACGAGAAATACCGCATCCCCAACGAAATGATCGTGTATGCGGATAAAGTGGCGCTCATGTCTTTCACCGACAAAATATCTATCGTGATAGAAAATAAAGAAATCGCAGAATCACTGCGAACGATCTGGCACATGGTTTGGGATCGGTACTAAACGCTTTCGTTATAATATTTAACGTCGCATGGTTTTGATTACTTTGCCGAGGATGCCATCCGCATTATCTCCCTCTTCATCGATATCTATCATGCCTGCATCGTCGCCCCCGCCGTCTTCGATCATCCACCGCTGGTAGACCTTTTTAGGTAATTCGCGCACAAAGAGCGAAGGGCGGCCGAGGAGGTAGCCTGAAGACAGATATGAGGTTTCAGGATAGGTGAGGATGAGCTCTTCCTGCGCCCTCGTCACCGCAACGTAAAAAAGCCGCCGCTCTTCTTCCAGCTCCTTTCCCCGCTCAAGCGTGCGCGCATTGGGAAAATGCCCGTCCACCAATCCAATAACAAACACTGTCTTCCACTCAAGGCCTTTCGCCTGATGGATGGTGGAAAGTATCAGTTTGTCCTCATCCTGCGCCATGGACGCCCCCTTCACTTCTCCGCGGAATCCCTCGCCCAACGCCGCATCCGCGAGAAGCGCGGACAAGTCCTGATAGCGGTTCGCAAAATTGGCAAGCGTTTCCAAATCAAGGATCCTCTCTTCCGCATCGTCAAACGCATCCTTTGCATATTCCCGATAACGGCGCGCCAAGACTGCAGTAATAATCTCACCCGGCCCTTTAACCGCGGATATGGCAAATGCCCGCAGATCATCCCATACTTCTCCCACGCCCCGCTCAACGCGGGAAGAAAGACCCTGCATTTCCTTCATCTCATCAGCGATCGTGAGATATTGATCAGGCGACTGTTTCACCAGGCGCCAAATGCGGTCTGCGGTTTGCGCGCCGATGCCTTCGTAGAGCTGCAGCACCCTGCGCCACGCAAGCTCATCTGCAGGGTTTGCCAAAATCCTCACATACCCCAGCACGTCTTTGATATGCGCCTGCTCAAAATATCTTAAACCTCCCCGCTTCAGGTAAGGAATATCGTGTTTGGCAAGCTCAAGCTCAAGCTCGAGCGTCTGATGCGACGCGCGGAACAGCACCGCCATGTCATGGAGGCTCATGTGCGCTTCTGCGCGCGCGAGCACCTGCGCGACCACATAGGACGCCTGAGCTTCAGGATCCGGCGCGGATGCCAAAAGAGGCACGATGCCTGACTTGCGCGAAGTGCGCAGCTCTTTTTTATAACGTGCGGAGTTATGCCGGATGCTCTCGTTCGCAAGAGTGAGTATCTCCGGCCGGGACCGGTAATTTGTTTCAAGGCGAAACACTTTCGCCTTGGGATAGCGGTCGGTAAATTCCAAAATATTCCCTATGTCAGCGGCGCGGAATGAGTAAATCGACTGCGCGTCATCGCCCACCACCAGGAGATTCCCATGCACCGAGGCGAGCAAGTGGGTAATCCCCGCCTGCAGGCGGTTCGTATCCTGGTACTCGTCCACCAGCACGTACTTGAACCGCGACGAGAGCTTTTCCCGCACCTGCGGGAATTGTTCCAGCAGCCGCAGGAGATTCACCAAGAGATCGTCAAAATCCATCGCGTTCATCGCGCGCTTCTTCTCCTCATAGGCGCGCGCAAACTCGGGGAAAAAATTCTTAAATTTTATAAACTGCGGATAATGGTCATCTATCGCGTGTTCAATCGATATGCCGCTGTTGGCGGCAAAGGAGAGCACGCGGCGGACGGCGTCTGCTTTCGGGAATACGCTGCCGGCGGCGTGAGGCCCTTCTGTTACCAGAACTGACCGCATCAGCCGCTCCGCGTCATCCTCGTCCAAAATCTGGAATTGGGGCTTGAAATCAAGCTTCCCCGCATACACGCGCAGGATGCGGTTGGCGATATGATGGAAAGTGCCGCCCCATAAGCCCTTCACCTCGCCCTTCACGAGCGCGGCGGCGCGGGACAGCATGGCATGCGCTGCCTTATTCGTAAACGTCAATAGCAGGATGCGGTCGGCAGGCGTGCCGTGCGCGATGAGCCACGCCACCCGATACACCAGCGTCCGCGTCTTGCCGGAACCCGCGCCCGCGAGCACGAGACAAGGCCCCTCCGCATCCCGCACCACGGCGAATTGTTCAGAATTGAGTTCATTTTTATAATCAATGTCCGCACGCTCCCTCGAAAGGGGTCCCGCGTGTCGTTGACTGCTTTGTACATCCATGGTGTTAAGTGGTATAGTATTAATGAAACTATTATACCTTAATTTTGAATTTTTCATTGTTTTAAGGTATATACCCGCTAAATTTTGTCCCACCTATCGCGGGCGACAGATTAAATATCTTCAAAAACGAAAACTTATTAATAACGCACGTACTACGTGCAAAACTTAGGCGGGTATGACTCCTTCCATTGACACCATCTTTAAACACGCGGTGGACGAGGGCGCCTCCGACATCCATCTCATGGTCGGCAAGCCCCCCATCATCCGCATTGACGGCCTCCTGAAAGATACCGACTTTCCCCTCCTCTCCCATAAAGTCATCGACGACCTCATCTCCTCAATGCTCAATGAGCACCAGCGGGAGATTTTTCTTTCAGAGAAGGAGTTTGATTTTTCCTATGAACTGCCAAACGTCTCCCGGTTCCGCGTCAACCTCCATGTGGAGCGGGGAAATCCCGCGCTCGCGGCGCGCGTGGTGTCCGCGCGCATCCCCACCATGGAAGACCTCCTGATGCCGGAAGTGGTCTATGAGCTGGTGCGCCTGCCGCAAGGGTTAATTCTCGTGACCGGCCCCACCGGCTGCGGCAAATCAACGTCGCTTGCGGCCATGGTCAACCTTATTAATGCGGAACGCCGCGCCCATATCATCACCTTGGAAGACCCGATTGAATTTTTGCACACGAGCGACAAATCCATCATCAAGCAAAGGCAATACGGCACTGATTTCCTTTCGTTCGCGGAAGCGCTGAAACATGTCCTGCGCCAGGATCCCAATGTTATCATGGTGGGCGAAATGCGCGATTTGGAAACGGTCGCGGCAACCATCACGCTCGCGGAGACCGGCCATCTCGTGCTTGCCACCCTTCATACCTTGAACGCGGCGCAGACCGTCGACCGCATCATAGACATCTTCCCGCCCTACCAGCAAACCCAAGTGCGGCTTCAGCTCTCCCTTTCCCTGCGGGGTGTCATCTCGCAGCAGCTCCTCCCGAAAAAAGGTGCGGGCCGCGTGGCATCACGGGAAATCCTCATAAATAATCCCGCAGTATCGAACCTCATCCGCGAAAATAAAATCGCCCAGATCAAATCCGTGATACAAACCTCAGCGGAAGACGGCATGGTGACCATGGATCAGGACCTGAAACGGCTCTATAAGGAACGCGTGATTGAACACGAGGTGGCGGTCGCCCACATGCTCGACCCGCACCTGCTCGATTAGTCTTAAAATTAAAATGGAGAATCATTCAGTGTATTTCCGTATAAACTTCGGGTATTTCCGTGAGAGAAGCTTATACACTGAATGCACACGGAACTTCCACTGAACGACACTGAAAAAATAATTCATCCTTGTCTTTAAATATATGCCTCCCCGCACTGCACCCCATCCCGCGCACCACGAGGCGCTTGCCGCGCTCCGCACCCTGCCCCTTGCTACAGGACTTTCAGAAGGGGAGCTTGCAACCTTGTCTGAATACCTGACCTCTGCCAGTTACCCGAAGGGGAAAGTGGTATTCGAGCAGGGAGGAAGGCGCGATGCGCTTCTCCTTATCACGCAAGGGCGCCTTTCTATCTATAAAGAATTTGGCGATGCGCCGGAAGTGTTTGCCGTGCTCCATCCCGGCAATTTCTGCTGCGAAGAAGCGCTTACTGACCAACGCTCTGTCCATTCAAAAAGCGGCCAAGCGCTTGATGAACTGAAAACGCTTGAGCTTACCTACACCGCGTTTCGAGCGCTGTCATCAGAGCACCCGCGCCTGGCCATATTTCTCCTTGAAAAACTCCTGCAATCGGTGGCCGAGAGGCTCCACCATACTGATAATAGGCTCATTACTCTCTACCACACCGGCCGCATCATCAGCATCACGCTTCCCCTTGAAGAAATGGGGCGCCAGATCCTCGCCGCGCTCCATGAGGTGATCCGCGCAAAGCGCTCGCTCTTCGTGTCATTCCTCCCGTCCCTCAACCGCATCCTGCTTCTCGCGCATTATGGATTCGCCGTCCCGCCTTTCGGCGGCGAGGACCACATCCCATTAAGCCAAGATCCGGTGCTCGGGCTCATCGCCGCAAATAACGCGACCATCCTGGTCACGAGAGACAGCCCTTTGCCTCATACCGTCGACGTGGCGTACACGAGCCCCTCCATGGTAGGCGTACCGATCAAGGAGGAGGGGAAAACCATAGGCGCGATCCTGATGCTCGATAAGCAGAACGATGAATTTAATCTTAATAATGTGATGCTCCTTGAAATCGTCGCGCGGCAAATCGCCGGCGCCATTACCGAAGGGGAAGCGCTCCACCGCCATCAGGCAGAGGAGGAGCTCAAAAGAGTTTACATCAGACCATTTTAAAACTGGAAAATGAATAGGGGACACACTGATCCATCCCTTGGGGGTGGATTTGATTTTTTGAGCATATCGTTATACACTGCTGCCGCGCCCTCGTGGTGAAATGGATATCACAACAGGCTTCGGACCTGTTGTTGGGGGTTCGAATCCCTCCGAGGGCATAGTGGTTCGCCCGATCATACGATCGGGCGTCAGGTCGCATGACCTGACGACTCCCTCCGGACGCACTAATAAAATGGTGGAAAACATTTATTAACCATAAATTAATATTTAAAGCTAAAAATTATATGAATACGAATCAAAAAGGTTTTATTAATAATATTTTAGTCGTAGTAATTATTGTGCTCGTCGTAGGGGTAGCTGGCTATTTTGCTATTATAAAAAAGCCGGAACCGATTACTCAACAACCAGTACCAACTCTGACTCAAACGACCGCCCCAACAAATACTCTTGTAGTTCCGACACCGACAACAATAGATGAAACTGCAAATTGGACAATATACAATAACCCTGGGTTAAATTTTTCAATTAATTATCCTAATGACTTTCAGCTTACAGAGGATAATGCGACGAGTAAATTGTTTTCTGGTACAGATGGGCATTTTTGGATTTTTGTAGAAAATAATACAAAAAATTTGGATGCGGCCGGAATAAAGGATGACTATTACAAACATGATGAATATGGGTATCAATATCAAGATACTTTTGTCAAAGTTGCAGGCGCTAATGCATACAAGCAGGGACGATATGATTTAGGTGTCATAGAAAGATATTATATTCCAAAAAATGGCAAGATTTATAAGGTTGGATTTGAATTTAACTTCGACACTCCTAATCAAAACATAAAAGAAAATAAAATAAATTTGATAAGAAATATAATCTCGACCTTTAAGTTTGAAAATTAAGTTTGTTTTTCTGAATTGTAAAAGAGTTTGCCACAAAAAAACTTGTCATGCCAGAGGCAGATCCGCCTCCGGCGGAAAATTGTCAGCGGTGCGGCTCCGCCGCACCCTGCATTTTTTACGGAGGGTTCTCGCCGCCGCAGGCGGTGAAAGCGGTTCGCACTAATCCAAAAATAGAGCAAATGAAACATATGGAATGGCTGAATGTTATTTTTCTCATTGGCTCTACAGACATTTATGGGAGTAATCCACGGTACCTCGAAGCGCGGCATTAGTACTTTATCCCCCTCATAATATAAGAGGGGTGTGGGGAGTTATGAGTGTTGCGTGAAAAAGGCTTTTGTGTGACAAAAAAGAGGCAGGCCCGTTCATTTATAACTCACCCCCTCCCTTATCTTAAGGGAGGGAATTAGCAGGTCGCTCACCGTACCCCTCTTACTAACAGAAAAGTCAGATGAAACCATAAATCAAAGAAGGATTGCATGAATCATAAGATATTGATAGAGTAGGTGTTGTGGGTCGCTAGCTCAATTGGCAGAGCAGGGGCCTCTTAAGCCCAAGGTTCTGGGTCCGATTCCCAGGCGACCCACCATTTCTACCATAAACGGCGCAAGCCGTTTCTTTGTTTGTCAAACACCTGCATTACCCGCTACAATGCATATATCATAAACTATCTGCGTGAATCCGCGTTCGACCGCATTACGGTACCAACTCTGTGTAAAACGGATGCAATTGCGGCCGACCATCTGCGTTAATCTGCGTAAAATTTTTCTTGTATCTTGTTATGCTTACCCATACGGCTAAACCACTTGTCCTCATCATCCGTGACGGATGGGGCGTCGCGCCTCCCGGCCCGGGAAACGCCGTAGCGCTCTCGCGCACGCCGCACCATGACGAGTACCGCAAAAAATACCCGTTCGCGCTCCTTGAAGCGTCAGGCGAGTCAATCGGCCTCCCGCCAGGTTTCCATGGAAATTCCGAAGTGGGGCACCTTACCATGGGCGCCGGCAGGCCTGTCAAACAAGAGCTCACCTTTATCCACGAGGAAATTGCCTCTGGCGCTTTTTTCCGTAATAAAAAACTCATCGATGCATTCGCCTCGTGCCGCGATAAGGGAAAAACACTCCACCTCATCGGCATCCTGCAGGACGCCGGCGTACACGCGCATGAGGAGCATCTCTGGGCGCTCCTCACCCTTGCGCAGCAACAACGCGTCGAACGTATGTATGTGCACGTACTTGCCGACGGCAGAGACTCGCCGCCGCGCAGCGTACTCACGTTTTTAAAAAAACTGTCTGCACGTTTCCCTTCAGTGCCTGTGGGCACGGTCGCCGGGCGCTACTGGCTCGACCGCGCAGGCCATTGGCCGCTCATAGAAACGCTCTATCGCGCCCTTGTCTTCGGCGAAGCGCTTACCGCTAAAACCGCGGAAGACGCCGTCCAGAATGCGTACCGCAATCACCGCACGCCAGACGGACAGCCCATGGTCGATGAATATATTCCTCCTTACCGCATTGGAAATTTTGAAAAAATAGAAGAAGATGATACCGTCTTCTTTTTCAACTTCCGCCAAGATCGCATGATTCAGCTCACCAAAGCATTTGTGGAACGTAGGTATGGAGGCCCGCCTGTGCGTTTCATCGCCCTCACGCGCCCCTATGACGAATTTCATAATTTTATATTTGCCCCTCATGAAGAAACGCAGACGCTCTCTCCCGTGCTGGGGGAAGTTTTAAGCGCCCATAACGTGCGACAACTGCGCATCGCGGACAGCCAGAAATTCCGCCATGTAACCAGTTTCTTAAACGGCAAGCGCATTACACCGTTCCCGGGCGAGGATCGGCTGGAAATAAAAGTAGGGCCTTCTGCCCAGTACCGGGAACGGCCCGACATGGGAGCCATTGAAATCGCGGCAATCGCTCCTCCGGTCATCCGCCATAGCGTTTATGATCTTATTATTATTAATTTTGCCAACTGCGACATGGTGGGGCACGTGGGTGACCTTCCGCTCGCGGTAAAAACAGTGGGTATCGTGGACCGCTGCGTGGGCGCGCTCGTGGAGGCCGCGCTTCTCTCGGGAGGCGAAGCGCTCTTAACTGCTGACCACGGCAACATCGAGCAAATGCATTATAATGGCGACCAAAATGCGGTCTGCACGGCGCATTCCGCAAATCCCGTGGAATGCTTCTATATTTCCCACACCCCCCAAGGCACGCTCTCGCCGCAGGGATTCCTTTCAAGCATCGCGCCTACGGTGTTGGATCTGCTTGGTATTCCCATCCCTCCCGAGATGACGAGCCCGAGTCTTCTGGTAAGAAATAATATAAGTTGAGTCACGCCACAAATCATGATACTATGCATAAGTCAATTCAGTTTCGCATGAATCCAATTTTTTAATCCGCGCCTCTCTATCCTATGGACAGGTTTACCTGGAAAATCGGCGGACAAGCAGGTTTCGGCATTGCCACCTCCGGCCAATTATTTTCGCGGATGTGCGTGGCTGCGGGCAGATTCGTGGCGGATTACAGTGAAAAACCAAACCGCATCAGAGGAGGCCATAACACCCACCAAGTCACCATTGCGGACAAACCACTCTATGCGGCGTCACGGAAAGTGGATCTGCTCGTTGCCCTTGATAAAGATACGGCGTTTTTGCACCTTAAGGAACTCGCGCCCCGTGCCGCCGTCATTTATGACGGAGAAAAAAACACCCTTACTGTGGAAGATCTGGGACGGAAAGATGTAGTGCTTTATTCCGTGCCGCTCGCGCGCTTTGCCAAAGAAGTGGGCGGCGAGGAAGTTATGCGCAATACCGTGGCCCTTGGCGCGTCCCTCGCGTTCATGGGATGCGATTTTACCCCGCTTGAGCGCGTCCTCACGAGCGCATTCGGCAAAAAACCAGAGCGCCTGGCCGCCAATCTCAAGGCCGCCCGTGAAGGATTCGAATATGTCCGCGCGCAAGGAGGGGTCCACCACGCGTGCCCCCTCACCCAAAAACTCTCTTCTCCTCATATCGTAATCCCGGGCAACGAAGCAATGGCTTTGGGCGCCATCCAAGCTGGCTGCACCTTCTACGCCGCTTACCCGATGAGCCCTTCCTCTTCCATTCTGCATTACCTTGCGGGCAAGGCGGAAACCACTGGCATGGTCGTGAAGCACGCGGAGGATGAAATTTCCGTCATCAATATGGCGCTGGGCGCGTCCTATGCCGGCGCACGCGCCATGATCGGCACGTCAGGCGGCGGATTCTCGCTGATGGTGGAATCGCTCGGGCTCGCGGGAATCGCGGAGATCCCCCTCGTGATCGCGGAGGTTATGCGCCCCGGCCCTGCCACGGGCATGCCCACCTGGACAGAAGCTTCTGACCTCCAATTTGTCATCCATGCGGCGCAAGGAGAATTTCCCCGCGTCGTGCTCGCGCCGGGCGACGTGGAAGAAGCCTTTCACTACACGCTTCTCGCATTCAATCTTGCAGAGCGCTGGCAGGTGCCTGTCTTTCTTCTTTCTGATAAAAACCTTGGGGAACACAGCCGCAGCGTGCCTCCGTTTGATGCATCGGCCTACCGCATTGATCGAGGCAAACTCCTCACGCAAAAAGACTTGAGCGGCACGAAACCCTTCAAGCGGTATGTGCTTACCCGTGACGGCGTGTCCCCGCGCTCGCGGCCGGGCCTGAAAGGCGGCGTCTATCTTTCCAATTCTTATGAACATGACTACTTCGGCTACTCTGACGAATCCTCGAAAATGCGCGTCGCGCAGGCTGACAAACGCATGAAAAAACTGGAGGGCATTGCTCATGAAATGCCAAAGCCTTTCATACTAGGCCCCTCAAAAGCTCCGCTTACGCTCGTCACCTGGGGATCCATGAAAGGGCCAGTGAGGGAAGCGATGGAGCGTCTTGGGGAAGAAAAAATGAAAGTAAACATGGTGCACTTCTCCGGCATGTGGCCATTCCCCAAAAGGTGGGCGGAAAAGCTGCTCTCCTCGCAGAAGCGTCTGGTGCTTGTCGAGAATAACGCCACGGCGCAGTTCGGCAGCTTGCTCAAAGAACAGACAGGTATCGATATCGAAGATAAACTGCTCAAATACGACGGAAGACCATGGTTCCCGGAAGAGCTTATTGTCGAGACAAAAAAACGACTATAAATTTAGAAACGTCCCGCAGGGACACTATAATTTTGACTTTTGATTTATGGCGGAAACAGCCGACTTCAATACTCCCCTTTTTCCCACCTGGTGCCCCGGCTGCGGCGATTTTAGCATTTGGTCGGCACTTAAGGAAGCATTCGTGGTATTGGGAATGGAACCGCACCAATGTGCGGTGGTCTATGGCATTGGGTGTTCCGGCAACATGTGCTCCTTCGTGAATACCTATGGCTTTGAGGGACTGCACGGCCGCGGCCTGCCCGTAGCCTGCGGTATAAAAATGGCAAACCACAATCTGCCGGTTATGATGGTGGGCGGAGACGGCGATCTTTTAGGCGAAGGTATGGGGCATTTCATCCATGCGTGCCGCGCCAATCACCACGTCACCACGCTCATCCACAATAACCAAGTGTATGGGCTTACCACCGGCCAGACCGCGCCGACTTCCGAAAAAGGCGCCAAAACAAAATCAACGCCCGCAGGCGTCATTGAAGAGCAAACGAATCCCATCACGCTCGCGCTCACCGCAGGCGCGACCTTTGTCGCGCGCGGCTTTTCAGGAGACATTCCCCACCTTACTGACCTTATCGTAAAAGCTATTTCGCACAAAGGGTTTTCGGTGCTGGATGTGCTGCAGCCCTGCGTGACATTCAACAAAGTCAATACTTACGCATGGTTCAGAGAGAGGGTCTACAAGCTGGAAGAGTCGGGGTATCGGCAAACCACCAAACCAGCGGCGATCGAACGTGCCTTCGAGCCATGGCATGAAAAACTCCCCCTTGGCATCTTCTGGCAGGAGGAAAAGCCCACCTACGAAGACTCCCTGCCGCAGCTCAAAAACGGCCCCCTCGTCGAGCGCGACTTGTCCCATATCGATATCTCAAAACTCTTGGAGGAATTTAAATGAGTTTTAAAAAAAAATTTCTGCATAGCCCAAGCAACCCTTTGATGTAAAGGGTTGCCTTTTTTAAAGCCATCAGGAGCGCAATAACGCTACTAACGCAAATATCCATGGAATTATATCAAACACAAAACGGTACTTCTGGATGGACGTTTTTTGCCCACCCAGTAATTGAATTGCCAACTCCAGCTTTCTATCTGGATTGAGATTGGCGAACCAGTCTAAATCCATTTCCATTACCCTTATGGTTTTTTTAATACCCCTTATAAACACCTTATCCAGCGCTTTCATAATAATCTCCTCATTTTATAGAGATGTATTCCAGAGCCCTTGATATCTGTATTGTCAAAGACCGTTGTTTATTTAAGAACTTAAAAACCCGCCTTGTGACCTATACAAGCGGGTTGTCAATGTTCTCAATCGGTAGAGCCTTAAAAAAACCTTTCAGACCCTGCCGACGGAGAACCTCAAACGTTATGTTTTTAACGAACTTTCCTCCTTACGCCCCCATCATAGCGCATCTGGAATAAAAGTCAATGCCCTCTATGGAGTCTACTGCGCGACGCGGAAGACTTCCTCAAAAAAGCTCACACGAGCATTTCAATTGGTATCTCAGTGACTACCTTAAGCGCCATATCATTGGTGACGAATTTCTCCGCGCTATGCGCAATCGCGGTGGCAATATGGATCGCATCTGGCGTGCGGAGCCGATACTTTCCGCGCAGATCAGAAGCAATATCCACGACGGATTCGTCAATCCCCGTAATCCGCACGTGGGGAAAATTTTTGATGAGTTCCTTATAGTGCGCAGCAAGTTCTTTCTTCCCTTGCAGTTTCGGTCCAGTCAAAATTTCGATCATGCCAATAACCGACAAGACTGCTTCATATTTCCCCTCCTGCACCAACAAGAGCGCCCTCCGCGCTCTGGAGAGAAATTGCGGATGCTCTTCGAGAAGATAAATGATAACGGAGGAATCTATGCCAATTACTTGTCCCATGAAGATCTCTCCTGAAGGATATAGGTGTCTGTACCACCGAGCGATTGCCATACCTCTTTCCCCAATCCTTGCAACGCTTGTACATAATCAGTCGGATGCTTTGTCAGCACCGCTCTTGTATCATCAAGTGGATGAATCACAATCTTCGCCCCTGCTTTCAAGTGCAACCGATCCCTCACCTCCCGAGGAACCACAATTTGGTACTTTTGCGATAGAGTAGCTATTCCCATAAATACTTTACTTATACTATAAGTACTTTACATTATATCAGTTGTAAATAACCTGTCAATTATGTTTGTGGACTTATATGCCCCAATTACTGCGCGACGCGGAAAACTTCTTCGAGGGTCGTCATCCCTGCCATTGCTTTCATGATGCCGTCCTGCAGCATCGTCATCATGCCGGCTTTGACCGCCAAGTCGCGTATCTGATATTCGGAAATGGCGCCTGAAAGGATCACGCGCTCGATATCGGAGCTCATGCGCAGCAGCTCGTATATCCCGATCCTCCCTTTATAGCCGATGCCCTGGCACGCGGGGCACCCTTTCGTCGCCACATATTTCGGCTCCTGCACTCCGAATGTTTGTGCAACGGCAGGAGGAAGAGAGGAGAGCGCTGCCTGCACCCGCTCTGCGTATTCCGGCGGAAGCGGGCCGGGGAGGGCGCATTTCTTGCACACGCGCCTGACCAGTCTCTGCGCCAGCACGTCGCTCAATGCAGGCGCCAAGAGATAGGGTTTTGCCCCCATCGAGAGGAAACGCGGAATCGCGCCGGCCGCATCGTTCGTGTGCAGAGTTGAAAATACCAAGTGACCTGTGAGCGCAGCCTGAAGTGCTATGTCCACCGTCTCTAGGTCCCGCATTTCTCCCACGAGAATTATATCAGGATCCTGGCGGACAATTGAGCGAAGCCCGTTCGCGAACGTGTAGTCATGGGAAGGGTCTACCTGGCTCTGGTTAACCCCTTCCAGTTTGTATTCAATGGGATCTTCAATCGTAATGATCTTGGTGGAAGGATCATTCAGGAGGCGCAAAACGGCATAAAGGGTCGTAGTTTTTCCTGAACCGGTAGGGCCGCAGACCACAATCATGCCGTTGGGGCGCTCAACCTCTTGCCGCAGCGCGGCGCCCACAAAGGGACCGAATCCCAAATCTTCAAACGTCAGGCGGATGGCTTCTCCCCGCAAGAGGCGCATGACAATACTCTCTCCGAACGCGGTGGGAAGCGTGGATACGCGCACGTCAACCCGCTCGCCTTCCAGATTGAGCGTCGCGCGGCCGTCCTGCGGCCGGTTTTCCACGTTGATTTTTAACCCTGACAACAGCTTCAGGCGTGAAATAAGCGCATGGTAGCGCTCACGGTCGATCGTGGCGATGGTATGCAGGATGCCGTCAATGCGGAACCTCACGGCCACACCGCTCTCCTCCGCTTCAATGTGCACATCAGATGCATCTACTGCGATGGATGCGGCCATCAGCAGCACAATAAGGTCAGTGAGTGATACGGAGGCAAACTTATCGGTCAGGTCCATCACATTGGTAATGGACTCTTTAAATTTTTTCAGCGTGTCCTCGGGAATATCCACCCCATGCATGGGCACATAAATTTTTGGAAGCATGCGATAGAGCTCAAACGCGTGGGCAAGGCTCTGTTCGCTCATGAGCGCCACGCTCACCGAAGCCTTGTGCGTATGCCCAAGGTCTGCAATCAGTTCAAGAAAATGTTCATTGTGGGGATCAACCGTGGCGAGCCGTATTTCGTGGTGGGGCGTGTATGCGTAGCACACCGCTTGCGCGGATTTCGCCCGCTCATCAGAGATGAGGCCGAGCGCATCCGGCGCGATGGCAAACCCCCGCAGGTTGACATACGGCAAGCCCATTTCAAGCGCGCGCTCTTGCACGATGCTCTCTTTTTCTTTCACCGCAATCTCTGACAGCCTATCCGTTAATAATTTCGAAGATTGATCCGCGTCAGTCTTTTGATTGGAAAATACAGGGAGGTTCGCTTTAATCATGAGCGCTCAATTGAGAGTGGGAATATAAGACGGAGAGATCACATCCCCTTAGGATGCGCGGCGCTGGAACAGACGCGGCAGCAAGGCAATGACCCGCACCAATTTCGCAAACGGCGGGCTTTCCTTCAATCGGCTATACAGCAGGATCCACACCGCCTGCTGAAACGTTGCAAGGATCGCGCCCACGCACATAATGCTAAGGAAAAATGCGATCACCGCAGCACCCAGGGTTAGGCTTACCGCAAGCGGTACGCCGAGGATAAAACTCAAAAGTGCCAAAGGCCCGAAAATAATAATTATACCTAACACTGCAATGGAGAGCGCGACAATCGCGGCGGCCGTGGTGCCCAGGGTGAGAATGATGACGGTCTCCATCACGACAAGCCAGTGCGCGAGAAATAATTTCCATGCGCTGCGCAGCGCATCCAAGGGGGAGAGCGATTCCGTGAGCGAGGCAACGAGCGCAAGACGATACAAGAGGGAACAAAGGAGCCCTATAGGAACCAAACACGCAAAGCTCACGAGAAGGAATATGGCATACCACACGGAAGACCCGAAAGCGAGATAAAGGAGAAAAGGCGGCAGGCTGAAGATCGCCCATGCGAGGCTCGTGACAAGATGAAAGCCCACCGTGAGCGTGGTCGTGCGCCAAAAAGCGCGCTTACCCGCCGCGATCCCTTCTTCGATGCGGCAATGCTCGCGGCGGCGCTCGCGCTCAATGCCCCAAATAAGCGCTCCTTGCGATACAAGCGCAAACCAAATGAGAAAGCACACCAGCAATAAAAGGAACGCCGACACGATATAAAATCCGGAGGGCAAGCCTAACCAGGGCGTGAACGTGAGCATGGAAAAATCAAATCCCCACTCCCTCACAGAAGACGCCCATACGCCCAAGACGCTCAAGCGGTCAAAATTTCTAAACAACACGTTTATCTCTCCGCCGCTCACTAAGAGCGCACTGAAAAGCCCAAACAGCCACAGGTGTTTGGAATGTATGGTGAGCAACCACGCTCGCCTTAAGAGTGGACGATAGACGGAAGACATAGGATATTAATTCAAAATGCAAAACTCAAAATGCAAAATTGTGGAGTCCCGCTTAAGCGGGACAACACTCCTTCATTTTGATTTTTGATTTTTGGATTTTACATTCGGTACGCTATACCTTCGCCTTCACCACTGCGGGCCGCGGGCCCATGAGCGCGGCAAACGTTTCCCTCTCCAGGGTTTCTTTTTCTAAGAGCAAAGAGGCAACCTCATCCAGCTTATGCCGTGACTTCCGGATCACCGCTTGCGCCGTCGCACTTGCCTGATGAATGAATTTTGACACCTCTTTGTCTATCGCCTCTGCCACTTTTTCAGAATAATCCCGCTGTTCGGTGATCTCGCGCCCCAAAAATATAAGCTCTCCGTGCTCGCCAAACGTCCGGGGCCCCAACGCTTCACTCATGCCATACTCCGTCACCAGCTGCCGTGCAAGCTTGGTCGCACGCTTGAGATCCGAGGTCGCGCCCGTCGTCACCTCGCTGAACACTTCTTTCTCCACCACGAATCCTGCGAGGAGCACCGCCAACTCGTCTAAAAATTCTGAATAAGATTTCAGATGCCGGTCTTCTTCGGGGAGCTTTAGCGTATATCCTCCCGCCTGTCCGCGGGAAATGATCGATACCTTATGCACCGGATCCGAATGGGGAAGCTGGTGCGCCACCACGGCATGGCCCGCCTCATGGTAGGCGGTAATATGCTTTTCCTCGTCAGAAAGGATATGACTCTTGCGCTCGGGCCCGAGCATGACTTTTTCAATCGACTGGAACATCTCTTCCTGTGAAATTTTTTTCTTGTTTCTCCGCGCCGCGAGGATGGCCGCCTCATTGAACATATTGGCAATGTCCGCGCCCGAGAATCCCGGCGTGCGTTCGGCGACTTTTCGCAAATTCACATCTGCCGCGAGCGGCTTGCCTTTTGAATGAATATCAAGGATTTCATGGCGATCGCGGATATCCGGCAATTCAATCATCACTCTCCGGTCAAACCGCCCGGGGCGCAGCAGCGCAAAATCAAGCACGTCGGGGCGATTGGTGGCGGCGACAACCACGATGCCCGCATTCGGCTCAAACCCGTCCATTTCCACGAGAATTTGGTTCAGCGTCTGTTCCCGCTCGTCATGGCTCCCGCCCAGTCCGGCGCCGCGCTGCCTGCCCACCGCATCCAGCTCATCGATAAACACGATGCAGGGCGCGCTCTTCTTGGCGCGGCGGAAAAGGTCCCTCACACGGGAGGCGCCCACCCCCACAAACATCTCCACGAATTCCGACCCTGAAATATGGAAAAAGGGCACGCTTGCTTCTCCTGCGATCGCGCGCGCAAGCAAAGTCTTCCCTACGCCGGGCGGCCCTACGAGGAGCACGCCTTTGGGGATCTTTGCGCCGAGTTCAGTAAATTTCTTCGGTGTCCTCAAAAATTCCACTACCTCCTCAAGCTCCTGCTTCGCTTCTCGCGCGCCCGCGACTTCCTTGAAAGTAACCTGCTGCCGCTTGTCGCCTGCCTGCATTTCCCGCGCGCGGGATTCGCCGAACGACATGGCCCGCTGGTTCGCCCCCTGTACTTGGCGCATCATGATCCAAATAAACAGGGAAATGAGGATGAACGGGAGCAGGAACGGCGCAATCGCGGATATCCAGAATGCGACGCCGCTGCGCTCCTGCACTTCTATAGAGAGCCCTCGCATGAGCGCGGGATCAATGCCGTAATTCTTGAGCAGTTCGCTCATCGATTCCACGGGCTCTTTTTTTGCAGTCACCGTCTCGCCGCTTGCAAGGTCAGCATTCACCGTATCGCCTTCCACGGTGATTTTTTTCACCTCGCCCTGCTCTATCTTCTTCACCAATTCTCCAATGCCCACCGTCTGCCGCTTCTCAAAAGGTGAAGTGAAACTCGAAAGGACCCCTGCGATGATGAGGAACACCACGAGAAGGATGAGGAAATTTCTAATCAACTGGCGCATACCCAGTATATCAATATCCAACGCCAAACGCGGCGAGGATGGTAGTGTCCTCTTGTATGGTTGCGACCTTGGGGTGTTGGTACATAATCTTGTGTGAAGTAAACGTTTGGCGATCGGTGAGGAAAGCCTGCACTAAACCTTGTGTACATTACGTCTTTTAAACCATCTTTATCCCTATTATTGAATTTAGGTTCCTGCTTCCCTCTTGGATGTTGTATTACTGGGCATATCGGGTAAAAATGAATAAAAATACCTATAGATTCACTACGCTCTACTCTATTCAAGATTCTCCATTCTATCTTCTTCATTCTAAGTATACGTCAGCGCTCGAGAGGAGACAACTTAAACAATTCAGCCTTCTTAAGAAGCGAGGGGAATGCCGATTTTTGTTTGGCTTGAGCGTCACCGGCGGTGTGGTCGTCTGCCCGAAAAAATCGCGCGTTCCCGAACACATAAGGAATACGAACCAAAATTACAGAGAAAAGGTAAATAGTTATAACTTAAGCGGCAGGCGCGGCATCGCCGCTCTCCGGCTCTGGCAAGGGCACATCAGGCGCCGCGGCGGGTTGTTCTGCCTGATCCTTGACATCAAGCCGCAGAGAAAGGCCCAAACGATGGGACGCGGGGTCTACATTGGTCACCCGAAATTCATATTCCTGCCCCACGGTTACCACATTCAGCGGATTCGCAACAGGCGTGGAGGAAAGTTCGGAAATGTGGGCGAGCCCATGGATCGAATGGTCAAGTTCCACGAACGCGCCGAAATGATTCACCTTCACGACTTTGCCCTTCACCCGGTCGCCCACGCGGAACCGCTCCGCCACCGTCTTCCACGGATCTTCCTCAAGGCGCTTCAGGGAGAGCGACACTCTCCCGCCTTCAATGCCGATGACCAACGCGCGCACCTGCATGCCCACCGAGACCACGTCTTTCGGATGATCAACTCTGTGCCACGCGAGCTCTGAAATATGGATAAGGCCTTCCACCTTTTCTCCTGCAGCTCCCTCCTGAGCCGGCGCGCCCACGGCGCCCGTTTCTTCCCGCGGCAGGGTAAATTCCACAAAAGCCCCGAAGTCTACCACGCTGGTTACCTTTCCTTCCACGGTCATGCCTCCTTTCAAGCCCTGCAGAGAAGAAATGCGCTCGGTGAGCGCGGCCGCCTTTTCCGACACAATGAGTTTTTCTTCCAATGGTTTCACGTCAATGACCTTCACCTTGAACGATTGCCCCATATACGTGCGGAGCCGTTCCAGGATCTTTTGCTTGTTCCCGCCTTCCACGCGGGGATAGTGTTCAAAGGTAAGCTGCGAGACCGGCAAAAAACCGGTCACCCGCCCCAGCGTCACGATCAATCCTCCTTTATTGGCATCCATCACCCGCACCTCAACCACCTCGCCGCTCTTGCGGAGGTCTTCCAAATGCCCCCATGCTTTGCGGTGCCCCGCGGAACGGAATGAGAGCTCCATCATACCCATCTCATTTTCAAGCTCAAGCACCGTGGCCTGCACCTCATCCCCGACCGTGAGATTGGAAAATTCCCCCGATTCGTCCGCGAGCTCCTTTCCGCGCACGACGCCGGTGGTGAGTCCGTCTATATCAAGGAGCACTTCCCCCTTCGACACGGAAATGACTTTCGCGTTCACGAGCTCATTCACCTTAGGAATAACGGCAGCGTCCCCTGTGGACAGGAGCGTCTCCATGATGGACGGTTTTTCTCCCGGCTTTGTTTCGCTTTTTCTCAATTTTGCCATATTCAATTCTTTCTGCGTATTAACCTCCTGTGACTCATTACACAGGCAGGTTTGGGGAGCGAGCGTACCACTAAAATAAGTGATTTTCTCGCTTCCTCAATGTATATAATGCCAACGCAGTATACCGTTAAACAGCTCATAAATCAACTGGCAAAACAAGAGCTCTTATGGTAAAATATGTGTAAGAGTTTGTTCGGGGCACCATCGGTGCGTATTCCCCTTCTTCATGTAAGGGCGCTTAAAAAAATAATCTTACCAACATAATCCTCATTTAACCACTGTAGTATGGCTATATACTATAATTGCAGCTTAAAGCGATGAATATGTTATTTTTTTACAGCGCCTAAGGCCGCCTTATACACACGCTCACAAGAAATATTTTTCACAATTCTCCCTAAAATCATTTATGCCCAGTAATACAACATCCAAGAGGGAAGCAGGAACCTAAATTTATCAAGAGGGATAAGGATGGTTAAAAAAAAAGTAATGTAAAAAAAGTTTAGCGTAGGCTTCCCTCACCGATCGCCAAACGCTTATTGTAAACCTCATTATGAATCATTCCACCATGGTCGTATTCGTCTATTATAATTATCCAATGCCAGCCGCGTTTGGCGTTGGATGTTGATATACTGGGTATGCATATTTCTTGGCTCGGCATTTCGGCAATCCGCATCACGACCCGCCCCGCGAACGAAGACATCGTCGTGCTATGCGACCCCTATGATCCCCGTGAAGCGCAGGTAAAGCGGGGAAAGCTGGTTGCGGATATTGTGACCGTGTCCGTGCAGGAACACCCGCTCCACAGCGCCACGCAGGAAATCCGGGGACGCCTTGAGAAGCCGCCCTTTATCATTAACACGCCCGGCGAGTGCGAAGTGAATGGCGTGGTCATCTATGGCGTGCCCGCCGTCAATACGGTGTCCCTACCGCACAAAAAGGTCACGCTCTATATGATAGAAACGGAAGGGCTCTCCCTGCTGCATCTGGGGTATCTGGGACAAAAAACGCTTACCGATACCCAGCTAGAACGCTTTGAACACGTCGACGTGCTTTTCGTGCCTGTGGGAGACCCTGCCTCGCTTAGCGTGCATGAAGCAGTAGCAATCGTGAACCAAATAGAACCTCGGATCGTGATCCCTGTTGCTTACCAAGCCGCGCATATAAAAGCTAAACTCCTCGGCGCGGAAAAATTCATCAAAGAATTGGGATTAGAGGCTGATGAGCCTGTGATAAAAATAAAACTCACTAAAAAAGATCTCCCCGCCGAAGAGACAAAGCTCATGCTCCTCATGCCGGAATAAATTAGCGGAAAACCTTTCTCTATCACTATACAAAACTTCCTTTATGGCCCGCTCCTCACACCACACCGCCGCCCATCCGCACCCTCCGCATCCTCGCCATGCGCCGCCTCCGCATGAAAAAAAGAAATCAATGGTAGCGCTCACGGTAACGGTATGTATGATTTTCATCGTGGCAGGCTGGATCGCGCTGCTGCAGAGAACTTTGGAAAAGGGCAACGCCTCCACGAATGAGGAAGCGCAGCGCACCTCGCCCGTCCGCGCACAAATCATCCAAACGATTACACAGCTCCAGCAGGATTTGCGCGCGCTCCCCTCGCCTTCGGAGATCATAAAAAACATAACCGCGCCGCAGCCCGCCTACCTCACCACACTCGCGCAACGCATCGCCGCCACTGCCACCGCCACCACCACTCCCACCTCCACCCCTCCCTTAACTCCCATACCTACGACTACAAATAATATATCACCATAAATAGAGCACGCGAGGGATATGCCGATTTTTAAGGCGGAAAGGCGCATCAAGCTGCCAGATCGCGACGCCGAAAAAATCGCGCATTCCCGAGCGTTTGAAAATCATAAATAACATTATATAACACAAGAAAACCTAATATCCTCACATCCACCCGCTACAACATTTGATTCAATTATGAAACACACCCCCCCTCCCCCTCCTTCCGTCGGCATGGTGCATCCGCGCCCGATCGTGGAAGAAATGCAGACCTCCTACCTAGATTACGCCATGTCCGTGATCGTTTCGCGAGCGCTGCCGGACGTGCGCGACGGACTGAAACCGGTACACCGCAAAATCCTTTACGCGATGTGGGACATGGGGTTGACGGCAGGGGCGAAATTCAGGAAATCGGCCACGGTTGTCGGCGAAGTGCTGGGCAAATACCATCCGCACGGCGATATCGCCGTCTATGACGCGCTCGTGCGCATGGCGCAGGATTTTGCCATGCGCTATCCGCTCATCCGCGGCCAGGGGAACTTCGGCTCCATGGACGGAGACACCGCCGCCGCGATGCGATACACGGAGGTAAAGCTTGCGCCCATTGCGGAAGAGCTGCTCTTTGACCTTGAAAAGGATACGGTGAATTTCACCCCCAACTACGACGGCACCCAGAAAGAGCCTGCGGTGCTTCCGGGGAAACTCCCCAACCTGCTTTTGAATGGCACCGTGGGGATCGCCGTGGGCATGGCCACTAATATTCCTCCCCATAACCTCAAAGAGCTGGTGCAGGCAATCGTCCATCTTATCGACCACCCCCAGGCGAGCGTCGCAGACCTCATGGAATTCATCCACGGGCCCGACTTCCCGACCGGCGGCATCATCTACAACCGCAAAGCGATTACCGAAGCCTACGCAACGGGAAAAAGCGCCATCGTGATGCGGGGCAAAGCGGAAATCGTGGAAGGGGAATCGGGAGATTTTCACATTGTGATCACTGAAGTGCCATATCAGGTGAACAAGGCGCAGCTGATAGAAAACATCGCCAACTTGGTGAAAGAGAAAAAAATGGAAGGGATCAGGGACCTGCGAGACGAATCAAACCGTGAAGGAGTCCGCGTGGTCATCGAGCTCAAGAAAGACGCGTTCCCGAAAAAGGTGCTCAACCAGCTCTATGACTCCACCCAGCTCCAAGACACCTTCCATGTGAACCTGCTTGCGCTTGAAGACGGGCTCCAGCCCAAAGTGATGACCTTAAAAGGAATTCTCGAAGAGCACATCAAGCACCGCCAGGAAGTGATCAAACGCCGCGGCACCTTCGAATTGCTCAAGGCGAAAGAGCGCGCCCACATCCTTGAGGGCCTGATCCTCGCGACCGCCAAGATTGACGCGATCATCAAGACTATCAAGCAGTCAAAAGACCGCTCGGAAGCGAAGCAGAACCTTATTAAAAAATTCCGCCTTTCGGAGCGGCAGGCGGAGGCCATCCTCGAGATGAAACTGTCGCAGCTTGCCAACCTTGAGCGCCTGCGGATTGAAACGGAACTCAAAGAGAAGAAAAAACTGATTACCGAGCTTACCGATTTGCTCGCGCATGCCAAAAAAATGCTGCAGGTGGTCAAACAAGAACTCATGCAGGTCGCGGAAAAATATGGGGACGATCGCAGGACGCAGGTCGTCGCGCGCCCCGTAGACACCTTCACCACGGAAGACCTGATTCCCGACGAGCCGACGGTCATCGTCGTGACGAAGGACGGCTACCTCAAACGCCTCCCCCCCGAATCCTTCCGCACCCAAGGCAGGGGCGGCAAGGGAGTCATCGGGCTCGTCACGAAAGAGGAGGATGCGGTGGAGCACCTCTTCGCCACCAATACGCACGCCAACATCCTCTTCTTCACCTCGCGCGGCAGGGTGTTCCAATTGAAAGCCTACGACGTGCCGCAAACCTCGCGTACCGCCAAAGGGCAGGCAGTGCAGAATTTCCTGGAGCTCGCGCCGGGAGAGCGGGTCACGAGCGTGCTGCCCGTCACGAACCTCAAGGGCCACTCCTTCCTCGTGATGGCGGCGAAGAGCGGCACAATCAAGAAAACAAAGCTGCAGGATTTCGAAAGCGTGCGCCGCTCCGGCCTCATTGCGATAAAACTGAAAGCAGGCGACCAGCTGGAGTGGGTGAAGCCTTCCGCAGGCAAAGACGAGCTCATCCTCGCCACGCGCGGGGGCCAGACCATCCGTTTCCCGGAGTCGCAGGTCCGCCCCATGGGGAGGAACGCGTCAGGGGTCCGCGGTATCAGGCTCAAGGGGAAAGACGAGATCGTGGGTATGGACGTGATCACGAAAGAAACCGCGGCACATGGCAGCTTCCTCGCCATCTTGAGCAACGGCTTCGGGAAGCTCACCCCCTTGAAGGATTACCGCGCCCAGCGCAGGGGAGGCTCCGGGGTCAAGACCGCAAAGGTGAACGCCAAAACTGGCGAGATCGTCGCGGGATTCATCTATGACCCGAAAAATGCGTCTGAAGACGCGGCGAATGACGTCATCATGATCTCGCAAAAAGGGCAGGTGATCAGGCTCCCGCTAAAATCAGTGCCCTCCCTCGGGCGTGCCACGCAAGGGGTTAGGCTCATGCGCTTCCGCGATACCGATGACAAAGTTGCGACGGTGACGTTTGTGTAAACTATCACTCTTGCCAAAATACACAAAATCCCTTACTCTACTAACACTTGTTTAGGATTTAGGAATTAGAACTTAGTATTTCTCAATATATGGGACTGCCTTCAAAACGACGCACCAAGCAATCCAAGCGCGACCGCGCCTCTCATTTCGCACTCACGCCAAAACAGCTCATCGAATGCCCCAAATGCAAACACCCGACGCTCCCGCACCGCGCATGCGCATTTTGCGGGACGTATAGGGGGCGACAGGTCACGAAAGCGCAAGACGTGAAAAAATAACACAGATGTCATCCCCGACCAGAACCTGCCCCGTACCGAGATACGGGGTCGGGGATCCAGACAAAACAAAAAATCAGGAATCAATTGCTTTATTGGTTTTAATTCTGGATTCCCGCAGGAGTTTACCCCGTAGCGGCATACGGGGCGGGAATGACAAAACGATTTTGAAATTGAAAATTTATGTCAAATAGGCATCTCGCCCGCACCATCGCGCTGCAGTCGCTCTACCAGTGGGATTTCAACCACCAGCGTGAAGATATGCACACGATTGTAGCGCAGAATCTCAAGGATTTCGCGCCGAGTTTCGATGACGACGGGTTCACCGTCACCTTGGTAAACGGCATCCTCTCCCGCCGCGGGGAAATCGATCCGCTCATCACGCAGTATGCGCCCGAATGGCCGCTCGACCAGATCCCGCCCATTGACCGCAATATCCTGCGCATCGGCATTTACGAATTGAGGACCAGCGAGGTGCCTCCCAAGGTGGCCATCAACGAATCCATCGAGCTTGCCAAAACGTTCGGCGGGGAATCATCCAGCAAATTCGTGAACGGCGTGCTCGGGAATATTTACAAAGACATGGAAACGCGCGGCGAGCGCGTCTCGACGCCCTCGATACGGGAAACGCAAGCGCCCGAATCCTCGGCCTCCGCCTCTCCCGCGCAAGAAGTGTCTGCCGGCGGTGTGGTGTTCCGCAAGGATGTACACGGCGCCTGCCAATTCGCGCTCATCCAGGATGCGATCTACCGATGGACGTTTCCCAAGGGCCACGTGGAAGCAGGCGAGTCGCTCGAGCAAACCGCGTGTGCCGAGGTGGGCGAGGAAATCGGCATCAAGAAGGTGCGCGTGGTCTGCCCTTTGGGAAAAATCCACATCACCGTGAACACGCCCGGCAAACCGCCCGTACCCAAAGTGGTCCATTACTTCCTCATGGAAGCGCTGGAAGACACGCTTCATATAGTCCCTGACAATGAGATCAAGGGAGGCGACTGGGTCCCGCAAAACGAGGTGCTGCTACTCTTGGGATACGAGAACGCGAAAGAAATCTTCAGGCACGCGCTGAAACAACTCAATCCTGAACAGTCCATCTCCAAAACCAAAATAAATTCATAACACGCTTTTTATTCCGTTAACCACCTGATAAATCCCAATATCAAAATCCAAATATCAAATAAAATCCAAAATCCCAATAATCTCGCGAATTGGGATTTGGGATTTTATTGGTCATTGGAAATTGGAACTTGGGATTTTCAATCCCCTTATGTCCTCTAAACCCGCCTCCGATCTCGAAAAGACCATTAACATCACGTTCCTCAACAAAGACCTCCTCACCTCGGCGCTTACCCACCGCTCGTACCTGAATGAGCACCCGGAATTCCCCCTTCCGCACAACGAGCGGATGGAATTTTTAGGGGATGCCGTGCTCGAATTGGTGGTCACCGAGTACCTCTATCTCCACTATCCAAACCCGGAGGGCGAGCTTACCAACTGGCGCGCCTCGCTCGTCAACGCCAATATGCTCTCGGAGCTCGCGAAGGAAATAGACCTTGACGCGCACCTCATGCTCTCGCGCGGGGAAGCCAAGGAAACGAATACGAAAGCGCGGCAGTACATCCTAGCCAACGCCTACGAAGCGCTCATCGGCGCGATCTACCTCGATCAAGGATGGGAGCCCGCCAAACAGTTCATTGAAGAGCAGGTGCTCGTCAAACTCCCCTATATCCTTGAACACCAGCTTTACCTTGACCCTAAATCCCGTTTCCAGGAAGTGGCACAGGAAGTGGCGGGCGTCACTCCCACCTACCGCGTCCTCGAAGAATCAGGGCCGGACCATGCGCGCCATTTCACGATCGGCGTCTACCTCAACGACGAGCACATCGCCTCGGGTGAAGGCATGTCAAAACAGGAAGCACAAATGGCGGCCGCAGAAAAAGGGCTGGAAGCCAAAGGATGGAAATAGTAAAGAAGCCAGCGTATGCCTTTGTGCCACGCCATAATATGAAATTTTCGATAAAAAACAGCAATGACAAAATGCGCACAGGCAGTGTCAGCATCCTGTGGATTCTCCTAGGCATCGGCATAATAGCAGTGATCGCATTGGCTCTCATAAAAACAAGGAAGGATGCTGAGTCCCCGCCGCAACCAAATATTACTTCTGAAGCTGCTCAAACTGAAACCGAAAAAACATATTATCAGGGAGGCCTCGATCAGAGCGTTAAAGACGAGATACTCAAAGAAGAGTTCCCCTATTTCGGGAACCTTGATGCTCCTGTGGCGTTGACAATATTTTCCCAAGGCGGGCAGACAAGCACAGATCTATTTGGCCCGGAAAGACCTTGGTCATTTATTGAACAGCGCTATATAAAACCTGGCATTTTCACGGTAGTGTACCGGCCGATCCGAATTGATCCTCCCTATAATTGGCCTACAGAAAATCAAATAGGGCTGCTGTGCGCGTATGAACAAAATAAATTCTGGAACTATCTTGATAGCATAGAGTTAAAGGTAAATAAAGCTGCTGAAATTGCGCAGAATATCGGGCTCGATATGGCCTCTTTCAATACATGTCAAACCAGTGGGAAAAAAGAGACCCTCATCAGGCGTTCTCTTGCATTGGCTGAATCTCAAATCCAACCAGTAGGCGCGCCCACCTTCACCGTGAACGGCCAGCAGATGGATCTTGGCACCGTGGGTGAGAGGCGAAAAGAAGAACAATTTGAGGAACTCTTTAGACAACTGGAAACCATGTTGGCCCAGAATGACGGCGTTAAATGGAATGTTTTTAGCGATAATGACTTTTCAGTACACTATCCGGTTGATTGGGAAATTGTGTGGAGCACTGAAAACTACGTAGCCTTTGACCGCAAAGACAGGCGAGGAACATATCCGATTATTCAACCTATCTATAGACGCCACGATGTGGAGGCGGTGAGCGTAAAGACAATGGCATTCAACGAAGACCAGACATACCAGGATTGGCTGACAAAAAAAATCGAGTTCGGTGAATTTGTCAAAAAGCTAAATACAATAAAACTCGGCAACTATGTTTGGGACCTCTACGAAGCCCGCAGTCCCGAGGGGGAAGTTATGAGTTATGTGACAAAAGCGGAAAATAAAGCATTTATAATCTCCATTGGGAAAGAAAGCAATAATACTGAATTTTTGAATCAGATGATTGAAAGCTTTGGAGCAATGTAATGATCTGGACATAGGGCGGAGCGAAACCACAAACTACCGTACCCGCCTCAGAGGCGGGTTTTAATTATATATCGATATAGCGCACCTGTCCCATCGAATGACGGGATTAACGCGCGCAATTTCACTGTCGATATTTATCTCAACGACGAACATGTCGCTTCAGGCGAAGGCATGTCAAAACAGGAAGCCCAAATGGCGGCAGCCGAGAAAGGTTTGGAAGCGAAGGGATGGAAATAAATTCTGCATTAGAGAAGTACTCTTTTCTATATTCTCATACTCTTCAATGAAAAATCCGCTTTTCGGAGATGATCTAAAGCGGATTTTTTATCTTGGCGTCAAATTGTACGAGACGATTTGAATGGAGAGCACCAAGATCAAAATCGATATGTGTGTGGTGCTATACCACCACCACACACTACTTGTCAGGAATAGACCTAATAGATGCACATGTCGAGCAGATTTCATTCCTAACAAGCAGGGGATTGTGATTTTTTTCTCTTTTAAGTCTTTCCCGCAATCCCGCCAATCGCCCAGCAGGTTGCGGAATGACGTCAATACTGGTGCCACCAAAATTAACGGGTGGCAGTAGCCGGCGATTTCACCGACTATCATCAGAGTTTGCAGGCCCCTGAAGATAGGCGATATCGTCGCCAAGTAACTTTTATTTTTCTGCGTATACAACCACGCAAAAAAAATAAAAGCAATACTTTCTGGTTTTGGGATGGCTACTACTCCCAAAACCCAGAGGGGTAGCCATGAAAATTTCGGGAATCTTTCCCGATACTCATGGCTGTGACCGGATTCTAGAAATAATAAAAATCCGATCCACAGGGCCGCTACCCCAACGGCCTCTCTAATATCCGCACCTACGGCCGCAAGCAGCAGCCATAAATCAACGAGAGAATAGATGCGGATTTGGCCAACGTAGTTGGCCATTTTTTTGATGTTCATTTATTTTCTCCTTTTCAAATTTTCACGCTAGAATACCATAGAGGACTAATTATGACAAGATTATTTAACATAAGAAAATAAAAAAAATGGCTATTTTTAGCCACCAATATCAATTAAAATAATTTTATGTCGGTGATACTTGACACTTTTTAACATTGACGTTATGATATCTTTATGGATAATATAGTCCTGGAACAATTAATAAATTTGGGATTACAAAAGAATGAGGCAATTGTGTATATTGCTTTACTTGAGCTTGGAAAAGGTACGGTAAGTGAAATAAGTAAAACCGCGCATTTGAATCGAACGACTGGCTATGACATCTTAGAAAGAATTTGCGTCTATGGCATTGCCAATAGATCAACGATTGGGAAAAAACGCATCTATATCGCCGAACCGCCATCCCGACTGAAAAGTCTTATGGCCGCCAGAAAGTTCAAAGCGGATAAAGATTTGGGAAAAGTTGATGACATTTTACCAGACCTGCAATCGCTGTATAAAACTGATCTAAAACCAAGCATAAAATTCTTTGAAGGATTTGATGGAATTAATAATATTTACCGTCATTCCCTTGAAGCAAAAGAAACGATCTATTCGATTTTAGATCTCGAACAATATTTACCTGAACTGGATAGCTTTGGCAAAGAACATATTAAAGACAGAACACGACTTAAAGTCAGAGAAAAAGTATTAGCCAGAAAAAGTGAGAAGGCTATTGATTTTTATAAATCAACTTACAAGGATAATAAAGCTAGACAAAACATTACTGAATACCGCTGGCTTGAGCACAAATTTCCTTTTTCGCCTGCCGCGGAAGTTATGACCTATGACGATAAGGTCATCGGCGTGTTATTTAAGCCAGGAGAAAAATCTGCGTTTGAAATTCAGAGCCGATCATTTGCCAATTCCCTCAAAGTGTTATTTGAAACTGTTTGGGAACAATCAAAACCGGTATAAAGGTCGTATAGATGGAATAAAAAAACACCCCTTAATAAGGGTGTCTTATTATTTGCGTTAATCTGCGTTGATATTCAGCATCTGAACGGTTGTAACGTCTGGCACACCTCGCAACGATGTGCGTCCCATTGTTCCCCCGTCTTGGCGGGGGGCGACCTGCATCTCACCATAATCCCCAAAGGGATAATGGCGGAAATGGGTGACTTAGATGCCATGTAACCCGAAGGCGACATGATCATCAAAATCCTTAGAAAGGAGGTGATCCACCGACAGCTTCCGCTACCGGTGCCTTGTTACGACTTCGCCCCTGTCACCGACCCTACCTTGATTCCTCCGAAAGGAAGAGCTTCGGGTATTGCCGGCTCCCTTGGCGTGACGGGCGGTGTGTACAAAACCCGAGAACGTATTCACCGCGGCGAGGCTGATCCGCGGTTACTAGCGATTCCTGCTTCATGAGGGCGGGTTGCAGCCCTCAATCTGAACTGGGGGGTGTTTTGATGGGATTTGCTCCGCGTTACCGCTTGGCGTCCCTTTGTAGCACCCCATTGTAGCACGTGTGTCGCCCAGGACGTAAGGGCCATGCTGACTTGACGTCATCCCCACCTTCCTCCTCGTTAGCCGAGGCAGTTCGGTCTGACATAAAAGTAACAGACCGTGGGGGTTGCGCTCGTTACCCGACTTAACGGTACATCTCACGACACGAGCTGACGACCATATTGCTTCTCATATTACTATGAGTACGGACTATACCTTCCTCCCCTTCCAGGGAGGCCAACCGTCTGAATACTCGCGAGTTCAATTAAATAGTTGAGTATTCTCACCCCGACCCTTTATCTCGGGGATCAGTCTCTACGGGGCAAGTTTTACAGAGAAATGTATCAATTTCTGCTTGATACGATCCCTATAACGTTTCCTTAAATAGAGGACATATGTCCTTGCCGATGTATAACGATACAAGCTTGCATTAGTTTCACCGATCATTGATCGATCTCTTGCCGCATCAATTCTGCTTGAATACGCAATCCTTATACCAGATCGATGTTTGGTATCCACGCACCCATCACCATCAATCTTTCCTGCGAGATAGGCAGTGAGGTGTTGGTGCGGAATGGGTAACGTTCCAGTTTTTAAAGACATAAACATTCGCGTGAGAGGTCTACTATTTACGTAAACCTGGTACGCAGTCTGCTTACGTTTCGCTCCTCGCTCCACTTGATACACACGTTTCTTAATAGGATGGCTTGGAGCCACTCTACAAAAAAATGTGATGAATCTATTTATGAGCGCGGGATTAACTGAAGTGAGACCAATGGAACTTGAACGCCAGTAACCATCAGCTAACCAAAGACCTAATATATAAAAGTCTTCGGCAGTAGTAAAGAAAAACTTGCTTCCCACGGTATTACCCATATATTCATTATATCATGGGCTTCACCGTTTTGGGTTGGTGATTGTTTCCCGACATTACTATCGGGACGGCCATCGTATAAATAGCCATGCAGCACCTGTGGTGCACCCTCGAAGGTCACACGTTTCCGTGCGCTTGCAGCACCATGTCAAGCCCTGGTAAGGTTCCTCGCTTACCGTCGAATTAAACCACATGCTCCACCGCTTGTGCGGGTTCCCGTCAATTCCTTTGAGTTTTAGTCTTGCGACCGTACTCCCCAGGCGGGGTACTTAATGCGTTAGCTTACGTGCAACGACACTGGAAGGGTCGACACTTCCAATGTCCAGTACCCATCGTTTACAGCGTGGAATACTGGGGTATCTAATCCCATTCTCTCCCCACGCTTTCGTCCATGAGCGTCAGGACCGTTCTAGGGAACTGCTTTCGCCTTTGGCGTTCTCGCCGATATAAACGGATTTTACTCCTACACCGGCGATTCCATTCCCCTCTCCCGGCCTCAAGTTCGACCGTATCCCACGCAGTCCCGAAGTTGAGCTTCGGGATTTGACACGGGACGCGTCGAACCGCCTGCGGACGCTTTACGCCCAATGAATCCGGGTAACGCTTGGGCCACTCGTATTACCGCGGCTGCTGGCACGAGTTTAGCAGGCCCTTATTCTGCAGGTACTCTCAATCCCGACAAGTCGGGACTTGCTCCCTGCTAAAAGCAGTTTACACCCCGAAGGGCTTCATCCTGCACGCGGCGTCGCTCCCTCAGGCTTTCGCCCATTGGGGAAGATTCTCGACTGCAGCCTCCCGTAGGAGTCTGGGCAGTGTCTCAGTCCCAGTGAGGCCGTCCGTGCTCTCACACCGGCTACCCGTCATAGCCTTGGTAGGCCATTACCCTACCAACTAGCTGATGGGCCCTAGGCCCCTCCCCATCCGATCCCGTAAAACGGGACCTTTCCTCATAACTGGATGATAGAAATCAAAACGAACACAAATTTTCAAATGTATTGACTTCCATTACCCAACTATGAGGTCATTGGGAATTAGCAAATCTTTCGATCTGTTATGCCCAAGAAGGGGGTAGGTTACCAAGGTGTTACTCACCCGTTCGCCACTGTCCGACCACCTTTCCCATATTGCTATGAAATTAATTGTCGGACCGTTCGACTTGCATGCCTTAAACACGCCGCCAGCGTTCACCCTGAGCTAGGATCAAACTCTCAAAAAGAAAGTTTTATCTATCGATTGCGCTCCGCAAAAAGATTTGCGAAACGCATCGCGCTAGGTTTGAACTCTCAAAATTATTGACGTTACAACCGTTGAAATGCTGAAATAAATTACCTTACTTTTTTTGGCGTCATTCTCTCAATTGTCAATGAGCGTTCCTTTTTTCATATCCGGCGCAGTGCAGTGAAAGAAAAACAGTCATATCTGGGCAGCCAAATATCACTGTTCTTCTCGCGATACGATCGAAAAGATTGGTGCCCTACATAGTATGTTTTCCTTTCATGCTCAGGCGGTTTCTCTCCTTCGCTCCACCGCATCCTCTCTCTATCCTGCAGTTTCCGAAGAGACGTACCTGATCTTAATACTTTTGCGCCTTATTACTGTACCTTATTATTCTCACCCTTGTCAAGGAGTGGGGCGGAAGAGGCCACGGACGACAAGGATTTGCGCATTTGCACGTACACGGCCAAAAATCCCGCCGCGCCCATCACCATGGTGAACAATGACAGCCAGGTAAAAAGAGCGGACAGGGGGATCACAGAGCCCAGATGGGAGAGCAGGAGGATAATGGGAAGCCCTATCGCATTCATGACGGTAAGCAAACTGCCAAACACTTTTCCCCGATTCTCATCATGCGTCTCGCGCTGGATAAAAGTCTGCGTGGATATGACGACCAGCACATTGCCCACGCCGGCAATACACGCGCCAAAAAACGCGGACCAATGCTGCAGCGAAACCAGAGGCAGGGAGGGAAGGATGCGGGAGAGCATAGCAGCGAAGGGCACGAAGAGGAACAGCGCGCACGCCTCGCAGAAAATACCCGCGTGCATGAGCCGGGGAGGGGAGATACGGCGCTTCACGCGATTCGCAATGAGGACTCCCACCACCGTGCCTGCGGCGAGAGGCGATACCAAATACAAACTCAAAGAGAGTGGCGTGAGCGCAAGCACCTGGAACGCAAGCGCAGGGAGGAGCGCCACAATACCCCGTTCAATGCCGAACAGCAGTGACGCTTCCAAAATGAGGATCGGAAGGAGACGGTGCGTGCGTATGAATTCAATACCGCTGAAGAGCTGCACCCATATGCTGCGAGTGCTCACTTTGAAAACGCCGTTATGGTCGATAAGGTGCTGGTTGAGCGGAGGCAGCCTTATCGTGGAGATGCCCGCGCCCAAATAGAGCGCGCCGACGACCGCGACCGTGAGGCCTGCCCCGCCCCAATGGAGCAAGGGGCCGGCAATGCTGTACCCTATAAGGAACGAAAAATAGTAGGTGAACGCAAAGAGAGAATTCGCCTCGACCAGGTGTTCGCCGGGCACGAGCGAGGGAAGGGCTGCCGACTCGGTGGGGATAAAAAACTCCGATAACGTGGTAAGCAGGAACACGACGAGCAAAATAACGCCGGAATAATCGAGGAACGGCAGCAACAGGAGGCTTAAAAGGACGCGGTTAAAATGAATCAATGAGAGAATTTTCCGACGATCATAACGGTCGGCGATCACCCCCCCGACCGTGGAGAACAATATGGGAGGAAGAGAGATCACGGCAATGAGCACGCCCACAAAAAAACTCGATCCCGTAACCGAGAACGTGCGCAGCACCAGCGCAAAGTGAAGTATATTGGTGGCAACCTGCCCTAATCCTTGGGAAACCCAGAGACGCTTAAATCCCCTATTCTGAAGAAGGGCGGGAAGTTCGGCAAACGTGGCGGAGAGGAGGGACACAAACGAAAATGCAAAATGCAAAACTCAAAATTATGGAGTCCCGCGAAGCGGGGCGGAATACTTTCATTTTGATTTTTGATTTTTGACTTTTACATTCCTCATATGTTTCTCCCTCCACTTCTTCACTGCCGCATGGTCGCCGGAGAGAAGCACTTTCGGCACGCGGTAATTCTTTCCCTTGTAGACGAGCACCTCGGGTCTCGTATAATGCGGGTACTCAAACGATTCTTTTTGTTCCGTATTATGAATCAAATGGCGGGAGAATGACTCTTCCCCGAGAGACTCGAGGGTTATCGCTCCCGGTAAAAGCCGGGTGACCGCGGAAATGACCGTGAGGGCGGGTATTTCCCCGTCAGTGAGGACGTACGGCCCGATGGAAATTTCCTCCGCCTTGAGGATTGCCCTTACCCGCTCGTCAATGCCTTCATAACGGCCACATACCATCACAAGCTGGTCGTATTTTTTAGAAAGGTGAAACGCCATCCGCTGATTAAACGGTTTTCCTTTTGCGGAAAATAAAATAATTTTTACTCTTTTGCGCGCGGTGCGCTGCGGTATTTTTCCCACTACCTTCACCAGAGGCCCGGCCTGCAATACCATGCCCGCGCCGCCGCCGTAGGGCTTATCGTCCACCTGCTGGTGTTTCCCTATGCCGTACGCGCGCAGGTTGTGGGCATGCACGGCAATAATGCGGTCACGCTGCGCGCGCCCCACAATGGACACCGCGCAGTAGGAAGTGATTATTTCGGGGAAGAGCGTAATAACGTCAAAATGCATCATATCGAAAATTCGAAACTCTAAATCCCAAACTCTAAACAAACACTAAATTCAAAATTCGAATGTTCAAAACGTTTGTGATTTTGGTCATTTGGGTTTTGAATTTGTTTAGGATTTCGTGCTTAGGATTTAGAAATTACCAAATCATTATAGCACAAACCCCCAGATGTTACTCTGAGGATTGTGGTTGAACTCGAAAATTGAATCTAGATCTTGAGGTCATCGAGCGCGCTCGTGTCAACTTCCTCTTGCAGAGGAGCTGAACTGCCGCGATTATCGCGATCCATCGGACGCGGACGGCGCGAACCTTCCGGTTCGTAAATCTTAAGGTTCACGCGGGCGTTATTGCGTGCGCCCACGATCCTTAAGAGCGTGCGCAGAGCACGGGCGTTCTGGCCGTTGCGGCCAATCACATACCCCATGTCCTCGGGGTTGATCTTGAGAGTAAGCAATACCCCCATCTCATCAACCGTGCGCTCTACGGTCACGTCATCTGGATGATCTACAATCGCGCGCGCAACGTATTCTATAAACTCCTGATCTTTCACTGTTGCCATATCATCATTCTTTCAGTGCCATCGCGTGTTTACTTCACGCGATGTCTAACCACTCGTATCGACCTTTCTACTCCCTCATAGGGAATTATCTGCTGTTATCAATGAGCTACGAAGCAGGGGCTTTCGCTTCTTTCGCGGCTTCTTTTGCCCCGCGCTTCATGCGGCTCACGCTCACCTTGGGACCCGGCACTATCTTCTGGTCAACAAACATATTATGCAGCGTCGCGGATGCCTGAGCGCCTTTGGAAATCCAATACGCGATGCGATCCTTCTTCAGGTCTATCAGCTTCGGGGTGGAGAGGGGATTATAAAACCCCACGATCTCAAGCGCAGTCCCCCACAGGTCTTTCCGCTTGTCGGACACGATAATGCGGTAAGAAGGGAATTTCGTTTTACCTACCCGAGAAAGTCGTATCATTACCATAGTGATATGCAATATAAATAACAGTATCGAGAATAGCAGATAATAGGAATCCTGGCAAGACAACGTTATAGCTCACAATAACTGTTACCAAGAGAATAGCGGATAGATCAGAATTGGGTTACCGTAGCCGTCTATGACTATGGCAACCAAGAATGAAATCTTCTCCCGCTATCTGGGGGAATACCTCAAA
>Ga0265296_1000229_pt1 | contig 101356 bp, 102 predicted proteins | sample MunlanPumphouse1_FD_189073 | JGI IMG/M metagenome (GOLD analysis project Ga0265296, IMG submission 189073) | Groundwater microbial communities from a municipal landfill in Southern Ontario, Canada - Pumphouse #1 | ecosystem: Environmental > Aquatic > Deep subsurface > Groundwater | place...
CCGGCCTCCTGCTCGCGCAGGATCCCGATGATCTGCTCTTCCGTGAATCTTGATCGCTTCATTCTGTCCGTCCTTTCGAGGGGCGGACTCTAGCTATTCCTGGAGGAGTTTCAGGGGGTCACGTCAAACCTGATGCCTCGTGGTCCCGCGAACCTAGACCGGATTTTCCAGAGCGAGCCTCAGAGCGCGGCGTGACCACCGGCAGCGTTGAACTGCTTTGCACATCTCAATCGAACGGCACCCCTACCAACTGTTCGGTGGTGTTTGAGTTACCCTCTGGCGTGGGCTTCGGCGAAGCCGCGCTCCGCTCAATGCGTTCGGCAAGGTTCTCGCCAGCCACTGTGGATGCCGGCGGTAGCCACAGGTTCACCGTCAGCTTCGGCGAGGATTAGAGCCTAGATGATTCTCAGAATGGTTTGACACCGCCCTGTATTACCCAGCGGCGGCGGGAGCGACCGACACCCGGTTTGACAGCCTAACCGATTGATCCAGCCCGGAAGGTCACTTCCTCCGGGCTTACCAACAATCCTGTGCTTGGGGGCGGCGGGTTAAGCACCCACCGCCTTCCGCAACACTTCATTGATCCGTCCTTGCCAGCCAGGACCAGATTCTCGCCATAGGGCAAGGACATCCCTGTCTAGTCGAAGGGACACGTGCTCCTTGGTTACGTCTGCTTTTGGACGTCCCCTCTTAAGTGTGCCCGACGCTTGGCGGACGACATCGCCGCCACGACTGATCTCGGCTCGCTTGAAGACTTCCGGCGACCAAGCCGGAGCGTCATCAGAATCCTGCCAATTCGGTGTAGTAATATTCTCGTTCTTGGCCATTGCATTTTCTCATAGAGATGATGCGGCGCCCATTGTCGCGAGGTGTCCAAACCAGCATCACGACTTCGTCGTTGAGCTGGCCCATGGTTTGATAACGCGTCTCTCCATAATCGTGGCGATCGTCCTCGACAGTGAGGCAGATGCCAGTGAACACCAAGTTGGCGCTGCGGAAATCCAGACCTCGCGCTTTTAGGGTCTGGCGCCGCTTTGCCTCATCGTAGCTTATTTCCATTGTGGTTGATCCTAAGCGCCCTCTTCAGAGGGTTTCCGGGGCCTTTCGGCAAGTTTTGGGCGGTCATGTTTGGTCTCTTTTACTTGTTGGATTCGTTTTTCGTTGGATTACAGGTCGTTGGTTTTTTTCTGGGCGTAATTGATTTTTGGCTTACTGTTTTGTCTGCGTTTTTCAGTTTCACATTTTTCGGACGCATAGCGCCTGCCGGAGGCTTCACTCCGACAGCATTAATGTAGCACAAAAATTGACGCCGTCAATTGCGGTGCTACAATAAATACTCCGCGATGTGGCTGCGGATTATCCCTCCCCTGCATGGCGCATTCCTCCTATATCGCCAGCCTGTTCCTTTCGGAGTTCCCCCATGGCCTATGTCGCTCGCACCGATCGTCCCTCGGACAAGGCCGCGCGCTATCTGGAGGTCGAGGCGGAGATCCTGGCCGTGCTGGAAGGCGAACCGAACGTGACGGCGCGGATGGCGACGGTCGCTTCGATGCTGGCGGATGCGTTCGAGCACTATTTCTGGACCGGCTTCTATGTCGTGGCGCCGGACAAGACCGACGAGCTGGTGGTCGGGCCGTATCAGGGGACGCTGGGGTGTCTGCGGATCGCGTTCGGGCGCGGGGTGTGCGGGACGGCGGCGGCGACGCGCCAGACGCAACTGGTCGAGGACGTTCACGCCTTTCCGGGTCACATCGCCTGCGACAGCCGCTCGGCCAGCGAGATCGTGGTTCCCGTGCTGGACGCCTCGGGCGCGTTGATCGCGGTGCTGGACGTGGATGCGACGACGCCCGCCGCCTTCGACGCCGAGGATCAGATCGCGCTGGAGCGGTTGATGGCGAAGGTTTTCGCGGTCGGTTGATCCCGCCACGCCCGGCTCTATGGTCCTCCGCGACATGGAGGATCAGATGACACAGCGGACAGTCGCAATCACAGGCGGGCATGGCGTCCTGGGCCGCGCGGTGCTGGAGGCGGCGTTGAAGGCCGGCTGGCAGGTCGCGGTCATCGATCATGCGGCGGGCCATCCCGTGCCGCAGGGCGTGCTGGAGGTCGGCGGGGTCGATCTGACGGACGCCAAACAAGCGCAGGGCGCGATCGATGCGGTCATCGCACGGTTCGGGCGGCTGGACGCGCTGTTGAATATTGCCGGCGGCTTCGTCTGGCAGACGACCGACGATGCGGAACCGGCCTGGGACCGGATGTACGCCCTGAACGTCACCACCGCCTTCAACGCCAGCCGCGCCGCGCTGGATGCGCTGAAGGCCTCGCCCGAGGGTCGGATCGTCAATGTCGGCTCGGCGGCCGCTCTGAAGACCGACGCCGGCATGGGGCCCTATGGCGCGGCCAAGGCCGGGGTCCACGCCCTGACCCAGGCGCTGGCGGACGAGTTGAAGACCACCCGCGTCACCGTGAACGCCGCCCTGCCCTCCATCATCGACACGCCCGCCAATCGCAAGGACATGCCCGACGCCGACCCGGCGACCTGGGTGGCGCCGGCCGATCTGGCGGCGGTGATCCTGTTCCTCGCCTCGCCCGAGAGCCGGGCCATGACCGGCGCCCTGGTCCCCGTGACGGGCCGCGTCTGATGCGCAGCGACCGGGTCCGCAGCGTCCTTTATCTGCCCGCCTCCAATGCGCGGGCGATCGACAAGGCGCGGACGCTGGATTGCGATGTCGCCGTGCTCGACCTGGAGGACGCGGTCGCGCCCCAGGCCAAGGCCGATGCGCGCACCGCCGCCGTCGAGGCGGTTCGCGGCGGCGGGTTCGGGCCGCGCCTGGGCGTGCGGATCAATGGGCTGGACACCGAATGGGGGCTGGACGATCTGGCGGCGATGAAGGCGGCGGGGGCCACACTGGTGGTCGCGCCCAAGGTGGAGACGCCCGAGGCGGTCCACGCCTTGTCCGCCGGCCTGGCCAAGGGCTGCGCCCTGTGGGCCATGATCGAGACACCGCACGCCCTGATGGCGCTGGCCGACATCGCCACGGCGGACGGTGCGCTGGACGGGCTGATGCTGGGGGTCAACGACCTAGCCAAGGCGCTGGGGACCGGTGCCTCGCCGGATCGCGAGCCGTTCAAGCCGTGGCTGGCGATTCTGGTCGCCGCCGCGCGGGCCAATGGCTTGCTGGCCATCGACGGAGTGTTCAACCGGATCGACGACGCGGACGGTCTGGCGGCTGAGGCGGCGCAAGGGCGGCTGTACGGGTTCGACGGCAAGAGCCTGATCCACCCGTCCCAGATCGCCGCGGCCAACGCCGCCTTCTCGCCGTCGGACGCCGAGATCGCCAACGCCCGCGCCGTCGTCGCCGCCTTTGCCGAGCCGGACGCCGAGGGTCAGGGCGCGATCCGTGTGGACGGGGCCATGGTCGAACGCCTGCATCTGGAGCAGGCGCAGGCGCTGCTGGCGCGAGCGGAAGGCTGACCTCCTGTCTCCTCCCCACTTGTGGGGAGGGGGACCGCGGAGCGGTGGAGGGGCTCTTGAAGTCCCACAGACGCCTGTGATGCGGTGCAGAACCCCTCCGTCTCTCCGCTGCGCTTCGAGCCACCTCCCCATGAAATGGGGAGGAGACGGGTGTGGACCCTAGCCGCCTTTACGCAACCGCCCTAAACCTCGCGTCGAAACTCAGCGGACCCGCCTTGCCCCTATCTGCCGACACGCCTTCGAAAATCCCGGCCTGGGTCTGTGCGCCCGGCGTGCTGAAGGTCCCCTTTCTCGACGTCTTCCTGGCCGACTACGACCTGCATCGCCTGCCAGGGGACGAGGTTCAGGCGGTGCTGGGCTGGGGGATGAAGCCGACGGCGGCGGCGGGGCGGCGGTGGGCCGAAAAGAACGGGCGGCCCTATGTGGCGCTGGAGGACGGGTTCCTGCGCTCGGTCGGGATCGGCGAGGCGGGGGCGACCAGCCTGAGCCTGATCGTCGATGATCTGGGCGTCTATTACGATGCGACGCGGCCCAGCCGGCTGGAGCAGTTGATCCAGACGGCCGACGACTGGTGCGACGCGGCCATGACCGCCCGAGCACGGGGGCTGATCGACCGGATCGTCGCCTCGGGCGTGTCCAAGACAAACATGGGCGGGCCGCTGGACCCGGTCCTGCTGAAGCCCGGCCGGCGTGTCCTGATCGTGGACCAGACGTTCGGCGACGCCTCCATCGCCCATGGTCTGGCGACGGCGCAAAGCTTTGACGCCATGATCGCAGCCGCCCGGCGCGACGAACCGGACGCCCAGTTGATCGTCAAACGTCATCCGGCGGTGGCGGCAGGCAGGAAGCGCGGCTGCGTCACCGACCTGGCTGGCGTGACCTTGGTCGATACGGACGTGCGGCCCGCCGACCTGCTGGCGGCGGTGGATGCGGTCTATTGCGTCACCTCGGCGCTGGGGTTCGAGGCCCTGTTGCGCGGCTTATCCGTGCGATGTTTCGGGGTGCCCTTCTATTCCGGCTGGGGCCTAACGACCGATGCGGTCCAGACCGGAAGGCGCGGCGTGGCGCGGTCTATCGAACAGGTCGCCGCCGCCGCCCTGATCGCCTACAGCCGCTATGTCGATCCGGTGACGGGCGAGCGGTGCGAGGCCGAACAGGCGCTGGAACGGCTGATCGCGCTGCGCGACAGGGCCGACCGGCTGGCGGGGTCGTGGTCGGCGGTGGGGTTTGCGCCGGCCAAGCGTCCGCCTGTGCGCCGGCTGCTGAACTCGCCCAAGGCGACGATGCGCTATTTCATGTCGCCGTCGCGGGCCGCCGCCCATGCGACCGCGACGAACGGTCGGCTGATCTGGTGGGCGGGCAAGGAGAGCGAGGCGACGCGACAGGCCGCCGCTTCGTTCAGCGGCCCGACGGTGCGGATGGAGGACGGCTTCATCCGGTCGCGCGGCCTGGGGTCCGATTTCGTCGGCGCCCTGTCGGTCGCCCTGGACGACCAAGGCGTCTATTACGACCCGTCGCGGCCGTCGCGTCTGGAGACCCTGATAGAGACGACGCAGGCCGCGCCGCAGCAGCTGGCGCGCGCTGGAGCGCTGGGCGCGCGCATCGTCCAGGCGGGTCTGTCGAAATACAATCTGAAAGGTCAGGCGCCGGCCGGTTGGCCTGCGGATCGCGAGATCCTGCTGGTCGTCGGCCAGGTCGAGAACGACAAGTCGATCCTGCTGGGCTGCGAGCCGGACCTGGCCACCAACTCCGCCCTGGTCGAGGCCGCGCGGGCCGATCATCCCGACGCCTTTCTGATCTATCGCAACCATCCCGACGTGCTGGCGGGCAATCGGCCCGGTAAGTTGGACGCCTCGGCCATGGCCTCGGTGGACGCCAGCGCGGACGGGCTGGACATCGTCGACTGTCTCAACGCCTGTCGCCGGGTGGCGACCCTGACGTCCCTGACGGGGTTCGAAGCGCTGATGCGGGGCAAAGCCGTGTCGGTCTATGGGCGGCCCTTCTATGCGGGGTGGGGACTGACCGATGACCGGTTGGCGTTTGCGCGTCGGACGCGCCGGGCGACGGTGGATCATCTGATACTGGCGGCGCTGATTCACTATCCGATCTATGTCACGCCCATGGGCTGGCCTTGCGAGGCCGAGGATCTGGTGGAGGCCCTGATCGCGGCGCGCGACCAGCCGACGCCCAAGGCGCCGCGCGGTCAGGTGCAGCGCTGGGCCACAGGAATCCTCGCCAGTCTCGACCGCAGGCCGCCGCCGTCCTATTGACGCGTTCTGATAGGAAACGGACTGTCCTCAAGCAGCGAGACGCCGCGCGTCGAGCGATAGGAACAACACTCCTCAAGCAGCAAGGCCCCGCGGGCCGAGCGATAGGAACAAAAAAGTGACCCACGCCGTCATCGCCGCCACCGGCCTCTTCACCCCCGAGCAGTCGGTCTCCAACGCCGAACTGGTCGACAGCTACAACGCCTGGGCCGACGGCTGGAACGCCCGCCACGCCGCCCAGATCGAGGCCGGCGAACTGGAGGCCAAGGCCCACTCATCGCCCGAGTTCATCGAGAAGGCGTCGGGCATCAAGAGCCGGTTCGTGCTGGACAAGGCCGGGATCATCGATCCCGAGCGGATGGCCCCCAACCTGGCCGAACGCTCCAACGACGAGATCTCGATCCTGGCCGAGATGGCGGTCAAGGCCGCGCGTCAGGCGATCGAGGCCTGGGGCAAGCCGGTCAGCGAGATCGGCGCCGTCCTGTGCGCCGCCTCCAACATGCAGCGCGCCTATCCCGCCATGGCGATCGAGGTGCAGCAGGCTCTGGGCATCGAGGGCTTCGCCTTCGACATGAATGTGGCGTGCAGCTCGGCCACTTTCGGCATCAAGACGGCGACGGACTTCATCGCCGGCGGCTCGGTCAAGGCGGTGCTGATGGTCAACCCCGAGGTCTGCTCGGCCCACCTGAACTTCACCGACCGCGACAGCCATTTCATCTTCGGCGACGTGGCGACGGCGGTGATCGTCGAGTCTTCCGAGACGGCGGGACCGGGCGGCTGGGACGTGCTGGGTACGCGGCTGAAGACCACATTCTCGAACAATATCCGCAACAACTTCGGCTTCCTGAACCGCAACGCGCGCGACACCGAGCATCTGGATACGCCGGCCGCCGACGACAGCGTTCAGAACGACAAGCTGTTCATCCAGCAGGGCCGCAAGGTCTTCCGCGACGTGGTGCCGATGGTGTCGGACATGATCGTGGATCACGCCGGCGAACTGGGCCTGGATCCGAACGAACTGAAGCGGCTGTGGCTGCACCAGGCCAACATCAACATGAACACGATGATCGGCAAGAAGGTGCTGGGGCGCGAGCCCTCGGCGGACGAGAACGTCATCATCCTGGACGACTACGCCAACACCTCTTCGGCCGGGTCGATCATCGCCTTCCACCTGCACAACGACGGGTTCGAGGCGGGCGACACCGGCCTGATCTGCAGCTTCGGCGCCGGCTATTCCGCCGGGACGGTCTTCGTCAGGAAGCGCGCTTAAGATCTAAAGCCGGGGCAGGAACAGGACGAAGTCCAGGCTCCACAGCCCTGGCCCATTGGCGATCAGCCAGATCAGGATCACCATCAGCAGGGTCTCGGGCAGGTCGAAATAGCTGGAGAGGCGATAGCCGAGACTGGTCCCCTCGACAGACTTGGACGCCACCGTCACCAGGGCGACCAGGCTGATGATCAGCAGCACCAGCGCCGCCAGGCTGGTGAACAGGCCCATGATCAGCAGGGCGCCGAAGGCGAACTCGCACACCGAGACGAACCGGGCGGTCTGACGCGGCGCGGCGACGCCGGCCTCGACCATCGTCTTCTGCATCTTCTCGGCTTGAGCCGGCGTGAACAGCTTGTAGAAGCCGGACAGGAAGAACATTCCCCCAACCACGACCCGCGCGATCAGGGGCGCGATGTCCATCAGCGCCGGGACGCCCAGGCCGAAACCGCGATAGAGGTCGATCATGTGGAAAAGGCTCCGCCTGGATGGCGGAGCCTTCAATGCCTCAGGGTTGGGTCGGTTGCCCCGGAGGATGGGTCGCCTTCCATTCCATCGCCCGACGGATGCGGTTCTCGACGCTGGGATGGTCGTAGAAGATGAACTCCTCGACGGCGGAGGGCGACGGGGCGCGGTATTCGGCGGTCTTGATCAGAGCCTTGGACAGGCCGTCCGGTTCATTGGCGTGGACCAGCGAAAAATGATCGGCGTCCTCCTCCATCGTCCGCGTCATGGTGGAGAAGACCGGGGTCGCCAGGACGCCCAGGAAGGCCAGAACCAGCGCCAGCACGGGAAGTCCGGCCGGATCGGAGATGTCGCCCACCCGGTCGGCACTCAGCAGGCGGTGCGCGACTGGATACAGCCGATCGGTCAGCCAGAAGGCCAGGGCCGACAGGATGACCAGAATGCCGACGGTCCAAAGGATGTGCGCATGAGCGTAGTGGCCCATTTCATGGCCGACCACGCCGCGCACCTCGGCCAGATCCGCGCCCTGTTTGAACATGGTGTCGCTCATGGCCACGCGCGCTGTGCCGAACAGGCCCGAGACGTTTGCGGTGTAGCGGTCGGACTGTTTGGAGCCGTTGTAGATGAAGATCTTGTCCGACGGCGTGCCGGTCTGTTTCGCCAGCGCCACGACGGCGTCGCGCACCGGGCCGTTTGGCGCGGGCGTATAGGTGTTGAAGATCGGCTCGATCACCAGGGGCGAGATCACCAGGCCGATGACGATGAAGGCCGCTGTCACCGCCGACGCCCACGCCCACCAGAACCGCCGCGCACGCCGGATCAGGGCGTAGATGGCCACCAGCAGCAACGCGGTCACGACGACCGAGATGGCCGCCCCGATCACCGCCTCGCCCAGCCAGCCGCCCAGGGCCTGACTGGTCAGGCCATACTGTTTCTCGCGCCACCAGCTTTCATAGATCGCCCACGGCAGGGTCAGCGCCCAGCTCATGATCGAATAGACCAGGGCGACGGCGAAGCTGGCCACCAGTGGGCGACGCCGACGCCGCTCGATCCGGCTGCGGATCGCGACCAGCAGGCCGGTGCGCACGATGACCCAGGCCGCCAGCGCCGAGACCAGGAACGCCCACAGGATCAGCCAGTGCGATCCGTGAGTATAGGCGACGGCGCGCGCCGTCTCTTGCGGCGACAGCGTCGCCAACCATTGGGCCGTGGCGACCGCCGGATCGAATTTCGTCATGGATTCTCCCTTGAGAGAACCAAAGCGCGTGACCCGCGTTCTGTCAGGTTAATTCCCGTCCATGATGATTCTTGCTCGGCCACGCTTGAAACTGTCATCAGTTTTTGTCACCCATTCGGTTGTCGAGAACAGGGGATTTCCCGGATGGCTCACAAGACGCCTAAGCAGGTGCTCGAAAGCTTGGCCCAAGACATCGCCGCCGTGCTGAAAAGCATGGGCGGTTCCGCGCATCAGAATATGGTCGTGGACTGTGTCGCGGCGATGAAACGCCAGCGTGGAGAGGCCGTGAACGCGCCCGATCTTCGCCAGAAGATCATCGAGACCTTCGAACAGTATCGCGACTGGTTCGTGCGTCCGTTCGGCGAAGGCTCTCAGCGCTGGGCTCTCGCGGGCGACTTCGGCTGAACCGCCGGCCCTGAACGCGAAAGGCGCGCTCCTTGCGGAGCGCGCCTTCGTCGTTCTGACTGATCCTTCGGATCAGAACCGACGGATGTAGCTGACCGAATAGGCGTCGGCCTTGCCCGCATCGTCACGATAGTCGCGACGGGTCCAGTCGGCCCGCACGCCGTTCACGCCATCCAGATAGTAGTTGGCGCCGGCGCCGTAGTTCCAGCTGTCCGCACCCACGTCGGTTTTGGCGCCGGGCAGTTCCTGCTTCAGCTCGGTGTGGCCGTAGCCGCCGCGCGCGAACAGTTCCAGCTTGTCGGAGACCGGGTATTTGCCGACCACGTAACCGGCGGCGTCCCACTCGTGCTTGATCGAGCCATCGACGCCGGCGACGGTGAAGTCGTCGTCCTTGACGCCGACCGAGGCTTCGGTTTCCAGCGCGATGTAACGGTTGAGGTTTACGCCCAGACGACCGGTGACGGCGCCCGTCGTTGCATTGTCACCTTCAAGATGAGTGTAACCCAGAGAGCCGTAACCGCGCGGCTCGGGATTGGTTTGAGCAAAGGCCGGAGCGGCGATTGCGGAAACGGCGACGGCGGCGAGAAGAATGTTACGCATTGTTTCTTATTAACTCCTAGATGTGATGACCGGACCGATCATCAGCCCCATCCAGCGAGTGCATAAATAGGTCAGGCCGTCATCTGTTCCAGAGGCTGAGAAACACAACGAATGCCTGTGGACGCCGGGACACATACGCCGTTCCGCCAAGGTTGGCGGTTTTGTGACAAAGAAAAAGGGCGACCTCGGCAGAGACCGCCCTTCGATACTTCCCCCACCCCGTCATCCTCGGGCTCGCCCCGAGGACCAGGCGTTGGTCGGGCTGTGCTTCAAAATCGTCGCACCAGCGGCGGCGCCTCCGATCCTCGGGTCGAGCCCGAGGATGACGACGTGTGTGAGGCCTTAGCGGTCCTTCTCGCGCTCCACGTTCAACGCCGCCTGCGCCGCCGCCAGGCGCGCGATCGGCACGCGGTAGGGCGAGCAGGAGACGTAGTCCAGGCCGGCCTTCTCGCAGAAGGCGATCGACGACGGGTCGCCGCCGTGTTCGCCGCAGATGCCCAGCTTGACCTCGGGTCGCACCGCGCGACCGCGCTCGGCGGCGATCTCGATCAGGCCGCCGACGCCGTCCTGGTCCAGACGCACGAACGGGTCGGTCTCGAAGATGCCCTTGTCCAGATAGGCCTGCAGGAAGCGCCCTGAGTCGTCACGGCTGATGCCGAAGGTCGTCTGGGTCAGGTCGTTGGTGCCGAAGCTGAAGAACTGGGCGTATTCGGCCAGGTCTCCTGCCCGGATGGCGGCGCGCGGCAGTTCGATCATGGTGCCGACCAGATAGTCGATGCTCTGACCCGTCTCGTCGAACACCGCCTTGGCGGTGCGGTCGGTCAGTTCGCGCAGGAACTTCATTTCCAGACCCAGGGCGACCAGCGGGTGCATGATCTCCGGCAGCGGGGCCTGGCCCGACGTCTTCTGCACCTCCAGCGCCGCCTCGATGATGGCGCGGACCTGCATTTCGTAGATCTCGGGATAGGCCACGCCCAGGCGGCAGCCACGGTGGCCCAGCATGGGGTTGGTCTCGTGCAGTTCCTTGGCGCGACGCTTCAGCTTGTCGGCGTCGATGCCGGACGAGGCGGCAAGGGCGTCGATGTCTTCCTCGGTGTGCGGGATGAACTCGTGCAACGGCGGGTCCAGAAGGCGCACCGTCACGGGCAGGCCGGCCATGATCTCGAACAGCTCGACGAAGTCCGACTTCTGGAACGGCGCGATCTTGGCCAGGGCCGTGCGGCGGCCGGCCTCGTCGTCGGCCAGGATCATCTCGCGCACGGCGGCGATCCGGGTGTCGTCGAAGAACATGTGCTCGGTGCGGCACAGGCCGATGCCCTCGGCGCCGAAGCCGCGCGCGGTCTTGGCGTCCAGCGGGGTCTCGGCGTTGGCGCGGACCTTGAGGCGGCGCACCTTGTCGGCCCAGGCCATCAGCGTCTGGAAGTCGCCGGTCAGTTCGGGCTCGATCATGGCCACGGCGCCGTCCAGCACCTCGCCCTTCGAACCGTCGATGGTGATGATCTCGCCGGTCTTGAAGGTGCGGCCGCGCGCGGTGAACGTGCCCTTGGCCTCGTCGATGTGGATTTCGCCGGCGCCGGAGACGCAGGCGCGCCCCATGCCGCGCGCCACGACGGCGGCGTGGCTTGTCATGCCGCCGCGTGCGGTGACGATGCCGCGCGCCGCATGCATGCCGTGGATGTCCTCCGGCGAGGTTTCCTCGCGCACCAGGATGACCGCCTCGCCCAGGCCGGACATGCGCTCGGCCTCGTCGGCGTCGAAGACGATCTTGCCGGTGGCGGCGCCGGGCGAGGCCGGCAGGCCGGCGGCGACCACGGTGCGTGCCGCATCCGGGTCCAGCGTGGGGTGAAGCAGTTGGTCCAGGGCCGACGGCTCGACCCGGCTGATGGCCTCTTCCTGGGTGATGACGCCCTCGGCCGCCAGATCCACGGCGATCTTCAGCGCCGACTTGGCCGTGCGCTTGCCGTTACGGGTCTGCAGCATCCAGAGCCGGCCCTGTTCGACCGTGAACTCGATGTCCTGCATGTCGCGATAGTGGCTTTCAAGCTTGTTCACCACCTCGACGAACTGGCCGAAGACCTCGGGCATGGCCTCTTCCATCGAGGGGGCGGTCTCGCCCATCTCCTCGCGGCCGATCCTGGTCAGGGACTGCGGCGTGCGGATGCCCGCGACCACATCCTCGCCCTGGGCGTTGATCAGGAACTCGCCGTACAGGCGCGCCTCGCCGGTCGACGGGTTGCGGGTGAAGGCCACACCGGTCGCCGAGGTCTCGCCCATATTGCCGAACACCATCGACTGGACGCTGACGGCCGTGCCCCAGCTTTCGGGGATGTCGTGCATGCGTCGATAGAATTTGGCCCGGTCGTTCATCCAGCTGGCGAAGACGGCGCCCACGGCGCCCCACAGCTGGTCCTTGGGATCCTGCGGGAAGGGATGGCCCAGCTCGCGCTCGACCACGGCCTTGTAGTCGGCGACCACCTTCTGCCAGTCTTCGGCCTTCAGGTCGGTGTCGATGGTGACGCCCAGCCGGTCCTTGTGCTGGTCCAGCACCTCTTCGAAATCGTCGTGGCTGAGGCCCAGCACGACGTTCGAATACATGGTGATGAAGCGGCGATAGCTGTCGAAGGCGAAGCGGCGGTCGCCCGACAGTTTCGCCAGACCCTCGACCGTCTGGTCGTTCAGACCCAGGTTCAGGACCGTGTCCATCATGCCCGGCATCGAGGCCCGCGCGCCCGAGCGGACCGAGACCAGCAACGGGTTGTTCACGTCGCCGAACGTCTTGCCGACGATGGCCTCGACCTGATCCAGAGCGGCCTTCACCTGGGCTTCCAGATCGGCGGGATAGGTCTCGCCGTTGGCGTAATAGTGGGTGCAGACCTCGGTGGTGACGGTGAAGCCCGGCGGGACCGGCAGACCCAGCGAGGACATTTCCGCCAGATTGGCGCCCTTGCCCCCGAGAAGGTTCTTCATCGACGCGTCGCCGTCGGCGGAGCCTCCGCCGAAGCCGTACACCCACTTGGTCATATTGCAGTCCCTGAGCTTTTCGGATCGTCCGGCGGGTTGGCCCCGCTCGCACATGCAGCACGATCTAGCGCGGAGGAACCGGCTTGACCATGGCGGATGTAACAATGCGTGAGCAGGTAACCGGTTTCCTTGGTGGCGCACTCGCACAACCTTGACGTCACCGCCTCCTCCCCATTTCATGGGGAGGGGGACCACGAAGTGGTGGAGGGGTTCTTTGACGCATGAAGGCTCCGTCTCGCGCGCACGCATCCTGCGCCGCGCCCTGACGCCGCCTGAAGCCCGGCTGTGGATCCACCTGCGCCGCCGCAGCCTCGACGGATTGAAGTTCCGCCGCCAGCACCCGGTCGGCGTCTATGTGCTCGACTTTTATTGCGCCGAGGCGATGCTGGCCGTCGAGGTGGACGGCGAAAGCCACGCCGACCGTTTCGAATACGATGCGCAGCGCACACGCTGGCTGGAAAGCCAGGGCATTTATGTCATCCGCTTCTCTGCGGAATCGGTGCGGGTAAATCTGGGCGCGGTTCTGGATGTCATCGCCTCGACCGCAAGAGACCGAATCCGCCGCTGACCTGACTGTCTCCTCCCCATTTCATGGGGAGGTGGCGCGGCGAATCTTCGCGCCGTGACGGAGGGGTTCTTCACCCCATCACAGCCGTGGGACTTCAAGAGCCCCTCCACCACTTCGTGGTCCCCCTCCCCACAAGTGGGGAGGAGACGATGCGGCTAGGTCCCGTCTCCTCCCCATTTCATGGGGAGGTGGCGCGGCGCGCTTGCGCCGTGACGGACGGGTTCTTCACCCCATCGCAGCCGTGGGACTTCAAGAGCCCCTCCACCGCTTCGCGGTCCCCCTCCCCACAAGTGGGGAGGAGACGATGCGGCCCCTACCCCGCGATCTGACCGAAGTCTGCGACCTGGCCCATCACGTCGCGCACCTGGCCCAACAGCTTCAGGCGGTTTTCGCGTTCGGCGGGGACGTCGGAGTTGACCAGCACGTCCTCGAAGAACCGGTCCACCGGGGCGCGCAGGCGGGCCAGGGCCGTCATGGCGGCGGCGAAGTCCTCGGTTTCCAGCGCGGCCTCGACGGCGATGCGGGCGGCGCCGACGGCGAAGGCCAGGACGGTCTCGGGCTCGGGCTGGTTCGGCAGGCCGGTCTGGACCATGCCGGTCGGCAGAGGGCCCTTCTTCTCCTCGGCGCGCAGGATGTTGGAGGCGCGCTTGTAGCCAGCCAGCAGATTGGTGCCGTCGTCGGTGGCGAGGAAGGCGGCCAGCGCCTCGACCCGACGCACGATGCGGACAAGGTCGTCGTCGCCCAGAGCGAAGACGGCGGCGACGAGGTCGTGGCGCTGGCCTCGGTCGCGCAGGAGGACGGTCAGGCGGTCGGCGAAGAAGGACGCCAATTCTGACCCAAGGGACAGCTTGTCGACCTGACGCTCTACCTTGCCCTGACTTGTGATCAGCGCAATTGCAGGAGCGAAAGCGTCATCGGTTAGAGCAAGGCGGATTTCATTATTCAGAATCAGACGAAGCACGCCCAGCGCTGCTCTACGCAACGCGAACGGGTCCTTCGACCCCGTGGGCTTTTCGTCGATGGCGAAGAAGCCGACCAGGGTGTCCAGCTTGTCGGCCAGGGCGACGGCGACCGTGACGGGCGCGGTCGGGACCGTGTCGGCGGGGCCTTGTGGCTTGTAGTGGTCGCGAACGGCGTCGGCGATGCGGTCGCGCTGGTCACGGCCCCACCCGCGGTCGGCTTCGCCTCCCGGTCCCTCCCCATGAAGGGGAGGGAGAGGATCGGGCGCGAATTCTCCCTCCCCTTCATGGGGAGGGACGGCGGAGCGCAGCGAGGCCCGGGTGGGGAAGTTCGTTGCGGTGCGGGCGTAATAGCCGCCCATGATCCCCTGCAGTTCCGGGAACTCGCTGACCATGCCCGACAGCAGGTCGGCCTTGGATAGACGCGCCGCCATCTCGGCTTCGTCCGCGTCGGCGCCCACGAGGGGGGCGATTTCGCGGGCAAGCGCCGTGATGCGCTCGACGCGGTCGGCCAGAGTCCCCAGTTTGGCGTGGAAGGTGACGCCGGACAGTTTGGCGTTCCAGGCGTCGAAGCCGACCTTCTGGTCCTCGTCCCAGAAGAAGCGGGCGTCGTTCAGGCGGGCGGACAGGACTCTGGAGTTGCCGGCGGCCAGAGCCTTGCCGCCGTCGGTCGCCTCGACGTTTGCGACGACCAGGAAGTTGGGCGCCAGGCCTTCCTTCGACGGATCGCGCACGGCGAAATACTTCTGGTGCACCTTCATCGACAGGCGCACGACCTCAGGCGGCAGGGCCAGGAACTGCGGGTCCATGTCGCCCAGGATCGGGGTCGGCCATTCGGCGAGACCCGCCACCTCGTCCAGCAGGCCGTCGTCATCGACCAGGCTCAGACCCCGCGCGGCGCAGGCGGCCTTGGCCTGTTCCAGAATGCGCAGCTTGCGGTCGGCTGCGTCGATCAGGACGAAGTTCTTCTCCAGTTGGGCGCGGTAGTCGACGAAGTCGCTGACCTTCAGCGGCTGGCCCGAGCCCATGAAGCGGTGGGCCTCGGTGATCGCGTCGGACGGTATGCCGTCGATCTCGAACGGCACGACCTTGCCGTCGAAGAGGCACAGGATGCGCTTGATCGGACGCACCCAGCGCAGCGTGCCGGAACCCCAGCGCATCGACTTGGGCCAGGGGAAGGTGCGCACGACATGGTCCACCGTCTCCGCGACCAGATCGGTCGTGGCGCGGCCCTTGGACGACAGGACCGCGAACAGGACGCCGTCACGCTCGGTCAGTTGATCGCGGGTCAGGCCGGTCTTGCGCAGGAAGCCTTCCAGCGCCTGTTCGGGCGCCGAGGCGCGCGGGCCCTTGACCTCTTCCTCGCGGTCGGGCGTGGCGACGGGCAGGCCGTCGATGACCAGGGTCAGGCGGCGCGGCCCGGCATAGGTCGTCAGCGCATCCCAGGTCAGGCCAGCGGCCTTGAGACGGTCGGAGACCATGCGCTCAAGGTCGCGCGCGGCGCCCTGCTGCATGCGGGCGGGGATTTCTTCGGAGAAGATTTCGAGGAGGAGTTGGGGCATCAGGCGGTTTTCCGCTCTTGTTCGACGTAAGCGAGGGCGCAGGCTTTGCAGAGGTCGCGGATGCGGCCGATGTAGCTTTGACGTTCCGCCACGGCGATGGCGCCGCGGGCGTCCATCAGGTTGAACAGGTGGCTGGCCTTCAGCACCTGGTCATAGGCGGGCAGGACCAGCGGCTGATCCTGCGGCCCGCGCATGTCGAGCAGGCGCGAGACCTCCGACACCATGTCCTCGAACCGGCGCTTCAGCCCGTCCACGTCATAGCCGTGGAAGTTGGCCTCCGACTGCTGGCGCTCGTTTTCCAGGAAGACCTCGCCGTAGGTCAGCCCCTCCTTGGTGAACTTCAGGTCGTACACATTGTCCACGCCCTGCACATACATGGCCAGACGCTCCAGCCCGTAAGTCAGCTCGCCCGAGACCACATCGACCTCGATGCCGCCGACGCCCTGGAAATAGGTGAACTGCGTCACCTCCATCCCGTCGCACCAGACCTCCCAGCCCAGGCCCCAGGCGCCGACGGTGGGGTTCTCCCAGTCGTCCTCGACGAAGCGGATGTCGTGCAGTTTCGGATCGATGCCGATGGCGGCCAGAGAGCCGAGATAGAGCTCCTGAAGATTGTCCGGGTTCGGCTTCAGGATGACCTGGTATTGGTAATAGTGTTGGAGCCGGTTGGGGTTCTCGCCATAGCGGCCGTCGCCGGGGCGGCGCGACGGTTGAACGTAGGCGGCCTTCCAAGGCTTGGGGCCGAGCGCGCGCAGGACCGTGGCGGGGTGGAGCGTGCCGGCCCCGACCTCGATATCATAGGGCTGGAGAATGGCGCAGCCCTGCTCGCCCCAATAGCGGTGGAGCGTCAGGATCAGGTCCTGAAACGCGAGCGGCTCGGTCGAGGTGGTCAAATCGGGCTCGTGGGGAGGGGCTGGAAAAAAGACGGCGGACCATAGGGCCCGCCGCCTTCCGCTTCAACACGCTACCAAGCGAGCGATTGTATGGCCCGTATTATTGGGGGGTCGGAGCAGCCTCGTCGCCACCGTCAGCGGCAGGATCAGCCGCATCGACCGGAGGCGTGGCCGAGGTGTCGACCTGACCGTCGGTCGGATTGGCGACCGGGGGCGAGGCTGTGGTGGTGGTGGCCGCAGCCGGTTCGCCGCTCGGAGCGGTGGCGGCGGGCGCGACCTCTTCCGCAGGCGCGGCGGCTTCGGCAGGGGCTGCAGCTTCAGCCGGGGCGGCGGCCTCTTCATCGCCCATGGCGGCCATGGAGTTCGCCGGGTTCAGGACCTGATCGATCGGGAAGATGGCGCCGTTCGAGGCGTCCAGTTCGGCGCTGACCACGGTGGCGCCGTCAGCCTTGATGGCCGACCCTGTGCCGTCCAGCAGGACCTGGCTGTCGGCGGCGGTCGGAACGCCGCCCTTCTTGCCCATGATCTGGTCGGGCGTCACATCGGCGACGATGACGTGATAGAGCAGCAGCTGACGCAGCTCGGCGGCATTGGCCGGGTCCATCAGACGCGTGCGGTCCGCCTCAGGCAGGGCGGCGAAGGCCGCGTTGGTCGGGGCGAAGATGGAGATGGCCGGGCGCGTCGCCAGGGTGTCGGTCAGTTGCGCCGCGTCGAGGGCCGCCAGAAGGGTGGTGAACTGGCCGCTTTCCTTCAGCTTGTCGACGACAGTCTCACCGGCGGCCGGCGTGGCCTCGGCGACTTCTGTCGCGGCCGGGGCGGTCGCCTGGGCGGTGGGCGCCGCAGCCTCGGGCGCGGCAGGCATGGATGGATCGGTCTGCGGCACCGGGGCCTCAGCCGGAGCGGGCGAGGTCGGCGGGGTGACTTCCTGAGCGAAGGCGGGAGCGGCCATCAGGGTGACGACGGCGGTTGCGGCAAGCAGTTTTGCACGAAGCATGGCGATATCCTTTTTCTGTTTGAGGATCGCTTCCGGGAGGTGGCGATCCGTTCCAGTCATCGGAACTGCGGACTCAAATCAGAACACCGTGATCTGGTTCCGAGATTTTGATACAATCGGTAACATTCGTGATGATCGAGTCGAGACCTTGGCGATATCCGCGCTACAGAGGGCGAATGGCCAGTATTCGGCCACAAACCTAGAACGCTACTGAACGGCCAGCTGCGTTGCTGTGACCCAGGCTGTTGGATGGGCGACGGCGAGCGTTCGCGCCGCCGCCTGGGCCGCCGCTTCGGTGAGATACAGGCCGAATACGGTCGCGCCCGAGCCGGACATGCGGGTCAGGGCGACCTGGGGCGTGGCGGAGACGGCGGCGAGCGCGTCCGCGATGGTGGGCGTCAGGGCCAGCGCCGGGGGCTGGAGGTCGTTGCGCTGAACCGACAGCCAGTCGATGACGGCGGCGACGGACCAGTCTTGCGGCGGATCGGGACGGTCGGACGAACGCATCGGTCCCGCATCATAGGCCCGGTAGACGGCGCCGGTCGGCGACGGGACGCCGGGGTTGAACAGGACGGCCGCCAGCGGCGGCAGGCGTGGCTCGTCGGTCAGCACGTCTCCCCTGCCCTCGGCCAAGGCAGTGCGCATGCGCAGGCACATGGGGCCGTCCGCGCCCACGACGCCCGCGACTGCCTCCAGCGCCGCATCGTCGATGTCCAGCGACAGGGCGCGGCGCGCCAGCTTCAGCGCCGCGCCCGCGTCGGACGACCCGCCGCCAAGCCCGGCCGCGATGGGCAGGCGCTTGTCCAGCGTCACCTTCAGCTTGGGTTCGCCGGCGCCTGTGACCTCGCCCAAACGCCGAAGTGCGCGCAGGATCAGATTGTCGGGCGCAGCGCCCAACGCCTCGCCGAAAGGGCCGGTTACGGTCAGGGAAAGCCGGTCAGCGGGTTCGACGGAGACCTGATCCCCCACATCGGCGAAGGCGACCAGGCTGGACAGCGGATGATAGCCGTAGGCGTCCACCGCCCCGACATGCAGGAACAGATTGATCTTGGCCGGAGCCAGGGCGGTTAGCGCGGGCATGGAAACTATTGAGAGACGCCCTTGGCAGGCGCGGCGCCATCCAGCCCATTGGCGATCTTGCGCTCGACATCGGCGCGGCGCTCGGGTTCCGGCTCCAGCACCAGGACGCGGTTCCACAGCCAGACGGCCTCGCGTTCGCGGCCCACCCGCCAATAGGCGTCGCCGAGGTGGTCATTGATTTCGGCGTTGGCGGGTTCCTTGTCGACGGCCTGTTCCAGGGTGTCGACGGCGGTTTCGAACTGGCCCTGCTTGAACTGGGCCCAGCCCAGCGAGTCCTGGATGTTGCCGTTGTCGGGTTCCAGCGCATGGGCGCGGGCGATCATGTCGGCGCCCTCCTGTACCCGCAGGCCCTTGTCGACCCACAGATACCCCAGATAGTTCAGCATGTCGGCGTCGTTGGGCGCGGTCTGGAGGGCGGCCCACAGCTCGGCCTCGGCCTCGGGCGTGCGGCCCAGGGCCTCATAGGCGGCGCCGCGCAAGAAGTGGACGCTGGCGCCCTGATCGGCGACGTTCAGCACCGGCCCGTCCAGCAAGATCAGCGCCTCGTCATGCTGTTTCAGCTGCATCAACTGCCCCGCCAGGACCAGGGCGATGCGGCGGTCGTCGGGGCTGGCGGCGGCGGCGCGGCGCAGTTCGGCCAAGGCGTTTTCCGACTGGCCGTCCTCTTCCAGCGCGATGGCCAGTTGGGCGCGGGCGGCGGCGTAGAGCTGGGGATCGTCGGTCCCGACGCGCGACAGGGCGCTGCGGGCGGCCGACTTCAGCCCGGCGCGCGACAACACCTGGGCCAGCTGGAACTCGGTCTCGTCGTCATCGTGCAGGTTCTGCGCGAGGCGCAGATAGACGGCGGCGAACTCGTTGCCGCGTTCGGCCGACGCCTGGGCGGCGGCGGTGATCAAACCCTGGGCCGCGCCTTCGCGGAAGTCGGGCAGAACCGGAGGCCGACCGCCGTCGCGCACCCGCTGCAACGCGCGGACGACGCCGGGATCGACGGGCTGGATGGCGATCGCGGCTTCATACAGGGCGATGGCGTCGTCGCGACGGCCGCGCCGTTCCATGAACTCGCCATAGGGGCGTTTGAACAGGGCGCCGACCCCTGCCACGTCGGCCGCGGCCTTCAGCTCAACCTCGGCTTCGGCATAGTCGCGACGCTTTTCCAGCAGGGCGGCGCGGTTCATGCGGGCGAAGGCCAGGGTCAGGGGATCGCCGCTGATGGGCGCAGGCTGAAGCGCGCGGGTCCAGTCCCCGGCCGCCGCCGCGATCCACGGCGCGACCAGCAGGCCGGCGCGGGCATGGGGGGCGCCGATGGGTTGCTGGGCCAGGGCGGCGTTGGGCGTTTTTGCGTCGCCGCGCACGAAGTCCTGAACCAGCCGGACCAGACGACCGCCCTCGACGAAGGCGGGCGAGGCGGTCGCATCGGTGGGGGCCAGCGCGGCCGCCACGTCCAGATCGCCGGTCAGCAGGGCCGAGGTGAAGGCCTGTTCGCGCACGCGCGGCTGTTCCGGCGCCAGTTGCTCGGCCTGGGCCAGATAGTTCGAGCCGATCGCGCCCTCGCCCTGCATCAGGGCCAGCTTGCCCGCCAGATACAGGCCATAGGCGCTGCGGCCCTCGGCGTTTGTCGGGATCGGCGCCCAGACCGCAGGGATCGGCGGCGTGACCGGGGTGTCGGTGATGATGATGTGGGGATCGGGCGCGGCGTCCTGGCCCGAAGCGGGAGGCCCCGGCTCCACGATGACGGCCGGCGGCATAGCGGCCGGGCCGTCCTGAGCCGGCGTGGTCGGTGTGGGCATTTGCTGGGCCGCAGCCTGCCCGGCCATGGCCAGGGCGAGAACGGTCAGGGAGGCGGCGAACAGGCGCGAACGGGAGGCGATCATGCCTCGACCCTTCACGCTTTCACCCGCCCCCGCAAGAGGACAGATGATTGCTTCCCCACTCCGCTCATCCCGGCGAAAGCCGGGACTTAGGTCTTTGGGCGAAAGGCGCCTATGTCGGAGGCCGGTGGTCATCCGACGCACGGACGATGTGAAAGCACTGGGTCCCCGCTTTCGCCGGGATGAGCGGGTTAAAGGGGTTATTCCGTCACATGTTCGGATAGTTGGGACCGCCGCCGCCTTCAGGCGTAGTCCAGACGATGTTCTGCGACGGATCCTTGATGTCGCAGGTTTTGCAGTGGACGCAGTTCTGGGCGTTGATGACGAAACGCGGATCGGTCTTGGCGACCTCGTCCGCATAGACGACCTCATAGACGCCCGCCGGACAGTAGAGCCGGGCCGGCTCGCCGTATTTGGGCAGGTTGACCTGGATCGGCTTGGACGGGTCCAGCAGCTTCAGGTGCGCGGGCTGGTCCTCGGCATGGTTGGTGTTGGAGATGAAGACCGACGACAGCTTGTCGAACGACAGCTTCCCGTCCGGCTTGGGATATCTGATTTGCTTATGGTCGGCGGCCAGGCCCGTCGAGGCGGCGTCGGTCTTTTCGTGCTTCAGCGTCGGGACCGGCGACCAGCCGCCCAGCAGGGTGCGGCACCACATGTCGAACATGCCGAACGCCCCGCCCAGGGTCGTGCCGAACTTGGACAGCAGGGGCTTGGCGTTCTTGACGACGGACAGCTCCTTAAAGACCCAGCTCTTTTCGAAGGCGGTTTGATATTCGACCAGTTCGTCGCCGCTGCGCCCGGCCTGAACCGCGTCATAGGCGGCGTCGGCGGCCAGCATGCCGGTCTTCATCGCATTGTGGCTGCCCTTGATGCGGGGCACGTTCACGAAGCCGGCCGAGCAACCGATCAGGGCGCCGCCGGGGAACGACAGCTTGGGAATCGACTGCAACCCGCCCTCGGTGATGGCGCGGGCGCCGTACGAGATGCGCGTGCCGCCTTCCAGGTGCGGGGCGATGGACGGGTGGTGCTTGAACCGCTGGAACTCGTCGAACGGCGACAGGAACGGGTTCTTGTAGTTCAGGTGGACCACATAGCCGACGGCCACGTAGCGGTCGCCGAAATGATACAGGAAGCTGCCGCCGCCGGTGTGCTCGTCCAGCGGCCAGCCGGTCGTGTGCTGGGCCAGGCCGGGCTGGTGCTGTTCCGCCGGAACCTGCCACAGCTCCTTCAGGCCGATGCCGTATTTCTGGGGCGACTTGCCGTCCTGAAGCCTGTGCTTAGCGATGATGGTCTTGGCCAGGGAGCCGCGCACGCCCTCGGCGATGAAGACATATTTGCCGTGCAATTCGATGCCGGGTTGAAAGTCGCCGGTCGGTTTGCCCTCGCGGTCGATGCCGAACACGCCGGCGACGACGCCCTTGACCCGACCCGTCTCTTCTTCCCAGACGACGTGACTGGCGGCCATGCCGGGATAGACCTCGACGCCCAGAGCCTCGGCCTGCTCGCCCAGCCAGCGGGTGACATTGCCCAGCGAGGCGATGTAGCAGCCGTGATTGTGCATGAAGGGCGGCAGCAGGGGCATGGGCAGAGACGCCTCGCCCTGCGGACCCAGCAGCAGGAATTTATCCTTGGTGACCGGCGTCTCCAGCGGCGCGCCGCGTTCCTTCCAGTCGGGGAACAGTTCGTTCAGCGCCTTGGGATCGATCACTGCGCCCGACAGGATATGGCCGCCGACCTCGGCCGCCTTTTCCAGCACGGCGACGGTGATGTCCTTGCCGTCCTTTTCGGCGCGCTGCTTCAGACGGATAGCGGCCGACAGGCCGGCCGGGCCGCCGCCGACGATCACGACATCGTATTCCATGACCTCGCGTTCGACGCCTTCCAGCGCCTGCAGCGGCGGCAGATTGTCGATGATCGCTTCCTGACGGGCGTTCTCCGCGCCGCCTTCGATGGCTTCTTCGGCCATGATTTCCCCTGAATCCCGGTTGTCCGTGTGGTTATGCCGCTTATCGGAAGGTGACGCGAGGGCGGTCAAGGCTTATCGGTAGCCCGAGACATGAACGCGCAACCCCATGACATCGCTGCAGTCGAAAGCCTGCTCGCCTTCTGGCGGGATGCGGGGGTGGACGCCTGCTATGCCGATGCGCCCGTCGATCACACCCATGTGGCCCCGCCGCCAGCGGTAAAAGCCGTGCAGAAGGCGACCGCCTCGGTCGTCATGCCGCTGGCCGGAGCGAACGCCGCCGACGCCATCGCCGAGGCGCGCCGACTGGCGGCCGGCGCGGCGACGCTTCAGGATCTGGCGGCGGCCGTCGCGGCGTTCGAGGGCTGTCCCCTGCGCGGCATGGGGGCGACCCAGTCGGTGTTCGGGCGCGGCAATCCCAACGCCTCAGTCCTGATCATCGGCGAAGGCCCCGGCGGGGACGAGGACCGGATCGGCCAGCCCTTCGTCGGCAAGGCCGGTCAACTGCTGGACCGGATGCTGGCGGCGGCGGGCCTGACCGACAAGGTCTTCATCACCAACACCGTCTTCTGGCGCCCGCCCGGTAATCGCACGCCCAGCCCGCAGGAGCAGGCGGTCTGCGCCCCCTTCGTTGAGCGCGCCTTCGCCCTGCTGCAACCCAAGGCCGTTTTGTTGCTGGGCGCGGCCTCGGCCAAGTCCGTGCTTCAGGCTGAAGAGGGGATCATGAAGCTGCGCGGCAATTGGAAGGAATGGCGTCTGGCCGAAGGCGCGGTGTCCGCCCCCGTCATGCCGACCCTGCACCCGGCCTTCCTGCTACGTCAGCCCCAGGCCAAGCGTCAGGTGTGGGCCGACCTGTTGGCGCTGTCCGTTCGCCTTGAAACGGACTCGGTTGAAGAACAAGGCTAATCGCTGCATGCTCGCATGCTGACGACCGATCGCCATACACGCGCCTAGTAGATTACGCGCGTCGCCAACGAGGGGGCCGCCGCTTATGTTTCTGTTCCGCCGCGCGTTCCTCGCGCCGACGCTTGCTGTGGCTTTCAGCGCCCTAGCGGGCGCGGCCATCGCCGAAACGCCTTACGGATCAACGGCCGAATCGAGCGCTGGTTCCGCCCGCCCCACGGCCCTCAGCTCTGCGGACCGCATCTCCTACACCACCGCCTTCGACGCCCTGCGGCGCGGCGACATCGAGACCGCCCGCGCCTCGGCGCGCCAGGCGCAGGACCGGGTCCTGTTGGGTCAGGTCGAGTTCGAGAGCCTGTTCCACCCCGACCATGTCGCCACCTATGAAGAGCTGACGGCCTGGCTGGAAAACTATTCCGACCTGCCGTGCGCAGACCGCGTCTATACGCTGGCTTTGCGTCGCCGCCCCGATGGCGCGCCCGAGCCCATGCGGCCCGGCGGCGTGATCGGCCGGACCTGGAACAGTCTGGTGACGGCCGTTTCCGGCGGCGGCGTCGACGACCCGGCCAAGGCGGCCCGCGTCGCCTACAACAACGACGACCTGACCGGCGCCTCGGCCATGGGCCGCCAGATCGGCGACTGGTGGACGGTCGGCCTGGCGGAATGGCGACTGGGCCAATTCCACGAATCCTTCGCCGCCTTCGAACGCGTCGCCAACGATCCGACCGAAGACCCCTGGGTTCGCGCCGGCGCCGCCTACTGGACCGCACGCGCAGCCGGCCAGTCGGGACGTCAGGATCGGGTGACCGACTATCTGCGCCTGTCGGCCCAGTGGCCCGCCACCTTCTATGGTCAGATCGCCCTGCGTCAGCTGGGCGAGGAGCCGACCATCGAGAACATGGGACCCCGCGCCTATGAGGCCGAGCCGCGCCTGCGCCGCGCCGCCTATGTGCCCAAGAGCGCCGCCGTCGAGCCGACCGCGCTGGAAGCTTTCGTTCAGGCCGATGCCCGCGCCCGCCGCACCGTCGCCTTCTATGAGGTCGGACGTCGCGCCGACGCCGAGAGCGAGCTGCGTTCTGGCCTGCGCACCGCCGTCGGCGACGCGGCCAAGATGTGGACGGCCTTGGCGCGCGCCATCATGCCGGTCGGCAATGCGGACGCGACCCGTATCGACGCGACCCGCTATCCGATGCCGGACCTGGCGCCCGAGGGCGGCTTCGTCATCGAGAAGTCGCTGGTCTATGCGCTGGCGCTGAAGGAAACCGACTTCAATCCCAACGCCCGCTCCAGCGTCGGCGCCTATGGGATCATGCAGGTGATGCCGACGACGGCGGCCGAGATGACGGGAGATCGCACCTTCGTTTCCGACCCGTCCAAACTGCTGGTCCCGGCCGTGAACATGCGTCTGGGCCAGACCTACATCAACCGGATGCTGGCCTTGCCGGCCTTCCAGGGCGACCTGCTGCGGGCCGTGGCCTCCTACAACGCCGGGCCGGGTCCGATGCTGGCGGCGGTGCGCAAGCTGGGACCGGACGCCGATCCCCTGCTGCTGATCGAGACGATCGATGTGCCCCAGGCGCGCGACTACGTCGAAAAGGTCGTGGCGAGCTACTGGATCTATCAGCGGCTGTTCGGCGCCCCGCTGAAGACGCTGGACGCCCTGGCGTCGGGCGCCAAGGCCGTTCCGGTCGCGCTGGACTATGTCGCCCCGCCGCCCCAGGCCGAGCCAGTCCTGATCGCCGAGGCGACCACCGTCGCCGGCGTTCGCTAGAAGACCGTAAACAGCAGGCTGGCCCAGAAGGCTGCGCCGATCAGGGCCGCCAGACCATAGCCCATGACCGGATGAATGCCGCGCGAGACGGGTTCGGCCGGATCGGTCGGGAGGGTCGGGCTTTTCATTCCCAACGGATAACAGCGTCCGTTTAACGCGGCGTCAGCCGGGATGGTTTTCGCCCGTTAAGCCCACGTCGAAGCCAAGGCCTCCGCCTCCCATTGGCGGAAGTCGGGGTGGTCAAGAAGGGCCGCCAGGTAGGTCACCGCCGTCCCGTCGTCGCCATGATCGGCAAGGTCGATCTGGAAATGCCGCACCCGCGCCGCGACCGGAGTGAAGAAGATATCGGCGATGCATCTCTGACCAAACAGCCAGGGACCGTCGATGCCGAAACGCCTGCGCATCTGACCGAACAGCGCGACCAGCCGCGCCAGGTCGCGGTCCAGCGCAGGATCGGACGGGGTCTCGGCCCGCGCCTCTCCCACCATCGGATGATCCGGCCCCGTGCCGCAGAAGCTGCGCAGCGCCGAGAATCCCGAATGCATCTCGGCCGTCGCGGACCGGGCCAGGGCGCGCGTCATGGGATCGGCGGGCCATAGCTTCGCCTGCGGATAGGTCTCCGCCGCCCATTCGGCGAGGCTGAGCGTGTCCCAGATCAACTCGCCGCCGACCCGCAGCGCCGGCACGAAGCCAGACGGCGACACGGCCTCCAGCGCCGCCTTGTGTTCCGGCGTGTCATAGCGGGCGTCGATGACGGAGAAGTCCGCGCCCGTCGCCTTCATCGTCAGCCAGCCGCGCAGCGACCAGGTCGAATAGGCCCGCAGCCCGATGATCAGTTCCATTGCAGGTCTCCCGTTCGCTCTCTCAATGGCTGGACGCCAGCTTCAGCACAACCAGGCCCGAAGCCACCAGAACCACGCCCACGATCCTGAGCGGCGTCAGCGGCTCGCCCAGAAACACCGCCCCGACGACGAAGGCGCCCACCGCCCCGATCCCGGTCCAGATGGCATAGGCCGTGCCCAGCGGCAGGGTCTTCATCGCCATCGACAGCAGGCCGAACGATCCGATCATGAAGACCAGCATGCCGATGGTCGGCCACGGCTTGGTGAAACCGGCCGACGCCTTCATCAGAAAGGCCCAGACGACTTCGAGCAGGCCGGCGAAAAGAAGGAATATCCAGGCCATGACGGTCTCCCTTGCATGGCGAGCCGGGTCGTCCCGGCGGTCATGCCCGATGAAGGGAGAGGTCGTCCTCTGAGCCGATAATCTGGGACAGGCCGACCGGAAGTCAAGCGACGAACCTTGACTCCGAGCCCCTTGAGACCGACACGACCGGCCCATGATCACGCGCTACTCCCGCCCCGTCGCCGCCGCCCTCTGGTCGCAAGAGACCAAATACAAGATCTGGTTCGAGATCGAGGCCCACGCCGCCACCAAGATGGCCGAGCTGGGCGTGATCCCGCAGGAGGCGGCCGACGCCATCTGGGCCAAGGGCAAGGATGCGACCTTCGACGCCGACCGCATCGACGAGATCGAACGCACCACCAAGCACGACGTCATCGCCTTCCTGACCCATGTGTCGGAAATCGTGGGCGAGGAAGCCCGCTTCCTGCACCAGGGCATGACCTCGTCGGACGTGCTGGACACCTGTTTCGCGGTCCAGCTGGCGCGCTCGTCGGACCTGCTGATCGACGGCGTCGACCGGGTTCTGGCCGCGCTGGAGAAACGCGCCAAGGAGCATAAATACACACCGACCGTAGGTCGTTCGCACGGCATCCACGCCGAGCCGGTGACCTTCGGCCTGAAGCTGGCCGGCTACCACGCCGAGTTCCAGCGCGCCAAGCGCCGCCTGATCACGGCCAAGGAAGAGATCGCCACCTGCGCCATCTCGGGCGCCGTCGGCACCTTCGCCAATGTCGATCCGGCGGTCGAACAGTATGTGGCCGACCAGATGGGCCTGCAGGTCGAGCCGGTCTCGACCCAGGTCATCCCGCGCGACCGCCACGCCGCCTTCTTCGCCGCCCTGGGCGTCGTCGCTTCTTCGGTCGAACGCCTCGCCGTCGAGATCCGCCACCTTCAGCGCACGGAAGTCCTTGAAGCCGAGGAATTCTTCGACAAGGGCCAGAAAGGTTCGTCGGCCATGCCGCACAAGCGCAACCCAATCCTGACCGAGAACCTCACCGGCCTGGCCCGTCTGGTCCGTTCGGCCGTGACGCCCGCGATGGAAAACGTCGCCCTGTGGCACGAGCGCGATATCAGCCATTCGTCGGTCGAGCGCGGCATCGGCCCGGACGCCACCATCCACCTGGACTTCGCCCTGCAGCGCCTGGCCAATGTGGTCGAGCGGCTGAACGTCTATCCTGAGAACATGCAGAAGAACATCGACCGCCTGGGCGGTCTGGTTCACTCGCAACGGGTCATGCTGGCCCTGACCCAGGCCGGCATCTCGCGCGAAGACGCCTATGCCGCCGTGCAGGAGAACGCCATGAAGGTCTGGCGTGGCGAAGGGGTCTTCATCGACTTTCTGAAGGCCGACGACCGCGTCACCCTGCCCGCCGAACAACTGGAAGCCCTGTTCGACCTCGACTATCACACCAAGAACGTGGACGTGGTGTTCAAGCGGGTGTTCGGAGACTGAGACCATGAGCGAGCGCACGATCCGGCTCAATCCCCGGCTCGATCCCCGCGACTATGCGACGGCCTATGCGCGCGACGGCATGGTGCAGGTGCCAGACCTGCTGGACGAGGAAAGCGCCCAATGGCTGGACCTTGCGCTGGAACATGACACGGCTTGGCGCCTGTCGCTGAAGACCCCCGAAGGCGGCAAGCTGCTGTCGCCTCAGGAGATGGCCGAGTTGAGTCGTGAAGCGGTCACCGCCAGAATCCAGCACGCCTTGTCGGAAGCCCGCAGCGGATTCTCCTTCATCTATCTGGCCTATCCGATCATCCCGGCATTGCTGACCGGCCAGGACCAGGGTCACGCCACCCATGTCTTGCTGCAATTCTTCAACGACACGCCCTTCACCACCTTCGCCAAGGCGGTGACGGGCGAGGCCGGCGTGACCAAGATCGACGCCCAGGCGACCTGGTTCCGGCCCGGCGACTTCCTGACCCGGCATGACGACACGGGCGTGGGCGAACGGCGCGCGGCCTATACGCTGGGCCTGTCGCGCGACTGGCGGCCCGACTGGGGCGGTCAGTTGATGTTCCACGATGCGAACGGCGACATCGAGCGTGGTTTCAAACCGGGCTTCAACGTCTGGACCGTATTCAAGACGCCGCGGATGCACTCGGTCGCGCCGGTCGCCGCCTATGCCGGCGGCAAGCGTCGCTCGATCACCGGCTGGCTGCGCGACGACCCGCCGGTCAAGTGAAGGGCCCTACCGGCGACCGCAGGCAAGGCTTCGCTCCCGTGGTCGATGTGGAGACCCGGTTACTGATTCTGGGCAGCCTGCCGGGCGACACCTCGTTGAAGGCGGCGCAGTATTACGCCCATCCACGCAACGGCTTCTGGCCCCTGATTGGCGGCGTGCTGGGCGAAGACCTGGCCGCCCTGCCCTATGAGCGACGGCTCGAACGTTTGAAGGCGCGCGGCGTGGGTCTGTGGGACGTGATCGCTTCAGCGGAGCGATCGGGCAGTCTGGACGCGGCGATCCGCTCGCCCGAGGCGGCCGATCTGCGGGGGCTGGTCGAAAGCCTGCCCAACCTGCGGGCCGTCGCCTTCAACGGCGGGCTGGCGGCCCGGCTGGGGCGGCGCATTCTGAGCGATCTGGAGGGCGTCGCCCTGGTCGATCTGCCGTCGTCCAGCCCCGCCCATGCAATATCCTTGTCGGCAAAGGCGGACAGCTGGGCCATACTGGGAAAGTTTCTCCCGGATAGGCCTGCCGCCTGATGATCCTGACCCTTTCCTGCCCCGACCGCCACGGCATCGTCGCGGCCGTTTCCGCCTTCCTTCTGGAGCGGGACGCCAACATCTCCGACGCCCAACAGTTCGGGGACGCCTCCAGCGCCACCTTCTTCATGCGGGTGGTGTTTGAACCGGCGGACGGCGACGCCGAGACCGCGATCCACGACGCCTTTGCGCCTTTGGCCGAGCGGTTCGCCATGGACTGGACCCTGCGAGGTCCCGCGCCGCGCAAGGTGATGATCCTGGCGTCAAAGTTCGATCACTGCCTGGCGGACCTGCTGTATCGCTGGCGCATCGACGAACTGCCGATGCAGGTGACGGCGGTCGTGTCGAACCACCCGCGCGAGCTGATCGGCCATGTCGATCTGGGCGACCTGCCCTTCCACCACCTGCCGGTCAACGCCGCCGACAAGCCGGCGCAGGAGGCCGAACTGCTGCGGCTGATCGAAGAGACGGGGACCGAGCTAGTCGTGCTGGCGCGCTACATGCAGATTCTTTCCGACGACCTCAGTCGCAAGCTGGAGGGACGCTGCATCAACATCCACCACTCCTTTCTGCCCGGCTTCAAGGGCGCCCGCCCCTATCATCAGGCCCACGCGCGAGGCGTGAAGGTGATCGGCGCCACCGCCCACTATGTCACCCCCGACCTGGACGAAGGCCCCATCATCGAACAGGACGTCGAGCGGATCAGCCACCGCGACACGCCCGAAGATTTGATCCGCAAGGGGAGAGATATCGAACGCCGCGTCCTGGCGCGCGCCGTTCGTCGCCATCTGGAAGACCGCGTTTTGCTGCACGGCACAAAGACAGTGGTGTTCGAAGACTGAATGGTGAAGCTGCGATTTCTTGTCGCGCGACACGCATCCTTTATGCGGTTTCGAACGTAACGTTCCCGTTACCGCCTTGAGAGCGGCCCAAAGGGAACGAAACACAATGACCAATCTTCGCAATCTCATGCTCGTCGCCGTATCCGGCGGCGCGCTGATGGCGCTGGGCGCCTGCAACAACAATGAACCGGCCGCCACGGCCCCGGCTGAATCGACCGCCATGGCTCCGGCCGAGGGCGCCGCCATGGCCCCCGCGACCGATCCGATGGTGGGCGGCGCCGCCATGAGCCCCAACGAGACCATCGTCGCCAATGCGTCCAAGGCCTCCAACCTGACCACCCTGGTGTCGGCCGTGACCGCCGCTGGTCTGGTCGAGACGCTTCAGGGCCCCGGCCCCTTCACCGTCTTCGCGCCTGACAACGCCGCCTTCGAGAAGATCCCCGAGGCGACCCGCACCAGCCTGATGCAGCCGGCGATGAAGGCCGATCTGACCAAGATCCTGACCTATCACGTCGTCGCCGGTCGCCTGACGGCAGCCGACATCGCAGCCCAGGCCCAGGCCAACGGCGGCACCGCCACGCTGAAGACGGTTCAGGGCGAAGAACTGAAGGTTTCGGCCGGCCCGAACAACACCTGGGTCATCACCGACGCCAAGGGCGGCAAGTCCACCATCACCCAGGCCGACGTGGGTCAGTCCAACGGCGTGGTCCACGTCGTGGACACGGTCTTGATGCCGTAAAAATAATCGCGTCTCACCCATTTAGGGCTGAAACCAAATCTGGGCGCCCGAGTTATTGAAGGGCGCGAGACGCACAGTACGCCGGGTGAGACATCCCCCAACGTCCCCGGCAAAAAAGAAAGGGCCGCACTTTCCCCCGGGTGCGGCCCTTTCGAATTCTCAGATCAGCCAGAAGGCCGATAGCCTATTCGCCGGCGCGAATGCCTTCGCGGGCGATCGATGCCAGTTCGTCGATCTTGGAGCGAATCTCGCCTTCCGACACCGACAGGCCCGAGGCCTTGAAGTCGCCGGCGACCTTGCGGAACACGTCCTCGTCGCCCGGCTGCTCGAAATCGGCGCGCACGACGGCGGCGGCGTACTGATCGGCGCTCTCGATCGACAGGCCCATCTTTTCGGCCGCCCACAGGCCCATCATCCGGTTGCGCCGGGCGATGGCCTTGAACTCCTGCTCCTGATCGAGGGCGTACTTGGCCTCGAAGGCCTTTTCCCGATCGTCGAAGGTCGTCATTTCGCTCAGCATAGCTCCGTACGCCCCGCTAACGTCGGGGCAAGGGCCGTCTATAGACCGCCCATCCCTGAACGCAACATGACTTCACTCGGGTGGACATCCTGTCCCCATCCTTTGCGCCCTTCGCCATCCTCATTTGTATCGCGGCTCGCCATCGGCTAAGGAGACCCCGAACGAGATTGACTGCCCGAACGATTCCGAAACGCGCCGCCAGGACCGGGTCTTCCCCTCCATCATGGCCGCGCGATTTTTGTTTCTGGAGGGCGCCCGTAAGCGGGACCGGACGATGAACAGCAAGCGCAAGAAAATCTACGAAGGCAAGGCCAAGATCCTTTACGAAGGACCAGAGCCCGGCACCCTGATCCAGTATTTCAAGGACGACGCCACTGCGTTCAACGCGCAGAAGAAGGCCGTCCTCGAAGGCAAGGGCGTGGTCAACAACCAGATCAGCGAATTCATCATGTCGCGCCTGAACGGCATCGGCGTGACCAACCACTTCATCAAGCGCCTGAACCTGCGCGAGCAACTGATCCGCGAAGTCGAGATCATTCCGCTGGAAGTCGTCTGCCGCAACATCGTCGCCGGCTCGATGAGCCAGCGCCTGGGCATCGAGGAAGGCACGCCGCTGCCCCGCTCGATCATCGAATTCTACTACAAGAAGGATGAGCTCAACGACCCGATGGTCACCGAAGAGCATATCACCGCCTTCAACTGGGCCTCGACCCAGGAACTGGACGACATGCTGGCGATGACGGTGCGCGTGAACGACTATCTGTCGGGCATGTTCGGCGCCGTCGGCATCACCCTGGTGGACTTCAAGATCGAGTTCGGCCGCGTCTGGGAAAACGACTTCAGCCGCGTGCTGCTGGCCGACGAGATCAGCCCCGACAGCTGCCGCCTGTGGGACACCACCACCGGCGAGAAGCTGGACAAGGACCGCTTCCGCCGCGACCTGGGCAATGTCATCGAGAGCTATACCGAAGTCGCGCGTCGCCTGGGCATCATGAAGGGCATGCCGACGGTGATCCAGGGCGGCCTGCATTGATGAGCAGCGTCGAAGAGACCGGAGCCGTGTTCGCCCACGACGTCGACATGACGGGCGTCGCACGGTTTCGCCACTTCGGCGCAGAAGGTCCCCTATACGAAATCCTGGGTCCCAGCGGCGACGACAGGGTTCGGATTCGTGTCGTCCAAAGCGGCGAGGAACTGACCTATCCCGCCGCTGCCGCCCGACAGGATCCCAAGGCCTGATGTTCGCCATCGCTTTCGACCTGGTGGTGGCCGAAACGGAAGCCGTCCATCCGAAAGGCGTGACCCAGGCCTATGACGAGATCGGCCGCACGCTCAAGCGTTACGGCTTTGCTCGCATCCAGGGCAGCGGCTACGTCACCGAGGTCGAGGACCTGGCCAATCTGCTTCAAGCCATGAACGCGCTGAAGGCGCTGACCTGGTTCCCACAATGTGTTCGGGATGTTCGAGCCTTCCGCATCGAACAATGGTCCGACTTCACCCCCTTCATGAAAGGTAACGGCTGATGGCCAAAATCAAGGTTCACGTCTTCCTCAAGCCCGGCGTCCTGGACGTTCAGGGCAAGGCCGTCGAGGGCGCGCTGCAGGGTCTGGGCTGGTCGGGCGTCTCGAACGCCCGCGTCGGCAAGCTGATCGAGTTCGACCTCGCCGGCGCCGAAGACCCCCAGGCCGAGGCTAAGAAGATGTGCGAGCAACTGCTCGCCAATACGGTGATCGAAAGCTACCGCATCGAGGCGGCCTGACACTGACTGTTGAATGTAATGCATGATCGCATTACATTGACGAGATGACCACGCTGACCGTCACGAGCCGAGGCCAGGTGACCTTCCGCAAGGAGGTGTTGCAGCATCTCGGCATCCAGCCGGGGCAGAAGATCCGTCTGGATCTGCTGCCTGACGGGCGCGCGGAGCTGAGCGCCGAACAGATGACCGGCTCATGGTCCGACCTGTCCGGTTTCCTGAAGGGCCGGACGAACGGCGCGCGCCTGTCGATCGAAGAGATCGGCGCCCTGACCGCGCAGGCCGGCGAAGCCCCCGAGCAGCCGTGAACATCACCGCCGACACCAATGTCCTGTTACGGGCCGTCGTCGGCGACGACGAAGACCAGCAGCGTCTGGCGGTCGAGGCCCTGGAGACCGCGGATCGGGTCGCGGTCAGCACCCAATCCCTGTGCGAGTTCGCCTGGGTTCTGGCGCGGGGCTATCGCGCCTCTCGCGAGGACATCGCCACCGCCATTCGTCGTCTGCTGGATATGCGCAACATTTCGGTGGATCGCACGGCCGCCGAGGCCGGCCTCGCCGTGCTGGAAGCGGGCGGCGATTTCGCGGACGGCGTCATCGCCCATGACGGACAATGGCTGGGCGGGGAAACCTTCGTCTCGTTCGACGTTCAGGCGGTGCGGCTCTTGCATCGCAACGGCGTGAAAGCGCGCCTCCTGTCCGCCGCCTGATTTCTACAGTCCCGAGAAAGCCCCTTCATATGACCTTCACCCTCACCTCCACCGACATTCAGGACGGCGGCGTGCTGCCGGACGCCCAGGTTCATGCCAAGGGCAATGTCTCGCCGCACCTTGCCTGGTCCAGCGCGCCGGAGGGTACGAAGAGCTATGCGATCACCTGCTATGATCCCGATGCGCCGACCGGCTCGGGCTTCTGGCACTGGACCGTGGCCAATATTCCCGCCGACGTGACCGAACTGGCCAGCGGGGCCGGATCGGCCGGCGGACACCTGCCGCACAGCGCCATCCAGGGCCGCACCGACTACGGCCAGGCAGGCTTCGGCGGCGCCGCCCCGCCACCCGGCCACGGCCCGCACCGCTACATCTTCACCGTCTTCGCCGTGGATGTGGAAAGCCTGGACGTCACGGCCGACAACTCGGGCGCCGTGTTCGGCTTCAACCTGCACTTCCACACCCTGGCCAAGGCCTCGATCACCGCGACCTACGAAAACAAAGCGTGATCGCTGTCGGCCGGCCGCCCTTGTGGTGTCATGAACGCTGATTAGTTTGCAGTGCAACATGACAGACGCCGCCCTCGACACCGCCCTTCCCGTCCGCTCGCGCGGGGCGGTCGCCCTCGTGCTGATCGCCCTGGCCATGGGCGGGTTCGCCATCGGCGTGACCGAGTTCGCGGCCATGAGCATCCTGCCCGACTTCGCCGCCGGCCTGGGCGTCGATGCGCCGACCGCCGGCCATGTCATCAGCGCCTATGCCGCCGGCGTCGTGGTGGGGGCGCCCATCCTGGCGGTTCTGGGGGCGCGGCTGCCGCGCTGGCATCTGCTGATCGGCTTCATGGCCCTGTTCGCCGTCGGCAACGTGCTCAGCGCTCTGGCCCCCACCTATCATTGGATGCTGGTGTTCCGGTTCCTCAGCGGCCTGCCGCACGGCGCCTATTTCGGGGTGGCGGCCCTGGTCGCGGCCTCCATCGTGCCGCTGCATTTCCGCACCCGGGCGGTCTCGACCATCCTGATGGGGCTGACGGTCGGGACGGTGCTGGGCGTGCCCGTCGTCAACATCATCAGCCACGCCTATGGCTGGCGCTGGACCTTCGCCATTGTGGGTGTGCTGGCTGTGATCACCATGGCCCTGGTCGCCCTGTTCGCGCCCCGCGATCCAGCCCATCCCGATGCCAGCCCGTGGCGCGAACTGGGCGCGCTGAAGCGAAGCCAGGTCTGGCTGACGCTGGGCGTCGGCGCCGTGGGTTTCGGCGGCATGTTCGCGGTCTACGCCTATCTGGCCTCGACGCTTCAGGCGGTGACAGGCGTGGGGGCCGAGGTCCTGCCCTGGGTCTTCGCAGTGTTCGGCGTCGGCATGTTCCTGGGCAATATCCTGGGCGCGTGGGCGGCGGACCATGTGGGGTTCAAAGCGGCCGGCGGCCTGTTGCTGTGGAGCGCGGCGGCTCTGGCGCTGTATCCCATGGCGGCGTCGAACCTGTGGGCGGTGATGGGGGTGGTCTTCCTGATCGGCGGCGGCGGCGGCCTGGGCTCGGTGTTGCAGACGCGGCTGATGGATGTCGCCGGCGACGCCCAGACCCTGGCGGCGGCGCTGAACCATTCGGCGTTCAACACCGCCAACGCCATCGGCCCCCTGCTGGGCGGCATGGCGATCGCTGCGGGTTACGGCTGGACCTCGACCGCCTGGGTCGGCGTCGGCCTGTCGCTGGGCGGGTTCGCCATCTTCATCGTGGCCTGGCTGACGGGTCGGGCGCGCGTGACGGCCTGACAAGGCTTCAGAACCCTGCTAAAGGGCCGCGCCATGAGTGCAGCCGTCATCGTCTTCCCCGGTTCCAACTGTGATCGCGACTGCAAGGTCGCCGTCGAACGCTCCACCAGCGAGCCCGTCTCCATGGTGTGGCATGCCGAGACCGAACTGCCCAAGGGTCTGGACCTGATCGTCATTCCCGGCGGGTTTTCCTATGGCGACTATCTGCGGTGTGGCGCCATGGCGGCCCAGTCCCCCGTGATGCAGGCCGTCAAAAAAGCCGCTGACGACGGCGTCGCCGTGGTCGGCATCTGCAACGGTTTCCAGATCCTGTGCGAGGCCGGCATGCTGCCGGGCGCCTTGCTGCGCAACAAGGGCCTGAAATACGTCTGCAAGCCCATCGCCCTGACGGTCGCCAACGCCCAGACCCGCTTCACCGCCGGCTATAAAGGCCAGGCCGAAGTCACGATGACCCAGGGCAACGGCGACGGAAACTTCTTCGCCGACAGCGACACCCTGGCCCGCATCGAGGGCGAGGGCCAAGTGGTGTTCCGCTATGTCGACAACCCCAACGGCTCGGTCAACGACATCGCCGGCATCCAGAACGCGCGCGGCAACGTCCTGGGCATGATGCCCCACCCCGACCGCGCCTTCGAAGCCGAGCTGGGTTCGGCCGACGGCGCGACGCTGTTCCAAAGCGTCTACGCCGCCGCTTGACGGCAATCGCGGGTTGGTAGGCACGGCGCGGGCTCTGATGTCCGTGTTATCGAAAGTCCGCTGACGGCACGCCTGCGCACCGGCCGCCTTGTTCGCTTCGCCGTCATTTTCAGGTCAAACCCTGAGCCCGTCTAGATATCCTTGATCTGAGCGCGTCCGTCCGAAAGGTCTGCGGCCGCGTCGTCTTCGACCTCTTCGTCGTCGAACGCCTTTTCGCCGGCCTCGCGCCGGGCGGCCAGTTCACGGGCGCCGACGCCCAGGCCTTGCTCGATGGCGCGGTTGGCTTCGACCTCTTCTTCGAGCGAGGGTTGGTCGTTGTCGATGTCGGCCATGGGAGTTTCCTGTGTTGAGGGATCATCCTGACAACCGTTCGGTCCCGGCGATTGTTCCTACCGACCGAAAAACGGCTCCAGGCTGGCGCGCGACAGGGGGCGGAAGATCAGGAACTGGCCGCCGACCGTCACGGTGATCTCGTGCGCCTGAGGGCGTTGCAGCAGGGCGGGATCGTCCAGAGACACCGCACGACCCGAGGCGATGTCGCGCGCATCCAGCGGCGGCAGGGTCGGTCGACCATTGGCCGAGGCCAGGGCCGCCATGAAACCGCGAACCTCATTGGCCTGTTGCTCTGGCGTCAGGGCGGCGCGGACGCGGGTCCATGCCGTCTGGACCGACGCCGTCAGGGTCGAGGCATTTTGCGCCCGCCCCTCGCCCGCGACAGCAACGGCGGCGAAGGCGGCGAGGCACAGACAAAGAAGGCGGACCCGGAGCGTCATGTCCCACAGGATGAGGCCGCCGGTCGCCAATGCAAGCTTCACTTTTCTGGCTTTCGGGATGAACCTTCTGTCGGTTCGGCGCGTAAAGGCCGGATAAGCGTCGCACTGGAACCCGAATGTCCTCCATCATCCGCCCCACGCCCCGCCAGCGCACCCGGCGCCTGGTCGTCCTGGCCGCCGCCCTCTTCGCCATCGTCGTGCCGCTGGTTCAGAACCTGGCCGGCCTGGGCCTGAACCAGGCCGAGTTCGCCGCCGACGGGAACACCACCCTGCGGGTCGCCGGTTACGCCTTCTCGATCTGGGGTTTGATCTATATCGGCATCCTGGCCTATGCGATCCGCCAGGCCCTGCCTCAAACGGGCGAGAGCCCGCTGTTAGGCCGGATGGGCTTGCCGTCCGCCGTCGCCTTCTTCGGCATCGGCTTCTGGATCATCGTGGCGGCCATGAACCTGAAGGCCGCCAGCGTCGGGGTGATCTTCGCCTCGCTGATCGCCCTGCTGTTGCCGCTGCTGGCGGTTTCGGGACATATCCGCGCGCTGCGGCTGATGGATCGCGAGCGCATCCTGCTGGCCTGGCCGCTCGCCGCTTTGGCCGGCTGGCTGACTGTGGCCGCGCCGCTGAACCTGATCACGACGGTTACGGCGTTCGACGCCCTGCCCGCCGCCCTGTCGCCCAGCCTGTGGGCCATCGTCGCCATCGTTTCGGTCGTGGTCGTCGCCCTGGCGGTGACGGCGGTCCTGAGGACGATGGCCTATCCGCTGCCGACGGCCTGGGGCCTGCTGGGCGCCTTCGTCGCCGAACAGGCGGACAAGCCAGCCGTCGCCTTCACCGCCCTGGCCGGCGCCATCGTCCTGCTTGTCGGCGGGCTGCTGCTGACCTTCCGCCTGCGGCCGGGCATCGAACGCGCCCGTTAGTTTTCAGAACGCGCTTATTACTTTTCTCCCGCTCATCCCGGCGAAAGCCGGGACCTAGTGCTTTCGCATCTATCAGTGCGTCGGATGACCACTAACCTCTGATCTCACGCAGCTTGCGCCCAAAGGACTGGGTCCCGGCTTTCGCCGGGATGAGCGAAAAAGAGATGGATCAGGGCTTGGGCGTGTCTGTGATCGCGTTGTCCTGAGGTTCGTGATCGTCGGCGCCGACGCCGAAGGCGCCGTCCTCATCGAAACCGACGCTGCCGACGCCGACAGCCGAGCCCGTCAATCGTTGGCGACGGCTGGCCAGCGCAGCCTCCGGCGCCGCCGCATCCATCTGGCGCGTGGTGTCAGGATCGTTCGAGCGATCCATCTGCTGGCCTAAAGCGGGGACGATGCGGTCGGTGTGGGGATTGCTCATGCCGGGTCCTCCTCGGTGTCGTCGGCCTGTTTCTGGGCCTTTTCGGCCAGGGCGGAGGCGCCGGCGTCGTCGGCGGCGATCTCGGGCAGGTCGTCGTCTTCGGGGGTTGCGGCAGGGTCGATGGGGGCGTCGGTCATGGCGGCTCCTGTGGTTGTCGTCGGAATCAACCGTCTGAGATGTTCGATGTTCCCCGATCTTGCGCCGTGCGGGCTGACATTTGGCCCATCTGCGGCTAGAAGCGCCGCCCATGAGCGCTCCGCAAAAGACCCCCGAAAAGTCGATGGCTGAATTGGCCGCCGAATACGGCCTGGCCCCCAATGAATATCAGGTCGTCCTCGACCGGCTGGGCCGCGAGCCCAACCACGTCGAACTGGGCGTCTTCTCGGTCATGTGGTCCGAGCATTGCTCGTACAAATCGTCCAAGATCCACCTGGGCAAGTTCCCCACCACCGGCGAGCGCGTCATCTGCGGTCCGGGCGAGAACGCCGGCGTGATCGACATCGACGACGGCGACGCCTGCATCTTCAAGATGGAGAGCCACAACCACCCCTCCTACATCGAACCCTATCAGGGCGCGGCGACGGGCGTGGGCGGCATCATGCGCGACGTCTTCACCATGGGCGCGCGCCCGGTAGCCCTGCTGAACGCTCTGCGCTTCGGCGATCCCAGCCACGAGAAGACCAAGCGCCTGGTCAAGGGCGTCGTCTCGGGCATCGGCGGTTACGGCAACTGCGTCGGCGTGCCGACCGTGGCGGGCGAGACCAACTTCCATTCGGGCTACAACGGTAACATCCTGGTCAACGCCATGTGCGTGGGCATCGCCAAGTCGGACAGCATCTTCTATTCGGCCGCGCCCTCGGCGGGCCTGTCGGTGGTCTATTTCGGCTCCAAGACCGGCCGCGACGGCATCCACGGCGCGACCATGTCCTCGGCCGAGTTCGACGACGAGTCGGAATCCAAACGCCCCACGGTCCAGGTCGGCGATCCCTTCGCCGAGAAGCTGTTGATCGAGGCGACGCTGGAGCTGATGGCCTCGGGCGCCGTCGCCGCCATTCAGGACATGGGCGCGGCGGGCCTGACCTCCTCCTCGGTCGAGATGGCCGGCAAGGGCGGCGTCGGCATCGAGCTGAACATGGACGCCGTGCCCCAGCGCGAAGAGGGCATGAGCGCCTATGAGATGATGCTGTCGGAAAGCCAGGAGCGGATGCTGGCGGTCCTGAAGCCCGGCCGCGAGGCCGACGGCGAACGCATCTTCAAGAAATGGGGCCTGGACGCCGCAACGATCGGCGTCACCACCGACACCGGCCGTCTGGTTCTGAAGCATCACGGCGAGACCGTCTGCGACGTGCCCCTGGCGCCCCTGTTCGACGACGCGCCCCTGTATGACCGCCCCTGGGTCCAGCCGGAGCTGCAGCCCAAACTGAACCACGCCGAGATCCCCGCGCCCGAGAACTGGGCCGATGCGGTCATCAAGGTGATCGCCTGCCCCGACATGGCGTCCAAGCGCTGGATCTGGGAGCAGTACGACCGTCACGTCATGGCCGACACGCTGCAGGATTCGGCCACCGGCGCCGACGCCGGCGTGGTGCGGGTGCACGGCACGGACAAGGGTCTGGCCGTGACCTCGGACTGCACCCCGCGCTATGTCCAGAACGACCCCTATGAGGGCGGCAAACAGGCGGTAGCCGAGGCCTGGCGCAACCTGACCGCCGTGGGTTCGCGCCCCATCGCCATCACCGATAATCTGAACTTCGGTAATCCCCAGCGCCCCGAGATCATGGGCCAGATCGTCCGCGCCATCGACGGCATGGCCGAGGCCTGCCGCGAACTGGTTTTCCCGGTCGTGAGCGGCAACGTCAGCCTCTATAATGAAACCAACGGCGTCGCCATTCCGCCGACCCCGACCGTGGGCGCCGTGGGCCTGCTGCCCAACTATGACGTGGTGACCAACTTCTCGACCATGGCCGAGGGCGACACCCTGGTCCTGATCGGCCAGACGCATGGCGAACTGGGCGCCTCGATCTATCTGCGCGAGGTTCTGGGCCGCGAGGACGGCGCCCCGCCGCCCGTCGATCTGAAGCTGGAGAAGAAGACCGGCGACTTTGTGCGCGACCTGATCGAGGGCGGCGACCTGACCGTGGTCCATGACCTCAGCGACGGCGGCCTGATCGGCGCCGCCGCCGACCTGGTGCTGGCCTCCGATGTCGGCGTGACCTTGGACGCCACCAGCGCGACCCACGCCCACATCTTCCTGTTCGGAGAGGACCAGGCCCGTTACCTGGTCGCCGTGCCGGACGCCGACGCCATCATCGCCAAGGCGCGCGAAGCCGGTCTGCACGCCTCGGTCGTCGGCCGCGCGGGCGGCGACGCCTTTGGGTCCACCGACCTGTTCAGCATCCCCGTCGCCCATCTGCGCGAATGGCACGAAGGCTGGATGCCGGGCTGGCTGGGCGACGCCGCATGATCCGCGCCGCCCTGCCTGTCGCGTTGCTAGGCTTGCTGGCGGCCTGCGACGGCGGCGGTGATCCGGTGCAGCAGGCGCTGCGCGACACGTCCGCCGCCAACCATGCGGCGGCGGCCCGCACGACGGCCGAGACCCAGGCCGCCAGCCACGCGGGTCACGATAAGGCCGGCCCCACCCCCGGCGATCGGGCCTTCGCCGCGTCCGAAGCCGAGATGCACAAGAAAATGGCCGCCGCATCCGGCCAGACCGTCGATCAGGCCTATGTCGCCAAGATGATCGCCCACCACGAAGGCGCCGTCGCCATGGCCGAAGTCGCTCTGCGCGACAGCCGCGATCCCGAAATCCGGCGCATGGCCCAGAGCGTGGTGGAGGCCCAGACGCGCGAGATCGCCGAGATGAAGGCCTGGGCGCCGACCTCCGCTCCGGCGAACTGAGGATGGCTAAAGGACCCTATCTCGGGGGTGGAAAACGGGCGGGTCCCTCCAAAGCCAAGGCGACGCCGACGGGACGCTCTCGGGCGCAGAAGCCGGAGCGGGCTGCCGGACGCCCACAGTCCAAGCCGTCACAGATCACCAGAGACGAACTGAAGCATTTCGCCTTTCGCGATCGCTCCAGGGAGGCGTTCCTGGATGAGCTCGACCCCCTGCTCCGCGCCTGTTTCAAGAGCGGCTTCACCCGACCCAATGAGGTCGCCGGCCTCCTGAACAAGGCGGGCAAGAGCACCGCCTGCGGCCAGCCGTGGACGCCTCACCTCGTCTGGGGTCTTCAACGCTTTCTGTTCGAGCAGCGCGAAAAGAAGAGAGCCTCTCAAACGGCTCCAGCGGCGCCGTCGGCCCCGGTTTTGAAACCCGCACCCTCAAACCAACGCGCGAAGGATTCGGCCGCTGAAGATATGGCGCGGTTGCTCGGCGCCATCGCCAGGGCGTCACGCCCTCGCTGACGTCATTGATCGGCAGGCTTCAGGCCACTTGCAGTGTCCTCAATATCCCTCATATTGAGGAACGAGGAGAGCGCCGTGCCAAACTCTATGACCTTGAACGTCCGCGTCACCGGCCCGTTGAGTGACTTCGTTTCACAAAACGTGGGCAGGGACGGCGCCTATGAGAACGTCAGCGAGTATGTCCGCGACCTCATCAGACGTGACCGGGAGCGGGTCGAGGCTGCGAGTTTCGAACGGCTCAAAGCCGAGCTGACGTCTGCCTTCGCTGCGCCTGAGTCCAGCTACACGGCTCTCGACGCCGACGCCGTGTTCGCTCGCGCCCGACGCTGACCAACGTGGCCGACTTTCGAATTCAGGAAGGGGCCAGCCGTCGGCTTGACGACATCTACGCCTACAGCTGCGAGACCTGGGGAGAGGTACAAGGGCAGACCCATATCCGTCGTCTGTTTGCGTGTTTCGAGGACATTGCGGCCCGCCGTATCGCATGGCGCGCGATCCCCGCCGAGTTCGGCGTCGAGGGCTTCTACACACGATGCGAACATCATTACGTCTATTGGCGCATATTGTCGGATGGCGCCGTCGGGATCGTGACGATCCTGCATGAACGCATGCACCAGATCGCGCGTTTCAGGGACGATGCGCCCGGCTGAGCCGGCGATTTGCTTGAGGGACCGTCCTATGGACGCGACGACCGCCGACACCATCTTCCGCCCCGCCATACCGCCCCGGCGGACGGGCAAGCCCCTGTCGCTGCTGCCCTTTCTGTGGATCAGCTGGCGCGACCCGATCCAGATGTGGTCCGAACGGCATTTCACCGAGCAGCAACTGCATGGAAATAGCGCCTTCGGCGAAATCCTGGTGGTCAGCCATCCCGAGGGCGTTCGGCACGTCCTGACCGAAAACGCCGCCAACTACGAGAAGGGCGACCTGCAACGCCGAGTGTTGGGGCCGATGCTGGCCGAGGGCCTGCTGCTGACCGAGGGCGAGGTCTGGCGACGCGCCCGGCGCATCCTGGCGCCCCTGTTCACCCCGGCCAAGATGGCGACGCTGAACGCCCGTATGGCCGAGGTCTGTCACGCGCGCGTCGCCGCCTGGTCTCTGTCGGCGCGGGGGCGAGTGCTGGATATCGACAGCGAGATGTCGGGCCTGACCTTCGACATCCTGTCGGCGACCATGTTCTCGGACGAACTGGGCGGCGAGGCGCGCGGGTTCGAGCGGGCGCTGAACCAGTTCCTGGCCAATGGCGCACGCATCGATCCGCTGGACGTGCTGGGCGCGCCGGACTGGGCCCCGCGCCTGGGCCGACTGGCCAGCTTCCGCTCAGCCCGTTTCTTCGAGCAGCGCGTCACCACGCTGGTCGAAGCCCGTCGTGCGCGCATCGAAACGGGCGACGCCCCGCCGGCCGATCTGCTCAGCGCCCTGCTGCTGGCCAGGGATGATAACGGCGGACCCGGCTTGTCGGATGAAGAGGTCGCCGCCAACATCCTGACCTTCATCCTGGCGGGGCACGAAACCACGGCCCGCGCCCTGGGCTGGACCCTGCACCTGCTGTCACGCCAGCCGGAGTATCTGGCGCATCTTCAGGCCGAGGCCGACGCCTTCGACGTCTCCGATCCGAAATGGGCCGACGCCCTGCCCTGGACCCGCGCCGTGCTGGAGGAGACGATGCGCCTGTTCCCGCCCGCCCCAACCATGGCCCGCAAGGCCCTGGCCGACGACGAGATCGGCGGGCAGACGATCAAGGCCGGCGCCACCGTCATCATCTCGCCGTGGATCCTCCAGCGCCACAAGCGACTGTGGGACGACCCCGACGCCTTCAAACCCGAACGCTTCCTGCCGCAAAACCGCAAGAGCATCGACCGCTACGCCTACATCCCCTTCAGCGCCGGGCCGCGCGTCTGCATCGGCGCGGCATTCGCCCTGCAGGAGGCGATGATCGCCCTGGCCGCCATCCTGCGCGTCGCAGATGTCGAGGCCCTGACCACGGTCGAGCCCCGCCCGGTCCACCAGATCACCCTGCGCAGCCGCGAACCCATGCGACTGCGCCTGAGGACGCGGCGCAAGGGCTGATCAGCCCAATCTTGGCCGCAAATCCAGCGCGTCGTGGACCGTCGAAACCGGATCGCCGCGATGAGCACCACGCCCGCTGAACCCTCTGCCGCCGGGACGGTGGACAAGGTGGCGAAGGTCACCCTGGCCTTCTGGTTGATGAAGATTTGCGCGACGACGGTCGGCGAGACCGGCGGCGATCTGGTGTCGATGACGCTGAAGGTCGGCTACGCCGTCAGTTCGCTGATCCTGCTGGCCTTCTTCGTCATCACCCTGGTCGCCCAGCTACGGTCCAAGCGGTTTCACCCCGCCCTCTATTGGCTGGTCATCCTGTCCACGAGCACGGCGGGCACGACCCTGTCCGACTTCATGATCGCAGCCTGGGCCTGGGCTCCGCCACGGGCGCGACGATCATCGCCGGCGTCCTGATCGCCGTGCTGACGGCCTGGCGGCTGACCTATGGCTCGCTGAAGGTCGATCATATCCGCGAGCCGGGGGTCGAGACCTTCTACTGGCTGGCGATCCTGGCGTCGAACACACTGGGGACGGCGTTGGGCGACTTCCTGGCCGACACCTCGGGCCTGGGTTATCTATGGAGCAATGTCCTGATCTCGGGCGGCATCGCCCTGACCATCCTGGCCTGGAAGTTCACCCGCATCTCGACCACCGTCCTGTTCTGGATCGCCTTCGTCCTGACCCGACCCTTTGGAGCGACAATGGGCGACCTGCTGACGAAATCGCACGCCAAGGGCGGGCTGGACCTGGGCACGATCGGCTCGACCGCGGCGCGATTGGGCCTGTTGGTCGTGCTGCTGATCGCCACCACGGCTGACTATCGCAAATGGTTCACCGGAGCGCGCCCCGCGTGATCCGCCGTGTCTCATCCTTGAAGCTGGCGCTGATCTCGGCCGCCATCGGCCTCGTCTGCCTAATCGCCTACATCGTCGGCGTCGCCTTGAGCGGCAATGTCCACACCGTCATTCCCGGCGAGATCTATCGCGCCGGTCAGCCGCGCCCCGGCCTGCTGGACCGGATGGAGCGCCAACACGGAATCCGCACGGTGCTGAACCTGCGTGGTCCCAACCCCGGCTCACCCTGGTACGATGACGAGGTCGCCGACAGCCGTCGCCTGGGCATCCAGCACATCAACTTCCGCATGTCGTCAAAGGAAGAACTGACGCCGCAGGAGGTCCGAACCCTGATCGCCATCATGCGCGATGCGCCAAAGCCTCTGCTGATCCACTGCGCCGGCGGATCGGATCGCACGGGCCTGGCGTCGGCCTTCTATGTCGCCGCCGTATCCCGAGGCGGAGAGACGCGCGCCGAGGATCAGCTGTCGCTGCGCTTCGGCCATATCGCCCTGCCAAATCTGGACGCCTACGCCATGAACCGCACCTTCGAGCGGATGGAGCCGGAACTGGGCTATCCGAACAGCTAGACGCCGTCGCCGTTCCGCCACGAACCGTCTATAGGTCGCGCGGTCCTCCCATCGGATCAAACCCTTGCGCACCGCCGTCCTGCTCCCTCCGGGCTGTCTCTTTTCCGAAGCCCAGCCCAACTCGATGGAGACCGTCGTGCGGACGATGGTGGGCGCCGACCAGGCTGGCGAGACGCGCATTTTCTGCTGCGTCGGGGCGGACGATCACAATGCTCCCGGCGTGGACGCCCTGCCGCCGGGCCGCATCCGCATGCCGACCTTGATCGAACGGCTGCGCGCCTTTCGACCCGACGTGATCGAACATCATCAGCAGGTGAAACAGGCGATGGCGGTGCAGCAGGCCCTGCCCGAGACGCCCCATCTGCTCTATCGCCACAACGCCCTGCGCCCGCCGCGCCACCCCATCGACCGCTGGCGTTACAAGGCCCGCTATGATCGGCTGGACGGCCTGCTCTTCGTCAGCATCGCCGAACGCGACGCCTTCGTGCGCACCTTCCCCGACTTGGAAGACTGGGCGTTCGCCGTGCCCAATCCCATCGACGCCGGCGCCTGGCTGGCCTCGCCCGAGGATCGACAGCCGGTGATCGCCTTCGCCGGACGGGCGATGCCAGAGAAGGGCGTCGATGTCCTGTGCGCCGCCCTGCCCGCCGTGCTGGACGCCCATCCCGACTGGCGCGCCGTGCTGATGCTGAACGACTGGGGCAGACATGCAGAATGGGCCGCCCGGCATGTCGCGCCGCTGAAGCGGTATGGCGACCGGGTCGAGGTGCTGAAGTCCGCGCCGTTGGCGCAGGTGCGGCGGCGGATGCAGACGGCGGCCATCGCCCTGACGCCGTCGGTCTGGGACGAGCCGTTCGGCCTGACGGCGATCGAGGCCCATGCAGCAGGCGCGGCCCTGATCTCGTCCGGCCGCGGGGGCCTGCGCGAAGCCAGCGGGCCGCATGCCCTCTATGTCGATGCGGTGACGTCGCAGACGCTGGCGGCGGCGATGAAGCGGTTGATCTCGGCGCCCGAGGAACGGCTGGCCCTGGCGCGCGCGGGCCAAGCCTATGTCTTGGCCACCCATACGCCCCAGCGTCGCGCGGCCGATCTTCAGGCCGTGCGCCGGACCCTGATCGAGCGCCGCCGGGCCGCCGCCTGAGGCCTCAGAGGACCGGCACGGCCTGGGACAGGCGACCGCCGACGCGGATCGGCTCGACGCGCGTGGCCAACCCGGTCTTGTCGTCGGTCTCGACGAAGACGCCGCAGATGGTCGCAGGACCCGACGCTGGCATATAGCGACCGCCCGAGATGCGGGTGGTGAAGCGCCGCAACGGCTCTTCCTTCTCGTTGCCGATCACGCTGTCATAGTCGCAGCAACCGCCGGCGTCGGTCTGATAGGCCGTGCCGCCGGGCAGTATCTGGCAGTCGGCGGTCGGGACGTGGGTGTGGGTGCCGACGACCAGCGACGCGCGCCCGTCGCAGAAATGCCCCATGGCCATCTTCTCGGACGTGACCTCGGCATGCATGTCGACGATGACCGCGTCGGCGACAGCGCCCAGCGGAGCAGCGGCCAGTTCGCGCTCTACCGCGCCGAACGGATCGTCCATCGGGTCCATATGCACCCGGCCCAGCACGTTCATGACCAGAACGGTGCGGCCCGAATGGGTCTCGAACAGATTGGCCCCGGCGCCCGGCGCATCCATCAGGCGCGGATAGTTGGCCGGCCGGATCAGGCGCGGCTCACGCACGATATAGGTCAGCGCCTCGCGTTGGTCCCACGAATGGTTGCCCAGCGTCAGACAGTCCGCGCCCGCCATGAACAGCTCGCGCGCCGTGTTCTCGGTGATGCCGAACCCGCCCGCCGCGTTCTCCGCATTGATCACCACGAAGTCGAGCTTCAGGTCCCGTTTCAGGCCCGGAAGATGATCGCTGATGCCGTCACGACCGGACTTGCCGATGACGTCGCCGAAAAATGCCAGTCTCATTCGTGAAAGCCTTTAGCACGATCCGACCAATCCTCGACCGTCAGGCCAGCGACGCGTTCGAACTCGCCTGTGTTGCGGGTGACGACAGTCAGCCCCCGACTGCGGGCGTGACCCGCAATCTGATAGTCATAAGGTCCGATAGGGCGTCCCTGACGCTCCAGCACGGCGCGGATGGCCGCCGTATGCCGTGCGGCGTCTTCGTCGAAGGGAAGAATGTCAAGACGCGCCAGAAACGCCTCCAGCAGTTCGGCGCGGCGGGGATCCGCCAATTTGTTCGGACCTACCGCCAGTTCCATGACGACGACCGTCGAGAGATACAACGGCTCGCGCTCGGTTTTCAGACGGTTGATCAACGCAGCGCTGCGTGTCCGCAAAATGTCGATGCAGATGCTGGTGTCCAGCATAAAGCCGGTGCTCACCAGTCCTCCCGCTCTTGCATCCCCGGCTGATCCCGATCCGGCCAGTCCGGGATGCCGGGCCGGTCAAAGAAGTCGTCCCACAAGGCGTTCAGCGGCACCAGGCGCAGGCTCTTGCCCTCCTTGATGACGCGAAGCTCCTTCACGTCGTCGGGAAAGGCGACGGCCTTGGGCAATCGCACGGCCTGCGAACGGTTGGACTTGAAGACCGTGGCTTTCAGCGGAGGGCTCATGGCGTCGATATCGGCCTAGCGCATGTATATGTCAATGGGATATGCCACAATCCGCATAGCCCGCCTCGGTCAGAATCCCATCCAGTCGGACATCGTGCGGTTCCAGGTCCAGCCGCTCGACCTTCTGGCCGACGTAGGCGAAGCCGATGCGAAGCGCGTCGGGGCGGGCGGCGAAGGTGCGGTCGTAATAGCCGCCGCCCTGGCCCAGACGACCGCCCTGATCGTCGAAGGCCAGCAGGGGCGTCAGGATCAGGTCGGGCGTGACGACTTGCGCCAGCGGCAGGGGCGCGGGGCATCCGGCGGCGTCCAGTTCCAGCGGCTCCCCGGGCGACCAGGCGCGAAACTCCATGGGGGCGTCGCGCTGGACCACCACCGGCAGACACAGCCGGCGGCCGGCGGCGTTCAGCGCCACGGCGAGGGCGTCGGCATCCAGTTCGGATCCCATGGCGCGATAGAGGGCCACGATCTCGGCGGGCGGCAAGGCGTCCGCATGATCCGCCGCGCGCGACGCCGCCAGGGGATCGATCTCGGCCAGCCGCTTGCGAAGCGCCCGCGCGGCGGACCGGAGCTCATGCTTGTCCTGGATCATTCGGCCACCCCTACCAATGCCCCGACCCTAGCGAACCAAAGCGACGCGCACGCAATAGCAAAACGCACTCAGTAGCGGAGCGACCGCAGCCGGTCAGCGCGCGCGCTCAAGCAGGGAGCGACCGTGTCGCGAGAGATAGCGCAAGCGTGCTCATGCAGCGAGCCGCCGCGCGGCGAGCGGTAGCACACAAAAAAAGAGAGAAGTTGGCGGCGCCGCAAGAACCGTGAAGGGCGTTTAAATCCTCTCGAACCTGGGTAGCCAGGTGGGCTCCATATGCCCAGGCCCTCAAGCCCGGACAGGGACAGATCCCTTTGAGTGAATTAAGGTCGCGAGGAAATGTATGCCTTCGACGTGGGCCGCAGCAAGACCCGCCGTCGAGCAAGATAGGCCGTCGCCTCGCCTTGCGCCAGCCTGCGTCGAATCTTTGATCAAATCCCCTGGGCGATCTTCTCGATCCGGGCGGCGACGGCGTTCAGCGCCTCGGCGACCCCATCCGTCGAGGCCGGTGCCGAGACCATTGGGGACGGCCCCGCTTTGCCGCCGTTCAGGCGCGCCTCGTGCAGTTCGTCGGCCAGGATCAGGGCGGACATCAGGAACAGGCGCAGGTCGCCGACATGGCCCACGTCCTGGGCCACCTGGCGCACCTGGTTGTCGAACTGTTTGGCCAGGATGCGGACCCGCTCTTCCTGACCGTCGGCGCAACCCACCGCATAGGGCCGCCCGTTGACCTCTACCGTCACCGTCGCCATCAGCCGGCCTCGCTTTCAGCCAACACGCCGCGCACGGCCTCGGCGGCGCGGGCCAGGGCGTCGGAGGCCTCGCGTCCTGCAGCCTCCAGTTCGGCGACGCGCTGATCCGATGCACGGGGCGCGAACAGGTCGTCGTCCGCAATGGCGGGCGCCGAGGCGGGGCGCGCCTTCAGCTCCAGGATCTTGCGTTCCAGTTCGGCCAGGGCGCGGTCGATACGCGTCCTTGCGGCCGTGGTGGCGTCTGCCATCGGTCGCTCCTTCAAATTGCGTATAGAACCCGAGGACGCGTCGGGGTAAAGCGGCGCGCCCCCTTTTTCCGCCTTCCCAACAGAGGTCTCCACCGTGACCGACGCCAAAACCGCACCAAAGGCCACGCCCGAGCAGATGGCGAACGCCATTCGCGTCCTCGCCATGGACGGCGTCGAGAAGGCCAAATCGGGCCACCCCGGCATGCCGATGGGCATGGCCGACGTCGCCACCGTGCTGTTCAGCCGCTTCCTGAAGTTCGACGCGAGCCGCCCCGACTGGGCCGACCGCGACCGCTTCATCCTGTCGGCCGGTCACGGCTCGATGCTGATCTACGCCCTGCTGCACCTGACCGGCTACAAGGCCGCGACCAAGGAAGAACTGTCGAACTTCCGCCAGTGGGGCTCCAAAACCGCAGGCCACCCGGAATACGGCCACATGCCCGGCGTCGAGGTCACCACCGGCCCGCTGGGTCAGGGCCTGGCCACCTCCGTCGGCTTTGCGATGGCCGAGCGTCACCTCGCCGCCAAATACGGCGACGACCTGGTCGATCACCGCACCTGGGTCATCGCCGGCGACGGCTGCCTGATGGAAGGCGTGTCGCAGGAAGCCATCGCCCTGGCCGGCCGCTACAAGCTGAACAAGCTGCACGTCCTGTGGGACGACAACGAGATCACCATCGACGGAAAGGTCTCCCTGTCGGATGCGACCGACCAGAAGGCCCGGTTCAAGGCCGCCGGTTGGGCGGTCAAGGCCATCGACGGCCATGACATGAACGCCATCAAGGCCGCCATGAAATGGGCCACGCGTCAGGACAAGCCGACGCTGATCGCCTGCAAGACCAAGATCGGCAAGGGCGCCGCCACCATGGAAGGCAGCCACAAGACCCACGGCGCCGCCCTGGGCGCGGCCGAGATCGCCGCCACCCGCCTGGGCCTGGCCTGGGATCACGAACCCTTCGAAATGCCCCAGACCATCGCCGACGCCTGGCACAAGGTCGGCCGTCGCGGCTCCAAGGACCGCAAGAAGTGGGAGGCCCGCCTGGCCGCCTCGGGTCAGGCCGCCGACTTCACCCGCGCCATGAAGGGCGACCTGCCCGAGGCCGCCTTCGACGCCCTGAACGCCAAGATCGCCGAACTGATCGAGACCCAGCCGGCCCAGGCCACGCGCCAGTCCTCAGGCGCCGCCCTGGACCAAGTCTTCGCCGCCATCCCCGAACTGATCGGCGGCTCGGCCGACCTGACCGGCTCGAACAACACCTTCGTCGCCGGCACGCCGATCCTCGACGCGCCGGCCTATGAGGGCCGCTACGTCAACTGGGGCATCCGCGAGTTCGGCATGGCCGCCGCCATGAACGGCCTGGCCCTGCACGGCGGGGTCATCCCCTATGCCGGCACCTTCATGGTCTTCTCGGACTACAGCCGCCCGGCGATCCGCCTGGGCGCCCTGATGGGCGTGCGCGCCATCCACGTCCTGACGCACGACTCGATCGGCCTGGGCGAAGACGGCCCGACGCACCAGCCGGTCGAGCATCTGGCGGCCCTACGCGCCATCCCCAACCTTATGGTCTTCCGCCCCGCCGACACGGTCGAGGCCATGGAATGCTGGAAGATCGCGCTGGAGACCAAGACCGCGCCTTCCGCCATGGCCCTGTCGCGCCAGAAGACCCCCGCCGTCCGCACCCTCGCCGCGACCGAGAACCTCTCAGCCAAGGGCGCCTATGAGATCAAGGCCGCCTCGACCGAGGCCAGGGTCACCCTGTTCGGCACCGGCACGGAACTGGCCCTGGCCCTGAAGGCCGCCGAAAAGCTTGAAGCCGAAGGCACGCCGACCCGCGTCGTCTCGGTCCCCTGTTTCGAACTGTTCGAACAGCAGGACGCCGCCTACCAGGCCTCCGTCATCGGCCGCGGCACCGTGCGCGTCGCGGTGGAAGCCGCGATCAAGCAGGGCTGGGAACGGTTCATCGGCGAAGACGGCGCCTTCATCGGCATGACCGGCTTCGGCGCGAGCGCGCCAGCCGAAGTCCTGTACGACAAGTTCGGCGTCACGACCGACGCCGTCGTCACGGCGGTCAAGGCGCGACTCTAAAATCTGTCCTTCTCCCGTTGGGAGAAGGTGGCCCGCAGGGCCGGATGAGGGTCGGCTGGTGGGCCAGTTCGCACCACCCGACCCTCACCCTTTCGCGCAAGAACGACGGCTGTCGCCGCCGTGCGCTCAAGCCCTCTCCCAGCAGGAGAGGGACGGCTTGTGGAGATGTCGATGATTTCGGTTCGCGGTTTGCTGCTGACCATAGTCGTGGCCACGGCCTTCACCCCAGCCCCCTATGCCCAAGCTCTCGATATGGGCGTCCGCGCCACGCCTATCGTTATCGGATCATCATGGGCCGTACCGTCGAACGTCTATGGCGCGACGCGTGAGATCAACGTCTGGCTGCCCCCCGGCTATGCCGACAGCGGCAAGACCTATCCCGTTCTCTATGTCCTCGACGGCGGTCAGGATCAGGACTTTCACCACATCTCGGGCATCGCCCAGCTGGGAACCGTCGTCGGCACGACCCGCGACGTGATCGTGGTCGGGATCGCCTCGGTGGACCGCCGCAACGAACTGGCCCTGCCGACCACCGATCCCGACCTGATCGCCCGCTATCCGACGCAAGGCCAGTCCGACCGCTTCCGCCGTTTCCTGGCCGAGGAGGTCCAGCCCTTCATCGAAAACCGCTTCCGCACCAGCGGCGAGACGGCCCTGATGGGGGAATCCCTCGCCGGCCTGTTCGTGGTCGAGACCTTCCTCAAGGAACCCCAGATGTTCGACGCCTATGTCGCCGTCAGCCCCAGCCTGTGGTGGGACGGGGGCGAACTGGCGCGTCAGTCCGGCGCCCGCCTGCGCGACCAGTCGAACGCCCCGCGCACCCTGATCCTGACCCTGGGCGACGAAGGCCCCGAGATGCAGGCGCCGATGGACGTCCTGACCGCCAATCTGCGCGACTACGCCCTGCCCGGCGTGACCTGGAGCTTCACGCCCCGCCCGACCGAGACCCACGCCACCATCTATCATGGCGCGGCGCTGGACGCCTTCCGCCAGCTCTATGCGGAGCCTGCGAAATGAGCCGGCCCATGCACCGGCTCGGCGCGATCAGCCTGCTGGTCCACGACTACGACGCCGCCATCGCCTTCTATGTCGGCACGCTGGGCTTCGACCTCAGCGAGGACACGGACATGGGCGGCGGCAAACGCTGGGTGCGGGTCACGCCCAAAGGTGGCGAGACCAGCCTGCTGCTCGCCCGCGCTGCGACCGACGACCAGAAGGCCCAGGTCGGAAACCAGGCCGGCGGCCGCGTCTGGCTGTTCCTCGAAACCGACGACCTGATGCGCGACCACGCCGCCTGGCTTGCCGCCGGCGTCCACTTCCGCGAAACCCCGCGACATGAGACCTATGGCAAGGTGGTGGTCTTCGAAGACCTCTACGGCAACGCCTGGGATCTGATCGAACCCGCTACCGGAGCCTGACGCCATGAAACTCGGCACCCCGCTTTCCGACACCGCCGTCCGCGTCATGCTGCTGGGCTCCGGCGAACTGGGCAAGGAAGTCGCCATCGAGCTTCAGCGGCTGGGCGTCGAGGTCGTCGCCGTGGACCGCTATCCCAACGCCCCGGCCATGCAGGTGGCGCACCGCAGCCACGTCATCCCCATGACCGACCCCCAGATGCTGAACGGCCTGATCATGGCCGAGGCCCCGCACTTCATCGTGCCCGAGATCGAGGCCATCGCCACCGAGGTTCTGGCCGATATCGAGGCCGCCGGCATGGCCGTGGTCATCCCCACCGCCCGCGCCGTGCAACTAACCATGAACCGCGAGGGCATCCGCCGCCTCGCCGCCGAGGACCTGGGCCTGGCCACCAGCCCCTACGCCTTCGCCGGTTCGGCCGAGGAACTGGCGGCCGGCGCCGAGACCGTCGGCTATCCCAACTTCGTCAAGCCGGTCATGTCCTCGTCCGGCAAGGGGCAATCCTTCGTCGAAAGCGCCGATGAGATCGCCGACGCCTGGACCTACGCCCAAGACAGCGGGCGCGTCGCCGGCGCCCGCGTCATCGTCGAGGGCCGGATCGATTTCGACTTCGAGATCACCCTTCTGACCGTCCGCTCGCGCGCCGCCGACGGCGAAACCCGCACGGACTTCTGCGCTCCAATCGGCCACCGCCAGGTCAAGGGCGACTACGTCGAGAGCTGGCAGCCCCAGGCCATGACGCCCGTTGCGCTGGCCGCATCGCAGGACATCGCCGGCAAGGTCACCGACGCGCTCGGTGGCCTCGGGGTCTTCGGCGTCGAATTGTTCGTCAAGGGCGACCAGGTCTGGTTCTCCGAGGTCTCGCCCCGCCCCCACGACACCGGCCTGGTCACCTTGGCCAGCCAGACCATGAGCGAGTTCGCCCTGCACGCCCGTGCCATTCTGGGCCTGCCGGTCGATGTGACCCAGCGCGAGCCGGCCGCCAGCGCGGTCATCTACGGCGGCATGGAGGCGCAAGGGGTCGCCTTCGAGGGTGTCGCGGAAGCCCTGTCCGTCCCCACCGCCGACCTGCGCCTGTTCGGCAAACCCGAAGCCTTCGAGCGTCGCCGCATGGGCGTGGCCACGGCGCGCGGCGCCGATGTCGAGGAAGCCCGCGAACGGGCGCGAGAAGCCGCCGGGCGCGTGAAAGTGGTGCGGGGCTGACTCCGACCGTCTCCTCCCCATGCAATGGGGAGGGGGACCGCGCGTAGCGTGGTGGAGGGGCTCTTGAAGTCCCACGGACGCATGTGATGCGTCGCAGAACCCCTCCGTCACGGCGCGAAGGCGCGCCGCGCCACCTCCCCGCTCCGCAGGGAGGAGAATTGTGATCCTGCATTTCTACGACTTTAGTCGATTGGCCTTGTCCCGCATTGTGGTGCAAACCAAGGGCGAGGGCCGCAGTCAGCCGGCCGGGAGGGATCTGTCGTGGGCAAACTCAGCACACCCATAATTTTCGGCGCCATCGCCATTCTGGGGGCCGTGTCCTTGGGCATCATCGCCCTGCATCAGGGCGAGAGCATCAGCGCGGTCTGGATGGTGGTCGCCGCCGTCTGCACCTACGCCATCGCCTATCGGTTCTACGCCCGCTTCCTGGCCAACAAGGTGCTGAAGCTGGACCCCGCACGTCTGACGCCGGCCATGCGCCGCAACGACGGGCTGGACTATGTGCCGACACCCCGCAACGTCCTGTTCGGTCACCACTTCGCCGCCATCGCCGGCGCGGGGCCGCTGGTCGGGCCGGTGCTGGCCGCCCAGATGGGCTATCTGCCCGGCGTGCTGTGGATCCTGGTCGGCGTGGTTCTGGCGGGCGCGGTTCAGGACATGATCGTCCTGTTCATGTCCACCCGTCGCGACGGCAAATCTCTCGGAGATATGATCCGCACCGAAATGGGCACCATCCCCGGCATCATCGCCCAGGTCGGGGTGCTGATGATCATGGTCATCATCCTGGCCGTTCTCGCCCTGGTCGTGGTCAAGGCCCTGGCGGAAAGCCCCTGGGGCACCTTCACCGTCGCCGCCACCATCCCAATCGCCATCTTCATGGGCCTGTACACCCGCTATCTGCGGCCGGGCCGCGTGGGCGAGATTTCGGTCATCGGCGTCGTCCTGCTGATCCTGGCCATCATCGGCGGCGGCCATGTCGCGGCTGATCCGTTCTGGGGTCCGGCCTTCACCCTGACCGGCCCGACCCTGGCCATCCTGATGATGATCTACGGCTTCATCGCCTCGGTCATTCCGGTGTGGCTGTTGCTGGCCCCGCGCGACTATCTGTCGACCTTCCTGAAGATCGGCGCGATTGTGGCCCTGGCCATCGGCATCATCATCGTGCGTCCGCACCTGCAGATGCCGGCCGTCACCCCCTTCATCGACGGCACCGGCCCGGTCTTCGCCGGCGCCCTGTTCCCCTTCCTGTTCATCACCATTGCTTGCGGAGCGGTCTCCGGCTTCCACGCCCTGATCTCGTCGGGCACCACGCCCAAGCTGCTGGAGAACGAGAACCAGATCCCGCTGATCGGCTATGGCGCCATGCTGTGCGAAAGCTTCGTCGCCGTCATGGCCCTGATCGCCGCCACGGTGCTGGACCCGGCCGTCTATTTCGCCATGAACAGCCCGGTCGCCATCATCGGCAACGACGCGGTCTCGGCCGCCGCTGCGGTCGCCCAGTGGGGCTTCCACATCACGCCGGGAGAGCTTGAGCAACTGGCCCGCGACGTGGGCGAGAACTCGATCCTGTCGCGGGCGGGCGGCGCACCGACCCTGGCGGTCGGCATGGCCCACATCCTGTCCAGCGTCATCGGCGGCAAGGCCATGATGGCCTTCTGGTATCACTTCGCCATCCTGTTCGAAGCCCTGTTCATCCTGACCACGGTCGACGCCGGCACCCGTGTCTGCCGCTTCATGATCCAGGACCTGCTGGGCGTCGCCGTGCCCAAGATGCGCGAGACCAAGTCGTGGGGCGCCAACGTGGTCGCCACGGCCCTGACGGTCGGTCTGTGGGGGTATTTCCTCTACACCGGCGTGGTCGATCCGCTGGGCGGCATCAACAGCCTGTGGCCCCTGTTCGGCATCGCCAACCAGATGCTGGCCGCCGTGGCCCTGATCCTGGGCACCGTCGTCCTGTTCAAGATGAAGCGCGAGAGATACGCCTGGGTCACGATGATCCCGGCGACCTGGCTGCTGATCTGCACCCTGACGGCCGGCTTGCAGAAGCTGTTCCACCCCGAGGTCCGCATCGGCTTCCTGGCCCACGCCCGCAAGTATCAGGAGGCTTTGGGCGCCGGCGAACTGATCGCCCCGGCCAAGAGCGTCGGCGACATGCACCGCATCATCGTCAACGACTACGTCAACTCGGTCCTGACAGCGGGCTTCCTGTTCGTGGTGGTCACCATGGTGATCTACGGCGTGCTGGCGTGCCGCAAGGCCTATGCGAACAACCGGCCGACCGTGCGCGAATATCCCGAAGCGCACGACCTGACGCCGGCCGACGAAGCGGCGGACATCGCCCGTGCTTAACCCCTCGAACGACGACCTGCTCTGCCTGTGCCGCGATACCGCCCTGCGGTGGGGTCGCGGCGTCAGGCGCACGGCCGGTCTGATGATCGGCCAGCCGGACTATGAGACCTACGTCGCCCACGCGGCGGCGACCCATCCCGACCAGCCGCCGCTGGACAAGACGGCCTTCTTCCGCCTGCACGAACAGCGCCGCTTCGGCGGCGCCGGCGGCTTCAAATGCTGCTGATCTAGAGGCCGCTGGCGGGGGTTGAGGCCCTCGCCCGATCCTCCGCCTGCAATGCGGCGATGGCGGCCTCCATCGCAGGGTCGTCACCCGCCCGACGCTGGGCCACGCTACGCGGCGCGGCGATATCCGGCGTCACCCCATGCTTCTCCAGCCGCATGCCGCCCGAGGTCACGAAGTCCGCCCGGCTGAGCGTCAGTTTCCCACCGTCGGGCAGGTTGGTTTCCTGGGCGATCAGCACCGATCCGCCCGTCTTCTCGCCCACCACGATCCCGCGCCGCGCCTCCTGTAAGGCCGCAGGCGTCAGTTCCGCCGCGCTGCGGCTGCCCTGATCCACCAGAACCGCGACGGCGTTCGCCAGCGGATCGCGCCGGTCGCCGCAGTCCCCCGCCGCCCGCAGCACCACCGGCCGGCCGCTTCGTCCCGTCCGCGTCGCCCAGACCTGGTCGCGCGGCAGGAAACAGGTCAGGACCGATTCCGCCTCCATCAGCCGCCCGCCCGGATTGCCGCGCAGGTCCAGCACCACATCGACATCGGCGGGCAGACCTTCCAGTTCGCTGCCCATCCACGGCCCAAGCCCCTTGTCGAACTGCTCGACCCGCAGCACCAGCACGCCGGGCCGCGAGGTGTCGGCGGTGAAGGGCTCGACCGCATCCATGATGCGCGGCGTCAGGGTCGTCTCGCGACGCTGCCCCGTCTCGTCGGTCAGGACCAGATGCACCGGCACGCCCTCGTGCGTCTCGACATCCGGGCCCCAGGGTTGACCGTCCACGCTGTTCAAGGCCCAGCCCAACTGCACCCCCGCCTCCTCAGCCGGAGAGCCGGGGCGGATGCGTTCGACGGTCCAGTCGTCGGGCGTCTGGCCCCGCATCAGGGTCAGCCCCATCACGGCGCGCCGGGCGAACTGCGCCTCCTGACGCCGAACCGCAGCCGGCGGACTGGCGGCGGCATGACCGTCGTCCAGCAGTTCCAGCATCTGGTTGACGACCCGGTACAGCCCTCGCTCGTCGGTCGCCGCCAGGGCCTGGGGCCGGAACTGCGCCCGCGCCGCATTCCAGTCCACGCCGTGCAGGGTCGGTTCGTAATAGCCGCGCCGGACCTCGGTCCACACCCGGTCGAACACCCTCTGGTTCAGCCGCACGCGCTCGCGAGTCGGCGGCGCCGCGACCTGATTGAGGACGGGCTGGGCCACGGCCGGAACGCTCAGCGGCAGGCCGAGCAACAGGAGGCTGAAAATCCGGGCGGAAGCTCTGAGACGCATGGACGGCATCTGACGCTCTAAGCCTCTCGCGCTCAAGTCACGACTGCGCGTCATTCCGGGACGCGTTTCCCGTCCCAGGCGAAGACTCCGCCGCTGTCGGCCGGGGTCAGGTCCGACAACACCGCCAGCAACCGCTCTGCGGAATGGTCGGCTGTGAACAGCTTGCCCTCGGCCACCCCCTTCTGGAACGGCGCGCTCAGCCCCGTATCCACCGTGCCGGGGTGAAGGCCGGCGATCACCGCCATCGGGTGACTGCGCGCCATCTCGATGGCCAGATTGCGCAGGATCATGTTCAGCGCCGCCTTTGACGCGCGATAGGCGTGCCACCCGCCCAGCCGATTGTCGGAAATCGATCCCACCCGCGCCGACAGGGCCGCGAACACCGCCCTCTCATTGCGCGGCATCAGCGGCGCGAAATGTTTGGCGACCAGGGCCGGCCCCACGGCGTTGATCCGATAGTCCCGCATCAGATGCTCGGCCGTCATTGCCTTGAAGGACCGTTCCGGTTCGAACCCATCATGCAGCACGCCGGTCGCGATCAGGACCAGGCGCACGGACGGCCCCTTTCCTACCAGGCCAGCAGCAGCGGCGATGGAGGCTTCGTCTTCCAGGTCGAGGCCGCCCTGGGATCGCGACAGCCTGTGGACCGTCGCATAATCCCCGCCGCGCTCTACTGCGTCGGCCAAGGCGGCGCCGATCCCGCCCGAAGACCCGATGACGACCGCCGCTGCATCCCTCATCGTCCGCCGCTCCATCGCTCAATCACCAGACCAGAATGCCCGAGACACGTTGACACGATAAGTTCTTTGTATTTTAAAGTACTCATCTCAACGGAGTTCCCCATGCGCAGCCCCCTGCTGTCTCTCTCGCTTCTCGCATTCGCCTGCCTGTCCGCGCCCGCGATGGCCCAGACGCCAGCGCCCCAAACCACCGCGGTTACCCCGGCCGCCGCGACCGCCGTGATCCGCCAAAGCGATCTCGTCGCCGAATATTTCGCCGCTCCGGCGGGTGCGGCGTCGCGCGGCGCCGTGGTCGTGCTGGGCGGGTCTGAGGGCGGCTTCAACGGCTCTCGCGCGATGGCGCGCCGGCTGGCGGCCGACGGACTGGACGCCATCGCCGTCTCCTATTTCGGCGGCCCCGATCAGACGGCCAAACTGGACCTCATCCCGATAGAGCCTGTCGGCAAAGCCATCGACTGGCTGCGGGCGCGCCCCGGCGAGGGCGACGAGCCGATCGCGGTCCTGGGCGTCTCGAAGGGGGCCGAACTTGCCCTTTTAACCGCCAGCCGCGACGACCGCATCAAGGCCGTCGTCGCCGGCGTGCCCACAAACCTCGTCTGGCAAGGCATCGACATGAGCGGCGGCGAGACCGGCGCCTCCTGGACCGCCGCCGGCCAGCCCCTGCCCTATGTGCGCTACGAGATGCCGAACGGCTTCCAGGGCGTCTATCGCCTGTATGCCGACAGCCTGCCCAAGGCGTCACCGGACGCCGAGATCGCGGTCGAGCGGATCGCGGGGCCTGTGCTTCTGGTCTCGGCGACCGACGACGGCCTGTGGCCCTCGACGGACATGGGACGGCGCATCGAGGCGCGGCTGAAGGCCCACGCCTTCGCCTATCCGGTGACGCACCTAGCCTATGACCATGCCGGACACGGCGTCTTCGGCCCACCCATGGCCGAGGCTTCGCCCAATGTCCGCGCCCAGCTGCCCTTCCTGGGCGGCACGGCCGAAGGCCTGGTCGCGGCGCGCAACGATGTCTGGCCCAGGACCGTCGCCTTCCTGAAACAGGCGCTGGCGGACTGACGCAGGCTTGCGATCCGGCGCGTGACGGGCCAAAGCGGCCCGTCGCAACCGGACCCTGCCCATGCCCATCACCACGGTCGGCCTCGATGCCGACGACACCCTTTGGCACAACGAGACGATCTTCCGCCTGACCCATGCGCGGTTCGTCGATCTTCTGGCCGACCACGGCGACGAACCGACCATCGAGGCGCGCCTCGCCGAGACCGAACAACGCAACCTGCGCCTCTATGGGTATGGCGTGAAGGGCTTCACCCTGTCGATGATCGAGACGGCGATGGAGCTGACGGGCGGCGAGGCCCCGCCCCATGTGGTGCGCGAGATCCTGGCCGCCGGCCGCGAAATGCTGGCCCACCCGGTCGAGACCCTGCCCGGCGTGGACGAGGTGATCGCCGAACTGTCCGAAAAATACCGGCTCGTCCTGATCACCAAGGGCGACCTGCTGGACCAGGAACGCAAGCTGGCCGCCTCGGGCCTGGGCGAACGGTTCAGCGCCGTCGAGATCGTCTCGGAAAAGGACCGCGCCACCTACGACCGCGTCTTCGCCCGCTATGGCGCCGGCGCGGCCGAGGCCGTCATGGCCGGCAACTCCATGAAGTCCGACGTCCTGCCCGCCATCGCCGCCGGCGCCTTCGGCGTCCACATCCCCTACCACGTCACCTGGGCCCACGAACTGGCCGACGCCCCGGTCAACGAGCCCCGCTACGTCTCGCTGGCCCGCATCGGCGAACTCCCCGACTGGATCGCGGCGATCGCGGACGCATAAGGTCTTGCCCCCTCGCCACTCCCTCTCTAAACGGGCCGCTTAACCGATAAGCAGACGTGAGCGTCGCAGGGCCAGGCTCTGCGGGGACTTCTCGCGCGCCCAGAGAACGACAGAGAACGAAGGACGACGCAGCCCCTTGGACGCCTCGGACATCAGTCATGACGAACGCGACGCCATGGTGCGCGCGGCGCTGGCCGAACAGGGCGACAGCGGCGTGACCCCGCGTCACACGCGTTTCTACTTCTATGGCGAAGGCGACCACGGCGACCTGAACGAGGTCGCGCGTCGCGCCGGCTTCCTGACCGGAGGCGCCGACGATTCCACCACACTTGAGACCACCATGGCGGTGGACGAGGCGTCGTTCGCCGCGACCTCCGCCATGATGCAGACCTGGGCCGCGGCCTTCCAGCTGGACTACGACGGCTGGGACTGCGCGGTCGTGACCCATTAGCGTTCAATAAGAAGAAGAGCTGGCGATGCCCAAGCGCACAGACATCAAGTCCATCCTCATCATCGGCGCCGGCCCGATCGTCATCGGCCAGGCGTGCGAGTTCGACTATTCCGGCGTTCAGGCCTGCAAGGCCCTGAAGGCGGAGGGCTACCGGGTCATCCTGGTCAACTCGAACCCCGCCACCATCATGACGGACCCGGAGGTGGCCGACGCCACCTATATCGAGCCGATCACGCCCGAGATGGTCGAGAAGATCATCGCCAAGGAACGCCCCGACGCCCTGCTGCCCACCATGGGCGGCCAGACGGCGCTGAACACGGCCCTGGCCCTGGACGCGTCGGGCGCCCTGACAAAATACGGCGTAGAGATGATCGGGGCGAAAGCCGACGTGATCGACAAGGCCGAGGATCGCCAGAAATTCCGTGACGCCATGGACAAGCTGGGTTTGGAAAGCCCCCGCTCCAAGGCGGCTCATTCGATGCAAGAGGCGCTGGAGGGGCTTGAGTTCGTCGGCCTGCCCGCCGTCGTCCGCCCGTCCTTCACGCTCGCCGGCACCGGCGGCGGCATCGCCTTCAACCGCGAGGAGTTCGAGGAGATCGTCCTGCGCGGCCTGGACCTGTCGCCGACGACCGAGGTCCTGATCGAGGAATCGGTGCTGGGCTGGAAGGAATATGAGATGGAAGTCGTCCGCGACACGGCGGACAACTGCATCATCATCTGCTCCATCGAGAACATCGACCCGATGGGCGTCCACACGGGCGACAGCATCACCGTCGCCCCCGCCCTGACGCTGACCGACAAGGAATATCAGCGGATGCGGACCGGTTCGATCAACGTCCTGCGCGAGATCGGCGTCGAGACGGGCGGGTCGAACGTCCAGTGGGCCATCAACCCGGCCGACGGCCGCATGGTCGTGATCGAGATGAACCCGCGCGTGTCGCGCTCGTCCGCCCTGGCGTCCAAGGCCACCGGCTTCCCCATCGCCAAGGTCGCGGCGCGTCTGGCAGTCGGCTACACGCTGGACGAACTGACCAACGACATCACCCAGGTCACGCCCGCCTCGTTCGAGCCGAGCATCGACTATGTCGTGACCAAGATCCCCCGCTTCGCCTTCGAGAAATATCCCGGCTCGGAGCCCCTGCTGGGCACCTCGATGAAGTCGGTGGGCGAGGTCATGGCCATCGGCCGGACCTTCCAGGAATCGATGCAGAAGGCCCTGCGCGGGCTTGAGACCGGCCTGTCGGGCTTCGACGAGATCGAGATCGACGGCGTGGAAGGCGCGGACGGCGACACCGCCCGCAACGCCGTGGTGCGTGCGCTGGGCATCCCCACGCCCGATCGCATCCGCGTCATCGCCCAGGCCTTCCGCCACGGCCTGACGGTCGAGGAGGTCAACGCCGCCTGTTCGTATGAGCCGTGGTTCCTGCGCCAGATCGCCGACATCGTGCGCGAGGAAGGCCATGTGCGGGTCAAGGGCCTGCCGGCCGATCCGACCGAGTTCCGCCGCCTGAAGTCCAAGGGCTTCTCCGACGCCCGCTTGGCGCAACTGACCGGCGCGACCGAAAAGACCGTGCGCCTGGCCCGTCGCGGCCTGAACGTGCGCCCCGTCTTCAAGCGGATCGACACCTGCGCCGCCGAGTTCGCGTCGGCCACCGCCTATATGTATTCGACCTATGAGACCGGCGCCCTGGGCCAGATCCCCGAGTGCGAGTCCGAGCCGACCAACAAGAAGAAGGCCATCATCCTGGGCGGCGGTCCGAACCGGATCGGCCAGGGGATCGAGTTCGACTACTGCTGCTGCCACGCGGCCTTCGCTTTCGACGACATCGGCGTCGAATCGATCATGGTCAACTGCAACCCCGAGACCGTCTCGACCGACTACGACACCTCCGACCGCCTGTATTTCGAGCCGCTGACGGAAGAGGATGTGCTGGAACTGATCGATGTCGAGCGCTCGAACGGCGACCTGATCGGCTGCGTCGTCCAGTTCGGCGGCCAGACTCCGCTGAAGCTGGCCCATGCGCTGCAGGAAGACGGCATCCCTGTGCTGGGCACGTCCGTCGACTCCATCGACCTGGCCGAGGACCGCGAGCGGTTCCAGCAGATGCTTGAAGGCATCGGCCTGCGCCAGCCGCCCAACGGCTTGGCCCGTTCGGCCGAAGAAGCCGCTCAGAAGGCGGAAGAGGTCGGGTATCCCGTCGTGCTGCGCCCCTCCTACGTCTTGGGCGGCCGCGGCATGATGATCGTCCACGACCGCGAACAACTGGACCGCTACGTCCACGAGGCCATGCGCGTCTCGGGCTCTGACCCCGTCCTGATCGACCACTATCTGAACCGCGCCACCGAGGTGGACGTCGACGCCCTGTGCGACGACGAGACGGTGTTCGTGGCGGGCGTGCTGGAACATATCGAGGAAGCCGGCGTCCACTCGGGCGACAGCGCCTGCTCCATGCCGCCCTTCTCACTGTCGGACGAGATCGTCGCCGAGCTGAAGCGCCAGACCACCGAAATGGCCAAGGCCTTGAAGGTGCGCGGCCTGATGAACGTGCAGTTCGCCATCGAAGAGCCGCACAGCGCCGAACCCCGCATCTTCGTGCTGGAAGTGAACCCGCGCGCCTCGCGCACGGCGCCCTTCGTCGCCAAGACCATCGGTCAGCCGATCGCCTCCATCGCCGCCAAGGTCATGGCCGGCGTGCCGCTGAAATCCTTCGGCCTGGCGGACAAGCCCTACGACCATATCGCGGTCAAGGAAGCCGTCTTCCCGTTCGCCCGCTTCGCCGGGGTCGACACCATCCTGGGCCCGGAAATGCGCTCGACCGGCGAGGTCATGGGCCTGGACTGGAAGCGCGACGGCGAGGCCGACATGGCCCCCGCCTTCGCCCGCGCCTTCGCCAAGTCCCAGATCGGCGGCGGCACCACCCTGCCGACCTCGGGCTGCGCCTTCATCTCGGTCAAGGACGAGGACAAGCCCTTCATCGTCGATGCGGCCCGGACGCTGCTGGCCGAAGGCTTCACCCTGATGGCCACCGGCGGCACCCACACCTATCTGGTGGAACAAGGGCTGGAGGTCGGACTGGTCAAGAAGGTGCTGGAAGGCCGTCCGCACATCGTGGACGCCATGAAGAACGGCGAGGTCCACCTGGTCTTCAACACCACCTCGGGCAAGCAGTCGCTGCAGGACAGTTTCAGCCTGCGCCGCACCGCCCTGATGATGAAGATCCCCTACTACACCACCACCGCCGGCGCCCTGGCGGCAGCCCAGGCCATCGGCGCCATCAAGGCCGGCGACCTGGATGTCCGCCCGATCCAGGACTACGCCTGACGTTTACGAAATCTCCGGTTTCCGGATGTACGCTGCGAACGCGTAGCGGCTGGAAACCAGGGACATGCCGATCTCAAATCTCGACCTCGCCCTGATTGCGATCCTGATCGCTGAAGTCTTGGGGTTCGTCGCCTTCGCCAGGGACAAGCAAAAGGCCAAGGCCGGTCTGTGGCGCACGCCGGAGGCGACCCTGCTGCTGTTTGGCCTGATCGGCGGCCTGGGCGCCTGGATGGGTCAGCATCTGCTCCGCCACAAGACGCGCAAGGAGCCGTTCAGGACGCAGTTCGGCCTGGTCGTCGTGCTGCATTTGATCCTGCTGGCGGCCGGCGCCGCCTGGGTCATTCTGTAGCGGGATCGTCCTCACCCGCCACGATCCGCGTCGCGGCCAGGTCGGCGGTGACGTTGCCGACGGTGCGGAAGATGTCGGGAATGACCTCGACCGCCAGCAGCAGGGGCAGGACGCCCAGCGGCAGGCCCATGGCCAGGCAGATGGGGCCGATGGCGGCGAAGAAGCTGACCTGGCCCGGCAAGCCGACCGAGGCGATGGACACGGCGATGGCCGTCAGCCCGCCCGCGATCAACACGCCCAGGCTGAGCTCCACCCCATGCAACTGCGCCACATAGAGGCAGACCGCCAGGTTGGCGACGGGGCTGGTGATGCGGAAAACCGCCACCGCCAACGGCAGCACCAGACCAGCCGACGATTGCGGCACGCCCAGCCAGTCGCGCGCCCGCTCGATCATGACCGGCAGGCTGGCCAGCGACGACTGGGTCGAGACGGCGACGACCTGAGCCGGGGCCACGGCCCGAGCGAACCGGGCCAGCGAAATTCGTCCCCAGACGATGGCGACCACATAGGTGATCAGGATCAGGCCGATCTGGCTGAGGCAGACGATGGCGACATAGTGGGCCAGCGTCCCCGCCACCCCCAGCCCGGCCCGCAGGCCGACGCCCAGCGCCAGGGCGAACACGCCGAACGGCGCGGCCAGCAGCACCCAGTGGACGATCACGACCATCGTCTCAGCCACCGCCTCGAAGAAGCCGGCCAGCGGCCGGCGCAGCTCGGACTTGATCCGCGTCGCCGCAAAGCCGAAGGCGACGGCGAAGACCACGACCGCCAGCACCCCGTCGTCCGCCGCCGCCTTGATCACATTCGCCGGCGCCAAACTGGCCAGGAAGGCGCGCAGACCGTCCGTCCGCGCCGCCTCGCCCACGGTCGCCAGCGAATCGGCCGACACCCCCGCCAGCAGGCCCCTGCCGGCCTCCGGGTCGATGGGCCAGATCGCCAGCAGGCCCAGCCCCGCCAAGATGGCATAGACGGTGGCCCCGACCAGCAGCATGCCGAACACCACCAGCGACCGCACGGCGATCCGCCCCGTCGCCGCGGCATCGGCGATGGAGACGATGCCGGTCACAAGCAGGCTGAACACCAGGGGAATGACGGTCATCCGCAGCGCGTTCAGCCAGACCTGGCCCAGGCTTTCGACCACCCCCAGCGATCCGGTCAGCCAGGGGGCGTCGGTCCCTTGGGCCAAGGCCCCCACGACCACGCCCGCGACCAGGGCGGCGATGACGAAGAAGCTGAGCGAAGTGAAGAAGGCGGCGAAGCGAGAACGTGTCATGCGACAGGGCTAGCACTGCTTTCGCATCGCGCGAACACTGTCGTCGCAGGTCGAAACGCGATGTCGTTCCGCGCGTTGGGTGGGGGAAGGAGATCAATCATGTCCCGTCTGAACAAACTCGTTCCCATCCTCGGCGGCCTGCTGCTGTCCAAGGGCGGACGCCGCGTCGCCGGTCGCCATGCCGGCAAGCTGGCGCTGGCCACCCTGGCCTATGAGGTCTGGCGCAATCGCCGCGAAGGCGGCAAGCCGCAAATCACGCCTAAGCCGGCGCCCGAGCCCCGAGCGCGGTGGAGCGGTCGCCGGCCGCTATAGCGCTCGACTTCTGGGGCGGCGATGCGAATAGTCGCCTCTCGTCGCCTGGAGCCGACCCATGATCAAAGTCCATCACCTGAACGACAGCCGTTCCCAGCGTGTCCTGTGGCTGCTGGAAGAGCTGGGGGTGGACTATGAAGTCATCCGCTATGAACGAAATGCAGGCAACCGCCTGGCGCCGCCCGAACTGCTGGCTATCCATCCTCTGGGCAAGTCGCCGGTGATCGAGGACGGCGGGGTCAAGGTCGCCGAGACCGGGGCCATCGTCGAATATCTGCTCGACACCTACGGCCGGGGTCGGTTGCGGCCGGCGGTGGGGACCGAGGACGGTCGCCGCTTCACCTATTGGCTGCACTACGCCGAGGGCTCGGCCATGCCGCCCCTGCTGCTGAAACTGGTGTTCGGCATGCTTCCACGCCGCGCGCCGGCCCTGTTGAAGCCGCTGGTGAAGAGCATCGCGAACAAGGCCCTGACCAGCTTCGTCGATCCGCAGCTGAAGACTCATGTCGGCTTTTGGGAAGACGAACTGGGCCGGTCGGAATGGTTCGCGGGCGATCAGTTCACCGCCGCCGACATCATGATGAGCTTCCCCGTCGAGGCCGGCGCAGACCGGGCGTTCGACGCGGCGACGAAACCCCGCTTGAAAGCCTTCCTGGCCCGCATCCATGCCCGCCCCGCCTATCAGCGCGCCCTGGAGCGCGGCGGCCCCTACAGCTACGCGTGATCGGATCGTGATCGGGGCGACGCAACCTGTCGTCGCCCAGAACGTTAATAGGCCATGCGCCTTCAAACAATTCAGATCGTGGCCGGACTTGCAGCGGCCGTCGCCTTCATCCTGGCCTTCATGGCTGCAGGAGCCGCCCTTGTCTCGGGCCTGTTCATGCTGGCCGGTCTCGCGGCCGTCGCCTGGCTGGCCTACAGCCTGATCAAGGGCGTCCTGCGCCGCGATCCCAAGTCCGAACCTCCCGCCCGAGCCTGATGTTTTCATCGGCTCGGGGTCCCGCTCTTGAAAACTTGAGCGGGAAACCCTAGTATTGATGCCCGGCCGCGCCCGCCCCGCGGCCTTTTGTATGCTTACTCCGCGTCTTTCCAGTCTCCGGGCGAACCAGAAAAATCACGACACCAATGGAAAAAGTGCCGATGACGGGCGAGGGCTACCGTGTCCTCGACGATCAACTGAAGCAATTGAAGTCGGTCGAAAGGCCGAGCGTCATCGCGGCCATATCCGAGGCCCGCGAACATGGCGACCTGTCTGAAAACGCCGAATACCATGCCGCCAAGGAGCGGCAGGGCTGGATCGAAGGCCAGATCGCGGACATCGAGGACAAGATCAGCCGCGCCCAGGTCATCGACGTGTCGAAACTGTCGGGCAGCCAGGTCAAGTTCGGCGCCACGGTCACCGTGGTCGACGAGGATACCGAAGACGAGGCCCGCTACCAGATCGTCGGCGAGCACGAAGCCGACGTGAAGAAGGGCAAGGTCTCCATCGCCTCGCCCATCGCCCGCGCCATGATCTCCAAGGAGGTCGGCGACGTCGTCGAGGTCAACACCCCCGGCGGCGTGAAGGCCTACGAAATCCTCAAGGTCGAGTGGAAGTAAGCCACACTTCGCACGACCTTCTCCCTCCCCGTTCCGGGGAGGGTCGTCGCGCAGCGACGGGGTTGGGGCGGCCCGGCAGGGACGCACTGTCTGAAACATGTGAGGTCAGTGGGGTTTCGCTCCGCCCTCCCCACCCGACCTCGCTGCGCTCGGCCACCCTCCCCCGCAGGGGGAGAGAGAGCAGATGACACCACCCCTCTCCATCTGGGTCGTCTCCGACGGCCGCGCCGGCATCGAGAACCAGGCGCTGGGCCTCGCCGAGGCCGTTCAGCGTCTGACCCCTTCCGACATCGCGATCAAACACATCCGCTGGCGGCCGCTGTTCGACCGCCTGCCCTCGACGTTGAAGACCCCGGCCATGCTGGCGTCCGCGCCTCTGACCGGTCCGTGGCCCGATCTGTGGATCGCCACCGGCCGCGCGACCCTGCCCCTCTCGACCCGCGTCAAGGCCTGGAGCGGCGGCAAGACCTTCGTCGTCCAGACCCAGGATCCGCGCTGGGCCAACGACCGTTACGACCTGATCGTGGCCCCCGCCCATGACGAACTGTCGGGCGACAATGTCTTCGAGATCACCGGCTCGCCACACCGCATCACGCCGCAGCGGATCGCCGAGGCCGCGCCCGCCTTCGCCGACCGGATCGCCCCCCTGCCCCATCCGCGCGTCGCCGTATTGATCGGCGGCAAGTCCAGGGCCTTCGACCTGCCCGAGGCCCATGCGGCGGACCTGGCCGATCAGATCGCGGACGCCGTGCGAGCGTCGGGCGGTTCGTTGATGCTGACCTTCTCGCGCCGCACGCCCGACGCGGCCAAGGCGGCCATGACCGCCCGCCTGTCGAAACTGCCCGGCTGGATCTGGGACGGGACCGGCGACAACCCCCTGTTCGGCTTCCTGCATTACGCCGACCACGTGCTGGTCACCGAGGACAGCGCCAACATGGCCGCAGAGGCCGCCTCGACCGGCAATCCTGTCCACATCCTGCCGATGATCCCGCTGAAGTCCGGCGACAAGTTCGCCCGCCTGCACGACGACCTGCAATCACGCGGCGCGACGCAGCCCTTTGACGGCACGCTGGACAGCTGGACCTACGATCCCCTGGCCGAGACCGACCGCGCGGCGCGGGCCGTGCTGGAAGCGATGCGGGCGCGGTAACTCCCTTCCTTCGTTTTCGTCATCCTCCGGCGCGCAGCGACCGGGGGACCCAGCGGCGCACGAGAGCGCGAACCTGTCGCGGACGAACAGCTTCCAACATCTCGCAACGGACACATCGCCTTCGGCGCCGCTGGCTCCCCCGGTCTGCGCCGCAAGCGGCTTGCCGGAGGATGACGAAAGAAGACAACAACGCCCTCCATCACGTCCGATCTTGACGCAGGCGCGACCTAAGGTCGATCACCAGCTAAGGAGGGGCCTTAAGAATGGCTCGCAAAAATCTGCACTAAAGTGCACTCAAAAAAATTATAGTGGCGTTTAGTCGCCCCCGCCGCCGTCCGAGCCGCCGTCATGGCCGCTCTGATGATGCGTGTCCGACGTCGGGACCACCGCACCGCCGCCGTCCGACCCGTCGCCATTCTTCGTGGGCTTGGCCTTGGCGTTCACCGCGCCCATCAGCGCCACGCCAAAGCCCGATCCGATGGCCGTGCCCAAGGCGAGACCCAGGCCGATGTTATCCAGCGCGACGCCCAGCGCCACCCCGATCGAAATCCCCATGCCGACTCCGATCGGCAAAAAGGCTGCACCCTTGTTCGTCATCCCCATCTCCCCTTCTCGTCAGGCGAGACTAGCATCGCGCAAACGGGAATCACTGCCTAAATAGGCGTCATGACCCAAGCTCGTACCGTTCGCGTCGCCATCATCGGTTCCGGCCCCGCCGGCTGGACCGCCGCCATCTACGCCGCCCGCGCCTCGCTGAATCCCGTCGTCATCGCCGGCATCCAGCCCGGCGGCCAGCTGACCATCACCACCGACGTGGAGAACTATCCCGGCTTCGCCGAGACCATCCAGGGTCCGTGGCTGATGGAGCAGATGCAGGCCCAGGCCCTGCATGTCGGCACGGAAGTCATCCACGACATCGTCGTCTCCGCCGACCTGTCGCAACGCCCGTTCAAGCTGAAGCTGGACGGCGGCGACGAGATCCTGGCCGAAACCGTCATCATCTCCACCGGCGCCCAGGCCAAATGGCTGGGGCTGGAGTCTGAGGCCGCCTATCAGGGCTTCGGCGTGTCGGCCTGCGCCACCTGCGACGGCTTCTTCTATCGCGGCAAGGAAGTGGTCGTGGTCGGCGGCGGCAACACCGCCGTCGAAGAGGCGCTGTTCCTGACCAACTTCGCCTCCAAGGTCACCGTCATCCACCGCAAGGACGAGTTCCGCGCCGAGAAGATCCTGCAGGACCGCCTGTTCGCCCACCCCAAGATCCAGGTGATCTGGAACGTGGCGGTCGATGAGATCGTCGGCGTGGTCGATGGCATGGCCAAAAACGTCACCGGCGTCCGTCTCAAGAACGTCCATGACGGCTCGACCCGGGAAATCCCCGCAGACGGCGTCTTTATCGCCATCGGCCACGCCCCGTCGTCGGAACTGTTCAAGGGCCAGCTGGAGACCAACAGCGGCGGCTACCTGCGGGTCAAACCCGGCACCGCCTCGACCGAGATCGAGGGCGTCTGGGCCGCCGGCGACGTCACCGACGACGTCTATCGCCAGGCTGTCACCGCCGCCGGCATGGGCTGCATGGCCGCCCTGGAAGTCAGCCGCTTCCTCGCCGAAGAAGACCACGCCAAGGCTCACCACCCCATCAGCCACGCCGAGGCGGAGAAGATCGGGGTCTGGTAGGCTTCACTTGCATCTCCCTCCCCTTCAGGGGAGGGTGGTCGAGCGAAGCGAGACCGGGTGGGGACGGCCCCAAACTTCAGTAAGCCGACGCTTCCGTCAGCTCCGCCACATCCTCGTCCGACAGCGTCAGGGTCGCCGCCTTCAGGGTGTCGGCCAGCTGTTCGGTCGAGGTCGCGCTGACGATCGGCGCGGTCACGCCCGGCTGCGCCAGCAGCCAGGCCAGGGCCACCTGGGCGGAAGTCGCCTCGTTCTTCTGGGCCACAGCGTCCAGCACCGCCAGGATACGCACGCCGCGCTCGTCGAACTTGTCCTTCAGCATCCCCTCGCGCTTGGTCCCGACGATCTGGTCGATGGTCTTGTATTTGCCGGTCAGGAAGCCGCTTTCGAGGCTGAAATAGGTGATGACGCCCAGCCCCTTCTCGACCGCCACATCCTGCAACCCGCCCTCGAAGGTGTCGCGGCTGTAGAGGTTGTAGTGCGGCTGGATCGTCGCATAGGCGGCCAGGCCTTCGCGGTCGGAGATCGCCAGCGCCTCGCTTACCTGTTCGGCCGAATGGTTCGACGTGCCGATGGCGCGGACCTTGCCGGCCTTCACCAGTTTGTCCAGCGTGCGCAGAGTCTCTTCCTGCGGCGTCTTCGGATCGGGCCAGTGGGTCTGATAGAGGTCGATATAGTCGGTCTGGAGCCGGCGCAGCGACGCCTCGACCGCCGTCTCGATCCAGGCCGGCGACAGGTCGTTGTGGCCCTGGCCCATATCCGACCCGACCTTGGTCAGGATCTTGACGTCGTCGCGCCGACCGCGCGCCTTCAGCCATTTGCCGATGATGACCTCGCTCTCGCCGCCCGAATGGCCCGGAACCCAGCGGGAATAGGCGTCGGCGGTGTCGATGGCGTCAAAGCCGGCCTCGACGAAGGCGTCCAGCAGGGCGAATGACGTCGCCTCGTCCGCCGTCCAGCCGAAGACGTTGCCGCCGAACACCAGAGGCGCGATGTCCAGCCCGCTGGAGCCGAGCTTGCGTTTGGTCACGGTCGTCATGGGGGAGGTCTCCTTGTGGGGAGCGCTCGACATATGCCGCATCGCAGCGACCGCAACCGCCTCGGAAGCGGTTAGCCGAAGAGTTGAAGACCCGGCGGCGCGTAATCGACCGGCTGTCCCTGGCGGCGGCGCAGGGCGTAATCGACGGCGGTCTGAACCGCCTGTTCGTCGGTCGGCTTGGACAGAACGCCGATGGTCCCCGCGACGCCGTCGCGCACCATGCCGGGGTTGGCGGTCATGAACAGGACGGAGACGCCCATCTCCTGACCCAGTTCGCGGCCCAGGTTGATGCCGGTGGGGCCGTCGGACAGGTGGATATCGACCAGCGCAAGATCGACATCGTTCTCGCGCACCAGATCGCGCGCGGCCTTTGCGGTCGCGGCGACACCCAAGACTTCATGTCCCAGATCTTCCAGTACGAAACGCAGCTCCATCGCAACCAGGGTTTCGTCTTCGATGATGAGGATACGCGCAGTCATGGGGTCAGTGCTTATGCTCGGGAGCGTACACAACGCAACTTTGACCGATAGGTTTCAACATAACGCTAATTTCCAACAGCATTGGCGGCCCTGCGGCGCGACAGCGCCGTCGCCGGCAGATCGACGATGACCTTCAAACCTTCCGCCCGCCATTCGCGTTCCAGCCGTCCGCCTAATTGTCCCTGCACCGACAATGTCGCCAGCGACGAGCCGAATCCGGTGCGCGAAGGTTCTCCCTGCACGGTCGGACCGCCGCTTTCGGTCCAGGTCAGGACGAACCGATCCTCGTCGCGTGCGGTGGACAGATCGACCAGCCCCCCCTTTTCCGACAGGGCGCCGTATTTGGCCGCATTGGTCGCCAGCTCGTGGAACAGCAGGGCGACCGAGGTCGCGGCCTGGTCGTCGAACACGGCGTCGTCACCGTCGATCCTGACGCGCGGCGTCCCCGTCTCGTCGGCATAGGCCTTGAACAGGTCGGACAGGAAGGAATGCAGGGTGGTCGCGCCGATGGTGGTCTTTGACGTCTCGGTATGCGGCCGCACGAACTCGTGCGCGCGGGCCAGGGCGGCGATTCGCGTGCGAAGCGAGGCGGAAAAGGCCTTGGCCTCGGGATACTGTCGCGCCGACAGGGCCACCAGGGCCGTGATCACCGCAAAGATGTTCTTGATCCGGTGGCTCAGCTCCTGGCTGACCAGTTCGCGGCCCTGCTCCAGCTTCTTCAGCTCGTCGATGTCGGTCAGGGTGCCGAACCATCGGGTTATCTCGCCCTGTTCGTCGCGCACGGCGACGGCCCGGCCCAGGGTCCAGCGATAGACGCCGCTGTGATGCTTCAGCCGGTATTCGATCTCATAAGGCTCGCCGGTCTCCAGCGAATGACGCCAGATACCCCAGGCGCGCTGCTGGTCGTCGGCATGGAACATGTCGTTCCAGCCCTCGCCGTCCGTCGAACCGGCCGGCACGCCCGTGAACTCGTACCAGCGGGCGTTGTAGTAGTCGTGGAACCCATCCGGCAGGGTCGACCAGACCATCTGCGGCATGGCGTCGGCCAGGACGCGGAACCGGGTCTCGCTCTCGCTCAGCGCCCGCGCGGTCTCGGCCAGATCCGTCTCGATCTGCTTGCGCTCGGTGATGTCCACGGCGATGCCGGGAAGGCGAACGGCTTCGCCCGCGCGGTCGAAATAGACCTGACCACGCGCCAGAACCCAGCGCACCACGCCATTGCTGGTCAGACGGTATTCGCTGACGAATATCCCCTCGCCCGACTTGGCGCGTTCGATCTCGTCATGGACGCGGGCGACGTCGTCGGGGTGGACGCTGGCGGTGAAGACCTCGATCGGCGCGCCATTTTGGGCGGCGGCGGCGTCGACGCCATACATGCGGGCGAACCGTTCGTCGGCCACGACCAGATTTTGCGTGATGTCCCAGTCCCAGGCGCCGACATAGGCCGAGGCCTCCATCGCCAGGCGCGCGATGTGCTGGCTGCGATCCCGCTCCAGCAGGGCGCGACGCAGCTCCAGCTGGGTCATGACCTGTTCGGCCAGGGTCTTCAGCGCCATGGCCTGAAGCTCGGTCAGGCCTTCGGGACGCGGCTTTTCGTCCAGCACGCACAGCGCGCCAAGCGACACGCCGTCCGGCGTCTTCAGCGGATGGCCGGCGTAGAAGCGGATATGAGGCGCGCCCGTCACAAGGGCGTTGTCTGCGAACCGGGGATCCAGAAGCGCGTCCTTCACGATCATGGCGTCGTCGGCGAGCATGGCGTGGGCGCAGAAGGACAGGGGGCGCGGCGTCTCGCGCGCGCCCAGGCCGATCTCGGCCTTGAACCACTGACGCTCGGCATCGACCAGGCTGACGGCGGCCATGGTCGTCTCGCAGATGCGCGCGGCCAGATTGGCGAGGTCGTCGAACGACGCCTCGGGCGTCGTATCCAGCACGCCGTACTGTTTGAGCGCCCTCAGACGGTCAGCCTCGTCCCACCTAGGACATTCGACTTTGGGGTGGGTCAAGCAGGCGTCCTCGTCGGGCCGGTCACGTCCGGGCACGTGCATCAATGCCCAGACCTGTCAAAGCGTTGCAATGCGGGATTTCAGTTCGTGGGACGACCGACTTCTTCAACGTCCATGGTCGCCACGCCCTCGGGCGCGGGAGCGGCGGGCTTCGACGCCGTCGCCGGCCGTTCCAGGGCGGTCAGGCGGGCATTGATGGCCGCGACCTCGTCGCGGGTCGGCAGGCGGCGTCCACCCAGGCTGATCACGCCGACGACGCGCTGCTGACCATCGACCTCGACGGTGCGCAGCGGGGCGTCCTTGGCCAGGGCGTCGGGGTCGGGGCCGCCGGTCGCGGCGCCGGCGGCGATGGTCAGGCGGGGCCGCGAGAAGCGCGCCTCATCGATGACCGGCTCGCGTCCGTTATAGACTTTGCGGAAGGCGGCGGTTTCGCCATAAACGCCCTTCCAGCGATAGAAGATGTGCGCGCCGATCTGAGTCACCTTGGCCACCGTCGGCGCCCACCAGGGACGCACATAGTCGGCGTGATAGTGGGTGGCGGTGCCGACCTGCTGGGCGACCTCGCCGTTCAGCGCCTTCTCCGCGACCTTGCGCGCCCGGTCCCAGGCCCAGCCGACCGGCGCTTGGGCCAGCGAGCCGTCGCAGGTGAAGCTGAACTGGCAGCCCGTGGTCCGCTCGGCGCCCTCGAACACCACGCCGCACACCGTGTTGGCGTAGTTGGGATCGCGCACGCGGTTCAGCACCACCTGGGCCACGCCCGCCTGGCCGTTATCCGGCTCAAGCGCCGCCTCGAAATAGACGGCCTGGGTCAGGCAGCGCAGGGCGCGCCTGCGATCTTCGGCGCTGCCCTTGAACACGAACGGCAGGGCGGGACGCAGCGCGCCGGAAGCGGGCGCCATGGCGGCGTTCAATCGCTGGGCCTCCAGCCCGTTCTTGCCCAATTCCAGACCCGGCTTGCCCGCCAGGGTCAGGCTTTCCCAGCCCGGCGTCAGGCCATACAGGGCCGGTTGCAGCAGGCTGGGGTCATGACGCATGGCCATGGCCAGTTGCGACGGGGTCAGGCGACCTCTGATCGCCGCCAGCCCGCCCTCGCCCAGATCGCCGCCGGTGATGCGCGACACGGCCTCGGCGGTACGGTCCACATCCGGGCGCACGCTGGACCCGGCGGCCATTGCGACGCCCAGCACCGCGCCGGCCGCGGGCAGGGCCGCCGCCGAACGCCGCAGCGCCGTCCACATCGTCTTCCAGGGCAACAGGGTCATTCACCATCCACAGCCGCGATCGGCGCCATCGCCTCTCGCTGAAACCGCGCATCTAGTCGGACTTATAGGCCATTTTCCGGCGATCCGACGACCGTCGTTATCACGACCCCCGCTGCGCGACGGGGGTGGTCGCTCGAAACGCAAGGTGTAAAGCTGCGTTCCGACGTCGCGAGATGACAACTCGGCCGGGGAAGCGGAACAGCATGAGCCAAGGCGCGGCCTCACGGCGCATCGCGGGAATGGACGGCTGGCTGATCGGCCTGGCGCGCCTGTCCGCGACATCGCCCCTGCGTCGCGTGCTGATCGGCGTCGGCTTCGCCCTGGCCGGGCTGGCGGTCCGCGCGGCGGCGTCCGCCCTTTATGGCGAGGTGACCGGTTTCGCCATCCTGCTGCCGGCCGTGACCCTCGCGGCGCTGGCGGGCGGCTGGGCCGGCGCCCTTGCGGCCCTCGCCATCTGCACCGGAGGCGGCTGGGCCATCGTCGCCCTGACGACGACAGGCCGGGACGGGATCTTGAGCGCCATAGGCGGGGTCGCCACCTGGAACTTCGTCCTGGTCGGCCTGTTCATGGCCCTGGTCGGCGCGTCGTTGCGCAGCGCGATTTCGCGACTGAGCGAAAGCGAGACGCGGTTCAGGCAGCTGGCCGATACCGCGCCGTCTCCCATCTGGCTGCTGAACGCCGAGGGCGAGTTTGAGTTCGTCAATGCGGCGGTCTTCGCCCTGCATGGCCTGACCGTGGAAGCCCTGCGCGAGGGCGGTTGGAAGGCGGCGGTTCATCCCGACGACCTGGAGACCATCAAGGCGGCCGAGCGGTCCGCCGCCGCAGACCGCCTGCCCTATGAGATGGAGGGGCGGATCAAAGGGCAGGACGGCGTCTGGCGCTGGATGCGGGCCATCGTGCGACCGCGCTTCGACGGACAGGGCGTCTTCCTGGGCTATGCTGGCATCTCGTTCGACGTGACGGAGACGCGTGAGGCGCTGGAGACGGCGGCGCGGGCCGAGCGTCGCCAGGCCTTCCTGCTGGACCTCAGCGACCGCCTGCGCGACCTGACCGATCCCGAAGAGATCATGGCCGATGTCGAGAGCGCCCTGGGCGCCCTGCTGGACGCCGACCGGGTCGGCTATGGCGAGGTGGATCAGGCGGCGGGCGTCGTCTCCATGAGCCGCGACTGGACCGCCGGTGTCGCCAGCGCCCAGGGCCAGTTCAGCCTGAACGCCTTCGGCGAAGGCCTGATCGCGGATCTGGCGGAAGGCCGCACGATCCAGATCGAGGATGTCCGAGAGGATGCACGCACGGCCGCCTTCGCCGACGCCTTCGAAGCCATCCAGACCCGCGCCTTGATCCGCGCGCCGCTGATCCGCACGGGCCGCCTGCGCGCCTTCCTCTATGTCCACTCCGCGACGCCGCGTCTGTGGACCGAGGCCCAGGTCGCCCTGGTCGAGGAGGTCGCCGCCCGGACCTGGGCCGAGGTCGAGCGCGCCCGTGCCGAGAGCGAGACCCGCGAGAGCGAGCAGCGGTTCAGGGCCGTCGCCGACACGGCCCCGGTCCTGATCTGGGTCACGCAGCAGGACCGCACGCGCGCCTTCGTCAACCAGGCCTATGTCGACTTCTATGGGTCGGACTATGAGACGGTGCGCACACTGGACTGGCGCGACGTGCTGCACCCCGACGATCATGCCCGCATCCTGGCGGAATCGGTGGCGGGGGAAGAGACGCACGAACCGTTCTCGATGGAGGCCCGCTATCGCCGGCATGACGGCGAATGGCGCTGGCTGAAGTCCTTCTCACGCCCCCGGCTGAACGGCTCAGAGGTCGTCGGCTTCGTCGGCGTGGCCTTCGATGTCACCGACATGCGCGTGGCTCAAGCCAGGCTGGAGGAGTCGGAAAACCGTTTCCGCACCGTCGCCGACAGCGCGCCGGCCCTGATCTGGATGAGCGACGACGCCGCGCAGATGGTGTTCGCCAACAGGCGATACCGCACCTTCTTCGGGGTCGAGGCCGACGGCCATCTGCCCGACAGCTGGCGCGCCCTGATCCACCCGGACGACGAGGGCGTCTTCGTCGCCGCCTTCATGCGTGCCTTCGAGGCCAGGGATCGGTTCGAGGCGCTGACACGGGTCAACCATCCCGTGCTCGGCCTGCGCTGGCTGCGCAACGAGGGCGTGCCGCGCTTCGACGCCTCGGGCCTGTTCCAGGGCTATGTCGGCGCCTGCCTGGACGTGACCGACGCCAAGCGCGCCGAGGACGACCTGAAACGGATCAACGAACTGCTGGCGGAGCGGGTCGATGAGGCCCTGATCGAAAAGGCCCAGGCCGAGGCCCAGCTGGTTCACGCCCAGCGGATGGAGGCGGTCGGGCGGCTGACCGGCGGGGTGGCGCACGATTTCAACAATCTGCTGACCGTGGTGATCGGCGCCCTGGACATCATCCTGCGCAGCGACGACCCGGCCAAGCGCAAGAAGCTGGGCGAGGCGGCCCTGGCGGCGGCGCGACGTGGCGAAAGCCTGACGCACCAGTTGCTGGCCTTCTCGCGGCGTCAGGCCCTCAGGCCCGAGCCGATCGACCTGAACGCCCTGATCCGCGAAAGCGAACCCTTGCTGCGTCGCGCCGTCGGAGAAGCGGTCGACTTCAAGGTGAAGCTGAAGCGCGGCGGCGCGCGCGCCAATGTGGACCCGGCCCAGTTCGAGGCGGCGCTGCTGAACCTGATCGTCAACGCCCGCGACGCCCTGGGCGACGTGACGGGGGCCAAGGGTCGCCATGCACGGATCACGGTCCAGACGCGGGCCTGCACCGTCGAGGCCGGCCATGTCGCCGAACTGGCGGCCGGCGACTATGTCTGCGTCGCCGTGTCCGACAATGGCGAGGGCATGTCGCCCGAAATCCGGGACCGGGTGTTCGAACCCTTCTTCACCACCAAAGGCGTCGGCAAGGGCACGGGCCTGGGCCTCAGCCAGGTCTATGGTTTCGCACGCCAGTCGGGCGGCGGCGTTCATATCGAGTCCGAGCCGGGACAGGGGGCCGAGATCTGTCTCTATCTGCCCCCCCTGTCCGTCGAGGATGCGGTGGCGGCGCCGGTCGCGGTGTCCCGGGACGACGCTCCCCTGGCCGAGGGCGGACGGATGTTGCTGGTCGAGGACGATCCCGGCGTCGCCGCCGTGGCGCTGGAAATCCTGGAAGGTTTTGGGCTTGAGGTCGATTGGGCCGAGAATGGCGACGACGCGCTGAAGTTCCTACACGCAGATCGCTTCGACGTGATGCTGACCGATGTGGTCATGCCCGGCGGCATGAGCGGGGTGGAGCTGGCGCGTATGGCGGCGGTCGAGTGGCCCGAGCTGCGGATCGCCCTGACCTCGGGCTATGTCGGCGAGGATGTGGACGCGGTGCTGGCCGACACGACCTGGCCGCTGCTGCGCAAACCCTATTCGTCCGATCAGTTGCGCGCCCTTCTGGAGCGACTGAGCGCCGCGCCGGCAAGCTGACAGGCAAAGAAAAACGCGCCGCAGAGCTGCGACGCGTCGATCTCTTCAGCAGTCGGCGTTGAGCCTAGCGGCGGGCCTTGCGCGCGGCGTAACGGGCGTCGCGCTTTTCCTTCTGCTCTTCCTTGGTCAGTTGCTTGCGCGCCTTGCGGTCGGCGCGCTTCTCGGCGTCGATCGCTTCCTGAGCGGCGAGGTCGGCAGCCATGCGGGCGGCGTCCTTCTCGGCCTTCTCGCGGCGCTGTTCAGCCTTGGCCAGCTCGTGTTGTTGACGCAGGGCTTCCTTCTCGGCGGCGCGCTTCTCGGCCAGCCGATCGAACTCGGGGTCGGGCGCAGCGGCCTTCGGCTTGAATTTGGCGAGCAGGGCCTTCTTGGCTTCCTGCTGGGCGGTAATGCGGTCGGAAAATCCGGTCTTCAGATCTTTCATGCGAAAGCGTCAGGGTTCCTTGTGAACGACCAGGGGCGGCCGTCGGGGGTCGGGCGGCGAGAAAAACGCGCATCCCGAAGCGGGGCGCACAAAGCCGATAACCGGGCGAAAATCAAGGTTCGCCCCCTGGAAATCGATCCTGTGCGTCATTTGACGTGCGACGGCGTCGCCATCGACACGCCTATTATAAGGTAGGTCGCGCCCGCCCGATGGCAAGGTCAGCCCTGCGGGCGGGCGCGACTGGCGTCGGGTCAGTTCGGCTTTTGAGCCTGGCCCACGGCCGTTCCGGCGGCTCCGCCGACAGCAGCGCCCACAGGGCCGCCCACGACGGCGCCCGCGATGGCGCCGCTGGCGGCCTTCTGTTCGACGGTGGCGCCGCACGCAGCCAAGGTCAGGGCAGAGGCGACGGCGGCAGTCAGGATGAGGGTTCGGGACATGATGCTTCTCTCCAAAAGGCCAAGCTTCAACGCGAACACCGCGTCGCGGTTCCGGGCCCTTCGCTCTAGTAGCGATTACGCGCGCTGTCACAATCTTGAACAGACCAAGACGGCACCTTTAGTCCGCTGCACCGCAACACGCCGATCGTCGGGCAGTTCCTGTGTAACCGAATACAGTATTCGATAGTTCGATTATGTCCGATGCGCCGGATTCCCGCCACAAGCCGCCAGCCATCTGAAAAATACCTAGTCGTTTCGCCACCTTAACCATCGGATTGCGAATCGAACACAATGAGGCCATAAAAGGCTGGCTAAAGGCCCATCCTCGACGCCCGGGCCACTGAGCCGAGCGCCGGAAATTGCAGGCTGGAATGCGACCGCAGAGTCGCCTCGCCGGCAAGACTACCCCCGGGGGCCGCGTTTCTCGCCCTGCTGAACAGGACTACCTCGTTGTCGCATTCCTCGCAGACGCGCGCCATTCTGCGCGCCGATCGTGTGGCCAAGATCAAGCCCATGACGGCCGCCGCAGCCTTTGGCGGTCTGGTGGGACTGGCGATCGGTTGCGCCTATCTGGGCGGCACGGCTGCGCGCGCGACGACGCTGCGCGCTCAGGCTGAACGGATTCAGGGCGCGACCGCCGCTGGTTTCACCGAAGAGGCGCTCGCCGCCGCCGCCGGCGGTCTGGACGCCAGCGCCCTGACCATCGCGCGTCGCCACGACCCCTATACCAGCGCCGGCTCGGCCCAGCGCGACCGACAGGCCGAACTGCTGGCCGCCCGTCTCGAACAACTCCGTGCGCCCGGCGACGCCAATCTTCGCCGCGCCAGCCTGACCGCTCCGACCGCCGCCCGCCCCTTCCAGATGGCCAACGCCCTGGACGCCAGCCGCGATCTCGATTGCCTGACTCAGGCCGTCTATTACGAAGCCCGCGGCGAAGGCGGCGACGGCATGAAGGCCGTGGCCCAGGTGGTTCTGAACCGCGTCCGCCACCCCGCCTTCCCAAAGACCGTCTGCGGCGTGGTGTTCCAGGGCGCGGCCCGCAGCACCGGCTGTCAGTTCTCCTTCACCTGCTCGGGCGTAATGCGCGGCCGCGTCAACCAGGCCGCCTGGAACCGCGCGCGCACCGTCGCATCGGACGCCATGTCGGGCTCGGTCTTCGCCCGCGTCGGCAACGCCACCCACTTCCACACCACCGCCGTCGCGCCGGGCTGGAGGTCGTCGCTGATCCAGGTCAGCCAGGTCGGCAGCCATCTGTTCTATCGCTTCGGCGGGCGTTCGGGCTCCAGCGGCGCCTTCACCTATGCGGCGCGGCCTTCGGCCCCTGCGGAACAGCCGCGCCTGATCCAGGCCGGCCTCAATCCGGTGGAGACCGCGCGTCAGGCAGGCCAGGCCGTGGCCTATACGATGGTGCTGGCGCAGGAAGGCCGATCCCTGCCGGCTCCGGCCGCCCAACCGGCGACGCCGCCACGTCCCGCCGCTGCGACGACCCCGGCGCCGACGGCCGCCCGCGCCGCCAACACGCAGCCGGCGTCGCGTCCCGCGCGTCCGGCCGAAGCCCCCGCCAAGACCGACATCGTCGAAACGGCCTCCACCCCCGCCTGATCGGCCCAGGTCTGGCGCAACGAGCGGCGGCTGGCTAAAGCGCGTCCAGGCCGATGTCGAGAACCGGCGCCGAATGGGTCAGGGCGCCGACCGAGATCACGTCGACGCCCGTCTCGGCGATGCCGCGAACGGTCGTCAGATCGACCCCGCCCGAGGCCTCCAGCACGATCCGCCCGGCGACGCGCGCCACGGCGGCCCTGAGGTCATCAAGGCTGAAGTTGTCCAGCATGATCACGTCCGGCGCCGCGCCCTCGTCGATCAGGGCCAGCACGGCGTCCAGCTGATCCAGACCGTCCACCTCGACCTCGACCTTCATCAGGTGTGGTGCGAAGGCCCTGGCCCGCCGCACGGCCTCGGCGACACCGCCGCACACGGCGACGTGGTTGTCCTTGATCAGAATGGCGTCATCCAGCCCGAAGCGATGGTTCATCCCGCCGCCGCAGGCCACGGCATGCTTCTCCAGCGCGCGCAGGCCGGGCGTGGTCTTTCGCGTATCCGCGATCCGCGCCCGCGTTCCTGCGACGGCATCGACATAGGCCCGCGTCAGGGTCGCCACGCCGCTGAGCCGCCCGACGAGGTTCAGCGCCGTCCGCTCGGCTGACAGGAAGGCACGGGCGTCGGCCTCGACCACCGCCAGCACCGCACCGGCGTCGAAGGCGTCGCCGTCATTGAGGCGCACGTCCACGAACGCCTTCGGATCCATGGCCAGCACCGCCAGCCGCACACAGTCGATCCCGGCCAGCACGCCCGGCTTGCGCGCCGCGAACGCCGCCTTCATGCGCGCGCCCTCGGGAATGCAGGCCATGGCGGTCACGTCGCCCGCCCGGCCCAGATCCTCGGCAAAAGCCAGTCGCACGACGGGTTCGATCAGCAGATCGGGAAGCCGTCTCATTCCGCCGCCTCCAGCGCCACCGGGCGCGTGATCCGCACCCGCGTATGGTCGGCGCGCGCCGCCGTCAGAGGATAGTCCGAACGATAATGACCGCCTCGGCTCTCGCGCCGATCCAGCGCCGCCTGGGCGATCAGCCGCGCCGCCAGCAGGACGGCGGCCGCCCCGTGCTGGGCCTCAAGCCGGTCGATCAGGGCGATCACGCCCGACAGACCCTCCGCATCGCGCACCACGCCTGCATGAGCCGTCATCGCCGTTCGCAGTTCAGCCATCGCTGCGTCGGGCAGGTCGGGCGCGATCTCGGCCGGAGCATGACGGCCGCCCTTTGCCTCCAAGGCTGCAGCCACGCCCGCACGCCGACCGAAGGCCGCCGCTTCGAGCAGGGAGTTGGAGGCCAGCCGGTTGGCGCCATGCACCCCCGTCGCTGCGCATTCCCCGACGGCATAGAGGCCCGGAACCGTGGTGCGTCCGTCCGCGTCGGCGGCGATCCCGCCCATGTGATAGTGGCAGGCCGCCATCACCGGAATGGGGCTGATGCGCGGGTCCAGACCGCTGCGCATACAGGCGGCGAAGACAGCGGGAAACTCGTGCGGGAAGGCCTCGCCGATGGCCGTGCGCGCATCCAGAAAGGCGCCCCGTCCTTCGGCCCGCGCTGCATGGACCGCCCGCGCCACGACGTCGCGCGGCTTCAGATCGGCGTCGGCTTCTTCGCCCAGCAGGAACCGCCCCTGACCGTCGATCAGCCGCGCCCCCTCGCCGCGCAAGGCCTCGGTCGCCAGGGGGGCGGGGTCGAGCCCTACGTCGATGGCGGTGGGGTGAAACTGCACGAACTCGGGATCGAGGATTTCGGCGCCGGCGCGCGCGGCCAAGGCCATCCCCTCGCCCTTCAGCGCCGCCGGGGTCGTGGTCGCGGCGAACAGGCCGCCCGCACCGCCGGTGGCCAACACGACCGCCGTCGCCGTGATCTCGACCAGACGATCGCCGCGCACGACCACCGCCCCGACCACCCGGCCGTCGGCGTCCTGCAACAAGCCTTTCAGTCGTGCGTCGTCCCACACCTCGATCCGCTTCTCGGCCCGCACGGCCGCGACCACGGCCGACAGGATCGCCCGGCCCGCCCCGTCGCCGCCGACACGCGCCACACGGGGAACGGAGTGGGCCGCCTCCAGGCTGACGACGAATCCACCGTCGGCATCCCGGTCGAAAGGCGCGCCCAGGGCCGCCAGCCACTCCACCGTCTCGCGCCCGGCGTCGGTCAGGGCGCGCGCCGCGACCGGCTCGACCAAGCCTGCGCCCGCCGCCTGGGTGTCCTCGGCATGGCGTTCGGCCGAATCCTGCGCCGTCAGGGCCGCCGCCATCCCGCCCTGCGCCCAGGCCGACGAACAGGCGTTCAACAACGGCTCCGGCGTCACGACCAGAACCCTGGCCCCCGCCTTCGCCGCCTCCAGCGCGGCCGACAGCCCCGCCAGGCCTGCGCCGACGATCAGAGGTCCGTCATGCCGCGTCCGGTTCATCCCCGCACTCCGAGATAGTTGAGGCCCAACTGCATCGCGCCTGCGGGATCGCCCCCGGTCATCGGCATCAGGGCGCCGACGGCCGCCGCAGCGCACACCGCCAGGGTCAGCAGATACAGCGCCAGGCTCTTGCCCGCCTCGGGCCAGCTCAGCGTGCCCCAGGCCGCGCGCCACACGCCGCGCTTCAGATGGCTGAACACCGACAGGGCCAGGAAGGCGGCCAGGATGAACCGCCCGGTGGACAGACCCCACCAGACGACCGCCACGCCGATGACCAGCAGCACGATCTGCTCCAGGCGTGGATGCACGCGGGTCAGCACCGGCCCGAGGGCCTTGGACCCGTCCAGCGGCGGCGCGGGGACCAGGTTCACCAGGTTGAGCATGGCGATGAAGAAGGCGCCCATCAGCCACTCGCCCTGCCCCAGCGCCATCCAGACCCCGACGAAGGGGATCATGGCCAGAAGGCCGAACGCCGGTCCGGCCAGTGACACCAGCACGCCGTCCCACTCGCTCTTCGGCTCGCGCCGCGCCTTGGCCAGTCCGCCCAGGAAGGGAATGATGTAGATGCGCGCCGGACCCATGCCGAGCTTGTTCATCGCCAAGGCGTGCCCCGCCTCGTGAACGAACAGGCCGATCAGCACCGCCCCCGCCACGATGGCGCTGCCCGTGACCCACCACAGAAAGGCGCCCATCAGGGCCGTGGAGGCCAAGGCCCAGACCAGGCTCTGGTCCTTCTCGACCGGGGCGTCGATGGCGGCGCGCTCGACCGGCGCCTCGCGCACGGCGGCGGCTTCGGGCCGGGGATCCCAGGGACCGGGGGCGGGTGTGGGGTTTGGGGTGTCGGTGTTGCTCATGGCGTCCAGATGGGCGCGCGCATCGGCCCCGTCGCCGGGACCGATCGCCGCGTCACGCTCAGATCAGCTCCACATCGACATGATGCCTGGCCTTGACCAGGTCATAGCGCGCGGGAACCAGCGGCGGCGGCAGGTCGATCATCCGCTGCACCGCCAGGCGACCGCGTTCGATCATGTCGGCCGGCACCGTGACCTCGAACTGCATGTGCAGCAGGCAGTCGTGGATGTTCTGAAGCGTGATCCGCTTCATGTGCGGGCACAGGTTGCACGGGCCAATGAACTGCACGCCCGGCACGTCGCCGGCCACGTTCGAGGCCATCGAACATTCGGTGATCATCACCACCTGTTTGGGCCGCCGTGTCTCGACATAGTCGGTCATGGCCGCAGTCGATCCGGCGAAGTCCGCCGCCGCCAACACGTCTTCCGGGCATTCGGGGTGGGCCAGGATCTCGGCGCCCGGATAGGCGGCGCGCATCTCGGCGATGTCGTCCACCGTGAACCGCTCGTGGACCTCGCAGCGGCCTTTCCAGGCGATGATCCCCACCGTGGTCTGGGCCGCGACGTTGCGCGCCAGATATTCATCGGGGATCAGGATGACGCGGTCCACGCCCCATTCCTTCGCCGCCCATTCCACCACCTGAACCGCGTTGGCGCTGGTGCAGCAGATGTCGGTCTCGGCCTTCACATCGGCAGTGGTGTTCACATAGGTCACGACCGGCAGGCCCTGATAGCGCTGCTTGATCAGCCGCACGTCGGCCCCCGTGATCGACGACGCCAGCGAACATCCGGCCCGCAGATCGGGGATCAGCACGGTCTTCTCGGGCGACAGGATCTTGGACGTCTCGGCCATGAAATGGACGCCCGCCTGAACGATCACCTTCGCGTCCGATCGCGCGGCCTCCTTGGCCAGACCCAGGCTGTCGCCGACATAGTCGCCGACCCCGTGGAAGATCTCGGGCGTCATATAGTTGTGGGCCAGGATCACGGCGTCGCGCTGGCGCTTCAGCCGGTTGATCTCGCTGATCAGCCGCGCCTGTTCGGGCCACTCCAGGGGCGTGACGTGGTCCTTGACCTTGGCCCACACCCCGGCGGTCTCCCGCTCAAGCTCTTTCGTCAGACCAAAGGCGCCGTCAGCCATGATCATCTCCCATACCCTTATGCTCAATGTTAGCATAAGCAGGAACAATGTAGGCCGATGCGGACGCGGTGCAAGAGGAAATCCAAACCGATCCTCGGAAGGCATAGGCAGCACGGATTTGCAAAAACCGTTCCCAAGACGGCCGACTTCGCCTAGATGACAGCCCACTTCTTTGCCGCTTCAAGCCTATTCGCGACATTTCCATGCAGGACACCATCCGCCGCATCCTCACTGCCCGCGTCTATGACGTGGCTGAGGAAACGCCTCTCGACCCGCTGCGCCGCCTGTCGGCGCGGCTGGACCGGCCCGTCCTGCTCAAGCGAGAGGACCTGCAGCCGGTCTTCTCGTTCAAGATCCGCGGCGCCTACAACAAGATCGCCGCCCTGTCGGAGGACGAACTGTCGAAGGGCGTCATCTGCGCTTCGGCCGGCAATCATGCGCAAGGCGTCGCCCTGGCCGCCGCCCGCCGCAATACGCCCGCCACCATCGTCATGCCGACCACCACCCCCGGCATCAAGGTCGCCGCCGTCCGCGCCCTGGGTGGCGAGGTGGTCCTGCACGGCGAAAGCTTCGACGAGGCCTATGCCCACGCCCGCCATCTGGAAAGCCAGACCGGCGCGGCCTTCATCCACCCCTTTGACGATCCCGACGTGATCGCCGGCCAGGGCACCGTGGGACTTGAGATCGCCCGCCAGCACGCCGATCCCATCGAGGCGATCTTCGTGCCCATTGGCGGCGGGGGTCTGGCCGCCGGGGTCGCGGCCATCGTCAAATTCCTGCGTCCCGAGACCCGCGTGATCGGTGTCGAGCCCGTCGATGCGCCGACCATGAAGTCCGCCATCGACGCGGGCGAGGTGGTGACCCTGAACGAGGTCGGCCTGTTCGCCGATGGCGTCGCCGTGCGTCGTGCCGGGACCGAGACTTTCCGCCTGTGCAAGGACCTGCTGGACGAGATCGTGCTGGTGGACACCGACGCCATCTGCGCCGCCATCAAGGACATTTTCGACGACAGCCGCGCCATCGCCGAGCCGTCGGGCGCCGTCGCGCTGGCGGGGCTCAAGGCCTGGGCCGCCGCCCATCCTGGAAACGGCAGCCTGATCGCCATCAACTCCGGCGCCAACCTGAACTTCGACCGGCTGCGTCACGTCGCCGAACGGGCCGAGATCGGCGAGGGCGCCGAGGCCCTGCTGGCCGTGGCCATGAAGGACGACCGCGACGACTATCGCCGCTTCCTCGACACCCTCGACGGTCGGTCGGTGACCGAGTTTAACTATCGCTGGTCCGGCGACGGCGACGCCCAGATCTTCGTCGGGGTGGCCTTGAGAAACGGACCGCATGAGCGTGACGACCTGATCGCGGCGCTGCGCTCGGGCGGCTACGCCGTCGAGGACATGAGCGACAACGAGACCGCCAAGCTGCACGTCCGCTACATGGTTGGCGGCCGCACCGTGGGCCTGCCGCACGAACGCATCCTGCGCTTCCAGTTCCCCGAACGGCCCGGCGCCTTCCTGCGCTTCCTCAACAGCCTCCAGCCCGCCTGGGCACTGACCCTGTTCCACTATCGCAACCACGGCGACGACGTGGGCCGGGTGCTGGCGGGCATTAGCGTGCCGCCGCAGGAGCAGGCCCAACTGACCGCTGCCCTGGCCGACCTGGGCTATCCTTACGTGGACGAAACCGCCAACCCGGCGTGCCGGCTGTTCCTGGACGGCGCCTGAAACGAAAGAAACGGCGACCGTCGCCGGTCGCCGCTCCTCACTTTCGGTTCGACCTTGCGCTTACAGCTTCTTGCTGAACCGCACGAAGAAGTAGCGGCCGCGCGCCGAAACCGGGGTCGCCACCGTGCTGCGGAACGGCTCTTCGTCCGTCAGGTTGTTGACGCCCAGGATCAGGTCGCTCTTGCCGTCGATGTCCCAGGACAGCGAGGCGTCGTGGGTCCAGATGGGATCGTTCCACGGCGCGTCGAAGGACACCGTATTCTCGATCTCGACGCCCGCACGGGTCTGCTTGCTCTGATAGTTCGAGAACAGGCCGGCGGTGAAGTCGCCCACGCTCCAGCGGACGGAGGTGTTGACCACCCACTCCGGCGAGTTCAGCTGTTCCTTGACCGGATTGGCCAGGCCAGAGTCTGAGGCGAACGGGAAGTCGTTGCGGTCCTCAAGCCAGGTGCCGGCGACGCCCAGGGCCAGCGAGCCCCACTCCGGCTTGCCGAAGGTGTCCATATTCAGACGATAGACGGCGTTGAAATCGACGCCCGACGCCTCCAGCCCGGCGAAGTTCACCTGGCTCTGTTGCAGATAGTCCAGGCCGCCCTGCGTGAGAGAACCGGGGCGGTCGTCGCGGCTGAGCAAGGCGCAATACTGGTTGGTGATGCTGGGCGCGTCATAGCAGCTGTTGACGATGTCCTGACCCGAGACTGCGGCGATGGCGTTCTCGATCTTGATGTTCCAGTAGTCGGCCGTCAGCGTGAAGTTCGGGATGAAGCGCGGTTGCAGCACCACGCCCGCCGTCCAAGAGTCCGAGGTTTCCGCCTGCAGATCGGGATTACCGCCGGCCGCGCCGAAGAACTGGGCCGTCAGCGGGTCTTCGAAGTCGTAGACCGCGCCGACCGTCACGCCGTAACGCGCCAGATCCGCCCGGCAGTTCGCCTCGCGCGAGCTTGTCCCCTGCGTGATGTTTTCCGCCGAGCAGGGATCGATCGGACGGAAACCGGCCGTCTGGAGCGGTGTGAACAGTTCGGCGATATTGGGCGCACGCACGGCCTTGGCCACGCCCCCGCGGAACCGGACGTCGGTCACCGGCGCCCAGACCAGGTCGGCCTTGAAGGTCTCCGTATTGCCGATGTTGGAATAGTCGCCGAACCGCGCGGCGGTGTTCAGCGTCAGGGTCTCGGCGAACGGCAGGTCCGTCAGCAGCGGGAAGCTGATTTCAACGAAGCCTTCCGACACCTCGAACTCGCCGGAGACGGCCGCCGTGGTGGCGTAGCGGAACGACACGCCCTGTTCGTCGAAGTCGTTCGGATTGAAGTCGCTCTGTTCCTTGCGATACTCGCCGCCGACGGCGAAGCTGATCGGGCCGCCCGGCAGGCTGAACCAACGCGAGAGATCACCGGCCAGGAAGCCGGAGACCACCGTCTGCTGGATCAGAGCGGTGTCGGTCACCTGCGGTCCGACGAAGGCCGAGGCTTCCGGGCTGACGTTGCCGAACCCGAACAGGTTCAGCGGGCGGCAATCCGAACCCGCGCCAGGCGTGAAGGTCTGGAACGGGTTGGGCACCGGCCCGCCGAACTGAGGATAGAGGCCCGAAATCGGCGGCGCCGCCGTAGGATCGAGGGTCGAGCGGCAGACCGCCTGGCCCGTCACCGGATCGGTGACGGCGTCGACGGCGGCGAAGAAGCGATCCTCCAGCCGCAAGGCATAGGTCGCGTCCTGCTCTGTGCGGCCATAGTTGAACGACAGCTCGTAGTTCCAGCCGAGGTCCAGTTCGCCCCGTGTGCCGAACACCGCGCGATAGGTGCGGCGATCATTGACCCGCTTGGGATCCATGACGTCGGCGTGGTCTCGCGAGAGTGCGATACCCGCCGTACCGGCGACGCTGGGATCGGCCGCGATCTCGGCATTGACCAAGGCCCTCAGCGCCGCCGGGATGAAGGGGTTCTCAAGCGAGATCGGGATGGAGTCGTCATAGGAGTTGTAGGGGCTGAACGTCGTGCCCTGGCTCCATGACGCGTTGATCTCGACGAACGGATTGAAGAAGGTCGAGAGGTTGTAGTTGCCCGTCAAGCTGACCGAATAGCTCGACTCCTTGGGCAACAGGCTCTGGCCGTCGAACACTTGCGCTGCGCCGTCGCCGCCCGACTGGTTGGAGGAGCCGGCATACAGGCCGTCCTGGAAGGGCCGCAGCTGACCCGTGACAGGATCGACAGTGTAGCAGCCATAACCCTGTTGTCCGTTGCGATTGCTGAAGCAGTCGGCGTTGACCTGCGGATTGGAGAAGGCGCCGGCCGGGTCCGCAAAGCCGTCGCCGTCCAGATCGATCCCGATAAGGCCGCTGGTGCTGGAGATCGAGAAGCGGGGATCGGCGATGAAGGCGCGCGGGGTTGCGGTCTGGGCGCGCGAGATCAGCGACGCATCGGTTCCGACGAAACGCGGCGCGCCGCCGAGCAGGATCGTGCGACCTCGCGTATCGGCCAGAGTGCGGCCGGGAGGCAGGGGATCCCCGACCTGGAAGAAGAGCGCGGGGTTGGTGTAGTCGTCGTAGGTGCCGTTATTCTTCGAGAAGCTGCGATCGCCATAGTAGAGCTCAGAGCGTTCGTTGCCCTGAACCCCGATCGTGAAGTTGCCGCGCCCATTGTCGAAGTTTCGGCCATGGAGCAGCGAGATATAGAATTCCTCGGCATCGCCCTCGCCGGACAGACCGCCCTGCACCGTCATCTCGGTGCCCTCGTAGTCGTCCTTGAGGATGAAGTTGACCACGCCGGTGACCGCGTCGGACCCATAGACGGCGGATGCGCCGCCGGTCAGGACTTCGACACGTTCGATCAGCCCGGCCGGAATGCTGCTGACGTCCACGGCGGCCGATCCAGGCACGCCGGCCACATAACGGCGCCCATTGACCAGGGTCAGGGTGCGCTCCGCCCCCATGCCGCGCAGGTTCAGGGTCGCGGCGCCGCCATTCGCCTGGGCCGAACTGGTCGAGGATTGCAGCGCCGGAATGCGGTCGAGCAGGTCGGCGACCTGGGTCACGCCTTGCGCCTCGATCGATTGCGCCGTGACCACCTGAACCGGCTGAGCCGCCTGGGTGGCGGCGGTCGCGGACAGGCGCGAGCCGGTGACGACGATCTCATCGACCTCTGACGGCTGATCCGGCGTGGATTGAGCGAATGCGGGCGTCGCTATCGCGCTCAGAATCGATCCGCCAAGCAGGATCGAGCGAAAAACGGCCTTGTTGTGCATGATCATCCCCCATTACCGCGAGAGGAGTCGCGGTGATGGCAAGGATTTTGCCGCAAAGCCGCCGCAGTCAATGAAAGAAGACCGAAAGCTGCAACTTTGTGTCAAAGCTGTCGCTTTCTCAGCACAATCCATGACGTGCTAAGCGTTAACCAGAGTTCAGGCAGGGCCTGATTCAAATCGCCATTCATCGTTCGAGATGCACCGCCGTAAACAAGAGGGCCCCACATCGCCTTGCAGCGACATGGGGCCTCCCGATCATCACAAGCGGGCCTCTCGCGTCGCGAGCAACGCGTTCAAGTCACGCCTTGTCGATCGCCGCGGCGATCTGGTCGCTGGAATGACCCGTCAGATCCTTGGCGATCTCGCCGACCAGCTTGCCTTGAAGGTCCTTGTGCCAGTGCTTGCGTAACTCACCCAGCGTCTTGGGCGCGGCGATCACCAGCAGTTCGTCGATCTTGTTGGTGACCGACCATTTGTTCAGCACCTCGGCGACGCCCATGGCGAAGCCGTCTTCAGCCTGGGTGTCGTTGTCGGGATTGGCTTCGTTGGAACGGCGCCCGGCCGAGCCGGAAACGCGATCCGCGATGGGCGGGTTTTCCAGCGGCGTCAGCTTGATGTCCGTGGCGTTCGTGTTCTTGAACAGGGCCAGCTTCTCGCCGTCGACCACCGCCACCAGTGCGCCATTGGAAAGTTTCATCGTCGATACTCCAGTCTGTAAGGATTGAGACAACGAACCGGGGCGCAGGCCGTTGCCTCGCGCGACCATTCCCATAGTGTCGCGCGACAAAACCGCCGTGAGACGACCCATGCCCGACGCCCTGCCTCTGGACCGCCGCCGCCTGATGGCCCTGGGCGCATCGGGCGTTGCGGGCGCGATCCTGCCGGGATGCGCGACGATGAGGGCCGCCGCGCCGCGCCAGACGGTGTGGACCTTTGATCGGTTGGCCGACATCGGCGGCGTGGCGACCAACGTCGAGGGCGACCCGACCCTGATCGACAGTCCCTATGGTCGCGCGGTGCGGTTCGACGGCGTGGACGACGCCCTGTTCATCGAGGACCATCCGCTGGCCGGCGCCGAGACCTTTACCTTCGAGGCCCTGTTCCGGCCCGACGGCGGCGCCTTCGAGCAGCGCTGGTTCCATCTCGCCGAAGAGGCGCCCGCCGGCCAGCCGCCGTCCCAGACGCGCTTCCTGTTCGAGATCCGCGTGGTTCAGGACCGCTGGTACCTGGACGCCTTCACGCGCGGCCCAGGCTACAACCACACCCTGATCTTTCCCGAGCGCCTCCACCCTTGCAGCCAGTGGTTTCACGTCGCCCAGACCTTCGACGGCGTGATGTACCGCGCCTATGTCGACGGCGTGCTGCAGGGCGAACATGCCGTCCCGTTCAAGCCTCAGGGGCCAGGCCGCGCCTCGGTCGGCTGTCGCATCAACCGCTTGAACTATTTCAAGGGCGCGGTGCGCCAAGCCCGCTTCACCCACGCCGCCCTGCCGCCCGCACGGTTCACGCGGCTCTAGGTTCTGAACTCATAAAGCGTTCGGGGATTTGAGGTTCTGAAAGGAGCCTTGGGATGGCGCGATACGATTTGAGCGAAACGGATTGACGTCTGAATCCGGGTGTTCGAGGCCTTGTCTGCCAGCTCGCCGTGATCGACAGTTCGATCATCCGGGCCCACCAGCACGCCGCCGGTGGAAAAAGGGGGTCCGGATCACGCCATCGGCCGTTCTCGTGGAGGACTGAGCACCAAGATCAACGCCCTGGTCGATCAGGACGGCCTGCCGTTGCGGATCGTGCTCTCGGCCGGTCAGGCATTGGACAAGGCCGCCGTTGAGGCCCTGATCGACGGCCTCAAACCCGCCAAGGCTCTGGTCGCCGACCGAGGCCATGAAGCCCAGGCCATTATCGACCCCGCCATCTACCGACACCGAAACGTCGTCGAGCGCTACTTCTGCAAGCTCAACCACTTCTGACGCGTCGCCACCCGCTTCGACAAACTCGTCCGCAACTTCCTCGCCGTCGTACTGCTCGCTTCAACAAGATTTTGGCTCAGAACTTATGAGTCCAGAACCTGGGCACCATCCCCTTACCTTTCCGCTCATCCCGGCTTTCGCCGGGATGAGCGGGAGATGGGGGGTCAGATCTCGATCAGCTCACGAATTCGGCTGCCCAGCGCCTCCATGGCGAAGGGCTTGGTCATGACGTGCATGCCGGGGTCCAGGTAGCCGTTGCCGACCACCGCATTCTCGGCATAGCCGGTGATGAACAGCACCTTCAGGTCCGGCCGCTCCAACCGTGCGGCGTCCGCCATCTGACGCCCGTTCATCCCGCCGGGCAGGCCCACGTCGGTGACCAGCAGGTCGATCCGCGCCTCTGAGTTCAGCAGCTTCAGCCCCGCCGCCCCGTCCGAGGCCTCGATGCACTGATAGCCCAGCTCGTGCAGGATTTCGGCGACCAGCATCCGCACCGTCGGCTCGTCGTCCACGACCATGACTGTTTCGCCCGCCTGGGCGCGCGGGGCCTCCTCGACCTCGGGAACCGCCTCGCCCTCCTCGACCGCGCCGTGGTGGCGCGGCAGGTAAAGGCAGACCATCGCCCCCTGCCCCGGCTCGGAATAGATCCGCACCTGTCCGCCCGATTGGCGCACGAAGCCATAGATCATCGACAGGCCCAGCCCCGTCCCCTCGCCCAGCGGCTTGGTGGTGAAGAAGGGCTCGAACGCCCGCGCCGCGACCTCCGGCGCCATGCCGGAGCCGGTGTCGCTGACGCAGATGGAGACATACTGGCCGGGGTCCAGATCCTGGGCCTTGGCCGTGCGCGCGTCGATCCATCGGTTGCCGGTCTCGATGGTCAGCCGCCCGCCGCCCGGCATGGCGTCACGCGCGTTGATGCACAGGTTCAGCACCGCGTTTTCCAACTGGTGCGCATCGATCAGCACGGGCCACAGGCCGGCGCCGGCGACCACCTCGACATGGATGCCCGGCCCCGTCGTGCGCCGGACCAGCTCCTCCATCCCGCGGATCAGGCGGTTGGGATCGGTCGGCTTGGGATCCAGGGTCTGGCGTCGCGAGAAGGCCAGCAGCCGGTGCGTCAGGGCCGCCGCCCGCTTGGCCGCGCCCTGGGCGGCGACGGTGAACCGCTCCACGTCGTTGTGCCGCCCTTGGGCGATGCGGTTGGAGATGATTTCCAGACTGCCGCTGATCCCCGCCAGCAGGTTGTTGAAGTCGTGGGCGATGCCGCCCGTCAGCTGGCCCACCGCCTCCATCTTCTGGCTCTGGCGCAGCGCCTCCTCTGCCTGCATCAGCGAGGCGGTGCGCTCTGCGACCTGGTCTTCCAGCGTCTCGTTGAACATCGCCAGTTCGGCCGCCTGGCTGCGCAGATCCTCGATATCGGTGTTGGACCCGACCCAGCGGGTAATCCGGCCCTCCTCGTCGTGGACCGGCTCGGCCCGCACCATGAAGGTGCGATAGACCCCGTCGTGCCGACGCACGCGAAACTCGGTCTCATAGACCTGGCCGCTCGCCAGCGCTCGGGACCAGGTCTCGATCGCCCGTTGCGCATCTTCGGGGTGAACATTGCTGATCCACCCCTCCGCCCCGTCCAGATCGCCATCCTTCTGGCCGGTATAGGCATAGACCTGGGGGTTAAACCAATACAGCGACCCATCCGCCCAGCTGGCCCAGATCTGGATCGGCGTGGCCTGGGCGAAGACCCGGAACTGGGCCTCGCTGTCGCGCAGGGCGGCCTCGCTCCTGGCGCGCTCGGTCGCTGACCGCACCCGTTCGGCCACGTCGCGCATCAGGCGCAGGTCGCTGTCGCTGTAATGGCGCGGCGTCGCATGGTTGACGAAGACCATGGCCACGACCCGGCCCTGCTCCATCAGCGGCATGTTGACGAACGACCCGGCGCTGATCCGCTTCAGCACCTCCGCCGTCGCGGCCGTGCGGGGATCCAGCGCCACGTCGGCGATGGTCACCGTCTCGCCGCGCTTGATGTTCTCGATGTAGGAGCCATGCTCGCGGAAGGCCAGGGTGCCGGCGATGCTGCTCACGCCCGGCTGGTTGAAGTCGCGCGCGATGGTGATGGTCTCGCCGACCGTGTCCACCGTGCCGTATCCCGCGCGGCTGACGCCCATCGTCTGGGCCAGAACCTGGGCGGACGCCTGGGCGATCTCGCCGGGGTCGGTCAGGTCGCGGATGGCGTCGTTCAGCTCCAGCAGGGCGTTCTGACGCGCCTCGCTCTGTTTGCGCTCGGTGATGTTGTTGAACAGGATCGCGACCTGCCAGGCGCCCGGCTGACCGATGCGCAGCGCCTGCACGTCGTACCAGCGGCCGAAGATGTCGGCGGGGTTTTCAAACCGCGCCGGCTGTCCCGTGCGCGCCACGCCGCCGTAAAGATCGAACCAGTGCTGCTCCAGCCCCGGTGCGATCTCGCTGACCCATTTGCCGTAAGGATCGACCAGGCCGGTCATCGCCTCGAACGCCTGGTTGCCCTCGACGATCTTGTAATCGACCGGCCGATCCGCCGCGTCGAACTTCATCTCGATGACGCAGAATCCCGTCGCCATGGCCGCGAACAGGGCGCCGTATCGCGCCTCGCTGACCGCCAGCGCCTTGGCCGCCTGATGCCGTTCCGTGACGTCCACGCCCTGAACGAAGATGCCCCAGACCTGACCGCTCGCGTCCTTCAGGGGCTGAAAGACGAAATCGACGTAGCGATCCACCGGCTCGCCGTTCGGTTCGGCCTGAACGGCAAACAGCGCGCCCTCGGCCCGGTGCGGCTCGCCTGAGCGATACACGCGGTCCAGCAGATCCAGATAGCCTTGGTCGACCGCATCGGCCAGCGTCTGCGCCACCGTGCGCCCCAAGACCTCGCGATGGCCGATCAGCTTTTGATAATTGGGATTGGTCAGCTCGAACCTGTGATCCGCCCCGACCAGCAACGCCATGAACCCAGGCGCATGGGCGAACATCTGAGTCAGATGATCGCGATCGATCCCGGCTTTCTCGGCCTGGCTGGAGACGTTATCGGGCAAGCACTTTCCCCAAAGACAGCGGTCTTGGTTTCACAAAACACAAAGCACGGCGACCGGTTGCAATCGATCCGTCCGGCGCCGGACACAGTCGTCTATCGCCGCGTTTCTGTGGACAAGGCAAGACGCTGATCCGCAACCGCGAATTTGATCCGTCCACCGATGTTCACAGGCTTGTCCACCGCCGCCGGGCCAGTCGTGCACACCGGGGCGAGATCGGGCGCTTGCCTCATAGCCGGTTTCATCGGAACGTCAACAGGCCAAGGGACACGGCGGCGCGGAAATCCAGGGGAGACCCCGGACATCAAGCGAACCGGCCCGGCTCTCCGACCCGGCGCGATCGGGCGATCTTCGGATCGTAACGTGCGGTAGGCGGGATTCAGGCTCCAGTCCTCGACGGTCTCAGGATCGACAAGGAACCGGAGAACCGGATCGGGATCGAGGGACGACACGGTCGCAATACCGTGGGACGCCCAAGACCAGGAGCGCGACGAGGTACAGCCGACCGCCCTTTCGGGTTCGCCCGAAACGACGCTGACGCCAAGGCCCTGACCCGAACGGCCAAGTCCAACCCGGACTTGGCGAGGGGACGAAGAGCACGGGCTTGCCCGCACGCTTCGTCCCCTCGCTCAATTGGGGCGCCGGCCATCTGCGCACGCACCGCAAACACCCGCTTTGTGATCGACCAAAGACCCTTTTGGCCGCTATATTGATTCACCTTGAATCGGGGATCGAATGCGCACCACCAAGGTCATACGACCGGCGAAACTGCCACTGTCGGGTTCGGCAATTTACGAGGGCGATGCGCTGACGACCCTGCGTCGGCTGCCTTCGGAAAGCATTCAGACCATCGTGACATCCCCGCCATACTGGGGGCTGCGTGATTATGACACGGACGACCAGATCGGCCTCGAAGAGACCCTGCCGGAATTCATCGCCAGCCTTCGGTCAGTGTTTAGAGAGGCCCGACGCGTTCTGGCTGACGACGGCGTATTCTGGCTGAACATCGGGGACGGATACACCAGCGGGAACCGAGGCTGGCGCGCGCCGGACAAGAAGAACCCCGCGCGCGCAATGAGCGTCAGACCGAACACGCCAGACGGGCTTAAGTCCAAAGATCTGCTCGGCATACCTTGGAGGCTCGCCTTCGCGCTGCAAGACGATGGATGGTATCTTCGCGCCGACATCATTTGGAACAAGCCAAATGCAATGCCGGAAAGCGTTAGAGATAGGCCGACACGCGCGCACGAATACATCTTCATGTTCACCAAGTCGGAAAAATATTCTTACGACAGACTTGCCGTCATCGAACCCAACGGCCGCAACCTTCGTTCGGTTTGGAATATTCACACCCAGGCGTTTCCAGGTGCGCACTTCGCGACTTTCCCTTCGAAACTGATCGAACCGTGCATCAAGGCGTCCACCAAGCCCGGCCAGTATGTGCTCGACCCCTTCTTCGGATCAGGCACGGTAGGCTTGGTCGCCCAGAACCTGGGCCGGGAATATCTGGGGATCGAACTCAATCCCAAATACGTGAAGTTGGCGGCTGAACGCCTGTCGGAGGGCGAAAGCAAGATCGTCAAGATCGCGGCATGACGTTCGTCCTGCCGATGCCCGAAACCCAGGTCGATTTCGCGACGTCCCTTTCCGGCATTCGTGAAGCGTTCTTGCAGAACGCACTGAGCCGCACGGTCAAATCTCTGAGCATTCCGGCGATCGACCAGGAACTCGCCACGCACGTCCCGCCTCATAGCCTGTCCATCCTCGCCGGCCACGGCCTGCGAGGTGAAATGATGTTCCCCGTTCCGGCGATCCTGAAAGAGAATCCCAAACTGATTGGCTACTATCGACTTCTGTATGGGTTCAGTCAGAAGGAATTCTACACGTCGGCGACCGGCTTCGGCCGGCTCAAAAGAATGGAAGAAAAGGGCGTCATCGCTCCTTCAGTCCTTGCGGACCTTCCGGCGGCCTGTGACGCCTTGGGCCAGGCGGGGGCCGTGCTGCTGTCCGCCATCGGAAGCAAGAAGATCAGTGCAGGTCTTCTCGACGATCTGACCCTACTGACTCTCGGCCCGCAGTTGCGAGGCGGAGCGAATGTTAGAAAAGGCGTCGCGGGCATCAAGACCGTATTCAACGCGATCCACGACATCGTCGCGTCTGCCGTCGTCAGCAGCACCGACACCAGGATCGAACTGAAGAATGCGGCCGGTCGAGCGGTCTTTATCGAGTTCGCACCAGACCCCGACATCATCATCCGTGAAGCGATGTCGTCGGGTTCGTATCGACAACTCATCGCCATTGAGGTGAAGGCGGGCTCGGACTTTTCGAATATTCACAACCGAATCGGCGAGGCCGAAAAGAGCCACCAGAAAGCCAAGAGCGCCGGCTTCGTGGAATGCTGGACCGTCGTGAATGTGGACAAGATCGATGTCGCAGTTTCTGAGAAAGAATCTCCCAGCACCAACCGCTTCTATCGGATTTCCGACATCATCCGAGAGGAAGGCGCAGCGTTCCTCGACTTTAGAGATCGCGTGATCTCATTGACCGGCATCGCGGACCCCGACTGACGCCGCGCCTTCCCAACGCCCCTATCCCCCCGTAAGTCAGGCGCATGACTGTACCGGGGAATCGCTTGCTGACCCGCCGCCGCGCTCTGATCGCGGGCGGTGCGGCCGTGGCGGCGGGCGCCGTGGGGCTTCGGGCCTGCGGGCGGGTGGAGGCGCCGGTGGACGAACAGGGTCGGGTGCGCCTGCGTTTCGCCACCGACTGGCGCGCCCAGGCCGAGCAGGGCGGCTTCTATCAGGCCCTGGCCAGCGGGGCCTATGAGAAGCGCGGGCTGAACGTCCAGATCGTCCAGGGCGGTCCTGGCGTGAACGTGCCGCACCTGCTGGCCTCGGGCGCCGTCGAACTGGGCATGGGCTCCAACAGCTTCATCCCGATGAACCTTGTCGCGGCCGGCGCCCCGGTGAAGGCCGTCGCCGCCTTCTTCCAGAAGGACCCCCAGGTCCTGATGGCCCATCCCGATCCGGCGCTGGAGACCATCGCCGACCTGACCGGCCGGCCCTTCCTGCTGTCCGATACGGCGGTCAGCACTTTCTGGGTCTGGCTGAAGGCCCGCTACGGCTTCACCGACGAGCAGCTGCGCCCCTACGCCTACGACCCCGCCGCCTTCATCGCCAACACGCGCGCGGTGCAGCAGGGCTATCTGACCAGCGATCCCTACGCCATCGAACAGGCGGCCGATTTCGATCCCCGGGTCTTCCTGATGGCCGACGAGGGCTATCCCTCCTACGCCGCCATGGTCCTGGCGCCCAACGCCTTCGCCCGCGACAATGGCGCGGCCTTGCGCAGCTTCATCGCCGCCTCGGCCGAGGGGTGGCGCGACTATATTCGAGGCGACGCCTCGGCCGCCGACGCCCTGATCCGCAAGGACAACCCGGACATGACCCAGGCTGTGCTGGACCAGGCCCGCGACAAGCTGCGCGACAACGCCATCGTCGACGGGGGCGACGCCGCCCTCTACGGCCTGGGCGCCCTGACCGAGGAGCGCTGGCAGGCCTTCTTCGACGTCACCTCCCAGGCCGGCGTCTATGAGGCGGGGCTGAACTGGCGCGACGCCTTCACCGACAACTATCTGCCCGGTCGCGGCTGACACGCCTTTGGTGTCGGAACCTGCCGTGGCGTTAGCGCGGGATTAAGTGGTCGAACCCTAGTGTGCGGGCTGCAATTCCTCACCGGAGAGCCGCCTTGCGCCGCGCCCTCGTCTTAACAACAGTCATTACCGCCGCCAGCGCGCTGGCCAGCGCCGCCGTCGCCCAGCAGGCGTCGACCAATCCATCCGGCCTGCGCTACCTGTCGTGGCCGGGCAAGCCGCCGGTCGCCGCGCGGTCCGTTCCTACGCCCGCCGTGACGCGGCCAGAGGCGCCGCAACCGACCGTCGTCGCCGCCAACCGCACCATCCCCGGCGCCATTCCTTTGGCCCGCCTGGCGCCCGCACCCTCCACCGCCACACCGCGCAGCAACGGCCTGACGCCCGCCAGCGCCTGGATGGGCCAGCCCGCCCCTGCCCCCGTGCAAGCCGCCCCTGCCCCCTACACCCCCGCGCCTCAACCGCAGGCGCCCGAGCCGGTCCAGAGCCAACCGCAACCGCAAGCCGAGGCTGCGCCCGCGCCCGCCCGGCAGCAGACGGTGGTCCAGGCCGCCCCCGAGCCCCAGCCGCAACCGGTCGAACCCGCCGCCCAGACGGCCGTCGCCGACCCCATGGCCCCGCGCCGCGACGCCCCCATCTATCGCCTGCAACGCCCCCAGGCCGGCGTTCCCGTGGACGCCGCCGCCGTCGCCGCCAATCAGCAGGCGGCCCAGATGGCCCCGACCGGCGACAACAGCGCCCGCTACTATTCGGTCCACCGCCAGGCCGGCCGTCATCCCGACGCCATCCCCGCGCCGCAGCAGACCTATCTGGACGCCCTGCCGGTCGAGATGACCCAGACGCCGCGCTCGAACGACCTGGCCCAGCCGGACGGTCCGCCGGCCCTGATCCGCAACGCCAACGGCTCGCTGCGCGCCGTGCCCCAGACCGAAGCCGACAACCTGCCATGAGCGATCAAGCCGTGATCGAACCTGCCGTGATCCCCGGCTCGCGCCTGCCGCAGCTGATCGCCCTGGCCGGCGAGGAGTCCAGCGAGAAGCGCCGCCTGCTGCTACGCGAACTGACCGACCACTTCTTCGGCGTTCCCGACCACAACGCCAACGAGACCGACCTCTACGGCTCGGTCCTGGCCAAGCTGTCCGACGAGATGGAGGTCGCGGTCCGCGCCGAACTGGCCGCCCGGTTCGCCGAGGCGCCCAACGCCCCCCACAGCCTGATCCGTCGCTTCGCCGACGACGAGCTGGAGGTCGCCGAACAGGTGCTGCGCGCCTCCAGCGTCCTGACCGACGAAGACCTGATCCACGTCGTGCGCAAGCGCGGCCAGGGTCATCTGCGCGCCGTCTCGGGCCGCGCCGTCGTGTCCGAGGCCGTGTCCGACATCATCGTCGAGCGCGGCGACGACGACACCCTGGACGCCCTGTTGCGCAACGACGGCGCCCGCCTGTCGCGCGCGGCGTCAGAGACCGCCGTCGAACGCGCCAAGGCCAATCCGGCCCTGCACGCCGCCACGGTCGAGCGCCAGAGCCTGCCCGCCGACCTGCTGAACGAGATGTATTTCGTCGTCGAGGCCCGGCTGCGTCACCAGATCCTGGAACAGAACGCCCGCATGGACCCCGACCTGCTGGAGGCGGCCCTGGCCGCCGGCCGCACGCGGGTCGCCACCGACGACGGCGCCCTGCCCGCCGACTATGCCGAGAACCTGGCCTATGTGGACGAACTGAAGGCCGCCGGCCAGCTGACGCCCCAGGTGCTGATCCGCTTCCTGCGCTCGAACGGCCGCACGCCCTTCCTGATCGCCCTGTCCAAACTGGCCGACATCGACTTCCACACCGCGCGCGGCATCGTCGAGCGCAAGGACCTGGACGCCCTGTCGGTGGTCTGCAAGGCGGCCGACATGGACCGCGCCGTCTATCTGACCTACGCCGTCGCCGTCCTGGGCGCCGAGGACAA